>SDBT01005681.1_pt1 | contig 20860 bp, 21 predicted proteins | sample 2277101 | NCBI WGS metagenome assembly SDBT01 (sample SAMN10404973, study PRJNA504765) | marine sediment metagenome | isolation source: marine sediment core GS10_PC15, 103 cmbsf | place: Arctic Ocean: Southern Knipovich Ridge | collected 2010
TAGCTATACAGCACCAGAAATATTCGCCATTAGATCGTATAAATCTACGGAAATAAGCTACAACAAGAAGGGCTAGCTATTAAACTAGCCCTTCTGTCTACACTTTAGTATTAAATACTATATCTTAAAGTATCCTAAAATGGGAAGAGGACCACCTGATGATGATCCCCTTCTCATCTTGGAGGTTCTCTGTTTAAACGGAGAACCTCCGTATACACTCACTCATTGGCACATCTCCTTTCTGAAGGCCCAACTAAGACTTTCAACCCTTCAACCGACCTTCATACATATATCATACAACAAAATAACCATTAGCCAAAACACTGCATGATTTGCTGGATTATGTGATGAGGCTAGCTTAACGAAATAGTATTTTGAGATCTCTGAAGAATAGACAAGCGGGAAATAATAACAGACTATATGGATAGTCTTTTCGATGCATCGAATTAGCTATAATCTGCTTATTCCCAGAACCTTCTAATCCGCTGAAATTACTAGCCACCTCCATGGCATGTCTAATATATTGAACTATATGCTCATCAAGTTGACCCTTTTTATCCTTCAAGTTGATACTTTTGGTGCTTATGTCAGCTTACGGAAGAAAGTAAAATGAGTCGGGGAGCGTTTGGTTAGGATGCAATACCTGCAAGTATGTAGAAGATGCTGGCTGCTTTGGAGGTTCAGTAGAGAATGAGATGATGAAAATAATGGGAATTTTTATTTCAGCTATCATTGTAATTGGAATTTCAGTTAGCGGTTGCCAAAAACAGCCTGAAGAATATACCGGGCCTGTTGAGAAAGTAACCTTAGCTGCATATGCCGGAGAGACTGGAGCCCTTGTTTATGTTGCTGAAGATCAGGGATACTTTGAAAAAAATGGTTTAGAGGTAACTATAAAAGATTATGAATCTGGTAAGGCTGCTACTAATATCCTTATTGCTGGAGAAGCTGATATTGCCACCGCGGCAGATGATGTTTTTATCAGCAATGCCTTGGACCATGCAGACCTTAGGGTATTTGGAACTGTTGCTACTGCAGAAGTTACAGGATTAATTGCCCGTAAAGATAAGGGAATTCTAACAATAAATGATTTGATAGGGAAAAAAGTTGGAGTTACAAAAAATACTGGTTGTGAGATTGCTCTTGCATCATTTCTACTCGATAATGACTTTTCCATCAACGAAGTAGAGTTAGTTGATTTAAAACCGTCAGAAATATTAGAAGCTATCTCGAATGGTGACATAGATGCTGCTGTTACCTGGGACCCTAATGTTTATAATATAAAGAAAGAACTAGGTGACAATGCAGTAAACTGGGGAAATATACAAGAGAGTTTTTACTTTGTCTTAATTACAAAAAAGGAATGGCTAGAAAACAATCCTGCAGCAGCTGAGCGCTTTATGAAATCAGTATTAGAGGCAGAGGATTATATTAAAGACAATTCTGAGGAAGCCAAAGAGTTTATAAAGAACAGATTTGATTATGAGCAGGATTACATAGATTACAGTTGGCCAAAACAGGAGTTTGCCGTTGTTCTTGAACAGGGCATGTTGATATGGTTTGAATCTATAACACGATGGAGAATTAAAAATAATCTGGTAGATGCAACAGAGGTTCCAAACTATCTTAATTACATTTACATAGACGCTCTGAATGAGGTTAAACCGGAAGCTATTAGTATAATACGTTAAGACCGATGTCACGATGAAGATCAAAAATAGATTATATATTAGTGGTGGGATCGCAGTTATCTTGGTTGTAATTGGAATTTCATTTGGCATGTATCAAGAACATACAGAAAAATATACAGAACCTGTTGAGAAGATTAGTATTGGTACTACAACCCAAGAACTTTCAACTCTAATTTGGATAGCTGAGGAAAAGGATTATTTTGAAGAAAATGGTCTTGATGTTACCTTAAAGGCTTATGATACCGGCATAGAAACAAAGAATGCTCTTTTAGCAGGTGAAGTAGATGTAACTGATACTGTTGATTTTGTGATATCAGGTCTCGGTCTCGAGGAAGTTGATATTAAAGTGTTAGCGTCGATTAATACAGCTATTATTAATTATATCATTGCCCGAAAAGATAGGGGAATTTTTAGCTTGAATGATTTGAAGGGTAAAAAGATAGGGATCAAACTGGGAAGTTCAGCGGAATATTATCTCGGGAGGACTCTCATATTAAATGATTTATCATTACAAGATGTTGAACTCGTTGCGATACATCCCCCTGATATGCCAGAAGCTATTGCACAGGGTAAAGTTGATGCAACAATTACATGGCATCCCCATAACTACCATATTAAGAGTAGTCTTGGAGACAATGCAATTGTCTGGTCTGCACACGGTGGGCAAGATGTTTATTGGTTTGTCTTCTGTAAAGATGAATTTATCCAAAAGTATCCAGAAAAGATTAAGCGACTTTTGAATGCTTTAATACAAGCGGAAGAATTTGTAAAATATAACAGTTTGGAAGCTAAAGAAATCATTGCAAAAAGAGTAAATCTTGATTTACAGTATATCGAGTCGGTTTGGTCAGACTTTCATTTTGTTGTTGATCTGTCTCAGAGTATGATCGTAGCAATGGAAGATCAAGCAAGATGGAGGATTAAAAATAACTTAACCGATAAAATAGAAGTTCCAAACTATCTTGATTACATCTATTATGATGCTCTGGAAGAAGTTAAACCGGAAGCTATTGGAATAATACATTAAAACGGATGTTAAGATGAAAATCAAAAACAGATTATATATGAGTGCTGGAATCTCAATTGTCTTGGTTGTAATCCTCGTCTCTTTGGTTTTTGTGACGTCAGGCAGAATAGCTGAAGAAAACGAGAAACATCTACTGCTGATGAATGTGTACGAATCTGTATCAGAGCTTGACATTGTTACATATGATTATTTGTTGCACCGCAAAGAACGCATGGAGTACCAGTGGAATATAAAACATGGTTCGCTGGGGAAGATTTTGGATGAATTGGCAAAAGAAGAAAGGCTGAAATCAATACGTGCTGATTACGCAACTCTCGGTAATTTGTTCTCACAAATAACTGCACACTATGAAGAAAGACAAAAATATATTCGAGAGGGAGCTTCTCAGAAGAAGATTGACGCTATTACTGGGCTAGAGGAAAGACTGGTGGCTCAGCTATTAATAACATCACACTCGATAATCACCGATGCTTCCAGACTTGCTGAAGAGGCACATACCAAAGCAACAGAAGCTCAAAGAGTAGCTTCAAACTTGACTGTAATTTTAATGATAGTCCTTGCTATTGCTATAACAACTTCGTCGCTCATTATTGCCAGAAGTATCTCGAAACCACTGTACGAATTAACCAAAGGTGTGGAAATAATTGGTAAAGGAGGTCTCGAGCATAAGGTTGAGGTCAAAAGCAAAGACGAGTTTGGCCAATTGGCTGCTGCATTTAATAAAATGACGGAAAGCTTGAAAAAAGTCACTGCCTCGCGTGATGAGTTGGATAGAGAAGTCACCGTACGCAAGCGAGCCGAAGAGCAACTCCTGAAATCCAACGTGGAACTGACTGCTGTCAATGACGAACTCGAAGCCTTTTCATACTCTGTTTCGCACGACCTACGCGCACCGCTGAGGGGTATTGACGGTTTCAGCCAGAGACTACTCACAAAATATACCGATGAATTTGATGAAAAGGGCAGACATTACCTGGAAAGAGTACGCGCTGGATGCCTGCGCATGGGGCAGCTCATTGACGACCTTTTGCAGCTTTCACGCGTTACACGCAGCAAAATGAAACACGAGAATGTTGATTTGAGCATAATAGCTCACAAGATAGCCTTGGAACTGAAAGAATCGAAACTGAAGCGTGAGGTGGAGTTCGTTATCGAGGATGGACTCAGAACAAGGGGAGATACTCATTTGCTCCGTCAGGTTCTGGAAAACCTACTCGGGTATGCCTGGAAATACACATCCAAAAACGCGAGCGCTAAGATAGAATTCAGCACTGTGGAGCACAATGGTAAACAAGCATTCTTTGTGAGGGACAACGGTGTCGGCTTCGAAATGAATTACGTCGATAAGCTTTTTGGAGCATTTCAGCGTCTGCATTTGGAAAGCGAATTCCCCGGAACCGGAATAGGATTGGCTACCGTAAAACGGATAATCTTTCGGCACGGAGGAGAAGTCTGGGCGGAAGGTGAAGTTGGCAAAGGAGCAACGTTTTATTTTGCACTGTAATGTAGTGTAAAAAATATTTTGAAAGAATTAGCAAAGGAGGAATTATGGAAAACAGGATTATTCTTCTTGTTGAGGATAACCCGGACGATGTTGAACTGACATTGTATGCACTGAAGGAACAAAATATTAGGAATGAGATAGTCGTTGTAAGAGATGGAGCTGAAGCACTCGACTACATATTCGCAATAGGTAAATATGAAAGTCGTAACATCAGTGATTTCCCTGCGCTTGTGCTACTGGATTTGAAGCTACCGAAGGTTAACGGTCTCGAAGTGCTGGAACGCATCCGTACCGACAAGCGAACGAAAGTAATACCGGTGGTCATCCTTACATCCTCCACAGAGGAAGAGGACATGATAAGTGGTTACCAATTAGGCTGCAACAGCTACATTCGCAAGCCGGTGGACTTTGATCAGTTCTCACAATCTGTAAAACAACTGGGGCTTTATTGGTTGGTGCTGAATGAACCACCACCCAAAAGGGAAACCTAATGAGTAAACCTATCCGCATATTAGTCATCGAGGATTCGGTTGACGATACTGAACTGATGCTGCTTGAATTCGAGAAGGCGGGATACGACCCAACCTGGGAGCGCGTTGAAACGCCCGAGACAATGCGAGCAGCACTAGAGGAAAAAGAGTGGGATATTATTATCTCCGATTATTCAATGCCACACTTTTCAGGTCCCGACGCCTTGAAATTGATGCAGGAATTTGGAATCGATCTACCCTTCATCATTCTTTCAGGCACTATCGGTGAAGATGTCGCTGTTAATTGCATGAAAGCCGGTGCACACGATTATTTGCTGAAAGATAATATGGTTCGGCTTGTTGCCGCAGTTGAGCGGGAGATACGAGAAGCAAAAGTCCGACTAGAGCGCAGGCAATCGCAGGAAGCGCTGCGGGAAAGCGAGCATAATCTTATTAAAGGACAGGAAATTGCCCAAATGGGCTATTGGAAACTCGATCCAGTAACCAAAGATGTAGAGGGTTCGAACGAGCTTTTGAAAATCTTTGAGCTTGACCGCGATGAGATGACCCTGGACGCATTTGCCAATGTCGTTCATCCGGAAGATCGAGAGTATGATCTTGAACATATTCAAAGAGGGATAGAAAAAGGAATTCCCTGGGATATAGAGCATCGATTATTATTAAAGAATGGCAATATAAAATGGGTACGAGCAATTGGTGAACCTGATTTAGATGAAAATGGGAAAGTAGTCCATATAATTGGCATTGTCCAGAACATCACCGAGCGCAAGCAGGCGGAAGAAGAGCTTAAAGATTCAGAAATTAGATATCATAATCTTTTCGAAAACTCTAGCGAGTTCCTTTTTACCTTAGATTTAAAAGGTAATTTCACTGATGTAAACAAAGCAGCAGAAACTCTAACTGGATATACAAAATCTGAATTATTAAAGATGAACTTTAAAGATTACTCTCCAAAAAGAGATCATAGAAATCTTTTCCGTGCTCTCTACAATATTTATAAAACAGGAAAGCCTTTACATATTCTTCCTATTGAAGCAATCATAAAAGACAAATCAATAAAATATTTTGACACAAGTTTCAGCCTTTTGAGGAAAGGTGAGCAGATTATTGGTTTCCAGGGCAGTTCAAAGGACATCACAAAGCGCAAGCAAATGGAGCAAATCCAAAAAACATTATATAATATTTCCGACGCTCTAAATACAACCGATAAAATGCGAGACCTTTATAATAAGATAAGAGAATTTCTTGGAGATGTGATTGATACGACAAATATCTATGTTACTCTCTATAACCAAGAACAAGATTTGTTATCTTTTGACTATTATATAGATGAATTTATAGATGACGAAGATACCATTGTTTACAGAAAACTTGGAAAAGGGTTAACAGATTATGTAATTAGAACAAGCAAACCACTTCTTGCTACTGAAAAAGTTCTAGAAAAATTAGTTCATTCAGGAGAAGTAGAAATGATTGGAGCACCTTCTATAATCTGGCTGGGTGTTCCTTTAAAAATTGATAATAAAGTAATCGGAGTTATCGCAGTTCAAAGCTATGATGATCCAAATCTTTATACTGAGAAAGATATTGAAATTCTCTCTTTTGTTTCAGAAGAAATTGCTCTTGCCATCAAACATAAACAGGCACGCAACAACCTTGAAAAAGCTCATGAGGAATTGAAAGAGCTTCATAAAGGTCTGCAAAAGAAAGTAAAAAAAGCTATAAAAGAACTAAGAGAAAAAGATCATATTATCATCCAGCAATCTCGTCTGGCATCGCTTGGTGAAATGATCAGTAATATCGCTCATCATTGGAGGCAGCCAATCTCAGCAGTTGGTGCGATCGTTCAAAGCTATGAGGATGCTTTTGAGGATGGTACTCTCGATATGGATTATATAGAAAAACACACAGATATAATAATGGACATTCTCACTAAGATGTCCGGAACTATTGATAATTTCAGGTTCTTCTTCAAGCCTGACAAAGTAAAAGAAAATTTCGATTTAAAAGAAATCATTTTGAAAACACTTCAATTTCTTGAAAGCAACTTCAAATATAATAAGATAAATATGTCGTCAGATTTGGCAGAAGATTGTATTATCAATGGCTTCCCCAATGAATTCTCGCAAGTGCTGCTGGTTATTCTTGATAATGCCAAAGATGAGCTAATAGAGAGAAATATCAAGGATAGAAAGCTTACCATCCTTTTAAAAAAAATTGAGGATAAATGTGTTTTAAAGATTTCCGATAATGCAGGAGGAATTACCAAAGAAGTTCTACCCAAGATTTTTGACCCGTATTTCACCACCAAAGAAGTGGGTAAGGGAATCGGAGTTGGTTTGTATATGGCAAAGATGATAATAGAAAAAAATATGGGAGGAAAACTGACAGCTCGTAACATAAAAAATGGAGAAGAATTCAGGATTGAGGTTTAATGGGTTGCGCGGTGTCCGCCTACGCTGAAGCTACGGCGTGACAGGCGAGTTACGGGTTGCAAGGTTTCTCTCCTTCCGAAGCTTCTTATGAAATTTCATTCCCGCAGAAGCGGGAATCTAAAAAATAAGTTTCGGAAAGTTAGCAGATTTTGAATAGCCCCAGTCCGTCCCGAACTCGATTCTGGATTATTTATCGCGGGCAATGAGTAGCCATGAGATTTATCTCGGGAAGAAATGGAATTTAAAAAAAATAAGGGTTATCATCCATTGATGTTTATGAAGCTTGATTCGCTTTTAGAATGTATCTGCCATCAATGAGATTATCATAAAAGCCGCTCATAGAGCGGCTTTTTTTAATATCTGATGGACTCAAGTTGATATTATAAGAATTTTTTTCACACTTTTAGAATATTGATATCATAGTTAAAAAGTTTTCACCATTTGCTATAGTGCCAAATGTCCCCATACTTTTTGTCTCAATTTGAAAGAAGAGAAAACAAAGAAGTCTTCCCTTCCTTCATTTTTCGTATCTTATTTTAAAAAAATATTCATAATCAATTTTGTAAACTTTACTCAAGTTTATTTTCATTTAGCTCCTTGTAAAGTGCGATATACTCTCGCACAACCTTAATCGACCTTCTTACAATATCTTTTATTTCTGTTTCCGTTAATCCTTTTTGGGTAAGCTTACGGATCTGTTCATATTGCTTGATATAATTATCTACTGCATCTTGAATGTGAGATGTTTTCAAAACAATGTCTGCCAGAGATAATCCCTATTCATATAACGAGATAATAATTGATTTGTGAGTGGGAAGACTGCCCATATCCATTACATAACCTTTCATTGGAAGGATTTTGCCCAACATACATTTGAAAGAAAAATGAATATCTTGGATTCGTTGAGATTAATTTTTTTAAAAAAAAATTTGCACTTGACAGAAAAAAGGTTATTTTTTTATATACCCCCCGAGGGTATAAGGAGGAAAAATGAATGAACGTTACGAACATTGTAATATAAGGCATGCACACCATTCTGAAGAAATGAAAAAAGATTTCAAGAATAGGCTTAACAGGATTGAAGGGCAAATTCGTGGAGTTAACCGGATGATAAGCGAAGATGTTTATTGTGATGATGTTTTGAACCAGATTTCTGCGGTTCAATCTGCATTAATCTCTGTTTCTAAATTGCTTTTGGAAGCTCATATGAAAAGCTGTATTGTGGAGCAGCTCCAGGAAGGAAAAACAGAAGTGATCGACGAAGTTATGATAACTATAAACAAATTAATGAGAAAATAGGAATTCTTATGAAAATTTTATTTCTAATATTACTTTCCTTCAGTTTTTATTTTCTTTCTGCGAATGAAGCTCTTGAACAATTGCTAAACGAAGCAATGGAAGCAAATCCTGAAATTTCTGCCATCGAATATCAAATTAAAGCATTACGGGAAAAAGAGATATTTGTGCAAAAGCTAATGGATCCGATGTTAGCGATTGAATATAGTAATGTCCCTGCAAATAGCTGGCGATTAGATGAGTCTCCGATGTCTGGAATTCAGTTTAAACTTATGCAAACAATTCCGTTTCCTGGAAAAAATTCTAGAAGAAAAGCAGTTGTACAATCAGAAGGTCAAATTCAGAAATATGAACTTGAAGAACTCAAGCTCCAATTGAAGGGAAAGATAAAAAAAGTATATTTTCAATTAGGATATACTAGAGAGTTGAAACAAATTTCGCAAAAACATATTGAACTTTTGGAAGAATTGATCGAGACAATTTACTTTAAATACGAAACAGGTAAAGTTAACCAGGCTGATCTATTAAGAATGACACTTATGAAAGACAAACTTTTAGATGAGCTTGAAGATTTCGATCTAAAAGAAAAAGAACTGCAGGCAGTTTTAAATTCTGTTCTCAACCGCGATTTATACACTTTTATAAATACAACTTCTATTGAAAAAAACTTATTTATAGAATTCAATTTCGAAGAATTATTAGAGGTTTCCAAACAAAAAAGACCTCTCCTAAAAAAAATAAAAGAATCTTCCAAAATGAAAAGACTGACTTTGGACCAGGTAAAATGGGAAAGGCTGTCGGACATTACTTTATGGACAGGTTACCGTTATAGACAAGATACTGAAATGATGACAAATAATGATTTTGTTTCCATAGGATTTTCATTTCCGCTACCTTTCGATTTTAAAGGAAGGACAAAAGCAAAAATAAATAATGCTGAATTTATGGAAAATGCTTCTGAAGAAAATTATCAAAATGTCCTAAATAATATCTCTGAAATGCTTCTTACGACTATTTCCGAATTAGAAAGAACATCAAGTAAGATCAATAATTATAAAGATAAACTAATTCCAGATGCGGAAAAAACTTTAAGTTCTATTTTATCCTCATATAAAACAGGACGAGCAAATTTCACAGATCTATATCAAGCTCAACTTCAACTTATTCAGTTTGAGAAAATACTCATCAAATCAAAATATCAATATGCAATTTATGAATCAACTATTGAGATTTTGAGCGGTGAAAATTTAATGGAGAATTAAAATGAATAAAAAATATTTCATAAAACTTTATCTAATTTTAATAATATTCACCATATTATTATTGGGTTGTGCTGCAAAACAGAACAAAAACTTACAGCATAATCATTCAGAAGTAGATTATTACACCTGCTCAATGCACCCTAACGTAGTGCAGGAAGACCCCGGAGATTGTCCTATTTGCGGAATGGACCTGGTTTTAAAAAAAGTTTCTGATGAAATGAAACCAAAACAGGAAACTTACGATTCTGATCATAAAACTGTCAGGATCGATCCAGTGGTCGTGCAAAATATGGGAGTTCGAGTAGAGCATGTTCGATATCGAGATATTTCTCGCAACATTCGTACTATAGGTAAAGTTAAATTGGCTGATGACAAAAGTTATTCTGTAAATCTGCGTTTTTCCGGTTGGGTTGAGGAAATCTTTGCAGATAAAGTTGGGCAGAATGTAGTGAAAGGCGATAAATTATTTGAAATTTATTCTCCTGAACTGGTTTCAGCACAGGAAGAATATCTTTTGGCTGTGAATACTTACGGAGAAGAAAGCGATCTGGCAAAAGCCGCTCAAAGGCGATTGATTCTGTGGAATATTCCGCAATCTCATTTAGATGAGATTATCGAAAATAATAATGCACAACAAAATGTAATCATTAAGGCTCCTCAAACGGGCTATATTCTGCATAAAACAATACAACAGGGTTCAACAGTTAAGGCAGGGAAAGACCTTTATCATATCGGGAATTTAGATAAAATCTGGATTCTTGCAGATATTTACGAATTCGATATATCTTTTGTTAAAGAAGGTCAGGATGTTAAAATTGAATTAACTTATCAACCCGGGAAAATTTGGAAAGGAAATATTTCCTTTATTTATCCCACTTTAAATCCAAAAACCAGAACTCAAAAAATCAGGATCGAGCTAAAAAACACAGAGTTAAATCTAAAACCGGGAATGTTTGCAAATGTCGAGATTGAAGTAGAGGAAATGAAGAATGTGCTCACAATTCCAACAGAAGCAATAATCAATTCCGGGACAAGAAAAGTTGTTTTCATCAGCAAAGGTGAAGGTAGATATGAATCACGTGAGATTCAAACCGGTTTAGCTGATGATTCGGAGTTTTATACACAAGTAATTTCCGGTCTGGAAGATGGTGAAATAGTTGTTGTTTCCGGACAATTCCTGTTGGATTCGGAAAGCCAATTACAGGAAGCTGTTCAGAAATTGCTCGACGCCAGGCTGCAGAAAAATATCGGTTCAGATGAGCTTGAAGATCATGAACATTCACCTGAACAAACAACTTATTTTACCTGCTCGATGCATCCTAATATTGTTGAGGAAAATCCGGGTGATTGTCCAATATGCGGTATGGATTTAATTGAAAAAGAGAAATAAAATGCATACCCGCGAAAAACACGAAAAGAGACGAAAAATGAGAATTTTATTTCCATACTTTTCATCGTTACCAATCCCCCGATTGATAATGGGAATTGCTCGTTCCGATGCTCTGCCTCGGAATGATGGTTCTGACGCTCCTGCGTCAAATTTAAGAGTAAATTTTAAGAAAAAGATGTTTTGCTTCAACGCTGGAGCATTGGAACAAGTTGCAATTTGTGAGTTTTTAAATGTTAAATAAAATTATAGAATTTTCTGTAAAAAACCGGCTGTTTGTATTGATCTTCACAGCAATTATCATCGGAATTGGATTTTGGGCAATGTTTAACACACCTGTTGATGCTATTCCGGATCTGTCTGATGTTCAGGTAATTATCTTCAGCGAGTTTGCGGGACAGGGACCGCAAGTTGTTGAAGAGCAGGTTACATATCCGTTAACATCGGCATTACTTTCCGTTCCTTTTGCAAAAAATGTACGAGGCTATTCCTTCTTCGGTTTTTCAATGGTGTATGTGATATTTGAAGATGGAACGGATATTTACTGGGCACGCTCAAGAGTTCTGGAATATTTGAATGTTGCTCAGGGAAAATTGCCTAAAGGTGTAAATGTTCAGCTTGGCCCTGATGCAACCGGAGTTGGCTGGGTTTACATGTATACTCTGACTTCTGATAGACACGACCTACAGCAATTGCGTTCGATTCAGGATTGGTATTTAAGGTATGAATTGATGTCTGTTTCCGGTGTTTCGGAAGTTGCTAGTGCCGGCGGTTATGTAAAACAATATCAAGTCGAGGTTGATCCGGAAAAATTACGAGCTTACGGCATCAGTTTGCAAAAAGTCAATATGGCAATTAAACGCTCTAATGATGATGTTGGTGGGAAACTCATCGAAATGGGTGAGACGGAATATATGATACGCAGCAAAGGATATATAACTTCGCTCGATGATCTGAAGAAAATCATGATTGGTTTCAATAGAGAATCCAATACTCCAATTTTTCTTTCTCAAGTTGCCAATATTCATATAGGACCGGAGATCAGAAGGGGAATTATAGACCTGAATGGTGAAGGAGAAGCTGTCACCGGAATTATTGTGATGCGTTACGGCGAGAATGCTATGGAAGTTATTAAACAAGTTAAAGCGAGATTGAATGAACTGAAAAGAGGTTTGCCTGAAGGAGTAAAAATTATAACCTCATACGACCGTTCCAGCTTGATTCAACGCGCGATTAATACTTTAAAAAATACACTTTTATTACAGATGCTTGCTGTTGCATTAATCTCAATGATCTTTCTCTTGCATTTCCGTTCTGCTTTTGTTGCTATCTTTACTTTACCTGTCGGCATTCTCATCAGTTTCATCATCATGAAATTGGTTGGAATCTCAGCCAATATAATGAGTCTCGGAGGAATTGCAATTGCTATCGGGGTGATGGTCGATGCTTCCATCGTGATGGTGGAAAATCTTCATAAACAGAGAGAATATTTTCCGGAAACTTCTCATCAGGAACTGGTGTTAAAAGCAGCAAAAGAAGTGGGACCTGCACTTTTCTTTTCGCTTTTGATCGTGACCATCAGTTTTTTACCGGTATTCACTTTACAGCAGCAGGAAGGAAGATTGTTCACACCGCTTGCCTTTGCAAAAACTTTTGCCATGGGAGCATCCTCGATCCTGGCAATAACCATAATTCCGGTACTGATGTTTTTCTTTGTAAAAGGAAAAATACGCAAAGAAAAGAACAATCCGATCAGCAATTTTTTTATAAAAACCTACAAACCGGTTATCAGGTTTGTTCTCCGATTTCCGGTTTTAGTGATTGTAATAGCAATAATAATTTTGATCACAACATTAATTCCCTTTTCCAAACTTGGTTCCGAATTCATGCCGCCTTTGAACGAAGGTGATCTGCTTTATATGCCGACAACTCCTCCCGGAATCAGCATCACAAAAGCAAAGGAACTTCTTCAGCAGACCGATAAGATAATCGCTTCCCATCCACAGGTTGCTCACACTCTGGGAAAGATTGGAAGAGCAGATACTTCGACAGATCCGGCTCCGCTTTCCATGATCGAAACAACCATAATCCTCAAGGATAAAAAGGAATGGCCTAACGGGAAAACCATTGAGGATATAATCAGGGAATTGGATAAAATGGTGCAATTTCCCGGACTTACAAATAGCTGGACAATGCCGATAAAGACCAGGATCGATATGCTGGCTACAGGAATAAAAACTCCCGTAGGAATTAAACTTATGGGTGCTGACCTGGAAGAATTATCAAAGATAGGAGAAAAAATTGAAGCACTTTTACGTCCGATGCCGGAAGTATTATCTGCATATTCAGAGCGGGTTACAGGTGGGAATTTCATCGATATAAATATAGACCGGGAAAAAGCAGCACGAGAAGGTTTATTGGTAGCCGATATTCAAGATGTGATAAAGAGTGCGGTTGGAGGAATGAATATCAGTTGGACTGTAGAAGGTTTGGAAAGATACCCGATAAACGTCCGTTATCCGCGTGAATTACGAAATAATATCGATAAACTAAAAAGACTGACTATAACCAGTCCGATGGGTTATGCAGTTCCTTTGGGACAGGTTGCAGATATCGAAATCACAAAAGGACCACCCATGATAAAAAGCGAAAATGCCAGAAGAACAGCCTGGATTTTCGTGGATCTGAAAACTTCTGATATAGGAGGTTTTGTAAAAAAGGCAAAAGAGATTATCAACGCGCAAATTGAAATTCCGGAAGGAATATCTCTTGTTTGGTCCGGTCAGTTTGAATATATGGAAAGAGCAGCAAAGCGGTTACTAATAGTTGTTCCCATAACTCTTGCTCTCATATTTCTGATTTTATTTATGAATTTCAGGAATATTACAGAAAGTCTGATAATGATGATCACTATTCCTTTTGCTCTTATAGGCGGTATCTGGTTGATGTATTTTTCAGACTATAATCTTTCAGTTGCTGTTGGCGTAGGTTTTATAGCATTAGCTGGATTGGCTGCAGAAAACGGAGTTGTCCTACTTGTCTATCTGGATGTTGCTTATAACCGTTGGAAAAAGAGCGGGAAATTGAATACTATTTCCAACCTGAAATCAGCTATTATGGAAGGTTCTGCTGAAAGAGTGCGACCGATCCTGATGACTGTAGCAACCGATGTTATCGGACTCATGCCAATAATGTTCGGAACTTCTACAGGAATTCGTGTGATGAAACGAATTGCAGCTCCGATGGTGGGAGGATTAATCTCTTCAGCAATCATGACCCTGGTTATCCTGCCAACAATATATTACTTATGGAAAAGACATCTTATGTTGAAAAAAATAAAAGGAGGTAATCATGATTGATTACGGTTTTTACAAAGAAATGAACGTTTCTTTTGAGGAAATTATGAAACAACTTCCTGAAAAAGCAAAAGAACAAGGTTTCGGGATAGTCTCCAAAATAGATATGAGGGAAAAATTTCAAGAAAAGCTGGGGATTGATTTTAGAAAATATATGATTCTCGGTTTGTGTGATCCTTCCAGTGCGTTGCAAGCAGTTCTAACAGAAGAGAATATAGGACTGATGCTGCCCTGTAATATGATCGTTTTTGAAAAGGGTGATAAAACAGCAGTGAGTATTATAAAGCCATCGGTGTCAATGTCTGTAATCGAAAATGAAAAACTGGAATCGATTTCACGAGATGTGGAAGAAAGATTGAAACAAGTTTTTAAATCGATCAGTTAATAGGTGGGGATATGTTTATAATCTGGATTTTTGTCATAGTAGTACTTTATCTGATATTCAGGGATAAGCTTAATTGGGGCAATACAAAAGATACTACTTTGGATATACTACAAAAACGTTATGCAAAAGGTGAAATTTCCAAAGATGAATTTGATGAAATGAAACAAAATCTTATTTAAGAAATTGGAGGTTATTATGTTCAAAAAAATAATAAAATCCTGGCATGAATTTTTAGCGAGAACAGCCAAAGAGAATGAAGAACAATTTGGGAATAATCGGTTGGGTTGCTGTGATCTGAACAAACCAATCAAAGGAGGAAAAAATAAGGGAGAATGCGATGAACGTTGAATTCTTCAGTGCAGAATGCAAAATATGTGAAAGAACTTTGAATATTTTAAAGTTCAATTTCCCGGATTTAAAGATAGAAGTTCATCGAGCTTCGGAATGAACGGATGGAAGTTGTTGTGCTATTGCAGAGCAATATGGAATCCGGGCGGTTCCTTCTCTTATAGTAGATGGTAAGATCGTTCTTATCGGACTTCCAAATGAGCAGGATATTCAGTTTTTATGTGGAATACTGAAAAACAAAATATTCTGAAGCATAATTTTACCAGGTAAGATGTTAAAAAAAATCCGGCTTCGTTCCCAATAAATTGGGACTTCGCCGGGATAAAGGAGAAAAAAAATGAAAAAAAGTATTATTGCAATTACAATGGTATTGGTGGTTTTATCAATAAATTTATTTGGAGATAATTCGTTTGATGAAACAATGGACAAAATTACAGTTGAGTACCTGAAAATTAAGGATACTCTTACAAATGACAAAACTGAAAATGTAAATGAAAATGCAAAAGTTATTCTGGAATTAGCAAAGGAACTTGATGTTAGCAATGTGACAGAAGAACATAAAGGACACTTTAAAAATTTACCAAATAAGATAATTGTGGCTACTGAAGAGCTTAGTAAAGTTGAAAACATTGAAGAAATGAGGTCTGCATTTAATGATCTTTCCAAACCAATGGCGATGTGGGCAACAATGATGAAACCCAACGGAATTAATGTTGCATATTGTTCGATGGCTCCGGGATCATGGCTTCAAACAGGAACAGAAATCAGAAATCCCTATTATGGTGCAAGTATGTTGAAATGCGGTGAAATTGTATCTTTTGGAAATGAGATTACAGAAAAAGAAAAATGCAAATCCAGCTCTAAGTGCGAAATGTCTTTCTGTGCTGATAAAATAAAAACAAATGAGCATGTTTGTACTGGAAAATGTGATCATAAAGAAATGATGAGAGATCATAAATGTGAAGAAAACTGTGATCATCATGGAATGGAAAAAAAACATGTTTGTGATGAAAATTGTGATCATTCGTGATGTCATAAACGAATTTAGAATAACTTCACAATTATCTGTAGGGAAAGTGTTATCTCCGAATGATATCAAAAAGTTAATTGAAAATTAAAACAGGAGGGAAACATGAGAATGTTAGCAGAATTTTTCATAGAATTTGTGAATCTTTAGATAAAACAATATAAGATAAGGAACCTAAATGAATCAAACCAATAACACAGAGTTAAAAGTTAAAGGTAGAGAGATGAATGTTTTTGAAAAGTACCTTACCTTATGGGTTATTCTTTGTATTGGTGTAGGTATTGTACTTGGTAAGTTAGCCCCACAAGTAGCTTCAACGCTGGATAGTTTATCATTTTATCAGGTCTCAATTCCTATTGCAATTTGCTTATTCTTCATGATGTATCCGATAATGGTTAAGATAGATTTTAGAGAGATAATTAAAGCAGGAAAAACTTCCAAACCTGTTATTCTTACTCTAACTATAAATTGGCTCATAAAGCCTTTCACAATGTTTTTTATTGCAACTTTTTTTCTCACACTATTTTTTAAATTGGGATTGATACCTGGAATAGAGATAGTGAAAACCGGTCAGGAAGTGGAATTATATAAAAGTTACATTTCCGGAGCAATTCTTTTGGGAATTGCCCCATGTACAGCTATGGTACTTGTCTGGAGCTGGCTTTCCAAAGGTAATATGGGACACACTCTGGTGATGGTAGCGATCAATTCTTTAACGATGTTAGTGTTATATGCTCCGTTGGGTGGTTTTCTGTTAGGTGAAAATGATATGCCCATACCTTGGCAAACCATCTTATTATCTGTGCTTATATATGTTGGATTACCTCTTATTGCTGGTTATTTCACAAGAAAATGGATAATCGCAAAAAAGGGATTGGAGTATTTTGAGAAAACATTCTTACCATATCTCGGGACTGTCTCGATTATTGCTTTGTTAATTACCCTGATTCTGCTTTTCTCTTTTAAAGGTGAAATCATTCTACAAAATCCTTTGACCATTCTCTGGATCGCAATTCCTTTACTCATTCAAACAATATTAATTTTCACGATCGGATATGTCGCAGCGAAATTTCTTAAACTAACCTATGAAACTGCTGCTCCCGCCGCTATGATCGGAGCTTCAAATCATTTTGAAGTAGCCATTGCAACTTCTACAATGCTTTTCGGTCTGTCATCAGGAGCATCACTCGCTACTGTTGTTGGCGTTTTAATTGAAGTACCTTTAATGTTATTTTTAGTTAGAATCTGTTTGAAGACTCAGAATTGGTTTCTGATAAGAAAGTGAAATTCAAAATCATGATTTTTATAAAAAGGAACTATATTTTTTAATTTTAAGTTCCATCTTCTGCAAAAAATCTGTTTGGAACAAAAATAACTTGCACTATATACCATACTCGGAATATATTGTTCTCGGTATTTAGATAAGGGATGAATTATGGGAAGCTGTTGTTCGGAAAATGAAAAAAGAGAAAATCCCCAAAGACTGGAATTTGGATTTATCGATTGGATTAAAGCATTTATTTCGTGGATATTAGCTTATCGTAAAACGTTTGATATCAAACCCGGGCTATATTTTAACGGAAAAGAGTATGATATAAATTCGGCATTGTTGGTCACCTGCAACTATCATATGACGGTATTTTTATTGTGGAGAATTCTTAAAAAGAGAAACGTCAGGATCCTGGTGATCGACACAAAAGGGATCAATGTTTGGTGTTCATCAGGAAAAGGACAATTTTCATCGTGTGAAATCATTAAACAACTCGCCAGGTATGATACAAAAGATTTAACTGAAAGTGATAAATTGGAAATTATCCTGCCTAAACTTTCATTGTCCGGAGTCAGACTTTCCGAACTTAGAAAAGTTAATATTATTCCAACCATCGGACCTATCTATGCTCAGGATTTACCGAAATATCTGGATCATAAAATAGTAGATTGTGTTGATGACTATTATAAATTTAATTTAAGGAACAGACTTTTTACCTTGCTTCCTTCATTTATTCAGTTCACAAAATATATAGCGATGGTAACAGCAGTATTGTTTATCCTGCATTTAATCTTTAAGACAGGATTTTGGTGGCAAATATTACCGGTATCTCTTTCTATTCCGATTTTATACATTATTTTATTTCCGATTTTGCCATCTAAAAATTTCAGTTTAAAAGGAATAACTCTATTTGTTTTTCAGACTGTAATATTATCATTTATTTTCGGAAGCAGGCTTGCTGAAGTACCGGGATTCATCATTTCATTTCATCTATTATTTTATTTAGGAACAAATATATTTTTTGGATTGTATTATACGGGAAATAGTGGAGTCAGCAATTATTCTCTGGTAAAAAAAGAGATTGTAACATTTCTTCCGGTAACTTTTTTTCTGTATTTAGGAGCTTTAATAATGATAATCTTACAAGGAGTTTGGGGATGATAAATATTATAAAGAGTAAATGTACAGGATGTGGAGTCTGTAAAAAAGTATGTCCGCAAGGAGTGATAGAAATCAGAGAAAAAATAGCGGAATTAACAGATTATAAATCTTGTATGGAATGCGGAGCATGTTCACTGAATTGTGAATTTGATGCAATTGAAGTAACCAAAGGAACAGGTTGTCTAATTGCCATAATAAAGGAAGATATTCTGAAAATCGCTTCAAAAGGTACTGGCTGTGGGTGCAATGAAGGATGTTGTTGATGGAAATTGAAAAAAAATATAAAAACCTGGCAGCACTATTCAAGCTCCTGGCAAATCCGATACGATTAAAAATTCTGGAGCAATTATCTCAAAACTGTAATTTAGATGATTCACAAAAATGTTGTGTAAATGATATAAAAACATCTGTTGATTTACCGCAGCCTTATATTTCCAAACACCTGAAAATTCTTAAAGAGAGCAAGATTCTTGAATTTGAAAGAGAAGGCAACAAATTATATTATAAGTTCAAAGATGATAACATATTAAGAGATTTAAAGGAGTTTTTGAATAGATTCAATTGCTGTCGAACGCTCTGTTGACTTTACCACTGTAACAATTTCCAACTTTATGGCTACTCTTACTGCGGGGTATGGTGCATGGATGGACTTCTGGGCAGAAGCAACCGGACCAGCACTTACTGGTTCTACTGATCAGGTCGGAGCCTCTCTTAATCATCACATCGAAACCAGTGCTGTCTTAGGGGAATAAACGAAGAGTGCGTATGGGGATTTACCTCGCACCCTACAACCGTTCCTAAGGTTTCATCAATATCATCTTACGAACAAAATTTCCTTTGGTTGTCATCAGCTTATAATAAACTCCGGTTGAAACTTCTTTATCAGATTCATCTTTTCCGTTCCATATATAGATTAGCAGTTCATCTCTGGAAATCGATTCGATTGTGAATATAGTTATTACTTTTTTCCCCTTTTACTTTGTTGATTGATAATTCCGCAATACAGCTTTCCAACCTGTATAAATAAGAATTACACTATCTGTCGCATTTATGGTAATGCTCATAAAAAACCATCATTTATACAGCAAGCTTATTAATGCAGACATTCAAAAGATGAGAAGTAATCCTATTTAATTAAACATTCGAAAACAATTATGTACAAAAGTAATATTTAATGAGTTAAAAAAAATCTTTACATTTTCTTTAAGAATAATTGGGTAGCTTTTTTGGAGAAAAGATAATTGGAAAAAATCTTCTTAAGAGGAGAGAAAATGGAAATTCTACATAAAAGATCAGAAATTTTTGAATATCTTAAAAAAGAATCTCTTGGAATTCTCGGTACACTTGAAACAAATTCAGAGAACATAAGACTAAGAGTTATGTATTATGGAATAGATGATGAATTTAATTGTTATCTGATGTCGACCAAAGGAAGTCCTAAAATTGATCAGGTTCAATCTTCATCAAAAGTTTCATTTTTAATTTTTACCATAGAAGATCCTTATGATGAATCATGGGAAATTGAAATTGATGGTACTGCTGAACTACTTAAAAAAAAAAAAGAAATAAATTTTGCCTTGGAAAAACTTAAAGGGAAAAACCCTTTTGCTGATGTAGCTTTAGAATCAGGAATCATTGGACAATTTGATTTTGTAAAACTAATTCCTGAAATTGTTCGGTTTAGAGTTTATGGAGAAGCATTGAATGGTAATCCCCCTTCTATTTTGCACTTTCAATAATTTTTAAAATACTCGTTTATGAAAATGCAAAAAAAGCTATCTTTCTTGAAATGCTGGGAATATTTTGACTGCAATGAAAATGAATGCCCGGCTTATAAATCCGATGATCAGCAATGCTGGCTTTTATCCGGAACTTATTGCCATGAGGATATTCAAGGAACCTGGATAGAAAAAATGGAGGCCTGCATTAACTGTAAAGTTTATGAAACAAATTTCAACAGTAATGACTGGAAATCGACATTATCATTGATATCCAAACAATTTATTAATTTCAGAAATCGAACAGAAAATGACAATAGAATTCTAAAAGAAAACAGGAAGAAGCTTCAAGAATTTAAAATAACCAGTTCCTATTTACTAAAGGAACTGGATAAAAAGAGTCAGGAAGTTCTGGTTGAAAGAGAGAATTTAAAAAAAAAAGTTCAAGAAAGAACAAATGAGTTAGAAAGCCTTCATGCAAAACTTATCCAGACTTCTAAAA
>SDBT01005682.1_pt1 | contig 20860 bp, 26 predicted proteins | sample 2277101 | NCBI WGS metagenome assembly SDBT01 (sample SAMN10404973, study PRJNA504765) | marine sediment metagenome | isolation source: marine sediment core GS10_PC15, 103 cmbsf | place: Arctic Ocean: Southern Knipovich Ridge | collected 2010
CCGGTTTCCCGCTCTCAAGGATGGGGGGCGAATCGGCAGAGGCCGATCTCAGCTCCCTTTTCCGTTGGCGCCGTAGCCAAGTGGTAAGGCAGAGGTCTGCAAAACCTCCATTCGGCGGTTCGACTCCGCCCGGCGCCTCTGAGATAAGGCTGTAAAGACAAGGGCTTCCGAGAGTATCCCCCCGGAAGCCCTTTGTTCTTGGGTACGCATTTGGGTACAAACTCACGATATCCCCGCTATCCGCTAACCAACCTTCGGAGTCCTTCTTGGGAAGGCTGTGGCTCGACGAGGACTCGGAGATGGCTTTTCAGGAACCGGTAGTAACCCAAGGTAGTCTTGATATCGCTGTGGCCCATTGCCTCTTTGACCAGGTGTATCGGCTTCCCCTCTTCCAACCACGTGGTGACTCGACGATGCCTGAGATCATGCTGGTTGAGTTCTGACGGTAATCCGGCCCTAACCACGGCTCGGTCAAAGCCATTGCGAAGACAACCGATCCGCTGCCCTGCAACTGCCCGACGACGATTCTGCACATGGTGGAAGACCCAGGGACTTCGCTGGCCCCCATAGACTCTGAGACGGAATGATGCCATGTGATCACCGAGCGCCTCTCTCAAACGATCGGTTATTGGGACGTGCCGTGTCTTCCCACTTTTTGTCCGGTTGCGCCTCCCTCCTCTTCTCGCCGTATCAACGAAGATGAATCCATCGGAAAGGTCGATGTTTTCCCACCGGAGCCACAGTGCTTCGGAGTCACACCGAAGGCCCGTTTCCGCCAAGACCAAAACGTAAAGGTGAAGAATCGGGTCGACACAGCAAAGGAGAAGGGCGTCGAGTTGGTCATCGCTCAGGATCACCGGTTCCCGCCCTTCCGCCTCTAGGGCAGTCGCCTTCGTGACCGGGTTTCCGTTCACATACTCCTCCATTCGGGCGTACTCAAAAACAGTATGCAACACAGTCCTATCTCGTTGAAGCGTCCTGTTGCTTACGTCCCCGTTTCCTTTGAGCCGGTGGGTCTTTCGCCAGCAAAGGAAACGGTTGACCTCCTTGGGCCTAATTCCATCCACCCAAGGATCATCCAAAACGTCGATGAAGTACTTCTCGAAGGCCAATAAACTCGCCAGGTATGCCGACCTTGTTCCTTCCGTCTTTTTGAGGGGTAACTGGTCCTCCTTAAACCCAGAGAGGACCTGCGAGAGCCGAAGCCGTTCGGCGGCTCCGTTCCGGCTGAGGCGGCGGAGCCGGTCGTACTCCCCTCTGGCGATCCGCTCCGCCTCCTGGTGGGTCGGTGCCCTGAATCGATGCCTCTTGCCGTCAACCGAGAGGGTGATTCTATAAGTCTTTCCATGCCTTTCGATGTAGCCCGGATAGTTCTTCCTGTTAGACATCAGACCACCTCCTTCCAACCCGCTGCGGGAAATACCACTTCACGTTCTTCAATCCACGTACGAATCTCGCCCACAACGAAATAGAGAAACCCATCTAGTTTTCGATGCGGGATCTGGTTCTCTGCTTCAACCTGGGTTCGGGCATAGATCCACGACTTCGGGCGCCCAAGAACCTCAGCAAGCTCTGTGGTTCCGATCCGAGTCTCACCCGGAACAACCCAGAGCTTCTCACGCCAGGTCCACACTTCTCCTAGCTGCGTGTACCGGTCGGCCTCCTGGTTGACGGCGGGGATATCTGGCTGCTGGCCGCACTCCTGCTCCCTACCAGTCGTCATAGCTGCGTCACACGAATTTGAAACCACTTCCTCCAAACGAACCGTATCGGTAACTAGTTGAAGATCGGCGGTCTCCTTTCCTTTTCTTTCTGTATTATTTGACATTTGAATCTCCTAAATGCTTAGGTCATATGTATTTACGCTCCTTGACGGATGCGTTGATTTCTCAATGAGGGCCGGGACTCTCCCAGCCCTCTCTTCCTTCTGGTTCTTCCAGCACTCATCCCAATGCCTTGGGAGTGAGCGCCTAGTTCCCACTTGGTTCGGTGGGGTTCTTCAGGTTCAATGCGAGAAGTCGCTTCCTGATCCTCTCGATGTTTCTGGCCGTAGCTGCTCCATAGCGTTCCCTCAGGTCTGACACTCCATCGGCAAGCCGGAGAGCATGGAACCCTTCTTCAAGGCTGAGTGCTCTCTGAAGGCCACGGATCTTCTTCACACCTTGATTGAGATCGGAGTAGAGGACTGGGAGTCCCTCCCCTCGCCGAGAGAGATCGGGAACAGGCACCAGGTAGGTCCTGGCCCGAGGCTCCTCCCCGCGCTTGGAATCCGGGACGAAGTATTCCTTGGTCATCCTGCACCATTCGGCCTTCTCGCAGACCGCTAGGAACTCCTTATACCGTCTTCCACCGAAAGGCCAAGCCTTCATCCACTGGGAGTGGAGTTGAACTTCTACATGGGTTGAGACTGGTCTCCCTCGAACTGGGGTACCGCCTCTTTCCGTCGCATATCCATTTCGGATGACCGACTTCACCCCTCTCACGAAGGCTACAGCCCAACACTCAAACCGATATCGGGATTTCCCTGGTGGGTAAGTTGCTTCGGCCAGCCGCAATATCCGCCGGAATTCCCTCTTCGTCGGCAGATTCCCGATCCCAGCCCGTTCTCCGGCATCTCGAAGGCATTGGATGAGGTTCCTGCCATCCGCATGGGTCTTGGCCAGATATCGGCTCCTCCAATACTCCGGGTTCGGATTCCGATTCCACTCTTCAGACAGGTGGTTGTTTTGGAGTCCCACCCACTTGGAGATAGCACCCGCCAGATCTTCATCGGTTGGTTCAGGATCTAGCCCGAACTCTTTTCGGGCCCTTTCATCATGGAGGAGGACCAGCCCAACCTTCCATTCGGCGTCATGCCGGGAGTTGCTTCGGGTCAACCCTTCCTCGAAAGAGCGTAACCACGACTTGGGCAGGTGGACGGCTCCGTCCCCTGAGACCTCGATCCTTTCCCCCATTCTCAGAACCCCTCGATCCGTAGGGCCCGCCTCGGACAAGAAGATCCGGTGCCGTTTCCTCAGCTTCGGGACTAGGGTGCTGTCGGGTTTGGCGTGCCAGATTTCCAGGATCTCAAGATCCCTGAGCAGGGATTCCTCATCCCGCTCCTCCGTGGCCCCACTTCCCAGCAAAGGCTCCAGGGTTTCTGGGTCTAGGAACGGCATTCGTAACCCCAGGGGTAGCCGATCCAATTTCTTGAACTGGGGGAAGATCTCTACCCTGCCGTTTCTTACATCGATCCCACTGTACCGGAGCAGGTCCGGTAGTACGCCGTGGTTTTGGCGGGTGAGGATCTCCTTCAACGGAGTGAGGGGAATCCGATAAACCACCCGTAGACCGCTGCCGGAAGGGGTGGCCCATACGAGAGGGACCCTATGGGTACCCATAAATCCTCGAATCGCCCAATACCGCTCCGTTCGATCTTCGAGATCTTCGGGCGTCTTACAGTCGATATCAAAGGCAATCCGGTCGGTTAGTTCGTCTTTCCGAACATAGGACCCCAACCAGTACTTCCCAGCCAACATCCCCTGGATGAACCTGTCGGACATCCGGCACTTCGTATGGAAAAATGCTTTGCCGTGCTCCTTCTGTCGTCCCCACCTCCCAGTTTCCCGGCTGATACACGAAACGGCCAAGTACCTATCGGTGATACCTTGTAGAGTATACTGGCTAGGTACTGTAAATATCTTACCACATCCTGTCTTAGTCATTGTGAAATAACCACTTATCCCTTCTCTGAATCAGAGATTCAGTTTGTTTTTCAAGTGTTAAGGTCTCCTCCCTATGCCTGGGTTCGGCGGCGATTTTCCTACTTACGGCGACACAGCCGAGTTCACTTCCCTCTTTAGTCCGCAACCCCTCTGCACGACCCCAAACCCATGGAGCTTCATCCTCGTCGGTTCTTGACCGCCGAAAGTGCCTTCTAGCGCCGTGAAGATTTGAATCGTGTGGCCTTCCCGGCTTCAACGAACCGCTGCTTGTTCTCGGGTGACATCCAGCGTCTCCTCTTTACCTCGGCTACCCTCAAGGCCAGTTCGACCTGTTCGGCGTCCTCGGGATCGAATAGGAGCGTCCCCTCGCAATCCCCGTCCTGGTGCAGCTTCATTCCGACATCGCAGCATGGCTTCCTGCGACCTCTTTTCTCACCGCTCCACTTCCCGTTCGTCAGGTTCAGCAGTGTCACGGCCAAGAGATCCTCATCGAATTCCCAGATATGACCGACCTTCCCAGGTATCATCAGCGTGTTGTCCTCGTCGCGGCGAGTTCTCAACCGGTGAGCCTCAGCAAACGTCCTCAGTCGATGCCGGATGACTGGGCTACCAGCGCTGACCCCCGAGGAACCCCTTCTTAATGTGCTCCCAGGAGGGTCACCATCTCCGGCACCCAAATTCCTTGAAATGACCATTGTCTCTTGCGACATATTTGTCTTTCCCAATCGTGTTTATGTTCGATTCTGAGGCCCTTGCCTGCCCCTCAGTGCGAGAGAGAGAACGTCCCTAATACTCTGTATCATGCCCTATAAAGGATTGGGGGTGTTCTGAGACAAACTTCTTCAGGCTATTACGTGGAGATTGCGGTGGTGAGGACTCTGCAGAGGAGAGAAAGGCACATGGGAGAAGGATCCTCTCCCGAACCCCAAGGGTTACTTCCGCCCCAATGCTGGGAGACAATTGGGGGGGGGCGGGGTCGTTATTCAATCAGTTGATCACCCCACCTGAACCGGGGGGTAGAGGACCCAGCAAGGCAGAGGACGCTACTGCAGAAAGTCGTTGATCGATGTCACCTCAGCGCGTGGATACCGACGGCGCAGAATGGCGTTCCCAGCACGCGTAAAAGCCTTGTCCTCCGTGGCTACGGCTCGCTTCCCCTTTCGCACACCGAGGTAGAGGAGTTGTAGAAGGTCAGGCAACTGAACCCTCGTCCTTCTTTCCTTGAGGAATGCTTGTTCGTAGGCGACAACACCGTATACGTCGAAGAACAGCATCCAAGGCTCCAATTGTCGAAGCAAGTTAACGGGGGCATCGCCCGGGAAGTCGAAGGACTCCCAGAGTAGCTGAAGGTGTACATCGAGATGCGCTGCGGAGTGCCACACTTCCTCTAGGAACCGTTCCGCAGAGAACTCACCTGTATTGAACTCCTTCAGGGCGGCCTGGATAGCCCTACGTGCCTTCTCCTGAACCGCGTCAAACACAGCTTGCTGAGAATCGATGAACTCCTCTGCGCCGACTCGGTGTTCGTCTGTGATCTCTCCCCTGAACAGGTGCGCCTCCATGCCCGACCACTCGATCTCGAACTTCGGGCGGTTCTCCAGAATGGCCTGACCGGTGATGCGGAGTATCTCGTGAGGCCACGGCAAGAGCCCGCCTTTGCCACAAAGCCAACGGAGAGTACCAAGCGTCCGATCTCGGGTACTCGGATTCTGGTTCTTCGCCGCTTCGAGGTAGTTGACAGCTGTGGGCCAAGCCTTCCAAGCCGCAGCCCGCAAACTGGCTGTAAGCCTTGACCTTGATTCCTGTGACTCGATGTGCTTCAAAGAGCTGTTATCGATGATGAGTATGCCCTCTGTCATCCCCAATTCTCGGCGCCTGGTTCAGCTGGTCGACTCCTCTTCCTAGCGGTGTGCGATTCTGCTGAGGAGCAATCTGCGATCTGCGTCACCCGCTACCTGGATGAGCAGACCTTCCGGTTCAACAACCGGTAGGACAACTACCGTGGCCGTTTCCTGAAACTCGCGTCTGCAATCATCGACAAGCATCTGACCTACGCCGTCCTCACCGGGAAAGAGGTGTGCCAAACATGAGCGAGAAGAAAGAAGCCACCCCCAACTCCCGAGGGGACCGAAAACCCGAAAGGGTTGACGGTCCTTCGGGGTTGGCACGCCTTCGGGCGTTCACGAAGAGCATGCTAGGCGTTTCCAAGACAGAAATCGTCGTGAAGCTCTCGGAGGAAGGCGACCAGCGGGTCAAACGCGGGGTCGGTTAGAATTGGCCCGAACCCTTTGCGGTCATCCCACATCCGGGAGACGGCGCAACTCGGGTCGTCTGTGCAGAGCGCAGCGACCGTGCAGGCCATGTGGGCCTTGGACAACTTCTCCGGCCCAAGGTCCTTCGTTGGCATATCCGCGATGAAGGCTTCCGCTTCCGCCCCCGCTCGCTCGGAGTCGTCGTCGCGCGCCCGAATCGCACGCAACAATAGGGTTTCGAGGCCGCCCGTGTCCCCGGGTCCAGGCAGCGTCACTACAGCCAGCCTGGGTTTCCCATTCGACACCTGCCACGGGGCCGTGGGCTTCTTGATATCCTTCATATTGCCCTTCTTCAGCTTCTTAAGCTGGTGTTTCCATACATCTCGGAACGTTTCGGCAGCGTCGTCACGGCAGTCGGTCACGATCACGATCAAGTCGACATCACGGAACCCCTTGGCAGCCTTTAGTTGCTGAATCCGCTGCCCAAATTTACTGTCGCCCTCGGCATCCCTCATGACCTGGAAGTCTATGTCATGGACATCCAAAAGCTTCTCGATGAATTCCTTGTCCGCGCCCCCTTCTGGCACGGCAATGCATGGGGACGTGATAATTTCGTCGCCGCTGGCCACGGTCTGCTACCTAACCTCCATTTTGCCCGCGCGCGCAGCAGAAAAATCGGCGCCATCGAAGACTTCAATCTCGCCTCCAGATAGACGGATAAGTCGAAAATCGTCCGGCTTCTTCGCAGCGATTGGCACTAACGCATCCAGAGCCTCAGCGCTGTGGGTAGACGCAAAAACCTGCGTCGGCTCATCTGCTGCGGAAACGTGATCCAAGATATTCCAGAGATCGGATAGACGATCATAGTAGATACCCGTCTCGATCTCATCAATGAAGACCGCACCGCCAGGGAAGTAGGCTACCGCCAGCATCATGTTGAAAAGCCTATAGATCCCCGACGACACTAACGGCACTGGTACCAGCTTGTCTGGTATCGACCCTAGGCTTGCAAACAACGCGGCCTTGTCCCCCGTGGTGATCTCAAGTGATAGCTCCTTAATATCTCGAAAGCTCTCAAGAATCGCCTTCGTGAAAGGCCCCTCCTTCTTACTCTGTCGCAATTCGGAGAACCGGCGAGTTAGTTCGGGCTGGTTTATCACAAGGGGCACCATAGTCGTCTTCACTCCAGCCTTAACCGGAGACCACTCAAGCTTACCACCCACCAATTTGGGAACCGCCGTACCGACCGCCTTGCCGTTTTCTAACCACTTAAACTCAATGGAGGACATGGCGTCACGTCCCGAAGTTATTTTTCCACTTCTCTTTCCCCGATGGCGAATAGTCAATGCGCGATTCTGTTCTCCCTGAAAATGGACTGCCACATCGTTTTCAAACGAGAAACCATGAAACAGGTCTTGCCAAAAGGACCCGTCCATTATCTCCTCCGTCGAGAGCACTACACCTGCAAACTGTCCCGTCTCCCGCCATCCAAAAAGCTTCGCATGGTTCTCTGGAGAATCCCCAGACGTAAGATATAGGGCTTCAAGGAAAGCCGTCTTGCCGCTTCCGTTGTCTCCTACAATCACATTGATGCGACCAAGATTTTCAGCCTTGGCTTCCTTGAAGCACCGGAAGTTCTTGATACTGACGGACTCGATCATGAGACCCTTGCCGCTTTCTCTGGATTGAACGAATGGCTCCCCTTCGGGGACATCCGCTAATATGGTGCCACCTTCTTGATTTCGCATTATAAGTACCTAACAAGTTACGGCAACATTCTCCCGACCCTGGGTGAGTCAAGTATGTTATTGCCCTTGTTAGGGTGACGGAGTCACCAGACTTCGCTCCCTCTCATGTAGTGAAAGGGAAGTCCCTCACCTGCTTTCACGAGGTCTTCGATCTCTGCCTCTCCTCGGAGAATCCCCTTGAAGATCGGCCGTGACCGCGTGTCGTACTCAGACGAGTTTAGGGGGCTCGACTTGCCCGTGATGATGAGATTGTAAGGGGAGAGGAATCGGACGCGCCTGGCCGCGCCAACTGTACGAACCGGCTCTCCGTCGATCATGGTGTACCCATCCATGAACTCAGCCAATGTGAGGAGGTGTTCACCGAAGATGGCGTATTCCTCCACATGCCACTTCCCCACCTCTACCGTCCTGACAGGGTAAAGCCCCGTTGGATCTTGCCCGTCCATCTCCACGTAGACGAACTCTCTGCGCTCATCCGCATCCCTACAAGCTGCAATGCGACGAACATAGAGTTCCATTGGGCCCATGATGCATTCGCAAGCCGAGACCCTGACGAATTCCTCGATGGAGCAGGATAATCCTCCACGGAACCACCAGAAGGGTGCCCTCTGCTGACCACTCCCATCGGATCCGGTGAGGGGTGGTTCGAGCAGAATTGCCAGGCGATCCACCGCTGCCTCCCCCTCGAGCACAACGATACCGTGCTCCCCCGGAAAGGTCTTGGCCATTCGCCACCCAAAGAGGGTCGTGGACGTCTCCCAGGGAAACGCAGCTTCGGGTTCCCCCTCGAATTCGACGTCGGCGCCAACGACGGGCTCAAGCGAGGTTGGCCCCTCTGGTCTTGCTTCTGGCCCGCTCCGGTTGCCAGGCGCGAGCGTCTTTCGTCCTCTGAAGCCCTCCCAGAAATAGTGACCAGCTGACAGGCCTCCGAGGACGGTGGCGATGCCCAATACCCAGCCCCACAATGACGGCCTCCTTTCACCCTAAGGAACTTCATACTACCGTCCCCACCCACTTCCCGCACGGATCGAACGTTCTGAGATGGCCGCCGTTCTTGCAGCATTTCATACACCAGGAGATTCGTCAGGCAGATCCGCAAATGCCCTCCTGGCGGTGCTGCTGGCGTCTCCGGGCCACGGGGAGAGATCGGCGTGAACGTCGCCTCGTTCACGGCAGTTACCTCTCTGTCCGAGTGGGCAAACGCAGCGGGGGAAGTGCTTCATGACGGTCGATCAAATGCGGTGCGTCTGTCCATCCAGGTTTCTCGGCATATGCGGACTCTTATGGGGGGTTGATCGGGGGGCGAGTCAAAGGCGGATCAGAATCGCGGCCACGATGGGCTCACCGCTCCCCCAGCGTTCTTAGGTGTGCATGTTGGTGTGCATGTTCGGATGCAGAAACCCCGCGAACGACGGCTGGATCGCTCGCAGGGTCTGCCAAGAAAGTGGCTAGAATAAGCCAATCCGGTGAGCCTCGCCATGCCTCGCTTCGGCTTGGAGGGCAGCTCTCTCACCGAATGGACCCCGCCGAAGGCACCTGACTCCCGATCTAGCCAAGGGACCGAAGGCACTCAGGATGTCCGCGGTGGGACCCTCTTGAAGCCCTCCATCACTTAGGGCCAGCAAACTCGATCAAGCCCTCCTTCACGGATTCATCCAGGAAGTCCTTGGCACCCGAAAGCGAAGAGCTCCCCAGAGAGAGGTACCCGTCTGCCCCTATCGTCAGCAAGACTTCTCCGCTAGCCAGGTAGGTGACTCGCGCCGTCTTCGCGTTTACCTCTGGTAGGTCAGCTTTGAAACGACGGCTCTTTCGAAGGTCAGTGCCCCAATAGCTCACAGCACCCAGGGCGTGGACGAAACGTCTCCGCTGAGCGTGAACGAAGTTGAGGGTCAGGTCTGCCCTGCGGTCCAACACGTGCTTGACTACAGCTTGAGCCCGCGGCGATGTCTTGACGATCTTCTTCGACGCTAGCTGGGCTATGAGCGTGTTGTCGAGCGCCTCTACAATCCTCTTCTGAGTGCTGAAAACTCCCACGCCCCAACCCACGTCCCAGATTACGATGGGGTACCGGTACGGTGGCAAGATGCCAAAGGAATCCTCGCCAAGGAGGGCAGTCGAAGAGGTGAACTCGAAAAGCGGCAGTCCGCTCGGTTCGTGGGCTGTTTCTTTGGAGCGGAGGCCTGGGAGCAGATCGACCCCGAGGAACAGAGCCGGAGGTTCCAATACACAAAGCTCGTACAGGAAACCCGAAAGATGGGCGAAATGGCTGGAATCACGCATCAGATTCGAGAAACCACCTGACAGTCATGAGCATCCAGAATGATCTCACAAGGTCTGGATCCTCCTCATGTGTGTATGCTCGAAGGAAGCGAAGTGGACTCTGGATCCTCCCCGGGTTTAGAGACCCCTCTGACAATTCATACCCCATTGGGGTCTTGCTAAGCTTCCCCAATGCGAATCGGTCTTCTACAAGGCTTCTTGCCAGGTTCTCGTCAAAGAGGACTCGTGCTCCAAACCGCACCAACGGAAGACGGAATTCCACCTCTTGGAAGATCTCCTTGTGGAGAGAACGCTTCGGATCCAGAAGATCTATTGCCCGATTCAAATATGGGGTGTCCTCGGCATCGGATTGGAGTGCCTGGAGTACGTTTCGGAGCTTCCCGGCTTCGGCCGGTACATGGACATGTGAAATGTCTCCTCGAACCTCGTACGAAGCCATAAGTGCACATAGGGTTCGCACAACGTATTCGGACACCCTGGACTCGATGTTGGGGATTACGCTCCAGGTCGACCAGATGGCCTTGATGTACTCCTTATCAGAATTGTCGTAGAAGTACTTGAAGTCGAGCACGTGCGTCAGGATCTCTTCTATGTCGTGGTGCCAGTTATGGAAGGCGCGGGCAAAATCAGCGACCGTCGGGCGTTTCAACGTCCCCGTTGTAGCCTTCTTCCACTCAAGGGCCACGACCTGGTCGATAAAGAGGAGTCGATAGAATCCCAGCACGGTAAGATAAGGAAGCGCCTGCTCAATGGATGAATGGTAAATTTCGCAGGCATCCTGAACTGTGTATGGTGGGAGCCCTGATTCGTCCTCTCCCCAGTCCTCATCGTAGTTCGTCATCTCCGGGTATAAGAGGGAGAGCACCCCTCGAACCAGATTGTGGGACAATTCATGAGTTACCGTCATCAGAGACCACCTGCGAGCGTTACAATGGGTCACTGATGGCAAGGCCGCGCTGACGGTGCTGAGTGTGCTTCGAAACCCATCCCGCCCGCTGAAGAAGCAGAGCGTATGTTGGGTCGGGGTGAGCTCTGGCACCTGAAACCTGAACAGATCAAGATCCCAAACCGGCGACGTGTCATTCTCATGCACAAATCCTAGTTCACCTACATCGGGAACAGGGAGATTCTGGCTCCTCAGCGCCTGACTCAGGGTCCAGTCGTTGAGCACCGCTAATCTCTCAGGGATCTGGCGCCCCGCGACTCTATCCTCCAAGAACCGCACGAAACATCTCAACGCCTGGTTGGCCAACCCCGTTCCGAGCAGGCTCTGACTCCCCAAATGACATTCGGTCAATAGAAGCGGGCTCGTTCCGGACAGAGCCTGGGAAGTGAGGCGAGAGAATCCTGCGTTGAGTTGGATAAGGCTTCCCAGGATGCGATAGACCCTCCTCCGAGACGTTGGCTCTTCAGAGACACCGGAAACCTCCTCCAGATATGTCTTAACCCAGACCTCCACCTCCGGAACGATATCGTGAAAGGAACTCTTGCCACGAGCTAGCGCAGAACTCGCCTGGGCAACCAATTCTTCCACTGAGGACCTCAACTCGATCGGTCCCGGTACAGCAGCAAGCTTCTCGAGGGACTCAGCAGAGTAGGACTTTCCGGAGCCTGGGCAGATCTCTACGGGACCGTATTCCGATCCCTGCCTCTTCCAAAGCTCGAAGGGAATCTGTCCAGCGTCGGTTGATCTCGCCCAATCACAGACTTCCCCTACCTCGTCTTCAGTGCCAGAGACCAGAGAGTTGAAAGCTCCAAAAGTGGCCCATATTCCTAGGTTCCCCTCATCGTCCAGGGCGAGGATCTCCTTTGGATTTATGGGACCCAAAAATAAGAGGTAATCGGCCAGTTCGTGGAGGTTCCCTGCGACGCCAAGTCTGCCGTCGGAAACGGGGATGACTGGAGAGAGCCTATGCGTGGGTCCCCACTCCTTCACCACATCCACAAGCGCAGTGACGAGCCGGAACTCGGCATTGACAGAGAGGGGGGAAGGAACAGAAGAGATCAGGTACTGCCAGACGCCGATCTGCTTATGGCTCATGCCGATGGATGATCCGTCTCAGAGTACCGTCAGGAAGTGCCTCATAAGAGATCGAGATTCCCCCATCGGGAACCTCCGAGCCAGCCTCGAGTCCTGATCTTGACTCTTGGCCCAACGAGATACCAGTGAAGGCCTTGTCCTCCCGATGATAAGACCCCGGCGGGAGTTCTCCATAATCGTGGACCAAACGTGCAGCCCGGCGGGAAAAAATGCGGGATATCATTGGCGTAGCTGCCTGCTCAGACTGTCAATGGGTGGCCAGTGTCTGAATTGCTCCTGGCGGAGTTCTGGGGGTGGGTCTAGACTACTGAATCAAGCGGTCTGGTGTCAACCTCTACAATAGGGACTCGGATGGCTTCGCTTTCTTCGCGGCAGGTGAAAGACCTCACCGAAGCCGGGGCGTCGCTCATTGCAGATCTGAATGAGCACCTCAATCTCGATGATCACTTCGTAACAGATGCCCTCCCCTGGCCGGATCCGGAGTCCCCAGTCATCTTGGTCGTGACCAGGCGCACTGGAAACGTGGTACTTGCCTTCCATATGTACCCCAAGGTGCCCACCACCCCAGAGGGAGTAACCACCTGGCTGCCGGGCTCGATCCTGGTCACTCCACTTCCCATCCTCCCCGGATACTCTCTCTCGGCCGTGGAAGAAGAGAGATTCCAGTTGACGTCGCTCTCGGCAGTCTTGGCCCCAACGAGACGGAAGCCCTGGACGCGACTCTCATCATTCCTCTGGGGTGCTAAACGGGCCTATGCAGGACCTCATTGGGTCATGGTTTGGCTCGGAAAGGGGATGGCCTGGACAGTCCTGATTGGAGTCGTAGCTCTCATCACCTACGCTGGCTCCCTGACGAATGAGATCGAGGTCCTCCGTGAGGCAGAGAGGGTGCGCGCATTCCAGGACACGCTTCAGATGGAGAGACACAACAATACGATGGCGTGGGACTCAGCGCGGGGCATCCAGGACTCCCTTGTGACTGAAATCTCGGAGCTCAGAGACTCGTTGCGAAGCCTCACGGTACCTGCTCGTGACTAAAGAGGGGGAGATGAGGCACTCGCTTCTGGGCAGTCCATTCCGAGCCACCAAATCCAAGTGAACTCGTGCGCCTCCGAGGTAACTGACCATTAATTCGGGCACAGGCCGAGCTCTGATCCCCGTGCATGTTCGTGTGCATGTTGGGATGCAGAAACCCTGCGAACGACGGCTGGATCGCTCGCAGGGTCTGCCAAGAAAGTGGCTGGGTGGGATGCTGTGGACCCATGCAGGAACCTACACCTTCAGGAACAGCACTGGCTCTGAGAGTGCTATCAGGGAGTTTCGTGCCTATGCCAGGCGTCTAGAACAGAGATCAGAGGCTAAGGTGCATTGGTTTGTTTGCGCGGAAAAGACACATGCGGATGCGGTTCATCTCCATGCGTTACTCCAGGTCAATTGCCTTCCTGTAGACGGTGTCAAAGGCGCATGGCGCGGAGGGATCAGCGACGTGAAGACCTACGATCCAGGCAGGGGATGGAGGAACTACATATCCAAGGATTTGATCAAGGACGACACTGAATGGGAGATGTGTGGTTCTCCTTCCAAGATCTGACAGATGCCCTCAAAGCCCTGACCGACAGCAGCAATCGCTTGTTATGTGGCCATCGAACGGATTGAGCAGTATCAGCCTGAGGACGAAGTACGCGAAAACAGCGCCGACCGTGCCAAAGTGGGAAGCTCTGTTCCGTGAGGCTGGCTGTTCCGGATGGGACCTGCTGCGTTGGTGCAGGTGGGCAACGCTTCGTTGGACCTACCTCGGCGGCGTGCAGTCTGTGAGCTTGCGTTCCCGCTTCGAGCCTGGAGTGTCAGTAGCTCAGTCTGACCGATAGGTAAGTAATTCCTCCAAGGAAAATAGGTCACCAGTCTAACACGCTGCTCATCATGAATAGGTGTGCAATGAGCGAGCAATTGGCTCTACGGGATATTGGCCTGTCTCTCGGTGATCATTCGGTTCCAACGCTCGAGCTTTTGCCGGACGTCCTTGACGTTCAAGTCGTCCAGCGGGTTCATGTGACAGAGCACGTTCCTCGATGGCTCTAGCTCTCGCATGAACTGCGTAAACCAGTCTCGATCCGTTATGACATCAGGAAAGAAATCGCTCTGCCTGGCATTGATGATGGTCAGGAGGTCTCGGAGATCAACATAGTCAATGGGGTGGTCTCCTCGTCGTTGGTGCCAGCTTTGCTTGGTGAGTTCCTGGTCACGGCGCGTGTTGGCCTTGTCACGCACTCCCTTGACTTTGCCTCTAGTGAACTCCGTGCCCCACCAATCCTCGCCGTACTTCCCACTCATGACACGCCTAATCACCTCTCGAATTGAATTCTCGAGCACATAGAGAAGGGGATAGACCTCCGCCATTTGCCGGGCCTCCTCGATCTTCTGCTTCGACAGAACTGGGTCCTTCAGGCGGAACTCTTTGGGGAAACGGATCTCGATTGGGCGGTTTGCCGACTTCTTAGCCGCAGAGCGTTTCGCGGGGACGGATTCGGACGTTGATGCGCTCATTGCGACGAGCGATCGCACACGGGTCAAGTCCTCCTCCGGTAGGAACCGGTCGATTGGGAGTCCCTGCTCGTGTGCGATGACGCAGGTGGCATCCTGGGTCGACATGGGGAGCGATGCCTTCTTGCGTGTCACGCGCTGGGAAAGAGCCTGAGGAGTTATGCCGAGCTTCTCCAGCAGAGCCCTGCGCAATTCCCGGTAGCCCATCTACCGCTACGTTCCCTTCTTCCGCATCCTGGAGATGCGAATCGCAACCGCATTCTTGCTGAGGCCAGTGACCGCGGCGATGGTCGGGTTGTCCATCCCAAGATCTCGGAGTCGTCGGACCTTCTCACCGTCATCCTCTAAACCCCTTAGGGCGAGGATCCCGAGGATCCGATTCAGCTTCTCGTTGATCTCGGTGAGGAGTTCTTCGCTTGTCATCCTAGGGTTCTCCTGTATCGGTTTCCGTCTCGGACCAGCAGTCCGAGCTGTTCCCATCGTTGCCAAGTACGGGAAATGGACCCGGTAGCGAGCCCAACCTCCTTGGAGATTGCTCTCACGGTCAGCTTCCCGTCCGTGTGTTGGTACAGAGCCCGCTGCTTAGGGTCTGCCAACTCTCTTTCCAAGACGTCGGCCATCGCACACTTCGCGAGGAGCGTCAATAGCTCGTTGTTCTTACGCAGCAGACCCAACATCTCGGCTTCAGACATGAGTATCCTCCCTTCAGCGCTGACGCGCCCGACCCTTCTTCTGGGCGTTCACAGCGGTGACATAGTTGACCTTCTTCCCAATGATGGCGGCCACTTCCGAGTCTCGAAGTCCAAAACCCTGCAGCCGCAGGATCTTGTCGGTAGTCGTCTTCGCCGGTTCGGGGCTCATCTCGAGAAGCAGCTGGATGATGACGTCAAGGCGTTGGTGAAGAGCGGTTCGGTCATCATCGGTAGTTTTCTTGCTAGGCATTTCTGAACCTCATCATTTCGAAAGATGTCATTCGTTCCATAAATCTTTGTAGATACTACATTACTGTCAACCGGGTGTTAGAGGGTTCCGTTCACAAGACATTGCAAATGGCCATGAGAGGGCCCGGGATCAGCTGGGGATCATCTATGGTGTGACCTGAGGGCTGCATGCGGAAGGGGACCTCAGACACCGGGGGCGAGGAGTAACAGTCCGGGGGGGAAGGCTGCCAGGCCAGAGGAGGGAGTGTGTGCTCACAGAAGGGCTGGACTGATGCTGGAACAGATATGACGGGGGGAGAGGTGGAGAGAACCACTGAGCTGGGGAGACCAGGGGCCGAGAGATGCGGAGGGCTGCATAGACCCAGGACCCTGGACGGTCGCGAACCAGAATGACGAACGACAGACTGAACGGGCCACGTCGGCCTCGAGGAGATTGACCACGACCTCTTCGACGTCTACTTCGGTCCTATCTGGCTCGGCCGTTTCATCGCACACAAACGCCTCATTGTCGACTCCCCCGATCGGAGGAAGAGAAGACAAGGAGGCTCAGCTAAAGGACGGCGAACTGTAAAGAACGTCTCTTGACTCTACTGTAAACCAGGTCCTTTACCGCTCACCAGAGACTAGTCACTCCCGATCCACTCCAGAAGAAGCCGATCGAAGAGTTCCTGCTCCTCGAGCATGGGATAATGGCCGCTTTGGTCGAAGAGATTGTAGGACAGGTTCGAAATCTTCTCTCTTTCGCTGTCCCAGACGTTGAAGGGCACGGCGAAATCATTGCGCCCGATCGCGAGAAAGACCGGAGCCTCAACGGATGGCCCGAAGCCTAGATCATAGGTGGCCATGATCACATCGAAGAGTTGATCCCATGCGCCTTGATTCCAGTAGGCCCCCTCCAGCAGCCATGCCGGGTCATATGAAGGGTCGTGGAAGATGCGCGGAGCGTTGGCGATGTACTCCAAGATGCCTGCCTCACCGGGCGGGAGTTTGCCGAGAGAATCGGGGGGGATCGCGGCCCAATTCGCCTCCAAGACGCTCCTGCGGTCCGAGTCGGCGTTGGCCTCCCAGAACTCTGATACCGCTGGACCGGTCCGCTCGTTCACGAAGGGAGGCGTCCCGTGCATGATGACATGGGTCGCATGCTGCGGGTACTTCCTAGCGTACTCCAGGGCTAGGATCCCGGAGATGGAATGACCCAGCACGCAGACTTCGCCGAGTCCTAGCGCCTGCCGGGCCTGTTCAATGTCGTCAACCAGGGTGTCCATCGTCATTTCCGAAACGTCACCAACCTGCTCCTCAGGTGTGGTCATTCGGGAATAGAGGAACACAAATCGGAAGTGTTCTCTCAGCTGTGGCGAGAGGGACCGGGAGGGTGTCAGGGCATCCCCAACGACGATGCATGTCCGCCCCGCTCCCTCGATGAAGTACTCGAAGTTGATTCCGTTTGCCGCCACCGCGCCGCGAGGGGATAGAGCTTCCGGCTCAGGTTGCTGCTCTGGTGCGCAAGTCGCGAGGCAAAGGAGTAGGGAAGCACAGAGGATACGGCCGAGACTGACATTCATAGCACGCCCTCCTTGGCGGGGGATAGACCGGACACAACCGATCCAAGAATCAGACTTATCCCGTGTTGGCCACATAACGGTGAGCGATTCTGCTGCGGACCAGGATGCAAGCAGAAGCCCGGAAACTCAAGGAAGACGCCCTCGGAGCAAGAGCCGTCAGTAGCAAACGCGTGTTAGAACGCAGTCTTTTGGCTAGTTGGGTTTCGGGGGGCACGAAACCCCTTTAGCGACATTCACCACGGCGTTCCTTTGACAAACACTCTCCGTCGACCCGGGCATCGTCTGGAAGTTTTGTCGCACTCTCAAAACCCCTGACTGGCCAGTTTGAACAGCGGGGACAGTAGTGCCAGACTCTTCCCCCCTTTCGCCTGCGGTACACCTTCGGTGCAGGAAGAGCCCGCCGAGGGCCCGAAAGCTGAAGAAGCTCAAAGAGGACTCAGAGCGAGAGACGGAGAGGTGGCTGCGGGAGACGGACGCGAAAGAGGAGGGCGAGAGGTCCTAGCGGATCACAGACGCAGGCTCACCACGTGGGCGGTAATCGCTGGTTAAACTGTAACTGTTCAGCGGCCCCTGCGCGCCCGACTGCGTCATCATCAGTCGTCGGGTTCTGGGCACACGGACTCCTGTACCGTTTGGTGCCACGTCTCAGCGGACTTCACGCCCACCAGGAACTCCTTGAGGGCCTTCTTCCTGAAGTTGTGGCCAGCCACCCTCCGGCGACCGCCTATGTAGAGGAAGATCAGGGAGTAACCCGCGAATACAAGAAAGAGGGAATCCCATCCAGAGAGCCACCACCAGACTAGGAGCGTCGCGGTGTATGCAGCCGCAAGCCAGACCTGAACCTCCGAAGCCAGATCCCTCATTTTGCGCCAGGGCCGAGGGATGGTGATGTTCTGATAGAACGCCCATTGCACCCATCCTCGGTCCATCTGGTACCTGTGTTCGAACCACCAGAGGTAGCAAGCAAGCCTGATCGCGCTTCGGTCCCTCTCCACACCAAGATGCCAGAGTCCGAAATTCGCCACTGCCCCGACGAGAAGAGCAATGCCAGAGAAGAGTCGCGGATCATGTTCGGGGGTGACGTTGCCATAGAAGTTGGCGCCCACCACCGCCAGGTAGACCGCAGCAGCTAACGTGATGGCCCAGGAGCGCAATCTCCAGATCCGGTCCGATACCGCGCTCATCTCGCTCCAGACGGTCGTGTAGATCGTCTCGGCACTGATGGACTTGTGAGACATCATCGATGACTCCGCTCTGTCTTCTGAAATCTGGGTCACGGCCCAACGGATCTGCGATTCTGCTGCGGAGCAGGATGCTAGCAGACGCCGGGAAACTCAAGGAAGACGCCCTTGAAGCTCGATCCGTCGGCAGCAACTACCTTTGTACTGCAGCGTCTGCAGCCTAATCCCCAACCCATCGGACGCGCAAACCCTGCACCCATTGCAGGGATGTCCCGTGGGGGCAGTGTGTTCGGTCATGGCCACTCAGGAACGCTCACAGAAGCGATTGCAGAGCCCCTAAGACACTTCAGGACAGAAAGATACCCATGCCCACCCACCTTATTACGGCCCTTAGAATGCGTTTTGGGGCCGGGCTTCAAAGGAGAATCCAAGGGTGATCCTGAGGTAGGAAAGCGGCGACGTGAGCAGGGTCAGTCCATTGTTCTCGGGCAGGTCCGATAGAGGATAGAGGGCGCGTTCACATCTGCCTCCCTCCTTCCTCTCCTGGGTACGGTTTGGGGACGAAGCCGGACAAAGGGACGAAAAGGAACAGAACCAACCGAAAGGCCAAGATCCGTAGAAGCACTGTAGACACAGTTGTTCCGAAAGGGACGGAACCCGAAAGAGAGCCCCAAAGAAATCTGCAAAACCTCCATTCGGCGGTTCGAATCCGCCCGGCGCCTCTAGTAAAGAGAAGGGCTCCAGAGGGTAATCCCCAGGAGCCCTTTCTCTCTATGACACTTTCTAGGACACTTTCAGGCTTCGGGCACCTCGGTTCGGGTTGTACCTGACACCCAAGAAAAAGCCACGCATCGGGCGGTGGGTCGGCAAGCTCAGGTTCTTGCTCCTCACCACCAAATCTTCCGCAGGTGGTTAAGGGTGCCGAGGTACAGATTCCCGTCGGCATCAAAGGCAACGTTGATGGGATAGAGGAGCATTGCCTCGGCCGCGAGGATCCCGTCACCGTTGAAACCTGCATGTTCTATCCCAGCGATGGTCGTGATGACTCCGGAGAGATCGACTCTCCTAAGTCGGTGATTCACTCGGTCAGCGATGTAGAGATTGCCTGCAGCATCCACGGCGACGCCAGTGGGGTCATTGAGCTGGGCCTGGGTGGCCAGGCCTCCGTCCCCACCGTAGGCGTTCATCCCCGTACCGGCGACGGTGGTGATGATCCCGGAAGGATCGATCCGTCTCACCCGGTTATTCCGTCGATCGGCGATGTAGAGATTGCCCGCGGCATCGAAGACGAGACCCGACGGCGCGCTCAGCGAAGCGTCGGTCGCAGGCCCTCCATCCCCACCGGCCCAGCTCGAGCCATCACCGGCTATCGTCGTGATGACCCCATGCGCGTCGACTTTCCGGATCCGGTTGTTGTACCGGTCGGCGATGTAGAGATTGCCCGCAGCATCCACGGCGACGCCCTCGGGGATATCCAGTTGGGCCTCGGTCGCCAGGCCTCCGTCCCCACCGTAGGCACCGGTCCCTGTGCCGGCGACGGTGGTGATGATCCCGGAAGGATCGATCTTGCGGATGCGGTGGTTTTTTCTGTCGGCAACGTAGAGGTTCCCACCGCCGTCGATGGCAATCCCCGCAGGATTGTTGAGCTCAGCGCCGGCGGCGAGACCTCCATCCCCGCTGAAGCCCCCCACGCCGGTCCCCGTTATGGTCGTAATGACGCCGGAGGCAACCTTGCGAACTCGGTGATTTCCCGTGTCTACGACGTACAGATTCCCGGACCCATCGAAGACGAGTCCCCACGGGTGATTGACCGCCCCCATCATTACGGTGGTGATGACCCCGGGGATGGTGAATGTCGCCAGGGCCTTCAAAGAACTCCCCAAGCCAGTATCTGAGCTCAACACACAATTGGCTGCGGAGCCAGTCCCCAAACAGGCAAAGTCCCAACCACTCATCCTCCAGTCCTGGGCCGGAGTGGCGGTCAGGATCACGCTCGTCCCGCTCGGGAAACTCTCCGAACAGGTTCCGACCGTGCAGGTAATCCCAGGCGGGGAGGAGGTCACGGTCCCCTGTCCGATAACGGTGACCTGAAGGGTGAATTGCTCGTCTGGAGGCCCGGTTGCGTTCCCGTCACCTCCACCACAAGCGCTGGTGAGCGTTGCCAAGACCATGAGCGGGAGGTGGAAGGTCCGCAACATGATGCCATCTCCAAATTGGGTTGTATAGAGATAACATACTTCCCGAATCCCAGGAGCACGACAGTTTCGGCGGGAAAGAAAAGGCCACCTCTCATGGGTGGCCGTTGTGGGTGAGGGGTGTGTCTCCTGCCGAGCCCAAGCTGTGCCCGAGAAGGCGGTTAAAGTCGAGGATTCGGGACACTTGGAGATGGGGAAGACGTTTCAGCTGAACCGCGAGACGAGCGAGGATCGCGAAGCGACTGGAACTCAATCCGGTCGAGAGATAACCAGTGGACGCGAGCCTGGGAGCACCTGCTTGGTTTCCCTCTTCATCCCAGATACTTGCGGGTGACGCGGTTCGCCGCGTACATGCCCAGCCCCATACCTATCATGCTCAGAAAATACCCTGTCATCATGCCGATTCCGGCTCCGA
>SDBT01005683.1_pt1 | contig 20856 bp, 30 predicted proteins | sample 2277101 | NCBI WGS metagenome assembly SDBT01 (sample SAMN10404973, study PRJNA504765) | marine sediment metagenome | isolation source: marine sediment core GS10_PC15, 103 cmbsf | place: Arctic Ocean: Southern Knipovich Ridge | collected 2010
CGGAAACCGTTAGTATAATTGATTTATCGCCAGCAACTTGAGATTGTCCGATAGTTTCGTACTCAATATGCTCGCCCCACGCATGTCCAGCGGGATAATCACATTGAAGAGTTCCAGTTGCCTTGGCATACTTAAAAACTCGACCGTCCCAAGTTATGTAACGAGTACCATAAACGAAACGTTGCACCGTGTCTCTGGCATAAATACCCAGTTGGTTAGCACCCGAAAAATCTAACGGGTGAGCAAAGTCGAATATCGGCGTATGTGCGTATTGTAATTTCTTAGACATAACAACTTTCCTTTCTACCCGTTATTGGGCTACCTTATTTAAGCATTCATGGACCTTAGCGCCTTCCATACGAACAGCGCCCAAGTCCATCTTGCTGTAAATCTGGTTGTCATTACACTTGTCAGAACGTTTATCGATAGAGGTACTTAAATCACCAATCGTCGCGAGAATAATCCCGTCCATTGCCCAGGCGATTGACCGATAAGCAGTATCGGTCGCCGCATCCTTGGTTAAGAGGTTGGTCCAGAAGGGATAGAATCCCATGTAAAACTCAATCTTTCCGGCCTGCAATGCTTTAACCGTATTGTAGTCGGAACTACCAAACTGCTCGATTAAAAGCAAATCACCAAGGGTTTTAGGGCTAATGGCCCAATGCTTCATAATATCCGCATCAACATCAGCGGTGTTGAAGATCTCAAGCATTATGACCATCTTGGCAAGCGACATATCATTTAACGTACCCGCGCCTCCCTCAGTAGCCAAAGTACCTAACGTCGTGACTGTGCCATCGCCGTTGATACTTATGGATTCATCTTTGAAGTCAACTGATGAGCCGCCTTCCTTGCCGATAGTAGCCGTACCCAAGGCCGCGTCCCTGATAATCTTGTCCTTTTTTCTGCCGAATGACATGGCAAAACTTTGGACTACGGAACCGGTGGGATTGGCTAACATGCGGGCAAGGTCGCGGGAATCTAACATCGTTCCCTTATGCCACTTTTGGGGTCTGACCTTTCTGCGGCCGAATTCAGACTCAGACAGCGGCGTATCGCCGTGCCTGGTCGTATCCTGTTCGGGATCTTCTTCTGCGTCGATTGTGTCGAAATAGGCATCTTCTGCGTTCGTAACAGATTCGAGACGAACCTTTGAAGCCATTTTCGACTGTTTCTGTTGCGAAAGTATCAGCAGTGTAGGGCTGAACTGTTTCGCAAAGATTGTTTCAATAGTTGCAGGCATTTTATATGCCCCCTTTCAAACGAAACAATCAAAACGTCTTTCGGCTTCGAGTGTCTCGACCATCGAGGTCAAATGCCTGCATTTTAGGTCTGTTAGACCACCGGCCCTTTCGGGGTATCGGTCTTACTATTCACTTTTACGTCTGACGACGGCTGGCCCTTGAAGGGGTATCAGCGCTAAACCGCTACGCTCTGACTTTCGGCATCGCTTATCTGCTTTGCCAACTCAGCGATCTCTTTTCTTATTCGATTAAACTGCCCCGGATCAGTTTGGCGCATTGTACTATCTGCATAGCCTTTTGTTGCAATCAGTTCATTCATCTTGGCTTCGGCCTGTGCCGGAGTAACCAAAGTCCTCGGGTCCACCGGGTCAATTATATGATGTTCGAGGAATTTCTTTCCACCGGCAGCCAGAAGTTTTATAAACAGGTTTTTCAGCGGAGCAAATTCCGCACTATTCATACCCCCAGGCAGTTCATCTGTACCGAATAGTTTTACTTTGTCCTCTTCCGACCAATCTTTCGTGGATTCGGCAACAAATCTGTTCATCAGATGAATTGTGGCTTCTTTGGCATTGCCTTGTTCTGCTGTGAAAGTATCTTCTGCGTCCCGTAAGGCGCGTTCATCATCGGCGGTATTTGACTCAATTCCCGCCATAGTGCGGAGATTGTCAAATTCCATTATGGCAGACGCTTGTTTCGGTGTAAGGCCGATTTTGTGGAACAGTACCCGGGCCTCTTTGTTTAAGTTCTCGTCCCAATACTCTTCCGGCATCTTTTCCGGCCTTTTCATCAGTGGTGCAAAATCTTCCGGTGTTTTCGGTACTCCGATAGCTTCGTGATAAGCGTTAACTTCGGCTTCACTTGCTGTTTCCCCTGGGATTATCACGCCTTTTTTACCGACTTGCTTATCGAGGACGGATACCTGTCTCAAGACGCCCTGTATGTCCTCAAACTTGTCATAGATAGGGTCGCCGCGAAGATTTTCGTCAACAAGCCCTTCCCTGTACCCATCGAGGAATTTTCCATCATTGCCGACGTACTTCGATATGTTGAAAGAATCCCCTTGCTGGCCTTGCTGCTGCTCACCTTCGCCCTGTCCTTGTCCCTGCCCACCTTGTTGTCCATTTTCCTCTGGCATTTTAAGTCTCCTTATTGATTGCTGTTTGCTGTTTCGGTGGCTCGTCAACCCTTGTGATAAGCCTGTCTATCTCTAAAATAACATCTCGCATTCCATTATTGTAAGCGGTCATGTATGCTTCACCGGCTACCATCGTTTGCCTGTATTTGTAACAATAGCTTTCGAGATACCTATATAATCTAATGCCAGGCTCGTACTTTGTAAGGGCAGCCTTGGCATCACGGGTTAATTGACGCTGTTGCTCTTCGCGCTTAAGTTCCTCTTTTTCGCTTTCTACGCTCATTTACTGGCTTCCTTTTTCTTTGCCTTCGCCCTGTTTTCCAGAACTTTTTTTCTTCTGCCTGGGTCTGTTCTGGCAACGACTTCTTCATCTTGCCGTCATTTCACTTTAGGTTTTCCTGTCCTTTTGACATATTCAGCAAGAAGTTCGGTAGCGGTTTTTTTCTTCTTTTTCTTTCTTTTTATTTTCGCTTTTCTGCCAGCAGCCTTTCTTTTTTTGAGTTCTTCTTCTGACAAGCCAGCTATATAGGCCCTGCCATGCGTCCTTAGAGTTCCTAACGCAGCTTCCATTCTTGCTCTTTCAGGGTTCTTTGTCAACTTAGATTTTATTTCGGTTTTCGGCTTCCCCGTAGGCGGCTTCACTTTGCTTTTTAGTTTTGGTATCTTTTTGCGCCTTTTCAGATAAGCGCGTTTACCCAAAACCAACTCTCTTGCTGTTCTATGTAAATGCGGCATATTAACCTCGTTTTCTACGCAACCTTACTCTATTTGCCGAAGGGCTGCGTTCTCGGCTTGGCTTCCAGCCCATCGCACGAAGGCCACCGTAAACATATTTATTAAATCGCTTGCCAGTAAAGCCTTTTTTCCTGGCCGTTGCTCTTAAATTTCTTTCAGCGGCTTCTGGCATTTTAAGCCCCTGTTAATTGTTCCTGTAATTGAGCGGCGGCGGAACCTTCTTCTGGTGCTTTACTCGTATCCTTATACGCTCTGCCGCCAGCTTGTAACGCTTGCATTTCCTGCATCATCTGCGCCTTTTGCTGTCGAGCCTGTTTCTTAGCAAGCATTTCTTCTGGCGTTGCAAGGTGTTCAGCTTTTACGCCGAGCGATATTCCAATATCAGGCAATGCACGTTCAGGACTGATAACATCAACTGACCCCGGGAACATAGCCTCGAATTCGCCGAGCAACGCTGTAAACTGCTGGAATGCCTTTGTCTGCTGGTCACGCATAGCAAGTGCCAGTTCGCCCATATATTCAATACCAAAGCCTTTTCCTACCAATTCAGGCGGGGGTGGGTCTATTCTGCCATTCCTGATTAAGAGTAATATGCTTCGTGTAATTACCGGAGTGAATAATTCAACTTGCAGGCGATAGATGGGTAGGGCCAGTTTTTTCATAGCCTGCTTAACTCTTTCTCGTATTTCTATTGTTGTCCTGCGGTCGCCGGTTAAATTAGTCAACGGCGCGAATACATCAACGAAGAACCCCCTACTCGAAATACTATGTTGTTTTTCGAGCGTTTTTTCAGTAATCGGGAAATTGCCTGATAATCCCGCATCTAAAGGCATGATAGTATTTTTTTCTCTAACGAAGTTATTTGCGCCCGGCATTACCCTAACCTTGCCTTCGAAGTGGTCGAGAATCTGCCGCGGGGGATTATTGTGCTTATTGCCGCATTCAATTAAATCGGCCCACATCTGTTGAAGCGTCTTTGCTGACGATAGCATTTTAGTTCCCTGGCCGCGCCCCCATCTTTCATTAGACGAAAGCATCCATCGAGCGGCGGCGAATGGAAATTCCCTAAAACCACCTTCGTCAATTATCCTTCTCTCTTTGACCTCGATATATAGTGACTCAAATTCCACGTTCAATGGGTCGGATAATAGTGGATTGCGTTTTTTCCTTGGCGCAACGTAATGAATATAGTCGATTTTGTTTTGTGATGTACCAGCAGTTGCTGCTGCCTTTTTTGCTTCTTCGCCTGCTAAGTCGCCAAATTCTTCTATCGCCTGCAATGCCGTTAGGGGATACCTCAGAATCATTGTATCAATCCTACCGTTAGCATTTTGCAGGAATTGATAAAAGGGAATATCCCAGTCTTTGTAATTCAGACCTATCGGCATACCGGGCTTTACCAAGAACTCAGAAAACAGATTACCTGTTCCGAAGGCGACTATCGAACTCAAAGTCTCATTTAACTGTAGCATGAAATTTGAGGCATAGATTTCGTCGTGGGCAGTCTGAGTCAGATATGACAGGTATCTCTTAATGTGGTCTAAATTATCAACCTTTCGGTCTTTTGCTTTAACCGCAAAGGCTAACTGGCCTGGCGGAAAGATTGTCGAGGAAATACCGGAAACCATATCTTCAAGGTCAAGCATTGGGGTAGGGTCAAAAATGTCCAGGGTCTTATCCTGTCCGGGGGTTTGTTTTGACGTTATCTGATTTTCCCTCGGCAGCATGTGGTCGGCGACTTCCTGCTGGCGATTGCGGGTAGTACCGGAAGTACCCTCTAACTGTTCATAAAGCTGAACTATCTTTGTAGCTCTCGGGTCAGACATTGATTATCCTAACTTTGTTTTCTTGCCGGTTGCAGGTGATAATGCCCCTGTAATGATTGTTCTTGCAAACCCACTTCTTCGCCTTATAGCTCTTTTCTCCGCTTCGCCTGTTTCCGGTTGAACTTCCTGTATTGCTATAGGAGGCGGTGGGGGCGGCGGTTTAACGCTCTTTGGTTTACTCATAGGATTATTCCTTCAATACCATTTCGCCGTTTCGTAAAACAAATGTTTTTCTTGCACTACAAGGGTAGGCGCCAAAGGTCGGCTTTGCTGTTGCTATACGATTTCCGTGTGCGTCATTTTTGAAAGTAGTATTCCCATCACTGTCGCAGACTCCGCGCCTATGACCGTCAACAATCTTCTGCTTTAGCGGTTCCTCGTTTTTGAAGCCCATATTCAAATCCTTAGATACGACTATAGCTGTTGTCGGCGACCGTCTGTCTATTCGTTGCAGACCTTATAGTCGCTATCTTACCACCTCTTGCCGCCAAAACAAAATAATTTAATGCGTTTCTATAATGTTCTTTCTGATTGCCTGTAGGTTTATAGCGATAAACCATCCTTCCAGAGCGTTTATCAATATCGGCGCTCTTGGCGCAATTACATAATTGGGTTGCTACTTCTTCCATTTCGGCAGATTGTCTCGGGAAAACGATTCCACTGTTCATAACAAGTCTATGGGTAGTATCGAATATGCCGGTTCTATAAGTTTTGACGATTCCCGTCTTGTCATTGTAGCTTGCGTCGAGTAGGGCTGAATCTGTATATTCGCATAGGTAAATTCTTACTTTTCTTTCTTTTTTCTGGAATTCCCGCGCTTTATCTTCATAGGGTCGCAAGTCGATTACTGCCGATTTGACGTTGTATCTTCTGAATAGGTCATGCAGTCTTTGCCATTTTTCATCACCAGGCGGGATTGCTTCTGCCTTGATAATCTCGTATTTATCCGTTCCGGTACGAGTTCCTATGAGTACATGCTTCGTTCTACCTATATCAACGCCGGCTGCACACGGGCCTTTATGGTACGCTGGCATAATTTCGTAGCCGCAGCAGGATAGAACATCGGCTTTTCGCAACTTATCCTCTCGGGATGAATACGGCAGGCCCAAGTCAAGCCTGTAAACATCACCGAGATTGCCTTCCGGTGGGTTATTGAATCTCTCCAGTATTTCAGCGGGGTCATGGTAAATGCTTGATAGGTGGCTCCATTGATAGCCAACCATTTTCTTGTTTTCCGGTCTTTGGGCAATCCATTCGCCCGGGATTCCTATTGGATAGCCGCATTTTCTGCATTTTATGAATCCCTTACCGTCTGGATGAAAACCTACTGCTTTTTCCGGTGCATTCATAAATTCAAGTTCTGCACAGGTAAGGGTTTGGCATTTATCACAGAATCTAAACCACTGTCTCTGGTCTGATTTCTGCCAGTACAGGTCGATTCCTCTATCTTCATCGGAAGGATTTGCAATATACACTTCTTCTCGGGCGCCCTCAATTCCATCTACTGCCGCCGAACCCATACGTCCTATCGCCTTTGCAATAGCTTCGGGATCCATCTCGTCAACTTCATCAAAGACAACCCTATCAACCTGAATACCTTTGAGTTTCGTTGATTTCTTAGACCCATCACCTTCATCGGATGGGTCTAATCTGGCTCCGCGGAGATAGAGGCTGGAACTGCCTATACGTTTTAATTTGGCACTATCAACACCTTTACCTACGCTTTTGACATACTTTCCGATGGATTTGGGGTTATAGAGGATTAAGGGGTTGAATCGGCTTTTTGAAAAGTCCTGAACATCGTCATTGGTAGGAAACAGATATAATACTCCCTGTGGGTATCTGCCGTGTCTCATGCCGTGAAGGGTCTTATCAATCTCTACTTCGCTGAACCCGCCCCCAGTACCCTTCATATAACAAACATTGGGGGCTTTTATAGTTAGAGGTTCTTCTTGATACTCTCTATTGGTAAATGAAAAGACTTTGCCGTGTGCAAGGCGTATCTTGTTAAGTATAAGCCAATACGCGCAATTAACGCTGGCTACCTGCTTTGGGGTCATATCGGCCATCAGCACAACCCCTTAAATCAGTTTCGCCAGATAATATCGACTTTATCAGCCGCAGTACCGCCGATAAAATAAAGCAGGTTCAGATTGCGAACAGGCATGCGCAAGGCCTTGGATGAACCCTGTGACCCATGAGCAACGGCTTTGGGTATTTCCTGCCCCGTTGTGGGTGTGCAGGCGCTACCGATATTTACCCTGACAGCAGTGGTATTGCCCGCTAAGGCAATAATCCAGCATTCAAGGCATGGTCTTGTAGCCCCTTCTGTAGTCCCATCACCGGCTTGATACTGGAATGGTGTGGCGGGAAGGGTAATTCGTACAGAACCCCCCTGGTCACTGTTCTTGTTCAAATCCACGTTAGACCGCTGTACGCCTTCTAAATCATGTATGCCCATTGTCGTACTCCTGAAATATCGTTTGTAGCGGTTATGTTGATATTACAGGATACGACTATTGAGCGGGAAATGTCAATCTTTTTTGCGTAATCTTTCTAAGATTTCCAACGCAATACTGATTTCTCTGCCCTCTACCGCCAAGTCATACAGCGTTTTAAGCTCAGTTTTATAGTCTTTTTCTTTCATTGCTTATCTCCCAATAAATGTGGGCCTCCGAGATAGTAAAAGAGGCCCACTCAATATGTGGTATATTCTTCTTATGACCTCTCAGGGCTGAATCGTCAAACAAATCCCGAAAAGTATCTTAAACGTCGTATGAAGGATACCTGTCCGGTAACATCAACATAGCTAATAACAGGCCAATACAATAAGCGGTATCCCCATCCGCCATACTTGCTGTAACACCAACCAAAGATAGGGCTGTATAAGTTCATTTACTCTGTAAAATCACGCTCTAAGGCTTGCTACTTCCATTTTTGGTTTTCGCAATCATACCCAACTTCTTCGGCTAATTGTTTTAGTTCGGGGATAATGTCGCCAACAGATAAGAAATATCTTGCTACAGCACATTTATAATTTCCTAATTCGTCTGCCCCCACAAATGCTGTGCAGTGTTCAGCTTCTACAAAAATAATAGCTTTTAGTTTCTCATTCTCCTTTTTGGCCTTGGCAAGCTCAGTCGCTAACTGCTGTAACTTTTTTGCATAAAACTCGCCCCAACCAGCATCTTTACAATATCTTATTGTGTTTGACTGTAATTCCACTCTGGCTTTCAGCCTCTCGTTTTCGGATTGCTGATTGTCAATCTTTTTGGCAGCACGTTCTAAATCATAGGCAGTTCTTTTCATAAAATCATCGAAGCCAATATGTTCTTTGCAAAAACTGGCACAAGTTCTTAGGTAATCCGTAGAAGGCAATGGTATATCAACCTCGCTCGGCTCCGGCTCAGATTCCAGCAGGGCAAGGGCTTTAGTAGCTTGCTGTTGGTCTATAAGGTATAGTCTATCACCATCTATCATTTTTTGTATCAGTTCAATCGCCTGTTTTTGTGATTCACTCATATCATTCTCCTTAGCATTTTTCATCATATATGCGTTGGATTATTGCATTCTGTTTGTCGCTGTAATGTTCTGGGGGGTTATCAATCAGGCCAGCAATAAACTTGACCTCCCAATCTGTCAAGTGTTTCCCGAACGAGTCTATATGTTCTACTAATACTTTTGCGTCAAACATCACTCATTATCCCGATATTCTCTCATAAAACAGATTGAATTGACGTTTCCTGCACATCTTCCTCGACGCATAGCCGGTCATATCGACTGAATCCATGAATATATGAAACGGGATTATGCCGACCACTTTATATAACTGCCCGTTCCTCCTGCTTCTCGCTAAATCGCCGATTTTAAGGTCAGGACAGGTCATTGCTTCTCCCGCTTAAAAGCAGCAACCCGCTTTTTCGGCCCTGTTCCCGTAGTCTCGACTTGGCAACCGCAATATCGGCAGTTATGAATGGAGAAATTGCCGTCATAGGGTATGCAGGCTATTGCATAACCATCGCAGTATAAATGAAGGTGAGTACCAATCTTCTCTACAGTATGACCAAGAGCAACGGCGTCAACCATTTCTGGCGGCATGGGAGGCGGCTCAGGGGGCTTGCGAACTTTAAAATGAGCAGCAGGAAAACCATACTTGCGAAAAGCGATAACCTGGCAGATGAAGACGAAAAACGAACCTATCCCGAAAATCAGCAAAACTAAAAATAATAATACCCAAAACATGCTATCTCCTAAGCCTACCAGTCGCACTTTACTGGAATTCGTATTCGTTCTATCTCACCAGGATAATTACCACAAGGCAGTTCAACCGAGTCCTTAAAGACCCTGACAATGGTGATATTGCCAATAATATATTTCATTTTTTTGACTCTTTTGTCGGAAAGGTCTATTAAAAAACGGCTATTGTCTGCGGAATATTCAGGGAATAATTCCTTCATCTTAGCTTTTTGAAAAGTTGTCCTTCTGATTAACTGAAGCAATGCTCTGAATATTATGTCATAGGTAAAATATAGCGTACCATCGTGGCGATGTTGTCTGATTATGTAATAATCCTTTTTGACATCAGGGTCATATCGGATATGTTTGCACTTCCTTTTTTTAACCCGCGGCCAAGAACGGGTCTTGGCCTGTAAGAGCCTTATATAATCCATTGGATTGACTATTTCGCCTTCTGCTTCAATCTTGGAAGTTTTGAACTTGCGAACCATTAAAAGAGTCTCCTAAGCCTATCAACGCCAGCAGTATAGCAAAAGGTAAATGGGGTGTCAAGGAAATAATGCGTGCTGGCCGGTTTCTTTCCTGCCGACGCCGGTTTCAACTTCATTTACAAAGGGCTTGGCTATTTTCTCGATATATTCAGGGTTAAGGTCGATGCCTATGTAGTCTCGCTGATTCTGTGCCGCCACCCGGCAGACAGTACCCGACCCGCAGAACATATCCAGGCAGATACCAGCCCTCCATTCTGCACTGCAACCGCAGTCGGTGTAGCCCTTTTCAACTAAGACAACCTCGGGAAAATTCTTACCAGTTCCGCCTGCTGTTGCCCCTCCAGCGGCAGTATTCATATAATCCATCGTCTTATGATTAGTTGCTGTTCGGTCATATATCTTCTCTCTCGCCTTGCCGCACTTGGTACAGATATATCTCGGACAGCCGGATAGTATCATAGGCTCTACCAACTTTTGCGGGAATGTGGCGAAGTGGGCCTCGCTACGAGGCTCTGTCGGGATAGTCCAGACACAACGCTTGTTGCGGCCGAGAGGATTGAATTGTCTTTGGTCTATGCCCTCGGTCCGGGATTCGTGCATACTATGCGGTTTTTTTCTCACAAGATTTTTAGCTTCACCACGTTTTTGTTCATATTGTGTGTTCTGTCCTTGCCCCATTCGCGGCCGTTCTGCGTTGCTCTCAGTTAAATACGGCTCGAACTGTTGCTCGAACCAATACTTCTTAGATTTAACGAAGAAATATACATACTCAAAATCCACCGTGAACCTGTCCTTTGCGCTCGAGGGCATGGGGTTGGGTTTGTGCCAGATTAAGACGTTGCGCAGTATCCAGCCCCGACTGACCATCTCAATAGCAAAACGTTGGGGGATTAAGCAGAGGGACTTTGTTTGTACTGTTGCTGGCGGCCGCTCATTGGGCGTGTGGTCATTTCTGGATTGTTTAGGCCAACGTTTTGTATCTCGGGCACCTGGGGTAGCATTATTGTATGTATCTCCCAGATTTACAAAGCAAGTACCGTCGGGACGTAACACTCTTTTGACCTCATCATAGATACCGCAGAGCTTGTCGATGTATCCTTCAAAGGTAGGCTCTAAACCAAGTTGGCCTTCGATACCATAATCCCTTAACGCCCAATACGGCGGTGACGAAATGCAGCAATTTATAGAATTAGAAGGTAGGGTTTTAAAGGTATCTAACGCTTCGCCGCAGATAATCTGATTAATGGGTAAATCCATAAAGACTCCTAACTTACCAACAGCAATAGACTAACAACAAAGTAAAAGAAAGGCAAGAAGAAAATATATGTGGATAAGTAGGGTCGTAAACCAAAAAAATGGCACGAATAAAGAGGTAAGGGGTTAAGAGAGACGCCGGTGGGGCCTTGGGGGGTCATGGGGGTCGCCCAGGGAGACTTATCGGACATTCTATGCTTATGTAGAGCCAGGGTAAAGCATGGATAAACTCTACGTCCGATAATAGGTATTCTGTTTCATTCGATTATAGGACTGAGGTGCTGCAAGCTGTTGATTGCTATGGGCTTATGGATGATACAGTTGGTTATGCTTTGTTACGCTTGAGATTATCAGACAGAGCATACCATATGTGGTATGTCTATGCTTAGTCTTTGCCTGTACTTTCCCCCATCTTTCTGTCAATCTGATTTGGCATTCCTCTATTGTATCTTATACTCTGTGAGAAGCGAAGCAATGACAACTTAATAGGGGGTATGATTATGAAACTTGAACAATTACCAGAAGGTACAAGGATTTATTATGGCGGTGATATGGCGAATTCAGAAGATTTTGGTATTATCACGAGTACTGAAGCCAGCACAAAGTGGGGCAAATTCATCAACATTAAACTCGACGATGGCCGAGAAATGAAACGCTTGCCACTTTGTGCTTTCTCTGATGAGTACAAAGGACATGGCGGAACTCGGTTTGTTACACTTGAGGCTTATAATGCCTACAGACAAGCTATCGCCAATGCAAACGGTTTTCCTTACCAAAGAGCCTTATAATCGACTAACTAACCGCCGAGTTGAGGATAGCAGCACGCCACGGAGGGCAGCAATTATTCAATTAAGGGGGTAAAATGGAAACGTACAGATTTGTACCAATCGGAGATTATGAGCAGTTCAGGCTTGCTCGATTAGATGGATTTACTGTCTGGGGTAGAATCGGCGACGATTACCTTGTTATGAAGCATATCAGCAGCATCAGCCGCTAACTGCGGTACATCGCCCCCCTTGTGTATGATTATCTCTGCCAAGCGGATTGTAGCGATTGCCTGCGCTTCCTTCTTCTCGACAGTATCTAAGGCAAAATCCTCTTCTTTGCTGTTCATTCTCAATATATCAGTAAAATCAGCCTCAGACCGACCAAGTAGCTCAGAAGCTTTGAGTCTATCGGGCATAGATTGAGGAACCCTGTCATTATCCTCATTTTTCAGTTTATCGAGCATGATTGACGTCCAGAATGCTTGCCTATCTTGCCTGGTTGCTATAAGTGGATTGAGTTCTAAGGTATGTCTGTTGGCTATTGCTGCCCTAATGTACGGCTTTGTGTTTATCATCCGTGCATGGGAATATGAGATTTTGCACAATTCGGCCGTTTCTTTAACATTTCCATTGAACAGATTTACATAGAATTGCTCAGTAACATTGAGCAAAACCTCTTTTCCGTTAAATAATGCGACTTGTTTAGGTCTTGGCATGAGTTTAAGATACAATCATTAGGTGTGATAATGCAAGGTATTTTTGGATTTTTACGATACAAGGGCTTGAACGACTTTATTATATCAAAGTTGAGAGTTAGTCAATACTAACATTTTGAGAATATGCCATTTTCATTGTTGACAACATTGTGTTAGCCGATGTATCTTGTCGTCTATACTAACCCGAATATGCACTATTTGCGACAAACCTTTTTTTACCCACTACCCCCGCCAAAACACTTGTTCTTTCGACTGTAGGCAAGAAAAAAGAAGGCGTACATCTAAGGTCTTAATGCGTCGTAGAAGGCATGGGAGGGCTGATTATGATTGTGACAAGTGTATTGTTTGTGGGTATTCAGAAACAACCGACATTCATCACGAGAAAGGGTAAACATTTACGCTTTGCCCTAATCATCACGCTCTTGCCACACGAGGCATTAAGACTATTGAAGAATTGTTAATAACTTAAATAATTTTAATTTGAATTGGACACTTGGTTTTTGCGAATTTCTACAAATATACACCCTGTCTCCAGGGACGGCTTTTCCTCTTTTTCTTATCCTGGGCGGCGGAGTTCGACTTTGGTTTATTGTGGAATAGCAAGGGGCAGGTTTTCATTATGGTTATCGGACTATCAATAACGTCGCAACAGGTTAGCCGGCGGCCGTTGATTTTCTTATCTAAGTAAGCGGTACAGCCTTTGTAATCATCGGGGTTTAATCGGCAGTTTTGCATGGTAAAATCATAGCATATTAGTTTGCTTTTTTCAAGTTTTTGTTTGCAATACCCTTAGAAATATAGTATATTCTAAGTGTTGATAAGCAAGGAGAATTTCTTAAACCTTTTAATCGAAAGCTTTTACTATGACAATCGAATGGTTGGAAGATAGAATCTTTGGGGACACCAAAATCGGCCCTACGGTTCGCATCAGCGATGATGGCATGATTAAACTGAACAGAATATCAATCGAATTATTAAAAAGTCCTGAATATGTTTGCTGTGGCTATGACAAAGAAACTCACTCATTGGCACTAAAAGCCGGCAATGAAAAAGAAATAGGCGCACGCAAGCTGTCTCGAATTGGCCGGAAAAAGACAGTGTATGCTACTATTTCGGCTCGTATTTTCTTATCACGATTTGGGTTATTCGGTATTGATGCCGTAACAGTGAGGGCAAACCTGCAAGATGGTATTTTGATGGCAAAGCTACCTCAAAATAAAACTACAGAAGCCGTAAGCGAAAGCAGTTGATAAGCTAATTGAGAGGGAACCAATGAACCTATACGAAAAATACCGGCCGGCAGTCTTTGGCGATGTTATCGCCCAGGATAAGGCGGTCCGGCAAATCAAAACAGTGATAAGAGATAGTGCTGGCGGCAAGGCGTTTTGGCTAAGTGGCGCAAGCGGAACGGGCAAAACTACCCTGGGACGTATAATCGCCGGCACTATTGCTGATCCGTTCTTTGTAAATGAGTACGATTCGGCAAACAATATCAGCAAACGGGAATTAGAATATATCGACAAAACAATGAATTTGTACGGGGGCTTATTCGGCGGGAAAAGCGGTCGCGGAATAATTATCAATGAATCGCATGGTTTGCGAACCGATATAGTCCGACAATTCTTAGGAATGCTCGAGCGTATCCCGCGGCACGTTGTATTTATATTTACGACTACCAAAGAGGGCCAAGATAAGCTTTTCGCCGAGGATATTGATGCACACCCCTTGCTTTCAAGGTGTATATCTATCGCCTTGACAAATCAGGGGCTTGCAAAACCGTTTGCCGAACACTGCCAGCGAATAGCCCAAACTGAAAATCTGGACGGCAAACCGTTGCAGGCTTATATAAAGCTTGCCCAGGTACATAAGAATAACTGCCGAGCTATGCTGCAAGCAATAGAGGCCGGTGATATGATGAAGGGGTAAAATGATTTGTTTGCGTTGTGGCTATTGTTGTAAATATCTTTGGGTTATTATTGTGGATAATCCGTCTTTAGGGATTAAACCTGATAATTTAATTGAACATAAAGGGCAAGGACAATCCTGCAAGCACCTTGAAGGGTCACAACCAGGGAAATATCGTTGTAAAATCCACAATCAGCGATGGTATAAAAAAACACCTTGCTTTACTCATTCTCAAATAGAGCAGGGCAATTCTAAATGTAGAATGGGAAATTATATTCTTAAGCAAGCAATAGAGGCCGGCGATATGATGAAGGGATAGAATGACTAACGAAGAAATAGCAGAGTTTGTAGAAAATGTTCAAGTTGCATTGGATATTCAAGACCCCAAAGGCAAGTTTCACTCAAAGATAATGAAAAAAGCCTTAAGGGTCATTAACCAGCTACGCAATAGCCGCGACGACTTGCTGGCAGCGTGCAAAAAGGATATTTCAGCCATGATGGACATGACCTCGGAACTTAATCGCATGCACACAGGAACTACGATTGATTATCAATGGGCCGACAGGCTAAAGACTATCGAAACAGCAAGTAGAGCGATTACTCAAGACGCGAAGCAAGCTATCGCCAAAGCCGAAAAGGAAGGGTAGAAATATGGCAAACAGAGGACAGCTAACTAAAGCAATCAAAACAAGGTCGATGGAACTTTTGCATTGGCCGGTTGATGTCGTAGAGTTGCGGTTAATGGCTTATGTTCAATATAAGATGGTCAATGAGCAATGTATTGAACGCCGCCATGTTAACGATACAGAGCGCAAAGTTTTGGATAAATGGCGCAAATTAGACCTTATAAAAATGGATAATACAATCGGCTCGATACGGATTACTAAAAAGTTTTGGGATATTATTTGCGAACTTATCTATATGGCGTATGTCGATATTGATTGAGGATATTATCGGCACCAACCAAACATAACCTCTATTATAGGAGCTGAAAATGAAAAACATAATGAAAAACTCAGATAATCAAGGCGAAATCGGTTCTGCAACGAACGATATTCCCGTTGTAATGACGATTAAAGAATATACCACGATGGATTTATGGGAACAAGCATGGTCAATGGCTGGTAAATCCTTGTTTTATATGGAATTTCTTCATAAGGACACATACTTTGAAACCGACCCACGAAAGTTAAGTGGTAGAAAGCAAATGATAAAAGTAAAACAAATGTGTTATCACTTGGCGGCTGAACATAAGCAACATTTTCCGGACACGCCTGAAAATCGGCAGTGGTTTAGAGAATGGATTGAAAAGTTTGATGATGAAACGGAGAATCAATGCTGAATGAAACATAATTTCTATAACCTCTATGGAGTCTTTGCCGATAAAAACCTTAATTTGATTGGAGAAACAATGAAAGTAAAAATCACGTTTATTGAACCGCTTCTCGGGACAACTTCGGCAAATCCTGAAATTGCCAAAGAGTTCATCCTGAGCAAACATCCCGACAAAAGTCCTCAAGTAGATGAAGAAGCGTCATTAGCCAGCGGAGAAGAAGAATTTGAAAAATCAGCTACGGTATTCCCGCGTGAAAAGAAAAAACTCTTTATGTGGGACTATCAATGGAAGGGGTTTTTTAAGGAATCCTGCGAAGCAATGATTAACGGTGACGGATATACCAAAGAACAGCTTAAAAAAGTCCGATTAACTCAGTATCTATACAAAAAGACTATTGATAAGCAAATATTTGTCTTGCCGAGGAAAATCTTTCTCAATCTTAACGGTGGCAAAATAGAATGGCTGCAACGTCCATTGAGAGGTCAAACCATGCGGGGGGAACGTATTTGTTTGGCTCATAGCGAAATGCTGCCTGCCGGCACAACCTGTGAAATTGAGCTTGAATGGTACAATAAAAAACTCGGTGACAAAATCATCGAATGGCTTGATATGGGCAAACGGCTCGGCACTATGCAATGGCGTTCGGGAGGCTATGGGAGATTTACCTGGAAAGAAGTGAAGGTATAGTCCGGCCTTGTTCCGGTAGGGTACGGTGATGTCTCGTTTTGGCGGTGTGTAGTAAGGTTACGCGGCGTCTCGGTGAAGCTATGTGCGGTAAAGTTCTGGCGTTGTAAAGCATGGCAGGGCAAAGTAACAGCAAGGTCTCGTACAGGTAAAGCTGTGTACGGCTTGGTAGTGGTTTAGCAGGGCAAAGCTTAGTGAGGCATGGGCAACGCATAGCATTGTAGAGTATTGTGAGGGCGATGTGCGGTTTCGTATGGGCATGGTCCGGTACGGTAAAACATTGTGAAGGCTCAGTAGGGCATGGTGTTGTTGCGTTAAGGTGGCGCAAAGTAATGTCTCGTATTGGCAAGGTCAAGTGGTGTGTCGGTGCAGCTTTGTCTCGTTTTGGGCCGTTTCGGTAGAGTAAGGTGAGGTGTTATAAAGTAAAGGTTATGTCCAGTATTGTTTCGGTAAAGGAAAATAAAATGAAACTACACGCCAAAACCGTCATAGCCTGCAAAGTCGTTATGACCCTAAAATCCGGAGAACGTCTTTGCGCCCACAAAATCGCTGCCGCAACAGGCTATAGTCTGAAATATCTCGAGCTTACCCTGGCCGATCTTTCTAAGGCTGGAGTAATTATTGGGAAAAAAGGTTGCAAAGGGGGGTATATTCTGGTACAAGAGAATATCACCCTGCTTAACATCATCAGCGCTATGGAAGGGATATATTTTTATTGCCCTTCATTAGATAAAGCGATAGGGAAAGTGTTTAGTCAATATGAGCCAGATGATGTTATCTAAAAAATGTTACTCTTCCTCCTTACAAGGTTTTGGGGTCGGTTCTCCCTCGTTCCGGCCCCGAGGCTTAATTGAAAGGCGATTATGAGCAGGCCGATAAAATTCCGAGGCAAGCGTGAAGATAATAGGGAGTGGGTGTATGGGTATTACTGTGAAGTTGAAGGACGACATTTTATTATACCAAGCTTCAAAGGTAATAAGTCGGGTGTACGTGCATATTTGCATACTTACAAATGGAGAGATTCAAATAAAACAGCCATAAGTGGTTTTGTTGAAATCGACCCTGCAACCCTCGGCGAGTTCACCGCCCCATTGGATAAGAACAAAGTTGAGATATACGAGGGAGATATAGTCAAACTCCATACAGCCTCCGATTGTCCAATTATGACTGTTGAATGGGGCGGTCATTGGGAATATGCAGGATTTGGACTCTCAGGCGAAAGAGAACCACGATATGAGGGTCAGCCCAAATGGGCGTGGGATAACATAAACCCAATATATGCAAAAAAACTTGAAGTCATAGGCACAATCCACGAAAACCCCGAATTATTAGAGAAGGCCATAGAGGAATAAACTATGAAACTTAAACTATGCTTTTTGATTTTACTCTGTTTTTCCTGCTATGCTGTTGACCCTAATTGTGGTCAATGTGCGGATTGCGAACCTGCAAAAACGCCAAGATATATTCGAGTTACCCTCAGCAATATAACTCCTTTTAATGGAGACTGTGATAATTCAGGTGAATGCAGTATCACCAGTTCGTCAATCAATGGAATTTATATACTCGAATGGATAGAGCCGAATGACGGTTATCCGTGGTGCAGATGGTGCTATACTGATTCAGACCCAAATATCATCAGCACCAGAAGTCCTGGATATTTTGGTGGTAGTGATATAGCTACGGGTCTAAGAATTTGTGTAATAAAAGGACGTTACGGTAATGACACAATACTTATCAGTGCAGATAATATGGATGGTAGTGAAATTGGTTATGCTTTATACTTTATAGCACCGGAAGCTTCGATTGAGTCCGGCTGTGTGGCCAACCAAGAAATTATCAACGCAATAAGCGATTGCTATTGTTCGTCTTGGATGTACATACCCCCGTGGACTGCGGGCTTGGGTGGCACTGCCACAGTTAAGGAATTGGTGGATTCCAACGGTGACCCATTGTGTTTCATAGATTTCAAAACCTTTGCAGGGTTTGCAGGTGATTGGCTTAAAGTCGGGTCTGATTTAGCTGCTGACTGGGATGGGAATGGTATAGTCGATTTGGATGATTTAACGATAATGCTCAAATACTGGTCTGACGGCTAAAGAACAACGAGAGGTTCGATTGATTTTATTCTTGACACAGTATCTAAGCCTGTTATTATTGTGAATGTTGATAAGCTGCTGGAATAATAGATGCTAAACTCTCTTCTTCCACCCTCTGGCGCAGGATAAGCTTATCAACGCGACAGACCACACAATTTCTGCGGCAGAGGGCTATTAGGCTAAATAAATGAAATTTTAGGAGAAAAACAATGAAATTGAATCAGGTAATCGCTCTTGTGCAGGGCAAAAAGGCCAGGGCCGCTAAACTAATGACGGACATACATCACGGCTGGCATAAAGACAGAATAAGTGGCTTGAGCCGTACTTATGCCCCAAAGGACGAGGAAGGCGAAAAGTTCCCTTCTGAAAGCAAAATCGTTCAAGCCAGGGTTCCTTTAATCTTGGCGGCCGCCCAAAAGGAATTGGCGAATTTTTTTAATATTGTCGTCACGCAGGAAACGGGCAATACAAAGGCAACATCTGAGATAAAAGTTGATGGCGAAACTTTGCTTATGGACGTTCCGGTTTCTGTACTGTTGTTTCTTGAAAAGCAGCTTATAGACTTGCGAACACTGGCAATCAACCTGCCTACTTTACCCACAGATAAAACGTGGACTTGGGACGATGCAAAAAACTGTTGGGTATCAAATACAGAACGGACAGTTAAGACCCAAAAGAAAGTTGAGCCGATAGTCAAGTATGATGCCACAAAAGAACATCCTGCTCAGACAGATTTGATTAACGTGGATAGAACAGTAGGTCATTGGTCAACTTTTCATCTTTCAGGGGCATTGCCCGAAACGGTTCGCGATAAATATGTAGAAAATATCGTAAAGTTGCAGGACGCCGTTAAAGTTGCCCGAGAAGCGGCCAACAGTATAGAGATTGAGCAGGAAAAAGAACTTGGCGACAAAGTTATCGAATATATCTTTAACAAGTGAATAAGAGCGCAGGCTTAGACTTAGGCTTAGTCTAAAAAACACTGCTTTGCAGGTTCGACCCCTGCTCCCGTCATTGTTGTAATTTGCTGACGGGATGGCGAAATTGGCAAACGCACCAGAAATGGTAGCAGTGATTAGTTTCAGGCTATCGCTCTAAGTTAAATCCCGTGATATTTGTCGGGTCGAAGGCTGTTTCAGTTATCGCTGGTTGCCGGTTCAAATCCGGCCCGCACCTCCAGCAATCATTTTATAATTGGTGCGGTAGCTCAAACGCAGAGCAAAGTGATATGAGACTAAAAAACAGCTTAAACGGAGAAAACCGACAATTTGATAATCTATCACAAAGCCAATCATTGGACTTATAATCCAAAAGGATGCGCTAATCAGCCCCCGTTGGTAGGGTAACTGGCGGGGGCTACTATTAAACCGAATGGAGTTCGTGGGGCGAACGGAGTCGCTCCACTATTTTGATAAATAAATATGACCAGAGGTAGCGGCGTGTGTGAACACGCTGAAACGTGCCCAAGGACTGAAAAAACTTTGGATTCCGAGAAGCCACAAGGATTGCAGTTACGGATAGCTGTCTGAGACAGAATCGGGCTGTAGCGGGTGAGCCTATCTCTGGTTTGAACTATCGGCAGTGGGCCAAAAACCAATATATTAAACATGAAGATTACATCTTTTTTGTGCGACAACCTTCGTTGGGTGGCTCACTGCCTTTATCGCGGGGCAGCCAGTAGTAGTGCTGGAGCGGTTTCATACGCCGTTCCGGCGGCCCTCTTGCGAAATCCCCGCCCGCGCCGACCGCAATCCGATTCCGGTGACCCCTTGCTTGCCCCCTCGCTCGCCTCCCGCGCGCTCCCCCGAGCACCCCCGAGCACCCCCGAGCACCCGAATGATACCCGATACCGCGCCGGTTTCAAGCCCCGGTCCGGCTTGCGAAGATCGGCATACCTCCCGCGCACATCCCCGGACTCTTCTTCGGCGCGGGCGTGACTCGCGCGCCGCACGCTCGCTTTCCGGTCGCAAATTTTTCGACATTTTTCCAAGAAAGTCCCCAAAGAATCCCCTTCTCGTTGCGATAAGGAATATGGAAAGAGCTCTTTCTGAGAGGTTCGCGCTCGTGGTCGCGCTGTAGCTCGCCTTCTATAGGGCAGGTAGGGGCCGGGGCTCTTACAGTCCCGGCCGGTAGCCCCGCCGAGAACGGGGAGGTGCCTCGGACCTTCTCATAAGGTCCGGGCTGTGGAGGCCAGAGGGGCCCTAGAGGTCCGCATGACCCGAGAGGACACGGTAGTCCCCTGTCGATACCAGGGGAGGGTGGGTGGCTGGGTTAATTCCGGGGGCGGGTCCTTTTGCCCCGCGGCCCCGGACGGCAGACGCCGGCCGTCATCCCGGCGCGGGAGAAGGCGAGCTTGCGCGACCTCGAATCGACGCAGAAGACTCACCACGGAGGCACGGAACCGAAAGGATTCACCACGGAGACACGG
>SDBT01005684.1_pt1 | contig 20854 bp, 8 predicted proteins | sample 2277101 | NCBI WGS metagenome assembly SDBT01 (sample SAMN10404973, study PRJNA504765) | marine sediment metagenome | isolation source: marine sediment core GS10_PC15, 103 cmbsf | place: Arctic Ocean: Southern Knipovich Ridge | collected 2010
CATGCCGTCGTCGGCCCGATACGTGAACGAGTCCGGGCCGTGGTAGTTGGCCGTCGGCGTGTACTCGAACGAGCCGTTCTGGTTCAATACGAGCGTTCCGTGCGAAACGTCGGTGACCAGCACAGCCGTCAGCGTATCGCCGTCGTCGTCCGTGTCGTTGCCCAATACGCCGCCGGGCAACAAGACCGTCAACGTCTGGTCTTCGTCGACGTTGTATGCATCGGCGATCGCGATGGGGGCGTTGTTCGGCTGGCCGACGTTGATCGCGACGGTCACCAACGCCGATTGGGCCACGCCGTCGTCGGCCCGATAGGTAAACTGAACCAGACCGTTATAGTTCGCCTCCGGCGTATACTGGAACGAGCCGTCCGGATTCAATACGAGCGCCCCGTCCGAAACGACGCCGACCAGCACGGCCGTCAGCGTATCGCCGTCGTCGTCCGTATCGTTGCTCAATACGCCGGGCGTCCCGACCAGAAGCGTCTCGTTTTCGTCGATGTCATAGCTCTCACCGATGGCCGAGGGAGCGTCGTTGACCGGGGATACGGTGATCCAGACCGTGGCCGGAGCCGACTCCGTTCCCAGGCTGTCTTTCACCGTGTACTGGAAGCTGTCGGGCTGGTCCACGTCGAAGTAGTTGTTCTCCGGCGTATAGGTCACCGTGCCATTGGAATTCGCCACCGCCGTGCCATGACCGGCCGGTGTGACGATCGTTACCGACGAGAAGTCCAGGTCGCTGTCGTCCTCCGTTGCCGTGTCGTTCAACAGCACGGTAAACGTCTTGGACGTGTCCTCCGGCGTCCAAGTCCAATCGTCGACTGCCAGCGGCGGCAAATTGCCCAAGGGATGGACCGTGATGTAGGCCGTGACGATATTCGAGGAAAGAGGCTGACTGTAAAGCGGACTATCGACCACTCGGTAGGTGAAGGAGTCGACTCCGACAAACGTGTCCACCGGGTCATACGTGAACGTCCCAGTCGCCGGATTGAAGTTGAAGTCGGTCGATGCCTCGTGGTGCTCGGGCAGAGTGAGGATTTCTGCTTGGATCGAATCAAGCGGATTCGGGTCGAAGTCGTTGTAGACGACACCCTCGATCAGCAACATCAGGATCTCGTCCTGTTTGACGGAATAATGGTCGTCGTTGGCCCAAGGCGCGAAGTTATCCAACACGCGGCCGGGCGTCGGGTCGTCGGCTTCCCAACTGTGGTAGTCGTTCCCCCAGTAGCGATTGTCTACGCCGTTGGCCTCATAGTACGAACCCAAGCGATGCAACGACATCCCGTCGCCGTCGGCCGCTGCCGGCCAGGGGTCCGTCGGGTCATTGGTGAGGTTGCCGTCGTCGTATCTTACCCCGTCCTCCAACAGCTTGGGCCATTTTCGGTCCGCCGGGTTGGTGTAGTGCGGCGGCTCGTCGTAGTCGTGTAGCCGAACGGCCTCGCTGTTATTGCTCAGCCCATCGAACTCTCCATCGCCGACAAACGTCACCGCGTAGTCAATGCCGTAATAGGCTCGGAAGTCGTCCACACGAGAGTCTTCTCGCGTAGGTTCACCCTGATAGGGATACGGATCGAAAGTCAGGATAACAACCGTCTCGCCCGCTCGGAGCACGAAACCGTCTTCCTCGTCGAACGTGTAACCTTCGATGGTCCATCCCTGCCACTCGTCGTCCAAGCCGAAGCTGTCAGCAAGCGGGTCGCGCTGCCTCATCTCGATGTCCATGCTTGAAGCGTTGAACAGCTCGATGAACTCGAGGTTTGTATCACCGTCCGTTCCGGGAGGGTTGTACATGATTTCGCTGATAATGATCGGCCCGACGCGTGGGCCCGTGTTCGCCGCGCCGGGGGTGAACTCCTGCATCGGATAGAGTTCGCCGGTGCCGTTGGGCCAGCGGCCGAACGACTCGCCGTTGACTGCGCCCTTGAAGTCCAATCGGTCGATGAAGTACGTCCGTACCCCGTCACTCTCCAGCAGCCAGACGTTGTCCTCGCGACTGCTCAGGCCAAAATCGTTCGGGCCTTCCATGTCTGGGATGTAGTCACCTCGCTGTATCCGCCATTCACCAAACGTGTTGAAGTGGTTCTGCTCGTCGAAATACAGATAACCGTCCGCCTCGATGATCGTGTTCTCCGGGATCCGAAACCTACTGTACGTAGATCGGTTGGGCGTATAGTCGCTCAGATACCAGCCGCCGACGTCGATCGGCGCATCGGTCGTGTTGAAGAGCTCGATGGTGTCGGATTGCGGATAGTCGGTGTGGGTGAGTACCTCGTTGATGACCACGCCGCTTTCACGTCGCCCCTGGCCCGCCCAGCCGGGTGACCCGCCCAGTTCGCCGCTGGATCGCCAATGATCGCTGTTGTCCAGGTGGAAAGCCCGCAGATTCTCGGTGGCAGGCACGAGCGAAGGATCGACAAGTTCCAGCGTGGCGCCGTCGCCGTCCGCTCGCCCCGGCCAACCCTGCTCTCCGTCGCGATAGTTGAAACTGACGATCGGATCAAAAGGATCGGTGGCGTTGAAGAGTTGTATCCGGCCGCCGGCGTTATCCAGGTTACCACCCAACGGGTTGTCGACCGGCACGACGGAGTCGCCGTAACGGAGCTCGAACGCCGCGGGCAACCTGGCAACGACCAGATAGCCGCCCGCCGCAATGGAAGTTCCCGACGAAAAGGTATAGGTGGGGAAACTGGGGCTCGGCGGGTCGCTCGGAACCGGCGTGTGCGTGAGTTTCCAGCCATTCAGACTAACGGCTTGAGAACCACGGTTGTATAGCTCGATGAACTCAAAAAAGTCCCGGTCATCGATCACGGAACTAAGGGGGTCGGCGAGTTCTTCCGCCGTCATACCGTACGGATTGTAGTTCACTTCGGTGATCAGCACCTGCATATCCGCCGCAGGAGGTGGCGGAGCGACCGTGTCCTGCGAAGCCGTCTCGGAAAACGCCGCCGCCAGAATATCGACCGTGGTCAACGACTCGTCGGCCTCCGGATCCGCGAGCTCGGGAACCGGCGGTGCGGAATCGACCGTCGGGGCCGTGATCAGTGCGAGCGCGTCGAGCGGGCCGGTCTGGTGGCTCCTCGCGATGATCTGATCGGTCGCATTGACCAGCCGATCGCGGTTGAAATCGTATCGATCGTTGATCGCGGCCGGATCGAACGGCGAGCGAGAGTTGCCGCGGACATGGATCTCGTCGGTCGCGTTGACCATCGCGTCCTCGGTCGAGTTTCCCACGTCGCCGATTGCGTTGCCGAAATAGAAGACATCGTCGCGCGCCAAACCGGTATCGGCCGTCGCCATGACCGTGACCTGCAGCCACTCGTTGACAATCACCCCGTCGGGCCATGTGATCACGATCCGCTCGGGACCGCCCGCGTCGCTCTCGAGGACCACGATATCCTGAAACTCCGGGGCATCCGTCCAAGCGGCCAGGTCCTCACTATTGCCGACGCGGAACTCGAAGTCGTCGGCATCGATAGCGTCGGCATCGGCCAGTCCGAACACGTCGACCACAATGCCGTTGATGCCGCCGCTGTAGTTGGTGTAGTTCCGATAGGTCGCCGCCGCGCCCGGCCGAAGGGCCTCCTTGTCGGTCGCCATGGCCGCATCGATATCGGCAGCCGCCCACGCCGAGTTATTATAGAACACGCCTCGGGCAACGACCTCCGGCTCGACCACCGGTGCTTCGACGATCACGTTCCACTCGACCGACTGTTCGAGTAGGTGCCTGTCGGTGCGAACCCACTCGGTGTCGTCGTATGCCCGAGCGCTCACCGTGTAGGAGCCGGCCTCGAAACCGAAGTCGGTCAAGTCGAACGACTCGCCGATGGCCCCGGCCACCAATTGGCCGTCGACGTTCCACTCGACATCGATCACACGGGGATCGACCACATCGACCCAGATCGCCGGATCGTCGCCGCTGACGGGATCCTTGTTGTCGAGCCACGCGTCCAGGGGATCGACGCGGCGGTAGATATCCTGGATCAGCTTCTCGCGACTGACGGCGTTGAACGGCTGGTTCAATACCTTCATCTTCGAGGTTTCGGTAGGCCGAAAGAGCCCGAACTCCTTGTACTTCGCCCCTTCATAGGCCCCGACGGGTCCCATCTCGGGATGGTCCGGATCGACGTAGCCGAGCCAATCCGACCATTTCTCACCGGTCGGCGAGGTGGTCACGTTCGCCTGGCTGGGTTCGTAGCTGGAGGTGAAAACGGCACCGTCGCTGTAGTGATACTCGTCGGCCAGATTACTCAGCGAATGGCCCGTCTCGTGCAGAGCGACTTCGTTCGCCGCGCTGTTTCCGCCGGAATAGACAGCGTAGACACCGCCCGAGCCTCCGTATTTGGTGTCGTTGACGGTAACGAACTTCAACTCGGCATAGAACCCGGCGCCGGACAACGCGGCCGAGAGCGCTTCGTTCGTATCGGTGATGTCGACACTCAGCAGGCGATCGGTTCCCCCGCTCATGCGATAGACGGCGCCGAGCGCCGTGTCGCGGTAAACGCCGTCCTTGGGGATATCCGCGCCCGACTCGTTCGAGATCACGTTGACGGCATGGACGTTGAAGAAGTTCTCGTAGCGGGGGAAGGGGTCCTCGCCGTCGCGGAACATGTGGTCGAGCATCGATTGGATGTGATCGATGTAAATCGTGTCGATCTGATCGGCCGTATAGCCATCGCCGAGAAAGACCATGTCGACTCGGTTCGAGGAAGGTCCATTGTCGACCAGCGTATCATAGTCGCCGTCCCCGTCGCCGTCGCCGGTCGCCACGACGTCGCCGTCGCCGGTCGCCACGACGTCGCCGTCCCCGGTCGCCACGACGTCGCCGTCGCCGGTCGCCATGACCACGACATGGTGATTGATCGCTTCCTCGACAGACAGACCGGGATCGGCCAGACCGGGATCGGCCAGACCGGGAAGGACCGCCAGAAGTTGCCGTGCCTCGAGCGGTTCGAGCATCAGTCGCCGCGATGCCGTCATGGTTGATTCTGCTCCGTTTTGGCCGCCGAAAAGAAGGTCCCGGCAGCGGATAAGGCGATGTGTGGAATAACGCGCACATCCCCCATAATGCGCATACTCCACCCCCTCCTACAATCTAATCAGGGTTCGCCAGAATTGCAAGTTCCGGTCACCAATTCACGGTGGAACGAAAGCGAGCGGGAGCTATCGGGCCTCGCGGACCGCGCGGAGCACGTCGCGGCGGCTGATCTGACCGATCAGGTGGCCGTTCCCATCCTCAGTTGGCTCGACCACGGGTAGTCGTCGGAACGCGTTCTCCAGAAAGAGCTTAGCGATCTGCAGAATGTCTGTATCCGGGGTAATGGTCTGCAGATCTGTCGACATGAGTTCACGAACCGACGCCGTCGGCGACTCATAGTATTGGGCCTGGACCAGCGTCTTCAGACAGTCCCGCTCCGAGAGAATGCCCACGAGGTCGCCGTGGTCGTCGACGACCGGCATGCCGGAGATCTGGTGTTTCAGCAATAGCAGGATGGCGTCGTAGGCGTCGGTCTCGGGGTGAACCGTCACCAATTCTCTGGCCATATAATCTTTTGCGGTACAAACGAGTTGCATGTCACCCCCCATGATAAAAGGAACGGCACGGTCGTTCTCGACCAATTCTAGCAACAGAATTCTAGCAACCCAGGCAAGTCGGACCGAATTGACCTTGAACCGGCGGACCCGACTCGCTAGCATCCGCCCACCTTTCTAGGCTGCCACCCTCCTCTCCTCCTATCACATCTCCAGGCGACTTCAGTGAGACACTTACTGAGAGCAGCAATCGGTGCTCGGCCGGCATTCCATTGGGGTGCCTGCGTCGTTGGACTGACGACCCTTGCCGGCTGTCTGGTGGCGTTGGCCCAGTCAGGCGCTCCGGGGAGCAGCCCGGCGAAGCATCCAGTTCATGCGTCGCAGCACACATCGCCCGCGGAGTCCCCTCGAGCGTCGGTCCAGTCCTATCCATGCGAACCGGGGCTCTTAACCCGAACGGCCGAGGCACTCAACGTGCTCTATGCCGACCGGGACGACGTTCGTATTGCGCCGGATTCCAAGACATCGCGACTGATCGTCCTCGCACCGGCCGACATTCACGCGGTAATCCGTCGGCACATCGCCACGTTGGGGGGATCCAACCCGGGCCGTCCGGGATCGGGCTTGCCGTCAGCGGATACAGCCGTCATGCCGGCCGTCGAGATCCCGTCCGAGGAGTTCGTCCCCTTGGCCCATGCCCGGCCCGATCGGGTCGACCGGATGTTGCGAGATCTGTTCGGGTCGCGGCTGAAACCGAAGAAGAGCCCGTCGATTCCTCGGGACACGGGTCCTTGGGACACGAGCAAGGAACGGACCTACTCGTTCGTCGATTCCTCACGAAACGAGGCCGAACTGACCATCGACCAGCGACGCAACGGCGTGTTGATCACTGCCGCCGGGCCGCTAAAGATCCAGCTCGTTCGTTTGATCCGACTGTTGGATAGCCCCCGTCAGCCGCCGGGCGAAACCGTGCGGATTGTCCCGCTACGGCATGCCGATCCGGACAAGGTCCGGCAGGCGGTCGAGGCCTATCGAAGCGGATACCGCGAGGGACTGCGGGCAAGACCGGCGCCGACATCACCGGGGCCGACATCACCGGAGCCACAAGGAGCTGGCCGCCACTTCCATGACGACATGGTGCGACCGGCCGCCCATCTTCTGCAAGTAACGCCCGGCGATAACGGCATACCCGTTACCGGCGGCCAACCTCCGGCAATCGCCGGACCGGAGGGAACCGAGGAGATCGAATTGCGGTTGCGCCAGTTGGGGTCCGATTTGCAAATCGAAGTCTTGCCCGACCTCGACGTTATTATTCTCCAAGGTCCCGATCGCGATGTGGAAGAGGTCAGCCGGATTATCGAGGAACTCGAACGGCTCAGCGTCGAGACCGAGCCGGTGATCCTGGTCGTCGAACTTCAGCACGTCGGTAGCGAGGCCCTGGCGGGAGTCATTGCACAAACCAGTGAAGAGTTGGTCGGCGGGCGTCAAGGACGTATCAGCGTCACGCCGCTGGTCAAGCCCAACGCCCTGCTCCTGATCGGTTGGGGCGAGGCGGTCAATTCCATCCGCCAACTCATTCGCAAACTCGACCAGCCGGTCGCACCGGAAACGCAGTTTCGCGTCTTCTCGCTGCGCCATGCCCCGGCCGGAAACGTCTTGACCACGGTCCAGGGGATGTTCGCCGGCCGCGGAGGGCTCGGCCCACAGGCTTCGGTCAGTCTCGACGCGCGATCCAACTCGCTGATCGTCCAGGCGCCGCCGCGCGACATGGCCGAGATCGCTAAACTGATCGAAAAGCTCGACCGCGTCGACGCCGAAACGTTCACTCGGGCAACCGTCTTCAGGCTCGAGAATTCGCTGGCCATGGACCTCGGCGCCGTTTTGCAGGCCGCCATCGACGCCGCCCGAGGGGGCGCTGGCGGAGGTCGTTCGGCCGCGCTCGAACTCTTAACCGTCAACGCCGAGGGCGAGCAACTCCTGCGGTCGGGGATCCTCAACGAAGTGCAGATCACACCCAATCCGCGAAACAATACGCTGATCGTCGCCGGACCGCCGGAGAGTATGGAACTGATCGCCGAACTGATCCGCCAGCTCGATACGCCGTCGGCCGTGGCCCAAATCAAGGTATTTCGTATTATCAACGGCGACGCGAACGACATGGTCACCATGTTGCGTACCCTACTGCCGGCCCCGTCGGCCACTTCCGGCGGGCCCCAGTTGGCCACCGCCGAGGGCGAGACGTCGTTGGTACCGGTTCGATTCTCGGTCGATACGCGAACCAACTCGATCGTTGCCACCGGATCGGAAGGCGACCTGAAGATCATCGAGGCCCTCTTGCTGCGGTTGGATGAAGAGGACTCGCAGCAGCGTCGCAACACGGTCTTTCGATTGAAGAACGCCCCGGCACGCGACGTGGCCCAAGCCATTAGCAACTTCCTCCGCAGCGAACGGATCGTCCAGCTAGCCGGCCCGGGCTCCGCAAGCCCTTTCCAGCAGATCGAACGCGAAGTGGTCGTTGTGCCCGAGGTCATCAGCAACTCGCTCATCCTCAGCGCCACGCCGCGTTTCTTCGACGAGATCATGGAGCTGATCGAGAAACTCGACGCGCAACCGCAGCAGGTAATGATCCAGGTTCTCATCGCCGAAGTGGCCTTGGGCGATTTCGACGAATTCGGCGTCGAGCTCGGATTGCAGGACTCGCTCCTATTCGATCGCGGCCTGTTGGGTGATATCGTGACCACGGTCAGCACAACCCAAGGATCGACACCCGCGGGCATCATTACCTCGACGCAAGAGATCATCCAGGCGGCCACGAACACGCCGGGATACAACTTCAATAGCGTTTCGACGGGCAACAGCGGTGCCGACAAGGCGCTGCGGAATTCCGGCACGGTCGGCAGTCAAGGCCTGTCGAGCTTCGCCGTCGGACGAGTCAACAGCGAACTCGGTTGGGGGGGGCTCGTCTTCTCGGCCAGCAGCGAAAGCGTCAGCGTGTTGATCCGGGCTTTGCAGGAATGCCGAAGGTTGAAGATCCTCAGCCGCCCGCAGATCATGACGCTCGATAACCAGCCGGCGTTTATCCAAGTCGGAAAACGGGTGCCGCGAATTACCGGCTCGACGATCAATGAAACCGGGCAAGTCAACACGATCGCGTTGGAAAACGTGGGCCTCATCCTGGGCGTGCTCCCGCGAATTAGCCCCGACGGGCTAGTCGTCATGGAACTCGACGCCGAGAAATCCGAACTAGGGCCCGAAAGCGAGGGCATCCCCGTCTCGATCTCCGAAGGGCAGATCATTCGCTCGCCCAGCGTCAACCTGACCATGGCCCAAACGACCGTCAGCGCGGCCGACGGCGAGACGATCGTCCTCGGTGGGCTGATCACGAAGAGCACGTCGACCACCGAGCGGCGAGTGCCCTATCTGGCCGACATCCCGCTGCTGGGCGATCTCTTCCGCTATGAAAGCAAAAAGGAAATTCGCACCGAGCTTCTAATTATTCTCACGCCGCACATCATCAGCAATCGAGAGGACGTCGAGCGAATCAAACAGGACGAGGCCGATCGAATGCATTGGTGCCTGGCCGACGTCAACTCGATGCAAGGCGAGACGGGGATCCGGGAGCATCGTTACCCGGACTTCGACGCTCCGACGCCGGTGATCTATCCCGACTCGAATCCCCGAGGCGTGTTGATCGAAGAGTTTGAAATCCAGGGTCCTCATCGGGCGCAGCCGCCGCTTCCTGGTACCCCATTTCCGAAGACAACGGGGCCGACTGGGCCGAGCCCGGGGTATCCCGTATTGCGAAATTCCCCGTTTGAGAACCGCCCCCTTCACGTACCGTTCCCACAGCCACCGGCCGCCCCGGCGATGGGAAACCCCGGCGAGGTTCGCCCGACCGGCTATTCGACCGGCGTCTATTCGCCGTCGGCAACCCGCTTGCCTTATGCCGGGCCGGAGCCCTCGCCGAATCCGGCCCCTCAACCGCCCCCATGGCAGCGTTAGAATCAGCTCAAACTATGAACCTGGAGTGGAAAATGGGGACTGGCTCCGAGCCACGGCAGATACGAAACCCGCGGGAGAAGTCACCGGCTCGGTGCCTGTCCCCTTTTTCCACGGCGCCCTCCTTTTCCACGGGATCCCATCGCGCGAAAAAGGGGACAGGCACCGTCGGCAATACGAATTGCCACTGCCGGCCCAATCGTCGACGGAGCCAATCTCCATTTTCGCGGTCCCCATTTTCGCTGTCCCCATTTTCGCTGTCCCCATTGTTGACTCTCATTGGCCTGATGTGGCTCGGCCTGTTCTCCGGCTGTTCCCCATTGGATCTGAGCAAGGGCATCTCCTGGCCGGGCTCGCAGCCGAAGTGCCAGGTGCCCGACCGGATGACCAACATGTGGGAAGAGACCATACTACACCAGCGCGGCCAACGAGGCGTGCGTGGGTTCGGCGGCCGGATCATGTTCTTCGCCGAGGAACAGAAGGAGCCGGTTATGGTCGACGGCACGTTTACGGTCTACGTCTTTGACGGCTCCGAAGCCGGCGCCGGCAAGTCGCGCCCCGAGCGGAAATTCGTCTTCCTGCCGGAGGACATGCCACGGCACCACAGCAAGACGAGTCTCGGCGACTCGTATAGTTTCTGGATTCCTTGGGAAGAGGTCGGCGGTCCGCGAAGAGAGCTGAACCTGATCGCGCAATTCCAATCGACGACCGGCGAGTTCATCACGGCCGAGGAGTCGCGTCAGACGCTGCCGGGAATCTCGCCCACGGCGGATCGCGACCGGGACATGTCGAAAACGCGGCTACCCGTCCCATCGGGAGCCGTTCGGCAGGTATCGCATGAGGAGCCGCTGGATCGGTCCGCCGGCCGAGGCATGACGACCGCGACCATTACGCTGCCACCGAGTTTCGCCAGGCGAATGCGGGCCGGGGTGTCGCCCCCCTCTTCGTCGGACGAAGTAGCCGGAGCGCTGCCCGAGCGCACCTTCAAGGCCCCGAGTGTTCCCTTGACCCGGCCGCCGTTGGAGCATTCGTCGGCCGATCCACGGGCATCGGCGCCGGACCGATTGCAACCGTCAACTCGTTTCTCACCTCGGAGATTCCCGGCTCGAAGAGAACTAACAGTCGGGCCAAGCTACGATCCCGTTCGGAGGCAACCTCACCGCGCAATGTGGCCGTCTCCCCTTCCAGCGACACCGCGATCCGCCCGAGCCGGCCAATGGACGACGACGACTCAAGTCGGCCGACCAGCGTGGAACTGACCACATCGGCCGCGGGTCGAGTGTAATCGAAACTGACTGCCAGCCGAGGCCCGTACATACCCACGCGAGTTAATACCGTTTGGGCCTGGCCTTGATTCGCATCGGGACCCTGCTCGATGCGCAAGCCCTCTTGGGCCGATTGGATCGGGCCGGCCGTATCGCTCTGTTGGGAGCCGACGAACCCGCGACGTTCGGCCGCATCGGCGCCGATGAAATCGCCCGCTTCTCGGGCACCTCGCATGAACCGATCGTTGACGCGCACTCCAATGCCGGTCTCTCCGGTAGGGGCACCGCTTCCGCCGGCACCCGCCTCCCAGAGCCGCTCTCCCCGCTGCAGCCGCGTCGCCGATCCCATGCCTCGGCGTTGTGAGATCGATCCCCCCATGCTTCGATCGCCGGCCACCTGGGCCCGAGCGACTCCGCCGGCCGCAAGGAGCGTCGCGAGCAATGCGATAAGAATCGTTTTCGCTTTCATGGTTCTTCCCGGTTTGCATATGGGTGGCTGGCAACCGCTCTTTGGTATTGTACTCACTCACCGGACGCCACGTCAAACCCGACGAGATATAGGCCATTGGCGCCTCTCTTGCCAACGAACCCCGCTGGCGGCTACAATCACAGTCGACGTCCCATGGTAACATCCCGTACCCAAAATGCCCGTACCCAAAATGGAGGTTCCCCCGATGAGCATCAGTAGACGTATCACCCGGCGTGCGTTGGTTGGCGGTGCGGCGGCGGCCGTGGCCGCTCCGTGGCTGATCCCCGGCTCGGCATTGGGGGCCGACGGCGCCACGCCGGCCAACGATCGGATCAACATGGGCGCGATCGGCGTCGGCGGACGCGGCAGCGGCGATATGGGCGGCCTCATGGGACACGAGGAAGTGCGGATGCTGGCCGTCTGCGACCCGGTCCCCCAACATCGCCAAAGGGCCAAGGACGCGGTCGACAATCGCTATGGCAATAAGGACTGTCAACAGACCAACGATTTCCGTGAGGTCCTTGCTCGCGACGACATCGACGCCGTCATGATCGGTACGCCCGACCATTGGCATGCGATCATCGTCATCGCCGCCTGTCGACAGGGCAAGGACGTCTTCTGCGAAAAGCCCGAGACGCTAACCGTTCGCGAAGGCCGGGCCATGGTCAATGCGGCGCGGCGATATCAGTGCGTCGTCTCCGGCGGCAGCCAGCGAGTCCTGGGTGACTACGGCGATTGGCCGCGTCGGATTCGCGGCGGCGTGCTGGGCGAGATTCGCGAGGTCTTCGTGAGTTGCGGCGGTCCCTCGGGCCCCTGCAACCTCGAGCCGAAGCCGATCCCCGAGGGTCTCGACTGGAACATGTGGCTTGGCCCGGCGCCCTACCGGCCGTTTCACGAAAACCTCATTCGCGGCGGCTTCCGGCCCTATCGCGATTACTCAGGCGGCGGGATGACCGACTGGGGCGCGCATCGCTTCGGTGCGGCCATGTTCGCCGTCGGCGTTCACAAGACGGGTCCGGTCGAGATCCTGCCACCCGACGGCCAGGATGTCACGAAGTTGACCTATCGATTCGCCAACGGGTTGAGGATGTATCACGGCGGCACGAACAACATTACCTACAAGGGTACCGAAGCCGAGCTACCCGGCACGGATCGGCAAGTCGACGGCTCGTTCGAGATCGAGGGCTACCAGGGACGCGGCGGCTTGCTGGGCGACTTCCTCGCCTCGGTCCGCAGCCGGCAGAAGCCCTTCCGCGACATCGAGATTGCCCATCGGGCCTGCACCGTTTGTCATTTAGGCAATATCGCCTACATGCTTCGTCGGCCGTTGCGTTGGGACCCCGAGAACGAACAGATTCTCGGCGACCCCGAGGCGGCCCGACTGCTCGGCCGCGCGAAACGCGAGCCTTGGATTGTGTGAATAGGAAAGGAGACCGCTGAAGCATGGATAAGAAAGCAAAGAAGAAGATACAGACCCTCAATACACGGCTCCAGAAGCTTCACCAGCAAATCGCCGGATCGCGAAAGCAGATGGACGATCCCGACGAACTGGTCGGGCTCGAGCAACAGATCGCCGACGCAGAGACCGAGTTGGCCAAGATCAAAGCGTCCTGATCAGTCGCCCAGGCAGACCACCTTGCCCGCTTGCGTCGTCAAGTAGAGTCGACCGCCGGCGGCGATGAGCCCGTCGAAAGCTGGCCGCTCGTCCAGGGGGATCTGCGCGAGCCGCCGGCCGTCGTCGGTCGAGAGGGCCCAAAGCAGCGGTTTGCCCGCGTCCTTGACGGCGGCGGCCGCTTCCGGATGGATCTCGACCGAATCGACCCAGCCGGCGGCGAAGATCGTATCGCCGGCCAGTACCATGGCGCGGATTTGCAGCGGGACGCCCGTGCTCCACTTGTGCCCGGCCGTGCTGGTCATCGAACGGTTACGAGGTTTCTTTGCCCCGGCGGCCGTTTCTACCGGGGGAAGCTGCCGATTGTCTTGGGCAAAGAGCCGGGTGCCGATGGGATATCGCGAGGGCTCGTAGTTCGAGTACTTCTGGTGCAGATGGCCCTTGTGCGTCGGCGGGTACATCGACGGCGAGTTCTTCAGGAACGTATAGATCGTTTGGGCACCGAATGCGCGCGTCGCGTCGAAACAGATCAACTTGCCGAACGGGTTCTCCGGCGAATAACGCAACGCGCTGTTGGGACTCGTGTAGTTGACCGAGCCACTGAAGCCGAGCGTTGTGTTGTGGCGATGGGCCCACGCGTCCTCGAGCAGACCGGTCGTCGAGACCAGTGTGTCGAGCCGGGTCGACGGCTGCCGGGTCAACGTTCGATCGAAGCGGACGTGCCGCATATTGATCGACGTGCCGTTGGAGACCAAGACATCGACCAGCGCGGGCGTCATTTCCGGATCGGTCCCCTCGGTGCCGATCGGATCGGGAGCCGCCTGGACGCGCGCTTCATATCGCACCTTACCCGAGGCCACGTCTAGGCCATAAAGAAAGATCCCTCCGTCGAGATACGACGACCGGCCGGCGGCGCAATAGACAACCGGGCCGGAGCCGTTGATGCCCGCGTCGACACCATCGAGCACCAGCACGCTCCCATGCACGGGCCAAACCGATTCGAGCCGCCCGTCGGCCATCAACCGCCGGTCGCACGGGGCCGCGCGGAATCGCCATGCCAACCGGCCGTCGGTCAGGCGAACCGCATAGACGGTCCCGTCGCGTGATCCGAACAGGGCCAGATCGCCGCAAAGCGTCGGGGGCGAGTCGATGCCGCCGCCGGCAAGGAAACGCCACAGTTCCTTGCCGCTCTTCGCATCCAGGCAAGCGACGAAGTTTCCATCCGGCGAGCCGACCAGCAACTTCCCCCCGGCCATCACCGGGCTGGTCAATCGGCCGCCAAGGTCGGTTTCCCATTGCGCGGAAAGTTTGACAGGAACGCTCGAATCGGTCGACGCGCTGCGCGTAATATCGCGGCGATACGTGGGCCAATCGTCCGAGTCGGCGTCGCGCACCGGCGGGTGCCATATCTGGCCATCTATCTTTCCGCGCAAGACCGCGTGAACGCGGTCACTACGACCCGCCTGCGGCCGATACGCGGGCCCCTTCGTCAAACGAGGGCTATCGATCGACTCGACTGCGTCGAACGAACTCTTCGCCGTCAGCGTGTAAAATCCGATGATCAAGATCAGGTTGAAGCAGCGGCACGGGTTCGGCGGGACATAGATCAACCCGTTGGACGGCATGACACCATATTGGCAGAGACCACGAACCCACCAGTTCATCATATGGTCGTCGCCGTCGAGGTCGATGAACTCGAGTCCTCGCCGGCTGGTCATCAGGAACTGCTCGGTCGCCCGATTGCGGTAACATCGGTGATGGTGCCCGCTGGGCCAGACGTCTTTCTTCTCGAAGGTCTTGACGACTTCGCCGGTCTGCACGTCGAATCCCTGGAAGATTTGGCCGCCATTGCCGAGCACTTGTTCCTTGGGCATCACCACGCCGCCTTCGGTTACCGGCAGCGTCCAGGCAACGCCGTCGATGACGAACAGATCGCCGGGCGACGTATAGCCCTTGTAGCCTTTGGTTTCCCAAAGCCGCTTCCCCTCGGCGATCGAATAGGCCGTGAGCCGATCCATCGTCAGGCAGAGCAACACGCCGTCGGCGGCAACGACCGTCGGGGCATAGTTGCGCAGGAACAGACCCTCGGTGGGAAACGGAGCCCGCCATTGCTCCTTGCCCGTGGCCAAGTCGGCGCAACAGACGTTTTGGCCGTCCATATAGAAGACCCGATCGCCGGCGGCCGTCAATGAAAGCGGGAGCAGATAGGGCAGATCGCGACCACCCTTCTTCCAGAGGAGCTTACCCGACTCGGCCTCGTAAGCGAGGATGGCCCGATCGTTGGGCCGCTCGCCCTCGACCGTATACTCCGAGTAGATCCAAGCGGTCTTGGCCTGGCGGTTCATCAACTTCGGATCGCCGGTGGCTACCAGCAGCGTGCCGTCGTGGTAGAGAATCTCCTCGGCTTTTTCCGATCCGCTATAGGTCAACAGCGTCTCACCCGTCGCGGCGTCCAACGCACTGACCGGCGTCTCGAGACCGAGCGGCACATAGACGCGGCCTTCGGTCGAAACGAGCCTTCGCCCGAGCCAGACGGGACCCGAACGGAAATAGTAGAGGTGCGAGATCCATGAGGGGATGTCGCGCTTCCACGCGATCGTGCCGTTGAACGCATCCCGGGCAATCAGGCGCCATTGGGGCGGATGGTGGATCAGCGACGTGGGCCCTTCGTCGAAGATATAGAAGATCCGCCCGCCGGTCGACGTCATCGCGCTAAGGCTCGCCAATGCGTCGTGGTCGCGAGTCCGCCGCGGACCGGCCACCCATTGCACGCCCCGGGGCGAACCGACTTGCCGATCCTTTGCCACCGCGTTGTTGCTCGCGTCGTAAAGAAAGTGCGTCCACTGATCGATGTCGTCGGGCCATGGCTTGACGATCTTCTCGGACCGCTCTCCCGGTCCAAAATAAGCAACTCCCCCAGGCACCAACACGCGAAGGAGCTCTTCGCGAGAAACCTTCAAACGCTCGATCGGCTCGCCGGAAACGATCGTGTTGACGAGGTTGTCGACATACGGAAGATGTTCCCCGTCGAACGTATCGGCCAGCCACTCATCGGACATACCCAGCGATTGGATTTCGCGTCGTTTCTTTTCGACGCGATCCGCGTTCGTGTCGATCGTATGAACGATGCGGCCCTCGGGAAGCAGCAATGGGGCGAGCACCCCCAAGTCAGAGCAACCAAGTTGGACGATCAGGCCGCCGGTGTTACCGCGCACCTCGGCCGCCATGTCGCGAAGCTCGTCGGCATGTCCCTTGGGAACACTCCACAGCATCGCAACCGACAGCCCGAGAAGGATGTTTCGCCTAACGTGCAGACCACTCCATCGACACATGATAAGTATCTCCATTGAATACAGTAAGGATCGTTCGAGAAATAAGTGAGCGGCATGGCGCTAGCCACCGGCTCCGTCGGGCGAACGTTGCCCCTGAAACACCGGCGGCTAGCGCCTTGCCGCTCATTTGTTACATGACACTTATCTCTCGAACGATACGAACCTACTTGCAACCTACCAACCACACCATTGTAGCCTATCCACCGCGTGTTGCCCAATCCAGAAAAACAGAAAAAGGGATCAGAACTATTTTTCGCCCAATAAATAGTTCTGACCCCTTTTACGAGTTGTGCCAACGGTGGATGGCTTCGATGCATTTGGGTTGGTTGCGACGCCAGACTCGATACGGAAGGGGGAATAATGCTAGGCCGGCGCGTTGGAACATTCGGTAACGCTCGATGTCCAATACGGCGGCGAACTGGCCGGGGTAGCCGATCAGGTCGATGCCGAGCGTCTTGCCGCCGCGCTCGATGACCAGATCGATCTCCACTGCGGCCACCGGATAGGCGGGCCATGTGCGATAGCCGTCTTTCTCGAGCGCGCTGCGAACCTCGTCCAGCAAGCGATCCGGCAGCGGTGCCCGACCGGCGGCACGCGGACGGGGACCCGCGGCTACGGACGTGAGATAGCGTCGCAGCAGGGTGTCACCCTCGACGTCGTCCGGCGTGACGCTGCAGAAAACAACCTGCTCGTTCCGCGCCCGAGTGATCGCGACGTTGAAGATATTCGGGTCGCTGAGGAAGCGAAACGATGCCCAGTGGGCCTGCGGGTCGACGACCAGCGAGAGATACATCACGTCGCGCTCCTCTCCCTGGAACGTATGGGCCGTGCCGACCATCAGGTCGTGTTTCTCCATAGCCCGAAGCGACACTCGCTTTTGCAGCATCGACGAGAGGTGATCGACCTGATCGCGGAAGGGCGAGAGGATCCCCAGCGAATGACAGACCTCCGCCGGCATCGACTCTTCCGCCTCGATTCGCGCGACGACCTCGTCGACCAATGCCCGAGCCTCGACGTCGTTTTGGCCGCGGACCTTTTTCCCGGCCTCGACGTGATGGATTTGGACACACGGCAAGTCGACCGTTTCGGGCCGCTGGGTCATGACCTTCAGGGCCCCGGCGTAGAACTCGCGATTGCTGAAGGAAATGATCTGCGGCATGCTGCGGAAATGCTCGTCGAGGAACAGGACCTGCTGCTGGGTCGAGATCGTGTCGCTCATCAGGTCCAGAATGCTCTTCTCGCGGAATCGGAAGAGGTCCTGCTGATCGCGAGTCAGTTCGTTGCGCTCGGCGATCACCTCCTGACGCCGGCCGGCAAGGAACGAAACGTGTCGAAGCTGATTGGGATCGCCCACCACGACCGCCCGACGCGCACGTTGCAACACGGGCAGGCAACTGGCGATGTCGCATTGCGTGGCCTCGTCGATGATCACCAAATCGAACAGATCGGGCTTCAGCGGCAGCACCTCGGAGACGTCGGCCATGGTGACCAGCCAGATCGGAAAGGTCCCGAAGAGCACATCCAGGCTGATTTCAGAAAAGAGCCTTTCCTGTTTGAGATCGGTTCGCGCACGGATCGCCTGCGAGAACTTCTTCAGCTCGCGACGGTGGTCTCGGAGCATGGTCTGGATGCGATGGGCCACGACGGCGTTGAGAAGTTTCGTGATCAACCGGCTCCGCCGCTGCAAGGCGGCCTGGTATTGAGCGGTCAGTTCCCAGAGTGGTTCGGCTTTGTCGAGTCGCCAGTCCAGGAACTTCTGCTGCCAAGGACGCAATAACCGGCCGAAGATCCCCTGCGGCTCGGGGCCGGCGGCGACCGATCCCCATTGCTTTTCCCGGCTGCCTTGGCGTTGTAGCGTCCGCTCGAGGTTCTTCAATGTCCGATCACATTGGGCCAACTCTCGTTCGAGATCGCGAACGTCCACGGCCCACTCATCGGCCGATCGGGCGGACCAACTCATCCCCATGCTGTGGAGCATTTGCTTGAGGAACTGCTTCAATTCGCGCAGATACTGCCGGCGCCCGCCGCGAATCACACAGGGGGTCGGCCCGATCATCTGTTGGATCTTTCGGGCAACCACGTCGACGGCATGGCTCATGCGCGAAGCGATCAGCACCGACTCACCCCGGCTGAGGTGGTCCAGTGCCAAGGCGGCGATGGTATACGACTTGCCCGTCCCGGGCGGACCGACGACCAGTGTCAGCGGGACCGAGAAGGCCGAATCGAGGACCTTCTGTTGTGGATGGCTTAGGACGGCGGGCACGCGTCCGGTGGCCTTTTTCGCTTTGGAACTCTCGACCTGCGGTTCCTGCATGAGCAATCGGACGGGGGTCGAGAGCCGTCGGCCGTCGGCCATCTCGGCCAACTCGAACAGCACACCCCGGGTCTGCGGCGAGTTGGGGATCAGCGCCAAGGCACAGGCCGACAGACATTCGATCGCCTTACCCGGCCCCTTGCCGGCCGCCTTCATGGCCTGGCGAACCTGTCTGCCGGTGTGTAGCTTGGGATATTGGGCCAGCGCGAGGGCCTCGACTTGCGGCAGGGAATCCGTCAATAGCGAGATCATCGCGTGGATGTCTTCTTTGCGAAACGGGGCATGAGGTAGATGCCCCAGTAGATCTTCTATGAGTGCGCGGGCCGCCTCACCCTCTCCGGCCAGTGCCGCGAGGACCGGAAAGTTGACCCGCTGCTGGGTCAGATCGACGCTGAGGAAGGCGGACGAGCCCTCGTCGACGATCTCGGCGGGAAAGAAGACCAACGGGGCACAGAGATTCGCCGGCAGACGTCCTCCCTCGGGCGCCGGGCCGACCAGCGGGAACGCGCCGTAGATCAAGGTGCGGTCCTTCATATACAGCCCGGCCTCCTTCTTCGCCGCGACGGCCTTCTCTCGATCAATCGGCGTCCGATCTTGCAGCCCGCTCAACAGGTCGTCGGTGCCGGAGAGGAAGAGGAGATGACGATATTTCTTGGCAAAGAGATTGGCGATCCCCGTCTCTCGATTATCGGCTTCGTAGCAATCGCGAAAGTATCGAACGAGTTGGGAAGGAGTTGCCATGGCGCAGCCGAATCGGGCCTTCTCTTGAACTTACGGTGCCGCTACTTCCTGACGAGTCACGATCGGCACATAGCCGACTTCGAGCCCCTCGGGCGGCGTGACGAGAAGGGCCGGGTCGAGCGTGGCAAGCGTTCCACTGGTTGGCGGTGCCATATAGTCGCGATCGATCGGCCAGCTCTTGTGGACCTTTTCGATGAAAGACTGCAGTCTCGCCTTCTTCTCGTCGCCGAACTTATACTGCTGAAACGACGGCTGATCGACGAAACGGTACCAGGAGTAGGTGACGATCGAGCCGTCGACGAGTCGGACGGTAAACGGTCCTCGCACGGGTCCGGGAGTGGCCCATGCGCCGACGGTGGGCGAGGTGTAGGGTTTGCCCGGGGTCGCCAGCCGGAATTCCTTCGATAGGAGTCCCGTCTCCCTGGGGACCTCGGCCGCGGGGATGGCCACGCGCTCCTCGCCGACGTGTTTGCAGTATTGCGGAAAGACACCCGCGGGGCTAATGTCGCTTTTGTGCCACTGGAGGCCCCAGACGTTGCCCTCGAACATCTTCGTACTGAAGACCTTCTCGACGCCGGTGATCTTCTTGCCGCCTTGATCAAAGCCCGGAGTGCGCGTGGTCAGGGTCGATTTCCAGGCGCCTTTCTCGTCGAACCGTCCGGAGCATGCCGGGCCGCCGTCTCGCCACGACTTCACGGCGTCGTAGAGGGCCGCTTTCGAGTAATACGTTACATCTTGCACCAGCAGCGATCTTCCCTGATCGTCGACCGGAAACTGCAACCTCGGTAGCTTCGAATAGACAACGCCTTTCGAGTCCTTGGCGTCGAAGCGAGGGACGGTGTTTATCTCCATCGCGCCGCCGCCCATATTCCCCGGCCTGGCATCGAGCCCCCGTCCATAAATGAAGGGGTAGTTGAACAGCTTGCCAATCTTGCTCCAAGTTTCCGGGATGTAATAGGCGATCGGGCCTTTGAAGTTCGCCGCGCTGAGGAAACACGTCCAGGCCTGATCTCCGGTGGGCGGGTCGCCCGTGGTGGGCTTCGTGAACGGCAAGGCCATGTACGTATAGCCGAGGAACTTGCCGTCGGGATTGTCCTGGAAGGGAAGTGCGTCGGGCGGGATGAGCAGCCGGTTGCTCAGTTGCGCGATCCCCAATCGATCGTCCGGCAGTGCCGTGCTGCTATAGAAGAACGACCAGCCGGGCGATCCCACTTCGTAGTCGTAACACTGCGGGGTGGCGTTCATGCTGAACTTGGGCGGGCCATATCGGAAACGATTGCGAGCCCAATAGCCCAAGCCACCCTCGACCGTCTGAAACACGCTCCCCCAGGTCGGCCCCCGCTCCGGCCAGTTGTCTCGGGCACGCGTCCCGACCGGTGCGAGCGGCTTGTCCTTGTTGTCCGAGTTGTTCGGAGTGATCCAGGCGCTGGGCAAACCGATCTGGAAGTTGGCGATCGGCTTCTCCATCAGCGGCCAGACGGCCGAATAGAACCCCATGCCCGCGCTATAATCGGCGCGACTCGGCGGCCGCGACGCACTATAGCCGATGTATCCATGCAGACCTCGCCAGTGCGAGGTAACCTCGCCCGGTCCGTC
>SDBT01005685.1_pt1 | contig 20847 bp, 48 predicted proteins | sample 2277101 | NCBI WGS metagenome assembly SDBT01 (sample SAMN10404973, study PRJNA504765) | marine sediment metagenome | isolation source: marine sediment core GS10_PC15, 103 cmbsf | place: Arctic Ocean: Southern Knipovich Ridge | collected 2010
TGAGATTCAAAAATTTCCCTTTGTGCCTTTAATCGTTCTAGTCGCATCTCTTTGGTATCTGCTGTGAACGAATCAAGGGTTATTATTTTGTGGGTCATGACTAATGGCACGAGTTCGCACTATATACCCTGTTGTTTGTGCATTTTTACAACAATCAAAAATGTACGTGTCTGCCTGATACGACAGGTATATTAACCACGACTACGACTACTATTCTATGAACCACAATAATAATTCCAACTTGGAAACTCTCACAATAGGAGACCTACTTGTAAGAGATTCCGGCATGAATCAAGATGAACACTTTTCAGTTGTTAAACTCGATTCAGAACAAATTCAAGCCTCAAGTTTTTTTGGCACAAAGTCTGCATCTGACAGACCTGTAGTTGTAAGACCACAGAAAAATTTCAGACATGAAGCAGAAATGTTAATCGTTGATCACTTCAACGGTATCGAAAACAATTTCGGTTTCACCAAACCAATCGGAGGTAGTCATAATTGACTAGAATAGAAAACAGTGAACAACTCAAAGACTTTGTAAGGTCAGTACAAAACCTAAATCCAGATTGGCATGAAGGTTCTGATTTTGTTGAAGCAGTTGTAACTGGAACAAAACTAGACAACGAAGGAAATGATAACGAAATTGTTGTCACTATCTTTGACAAGAAAACTGGCAACCAAAAAGTTAGTGTTAAATTAGCAACACTACTTAGTTTTGTAACTCTAGGAGGTAAGTCCCTTTGACTGGTTACTACAACAATAACCAAAATTGGGGTAACTATCTCTTCATTTCAACTCCTGAAGATTTGAAAAAGGAATTGAAACTAAAAGATATTGGTAAGGAACTTTTTCTCCTAAAACAACACGCATTTTGCGAAACCTGTGACAAAACTCTCAAAGCATTCGGCTCTGCTGATAAAGCAAGAGCACTTGTACAAAAACATCTTGGCTTTAAGAAATATGCAGGACACAAAGCATTTGTAAAAGAAATTGACTTTGGTATTACAAACAAATGTACCACTGCTGATATTGTTGGTACAAAAGCAAACACTGACAGAAACAACGCACTTAGAAACATGTTCTATTCTGGAACAATTAGCAAGATTGAACAAGTGATCTCAAACCATGAAGATACAATCAAAAAGATTCAGGAAACCTTTGGTTTCACAGAGGTAGAAAATAAAATTCCTGATTGCCCACAAGAACTTTCTGATGCATACATATTTTTCTCAAAAGAGAATGCAAGAGGAAAACTCACCGTAAACGATCTTGAAAATGTTAAACAATATTTTGACAACACTCAAGAAAGAGACACTAGAGACAACCCATTTGAAAGGGCAGATATGATCTGGTACTACCTAAAAATCAGTGGTCATAGCAGATTCGGTGATCAAGTGTACCATTGGGACTATCCGATAAACTATGATAGTTTTGTAGGAACAGACAAACCTGTAGGAGATTGCTCATTTTGTAAAAAAGCAATTGAATCATGGAATGATGTCTACCAAGAAATTCATAAGCACACATTCGTACATCGTGATTGTCTTAAACATGCAAATGAAGCAGACAATCTAGAATCTTATGCACAAAGACTTGTTGAAAAAGAAGCAGAAGAAAAGCGACAAGAAGAAAGCGATAGAAAATGGGAAGAGAGAAAAAAAGAACTAGCATCACAGGAGGTAAGTACCTCTTGAGTTCTCAAGAATTATTCTGTGAATGTACTTACTCACGAGATGAATGTTTAATTCATCGTGAAGTTGGTTTTAGTAGTACATGTTCACATGGAACAGACTTGTCTAAAAATCAATGTCCAAACTGCGATGTTGATTCATTACAAGTTAGATATTGGAATTACGAGAGAGGTATTCAAAATTGAGTCTTTCTTGGAGAGAACGCCTGAAAAACGCACAAAGGCGTATTGGAGAACAGTTAGGACTTACGCAAGAGGACTGGAACTTCGTTTGGGAAAACATAGGAGCATTTTGTTCACTATCAGATGAACGAATTAGAGAAGTTCTTGAAGGAGAAGGCAAACCATTGACTCAGGAAGAAGTTGACAAACTTGTAGAAGAAATGCCAAATTATCAATTCGATGAGATGACTCAAGACATCATCTTAGAGGTCTTGGAGAAATATGGCTATGTATTAAAAAAGAAGTCAAAGAAAAAACAAAAAGCAGAAGCAGAAACAGAAAGTGAATCTGAATCTGAAAACGAAAATGAGACAGAAGAAGAAGAGGAACAAACTGAAGAACAGAAAGAGGAAGTGGAGGTAGAGAACAAATGACTGATAAGAATCTCTACAAACAACACAACATTGCTGATGGTACAGTTCTTTCAGAAGAACTAACCATGATTGGTAAACAAATCAAAGTCTACTTGGAGTATGCTGGCAAGATTGCTAGAGTAACTTCTGAGCAACAGACTATGGTAAAAACCGAAAAACCAGCAGGACTTGAAATATTCCTCAAAGCAATTGAGCAAGAAGAAACAAGAAAAGTTAGAAAACTAAAGCCTGACGAGAAAAAGAATTTAGAAAAAACTACAAGATATGAAACAAAACCAGCAAAGATTGGAAACCCTTCACACATGTTCAATTCAGTATTCCATGAGATTACTAGCGAGAACAAACATTGGCATGAACTAATTGAACTTGCAAGAAAAGAAGTCATAGGTCTTTGTACTCAAGCAGGTGCAATTGAAAGACTGCAAAAAGATGATGTGAGGGATCATCTATAATGGCTCTAAAATCCATCGATAAAATCATTGCAGAGATGCAAGAAGGTAAAGAGAAAATTGACATAGAGAAACGACATACAATTACAGAATACCTTCTTGTAGGGTATGACATTGAAGGTAGAAACTATTCTGAGGACTTGTTGTTAAGAGATACAGAAGATAAGAATGGACAAATGATTTCAGAATTCGAAGATGCAAAACAAAGGATTACAAGAGAACTTCAAAGAAAAATAAACAGAGGTGAACTGACCAGAGAGCAAGCCTTTGGTATCAAACAAAGAGATGGTAGCATGTTAGGTGGTCACTTGAACAGAAAAATGAGTAATTCAAGTCGAAACTGGTTAAGAGAAAACCTACTTAGAAAATACGGAGCAATGTATCAAAGTGATTCTCTATATTTACTTCCAATTCTTGTCATGAGAGATAAGAACGGAAACCGAATGGAAATTAACGAAGCACAAAAATTCTTAGAGGCTTGGGGAGAAGAAGAAGGTGTAACCATTCATACAATGGCAAACAAACTTGCCACTGAAAGAGACATTGATAATGTTTCAAAGGCTTACTACAAAGTTCTCAGAGATAGATTCACTGAGATGGATGAAAGTCTACAAATAGCACACGATAAACTTTTGGATTTGGAGAATGATGTTGCAGTTGACACGAAAAAGACAATCAGAGGTATCCACAGAATTGTAGATGCAATTGAATCAAGAACATTTGAAGCACAGGAATTAGTAAACAGATATGGAGACCCAAAGAAAGATCAGTTTCACATGACTCAGATCTCTGCTACAACAAAATCAATCAGAGAAACATTCGAAAGAATCAGAAAAATGAAGGAGGATGCATCTTGATCCTTACATCATTTTTGCTGACAGTGATAACTGTAATTACTTTTGGGTCACTGGAAGTTATGAGATTAGGAGTGACATTCCAATGAGTGAAGAAGATAGAAAATTTGAAGAAGCAATAAAAGAATTTAAAGAAATCGAATACGATTCTGAACAATGTCAAAGTTGTGGTAATGAACTACTCACAGCAGATGGATTGCTAAAATCAATTTGTGAAAATTGTGATGAGGATGTGTAAAAGTTGACTACATGTAAAATCTGTAATGGTGCAGAACAAAATATCTTCTATGATGGTGATGAACCATCTGATCCTATTGATTGTGTTTGTACTGATATGAGATGGGATTCAGAAAATCAAGATAGGTGTCTTGAATGTAATGGAACTGGATGTAAATATTGCAATGATACAGGAGTTAGAAAATGACTGCAATATGGGATAGATTAGCATCAAGTAATAACAAATTGATGGAAGGATACGATGAAGTAACTGCAATTAGATTACATGATTGTTTGACTTCAATCTTTGAAGCAATCAGATACAAGAAAGAGTATCAAAATGCTACATTCTTTTCTGTTGATAAAGAGAACAGAACACCAAATCTACTTGAGCACTTGGAAGAAATTGTAAAGGTTGATCATAAGCAATGGGAAGAAAGGAAAGGAAGCCTAACAGACAAATTGCATTGGATAATTGAAGCACTTCACGACTTTGATCATGAAATTGGTGATCATCACACTGAACAGATATTGATTAGAAAAGAAAACAAAAAACTTTGGGAAAAGATAGAAGGTTTACAGAATAAAGATTTCTGGAAGTATATCTGCAAAAAATGTCATGGTTACGAAACAATTGAAAAATCATTATTTGGAGGTACAGTTATTTTGGATTGTTTCAAATGTGGCAACACAATTGAGGTGATAGAAAATTGATTAGTCAGGAATCAATAAAGATCGTTGAGCAAGAGATTGAAAGAGTAAAGTCAACCATCAAGGATGAGGAATTAACTTTTGGGTCTCGTAAAGTAAACTCTCGTGTTCGTGAATTGAGAAACAAATTCAATAATGAATTAAGAAAAGATCATGACATACCTTTCTACTCAGAAGATGTGCTTCAATTTTTCTTGGATGGAAAACTAAAACCAAGCGACAAGTTTGGATTTGATAGTTCAGAATTTTGGGAGTTTGAACAAGAATTTATAAAATCAGGAAGGGAAAGACAAGATCTTTTTCGTAAACTTCATAACGAAAAAATGCTTTGGTACTGTGAACTTTGCTCTGATATATTTAATGATAAAAACGCTGTAGTTGATCATATCAAAAAAATTCACGATGAAGATGAAATTGAAGAAGAATTTGAATATAAGAAGGAAAATGGCTTTGATGGAAAGCCAACAATAAAAGATTTGGTGGAAGATTACATTGCATATTTCTGTAAAGTCTGTAACAAACAATTCAAAGATTCTAGAGATGCATACAACGCACATAGTCATTACAAGTATCTACATACAATTGACGAGATGAAGAAAGCATTGAATTTTGAGGTGAAGAAGTAGTTGCCATTAGCACAAAACTATCGACATTGGCATGTATTTTATTGTAGAAAATGTAGTGGTACTCATTTTCATGGAGATGTATGTCCAAGACAGCATTGGACTTGGTGTAAACTATGCAAGTATTATTTTGAAACTGAAAAATTACATCAGATCTATATTGAATCCCATGACCATCATTATTATGCTGACATGAGAATGGAACCACACAAGTTGAAGGTGAAGAAGTAATGGTCTGTGAATGTGGTCACATTAAATCAGATCATGAGTACGGAAGAGACTTTGGTGTTCATGGTTGGATGTGTAGACATAGAAGTCAAGGTGGCAGTCCTGATTGCAGTTGCGAATTCTATAGAAAGAAATCAAAAGAGGTGCTAAAAAATTGAGTGAATTCATAGAGAAAATCCCAAATGATGAAATTCCAAAAGTTCCATTGAATGCAGATGGAATGATAGTAAGACTTTCAAAAGAACATAGGCGTTCAATCATTGGAATTAATGGTTTAAAGTATTACATTCCTTCTGTGGCAATTAGAGATGGAACCAAGATAATTTTTCTTGTTGGACAAGAAGAGGCAATGCCTGATAGGGATGAATGTCTCAAAATGAAAAAACAAGGATTACTTTTTGGTTTACCAGTGACCGGAGAAGATATTTCTAAATTAGACTCTGGTAAGGTTGACTATCTTTCTTTCAATATCATCAATACAAAAAACAAAAACCAGATTGCGTTCATGGTTGAAATTCGAAGAATGGAGGACTTGAAGAAATGATAGCAATAGGTAACGGAGAAAAATGTCCATTCTGTGATAAGGTAATGAATGATTTCAAAATCGATGGTGAAGGTTCTACAGTACATCTTACAAAAAAGCATTCAAAGGAATTCACTGAGGCATTATTTGGTGGGAAGGATGTGGGACTCTAATGTTCAGTTATACAGAAAAAATTTACATAGAACAGGAAAAACAAGTAGAAAATAATGAATGTGATTTTTGTTTTAAAGAAAAACATACAATTATCTATTTTGGTGCAAGTAGATATTTATCACTGTGCTCAGGATGTTTTGAATTCATAAATCAAAGGGACAGATTCAAGTTATCAAGTAAGAGGGAATTAGATACTTTTCTAAACGACAAAAAAGATGAAATTGATGAGTATAGAAGATCCCATCCAGAATATGTTGAGAGGGAAAAAATAAAACGACATGAAAGACATCTTAGAGACCAAAAAAAGAAATGGGAAGAGAAAATAATTAACATTGGAAGTAGTTACACGAAAGAAGAATGGGAAGCAATTGATCAAGCAGTTAGTCAAGTAGGGAAAAGAACGGATTCGGAGGTCTATTCAAGATGAAAAATGTTTCTGTAATCCCAAAGGATTGCTGTCTCTGTGATGTTTGTAACTTACAATTAACAGATGAAAATTTTATAGCATTGGAATTTTGTTTCTGGTATGTTGGATGGCTTTACTGTGATGCTTGCAACAAACAGTACAGACCTGCAAAAGAACTTACATTAGTCATGGACATTCACAAAGGTCAGGACTTATCTGGTACTGACTTGGCAAAGCCGATAGTAATGGAGTTTGGAGATGACTGAGAAAGAAATTAAGAAAAGAAAAATGAAGTGTGACAGATGCCAAAACATTTGGTTCACAAAGTCCGTTTATCAGAAAATATCATGCCCAAATTGCAGGTATAAAATTGATGCCCAAAAGTGTGAGGTTCGCTGAATCAACCATGTACGTGTACATTCAAAACAACACCTTTTTCACGACTGAATCAACGATGTACGTGTCGTTTCGATTCCCCTCAGATTTTGTGCGTTCAAAAGAACATACAGAATGCTATATAGTGCGTAGGAGTGCCTAATATTATGAACCAAAATAATGATGTCCGTAATGATAGCAACTCGGAGGTAGCACAAATCTATCGTAAGTATAAAACCATAGGAAGAGGTTACAAGGAAATTGATCCAGAAATACGTGATGTTATAAAATCACTACATGTTGTAACGGAATTCCTCAATACAAGATGTGCATACACACAAAAAATTTCTGCACAGACAAACGACCTACATGGACTCAATAGGGACTTGGAAATATTTGTCAAGGTTCAAGATGATCATCATGATGATGGATTATTCTTTAAGGGCTTTGAATATGCACACCAAGAGATCAGAGAAAGGAATCGTAAGGAGAGTCAAAGTTGACCGTTTGGCAATGTGGTTTCTGCAACAAATCAGTTGATGGTAGTCTAGAAGATCACTACGCAATTGATTTCAACTGTCCACATGACAAAATTGAGATGTTAAGGGATACAAAAGTAACCCTTCACTACTACATCACACCAGACAACATCAATGATGTTCCTTTGGCAGAGACCATGAAGAACTATATCATAGGTGGTCAAGATGAACAGGCAATAAGCATAGTCAGTAGAAAAAACATTTCAGAAGCATGGGATGTTGTAGCAACTGGAAAACTTGCTAGTTCCAAATTCGAAGGAGATCTTTCAATTTGCGAAAAATTGTTTGAAGCAACAAACATCGGTGATTTGTTATCAACCAAAGAAGCACAGGATAGAATCAAAGCATCAAAAGCATGTCACACTTCAATGAGTGTTGGTGATATTGTTCAGATAGATTCTGAATTTTACCTATGCATTGGATGTGGCTTCAAAAAGGTCACAGACCTTGTAACAAAAACAACAGACTTTGTGGTTCTTGATGAGGCACAAAGGATCAGAAAGGAGGTAAACCAAAATTGACCATAACAGACCTATATGATGCAGAGGAAAACAAAATAGAGTACGACAAACTTCCTTTTGAAGTAAAACAGAATTTTACTGTTGAAGAAGTCATTGCACTTAAACAACTCCAAAAATGTTTTCTTGAAGCATCAAGATACGTAAACAGAATTCTTGAAGATGAGGATACTGAATCAAATCTAGATTACATTATCAGAGATTGGTTTGGTGAAAGAGATGGTCAGGGATACAGAAACACAGACTTGACTGATTGGTTGAGTAAAGTCAACGAAGCAAAGAAACGAATTCATAACAAGGAGGAAGTCTAAATTGTTCTTCGGTAAATTCTTGTTAGGAATATTTGTTGGATTCTTCGTAGTTCCAGCAGTCCTATTAGATCCAGTAACAACATTCGAAACAGCAAAAGACATCGGAGGAAAAATCATCGAAGTATTCAGTTACATCGGTGGAGTCGGTGAGGTGTTAGAGTAGATGGTATTTGGATTAGTTTACAAATTCTTCATAGGAAGCATCTCAACAACTTTTGCAGTGTATCCAGCACTTGCAGATCCAAAGTCCTTCGTAGAAGGCGTTACAAATTGGTTTGCTAAACTAGCACCAGTAGTAACAGATTCAATAGGAGGTGTAATCTAAATGGGAAATAAATTTTGGACATTCGGCAGTTATGTAGGAAAGAAACGAGATCTAGTTGATCTAAAAGGACTAAGAGACCAATACGAAACTATGGTTAAACACCAGATTCGTGATTGGAAAGGAGCACCAGAAAAAATTGCTGAACTCGACATAAAAATTGCTAAACTAGAAGGAGAGATTAAGGATTGAAACTAGGAACGAACTTAGAAGATAATTCAGACTTTGAAATAGATCTGAAAACTCTTCTTAGTACACATACCTTCATTCAAGGTCAAACCGGAAGTGGTAAGACGAGTCTTATCTTAAAGATAGTTGAGCAAGTCAGAAAGGAAAGACCAGATGTACAAATGGTATTTCTTGATGACCAAGAAGAGTTCACTGAGATTCCAAATCAGTTGGATGGATTCAAACTATTCTCAAGGGATGCAACACCAAAGATCTTCACATTAGATCATGCAAAAGACATTGGAATACAAACAAGGAGACTTGGAATATCCTGTGTTGTAAACTTGCATGACTTTGAAGATCAACATGACAGAGAAACATTCGTAGGAGAATTCCTCAGAGGTTTCAAATCACTTGGAAAAAAAGTTGGACAACCTTCAATGGTCTTTATAGATGAGGCAGATCAATATGTCCCTACAAGATCAAACAAAGCAAACATACCTTCAAGGTATCCAATTGTAGATCTAACAAAGAGAGCAAAAAAGTTTAACATCTCTATGATACTTTGTACCCAATTCGGTTCAGAGGTTGATATTAGAGCACGAAGGGAAACTGCAAACAGAATTGTAGGTAAAACTACAGAACTTCGAGATAGAAGAGCAGTTTCAGAACTCTTAGGTGATCCAAAGATTGCAGACCAATTATTTGATCTAGAGGTAGGAAACTTCTTTGTCAGAGGTTCAATGTTCAAAAAGGGAGTATCTAAAATCTATGTTGAAGAATCAAACATTACAAGAAAACTAGCCGGAGTTGAACATGAGGAAGTAAAGAAATCTGACTATGATGTTATCGAAGAAGCAATTGAACACAACACTGAACAGAACCTTGTAGAGATTCTAGACGAGAAGATTGCAAACTTGGAGAAACAACTTGCAGACCAGAAAGTAAAAACTAACCAAGCCTACAACGAAGGATACATCAAAGCAGATCAGCAATTGAAGAACAAAGGAAAGATTGAGAGGTTGTTGAAATGAGTAAACTAACAATATTTCCAAAGGATACTCCATACGATGCAGGTAGAATAGATACAGAATGTCTATGTTATTTCGATAGAAAAACAGATACTTACAAACCAAGAAAGTTTGTAGTTGACCTGAATATGAAATTCTTTTCAGTACACAAAACTGGTGATACAGATAATGTAAGAAGAATGCATATTGTTTTCGGAAAGAAAAAGTATTCTCTTTGTGGTATTGATGTAAGAGAAGAACGTAGTTGGAGATCATTTCCTAGAAAATCTGATTCACCTTCATACGAATACAGACTTGGAGGGGAATTAATGGGAACGATATGTTTGCGATGCAGTAAAGAACTTGTTAACAAGAGGTTGTTGAAATGATCAAATTCAATGATATATTTGTCTGCAACAATTGTGGAACCAAACATCAAATCTATGGAGATTTGCAAAAAGGAATCTGTATTGGATGCGATGTAAAGGAGAGGTTTTGAAGTAATGACTTTTACAGATGAAATACAAAGTTTGATCAATGTTGGATATTCAAAAAAAGATGTTTTGGAGAGATTCAAAGCAGTTCTGAATTTTGAATTTAGTAATCAAGACAACTTTTTGTATGACTTTGATAAGAGGTTAGAAAAATGAACAAACCAATAATATTAACTGGCAACGATGATGAGGTTCAAATCACTGTTTATCACAAAACCTACATCCTAAAAATTGGTGGTGGTGGACTTGCAGTACATGTACCTGATGGTAAAAAAATCAAATCAAGAATGGGAGGTTCATCTTGTATTAGAGCACGTAACATAGTTCTCATAGACAGTAGAGATAAAGTTAGTGAGGATGATGACTAATGCCTCTAGAACTACAAGCAGATTGGTGTGACAAACACGACTTAACAGCAGAGACAATCTACATGCCGGACAATGCATGTAGTTGTGGAATTACAAAACATCATTACCACTGTCCAAAATGTGGAAAGGTGAGTCAAGTAGGATGAGTAAATTGAGCACAGTATTCCAAAGAAGTTCATTCAAAGGATCTCATAGATTTTTTGATTTTACAGACCGGAGAGTTAAAGGCAAATTCATGGTGCAAAATAAAGAGTCGCACAGTACGACTCTAGGGTTCAAAAGAATCAAAGAAGAGAGGAAAAAAGCAAAGCGAATACTCAAATCATTAATCTCCAAAGAAGAAAGAAAGACAAGAAGAGATGCTAACAGACTTGGACAGATCAGAGAAAACAGTGAACGTAATGGTTATTCTTACTTCAAACTTGGATCAACTAAACTAAATCCAATAACCAACAAACATTCTGGTAAAAAAGAAAAGATCAATGTTTCTGAATTACCAGAAAGAAAGATACTAAGACAATTTGCCAAGTCACCAGATAAAAAAATTCATCTTGATAAAGATGGGTTTAGAAAAAACGCATCAAAACAAATGAAACGTAGATTATTGGAGGCACTAAAATGACAATGATTACCGAACTTCAAAGAAAGTCAAAAGACCAATTGATCAAATTCATACTTCAAGGAGAGATTACAGATAAGGATAGAGACTTTATCCAAATACTCAAGAAGCAAGGAAAGGTAACTTTGTATGAATTAAAAGTGGATCATAAGTTTGATTCACATTCAGCAAACAGGTCAATCAAAAGACTTACTGACTTGGGAATTATTTCGACCCAAAGGTACAAGGACAAAGGCAGAAAGAAAGTCGATTACATGTTGGAGGTTTCAATGTAATGAAAAATCTAAGTGTTGAAGTTGGTGAACGAAAAGAGTATTGTCATTATTTCATGGAACCAATCAATAAAGAACAATCTGGTTTTAAATTAACCAGTTTGTGTAACAACGATGGTACTCAAATAAAAGAACCAAAATACAGACCAAAGATGGAATTATTCATGTGTGAACATCATTATAAAAAAATAGTGGAGTTATCTAATGAATAAAGCACAGTTAGAAGCACGAAAAAAGAAACTTGAAAAAAGGTTCCAAGAAGATTTCAAAATGAAAGATTGGGATGAAGAGAGGTCAACTTGATGAAAGATGAATCAAAGATGTACGTGTATGTTCAAGACAGCATCGACAAATGGAAGAGGGAGTTTGCGTTAGAAATGGCTAAGAAAAAAGTTAGGAATAACATCAATTCATCAACTGAGTTTCAACGACTTTATAAGAATGAAAACAGGAACATTAAAGACTTCAAGGAGAGGTGTACCAAAAAATGAATAGAAAAATAAAATGCAAATTCTGTAAAACAGTTTGGACTACAAAATCAAAATACGATTCTGTAACATGTCCAAGTTGCTTGAGAAAAGTTCCAATAAAGGAGTGTTTGATAAAATGACTGACTTTGAAAATACAGAACACGTTACATGTGAGTTTAAGATTGATCGTGATGATAAATGTCAAAACCGACCTATGTACTGGTTTGAAATAAACAGCAGGGTTACTTTTCGTTGTGATTATCACAAATTTAATTTCGCAAGTCAAATCCTATCTAAAGGTAAGATAGAAAACATTACAGCAGAAGAACTAAACAAAATTCAAAAACAAGTCAACAAAAGATTAGAAAAGCAGGGAATTCCAAAAGCCAAGATAGAAAGTTACAATATTGACACTACAAAACTTGCTTGGGAATTTAGGAAGATGACCCCAAAGAGATTCGAAAAACTACTGAAGAAAACACCGAGTCATCTAAGAAAACAATTTGAAGATGCATATTATTCTGTAAATCAATATCAACAAAAGGAACCAATCGAAAAGACGATACTTCGTAGGATCATGTTGACAAACTCAACATCAGAAATTGCATCCTTGACTACGTTGTTAGATATTAGAATTGATGAAAATAAGGACAATGAGATGGAAAAAGAAATACTCAAAGAAGGAATACTTGCAGTATGTCAATTCCCACCTGAAGAAATAGCAAGGATTCTAAAATTAAAAATGACATTAGGAGAGTTTTTCAAAATTATCAAAGTCTCTGTTCAAGATAACGTTGCTGACAGGAATCCAGAAAGTTATCAAGCAGTAAAAGATGCAATGGACAAATGCCCAACATGCATAGAAATAATGGATCGTACTAAATTCAAATCGAAAGCAGAATCAAAAACAATTCTTTGGGAACATTGCAAAAATGACCATAGTGAAATTTCTCAGTATCTAACAGTATCAGGTGCAGAAATTGATAGTTTCATTGGTAAAGATGGAAAAGAGGAAAAGATTACTCCAATCACAAAACTTTTTGAGAAAATGAAAAGTAATGCATTACCATTAAATTATTCAGAAGAAGAGGCAGAAAAAATCTACAGAAAGCACATCGATATTTACTGTGAAAAATGTTCAGACGATAAAGGAATGGCAGAGGAAATAAGACTAAAACAATATGCAGATATGTGTGAAAAAGAACTGCTTACCACATTTGATGTCAATGACTTTCTAGACAATATGAAACTAGGTACAGAAATTATGGATAAATATGAATTGCCATTGTTTCCAATTACTTACTCATTTCATAAAGCAATTTTAAGAGAAATTGAAAGGATAGGTGATGCTGAGAAATTTATTCCACTTTACACAAAAATGATGGAGATAGATTTTCTTTCAGGTGTAAAACCACAGGAAAAAGTAGACAGGTTAAAAGAATTCACTGATAAAGAATATCCAGACCTACAAGCAGTTTTTGACCTACAGGGAAAAGATGACATTCATAAAACAATAATGAAAATTGTTAATGCAAAACTTTCAATCATAGAAAGGAGAAGATTTCTAGAAAATTTCTTGTCAAACAGCAGTGATAAATTTACAAAACTTCCAGACGAAGAAAGAAAAACTATGGTTGATGATTTAATGGAAGGTTTCAAAACAGTAGCAGAAGCAAAACCAAAGTCAGATAAAAATTCAGACCCGACACCAAGAAAACAATATTGCTCTTATGCAGAATTCCAAAACTTTCTAAAAGAAAAGGATATAAAAAATTATACTGATTGGGCAAACTATGTTAGGTTCCATTCACTTCCTGAAAATATTCCTCCACATCCAGATGGGTATTACAGACGTAGAGGCGAATGGTCTGGTTGGACTAGAGCAGTTGGCAAGAAAAGAAAGGAACCACTAACAAGAGACAGACTTGACGAAATGCTTGATCACATTTTAGAGAATTGGAATTCATTTGTGTATCTAAAGGATGCAGTAGTTTACTATTGGTTTGATACGATGGGTTTGTTTGGTGTCAAAGATCCTCTAAAGAGAGCATTCTTCCAGAACTTCATAGAGTGGAGAGATACAGAAGATGGAATGAATGCTTTGAAATCATGGTTAATTGAAAAAGACTTTACAAAATCACACTTTGGTTTTACACTTACAGACAGGGTTAATGAAACTGAGGAACAGTATAGAAGTAGAGCATACACCAGTTCAAGAGTTGACAATGTAACATTATTCAGAACCAAAACAAGGACTGTTACAGACATCTTTGAAGATTCAAGAACATTTGATCCAGTTGATTACGAGAAAAATCCAGAACTATTCGAATTGTTTGTAAATATAATCAATAGTGAGTTATGGGTTTCTTACTTTGATAATCCAGATCAAGTTCTTCATGAAAAGATGAATGGAGAACTATTTCATGATACAGTTGTTGAAAAATTCAGAAAGGAACTCAAAAAGGTAGATGCATTAGACTACAAGCAAGGACAGTATAGAGGAAAGCACAAACCAACTATACTACAGAGATACGGAGTCTATAGATCATTAGAAAAATTAGGACTTTTGAACATGTATGGAACCGGATTGGGAAAAACAAAGGTTGCAACCATGTTAGCAAAGGCAATGGAGGCAAGAAAAGTTTTCTGGATTGCACCAAAGTCTGTACTAAAACAAACTGATGATATGATATTGGAAGATTATCCAAACTCAAGAACTACAAACATAATTAATGACCATGATAATACAGCAATTCCACAATCATTTTTAGATAAGGTATCTTCTAAAAACATGACAAAGTTCCACTTTATCAATTATGATAGATTCAATCAAGATAGACTGGCAGACCCATTATTAGAACAGTTAAAAGATCAGAAGGTAGATCTTCTGGTTCTTGATGAGGCACAAAAAGTAAAAAACAGAAAGGATGACAATAATGTAAATGAGAGAGAGAAAAATGGAAGTAAGACCAGACAGAGCATCATAAAACTCATCAAACAATTTCGTAAAGTTAATCCAAACTTAAAGATAATAATGCTCTCTGCCACACCAGTTGTAAACAACGTAAGAGAAGCAATATCAATATGGGAAATGTTAACAGATAGTACACTTGCTATTTCAGGTCAGACAAATATCAAAAATGCAATGAAGGTTTACATTGAATTCCTTCCTTATTCTGTAAGGTACGAACCAAAATATGACATAGATGTTGTCCAAACTCCAATTATTTGTGAAGGATACTTACCAGATAGCATGAGTGATGAAACAAAAAGTGAACTTTCTTTCTTAGAAATAGAACAATATCTTACAGAAGCAAGAATTCCAAAAATGGTTGAGAGGGCAAAACAAATTTTCAAAGATGACCCTGAAGCAAGAATTCTAATCTACAGTGATATGAAAACTGGAATTGTAGATAAAATAGGAGAAGCATTTACAGATCATCCAGAATTCAAAGTTGGATATTTCACTGGTGATAATAAGGCAGGAATGATTGAGGACTTGGGTACAGTTGACGGAAGAAGAAAATATAGAAATCCGTTCATCAAAGGAGATGTTAATATCCTAATTGCAACACGAGCAATTGCTGTAGGCATTGATGGAATTCAAAAAGTATGTAATCATATTTTCTTTAATGGTCTTGTTTGGACATGGGCAGACTTTGAACAAATAAGAGGAAGATTAGTTAGAACTGGTCACTTTAGTAAGAAGGTGTATGTTGATTTATTCTTTGCAACTCTTGATGGATATGCTTATGATCTCAACATGAAGTATAAGAGAATCATTAGAAAGAAAGGACTTGGAGAGATAATTAGAGATGGCAGACTTCCAAAGGAGGTCTCTACAGGTGTTACTGACAAAGAAAAGGAAGAAGCGATAAAGAATATGATTAAGAACAGAAGGTCAGGCTTCCCAACAAGAGAAGAACTTGAACGAAAACATGCTGAAATTGCAACATCACAAATGACAAAAGATATTGAAAATCTTTCAGAGGACTTTCCTACTGAAGAATTATTTGGAGTGTTTAGAGATGAGTAATTGGGTAATTACAAAATGCAAACGTTGTGGTAATGACCTCAAATTTATTGAGGAAGGATCACAAAATAACAAATTAGGAAGGTACGTAGAAGAATATACTGCACACTGCATTAATCCAGATTGTGGACTAGAAGGAAGAACAATTTTCTCAACTGATACTGAAGAAGAGGCGTTTCCAAATGACTAGCGATATTAAGAGATCTGAATTCAAGAAACTTCAAACAAGAATTGACAAACTAAAGTATAAGAAAACTCAGTTAGAAAGGGAGCATCCAGAACTTCAAAAAATAGTCACAAAGTTAGATCCCATAAAGGATTCTATGTCGAAACTAAATGCAATGAACTCATTAATTGGATTCTTAGTTAGAAAAGGTCTTGACTCTGCACTGCCAATGGAAATTTTGATCGACATTGCAAATGACTATGAGAAGAAGTTGAATGATAAATGATGTCAGAACCAGTCACTTATTTGAATGCTAAAGATAATTGTATTGTCTGTTTCAAGAAACCTGAAAAATGGGATAACGGTTTAGATATTGAATTAATCAAACACCATGTTTGCTACTATCCACAAATAATTGCATTCGTTCATTACGAATGTCATGCAAAGATTCATGATATTAACAGTCCATTAACATATCTCATTCAATACGAAAAAGAAGATTCAATCAACTTTTACAGCGAAAAAGAAGAAAGTCGAAAAAGAAATCAGGAGGAAAAGAAATGAAAATTCACATGAAGCAATTATCAGGTTATCAGGGCAGACCAAAAATCATTGTTGACCAATCAAAAGAAGAATTTTGTATTTGTTGCCACATGAGATTAGCCCACATTGATACTATCCAAGAAGGACATGGATATTGTATTGTAAAAGGATGCCAATGCAACAGATTTACTTGGGCAGGAATTGGAAACCCACTTGAATCACAAAAATATGTTAAACATCCAGACGAAATTACCACCAAAGAATGGAAAAAGATTGATCAATCTGTAGCAGAAGTAGGTAGGAAAAAAAAGAAGGAGAAAACCGAAAAATGAATGATGACTTAAAGAAAACAAAGAGGGATTATGTCAAACGTGCTAAGACATTAGAAAAAAGAATGAACTTCGCCTACAAGATGTTGAAAGATCAAGAAAAATTAATATCAGAAAAATTTGGCAGGGCTTTAGTTTCTGATGAAGAAAGATTAGAGAATGGAATATCACCAATAGGTGAAATGAAGGACTGGTATAATGTCTGTTACAAACTAAGACTGACAATTGTTTCTTTCAAAAGAAACAATGTAGATGAGACCGAAAAGGAATTGAAACATGTAATAGAACTTAGCCAAGAATTATTGGAAAAAATTGTCCTGCGAATAAAGGAAAAGAACTCAGGAAAATGAAAATAACAAAATTAAAGACCTACATGCCTGACTTTAAAACTATTTGGAAGAAATCAACAATAGACCAGCAAGTAAAATTTGTTAAAGGAGCAAAATTAGATCATTTATTTAAAATTAATTCGGTAACAAGAGACTTTCCTGAGTGGAAGGACTTTGAAACTAACCATCAACAACTTCTAAGGGATACAATAAGGAGAATTATAGAATGACAGATAAATGTCCTGATTGTGGTGAACCAAAAGAAGATCTGGTATTATTAGAAGGTGAATTTATTGATGCAGATTGCGATTGTGGTTTTAATTGGTCTGAATTAATTGAAAAGACAAAGGAGTTAGGAAAATCAAATGAAAGAGTTTGTCCTAAATGTAACTTAGTTAGAGGAACTTTTTTAAAATATGGAACCACAATGTACAACAGACTTTGTGAAGATTGTGGATACCAATTTCATGATACTATCAAATTTTACAATTCAAAAATTTACATGGGAATCATAGATCACAATGGTCTTGAAAGTTTTGTTGAGGTAGGAACATCTGAAAAGGATCAAGAACTGGCTAAACCACAAGATTTGTGGGCAAGGGCAGAACTAAATCAACATAGGGATGCTTATGTATTCATGTCAGAAATTCCATTATTTCTTGCAGAAAGAGTTGAAAAATTATTTACATCAGAAAATTACGAAGAAGCAGGAAAACAACTCAGATTAATTCCTTTACAAAAATTTGATCTAGACGAAGATAATGACTATAGAAAATCATTCAATAAAACAATGGGGAAATAAATAATGACTGGAATTTTATGCTGTGATGATTGTGGGGAAATGTTCTTTGCTCATGGATTTGAAAAAAATCTACCACATGATCTACAGGGACTTCCACTATTCAAGGGAATAAGAAACATGGAATCTATAGACTTAACAAAAGTAAATGCGTATAGCAAAACTGTAATGTCAAAATTCACAGGTGATGTTTGTATGAGGTGTTCAAAGAAAAAATGATCGAAGTAAATCGACACAAGGGACAATGTTGCTGGTTTCTTGATAGAAAGGATGGAAAATATCGATGTGCAATAAAGGGATGCAATAAAGAAATGGATGTGAAACCAGATTGAGTATATTCGACAAGGGTTTTTTTATTGCAACAGTTTCAATGATTTCGGTAATTTCATTTTTAATTTATCAGGTTGTTGTGATGTAGAATGAATAATTCAATTCTAATTCCAGTAATGGTAATTCTTGGTCTTGCATTGATTACTGGCTTGATAGTAATTCCTGAAATTGCAGTATCACAATCATCAGAAGAAGAATTCATAGAGGCTACAGGTTGTGAATTGAAAGTTTACGTTGATGATAATGGAACAGAAATAGAATACATGGTATGTTTTGATGATTTAAAAAAACTTGATAAGATTATAGAGAATCAAGAAATTATCAAAGACCAACTATCAGAAATTTATGATATGAATTCGTGAAATTCAGACCGGAGATAAAATGAATGTAAATGTTGAAAACTGTCTCAAATGTAGAAGGGCAAAATCAAACACAGAGTTTTATCCTTATTGCTCCATAGAACATTGGAAGGAAATGGTGGAGAAAGGATAAAAAAATGAATGATACACAAATAAAAAAATTCAAAAGACAACTTCTAATGTATGAAGCATACTGCAATGGCTTTGGTTATCTAAGATGGTCTAGAAAAAAACACAAGATCAGAATTTCAGTTAACAAGCGTACTTGGTGGATTATCAAATCAAAAATGAATAAATAGAAGAAAAATTCTCGGTTTTTCTTGGAAACAACCTGTACAATGTGTGGAGCAATTCTCATAGAGAGAAAAGATCGCATCTGTAACAGGTGTTTTCTTGATTCGAATTAAAGATGTACGTGTCATAGGGAATCAGACCGATCAACAGAGCACTTAATTATTTCTAAACGAATGTTATCAAAATGGGGAAGGAATGTCCAAGATGTGGCAGAATCAGATTACAGGAACCTATAGAACAAAATTCTATTTCAACTGAGGATAAAAAGACCTACATCTGCTCTGACTGTGGAATAAACGAGACTAGAATTTTATTTTTTCTTGCAAAAAGTCTTGATGAGAAAATTCCTGATGACCAGAGAGAACTTACAAAAAAATTTAGGGAGAGACTAGGACTTGAATCACATTCTTGAGGTATTATCAACAGAATTGATACTTGGAGTTATTGTAGTAGGTGTAATAATTGTAATTGGTTTAGCATTTTACGGAGCAAAGAGGTTAGAAGAAAATTGAATGAGTTAGAAAAAAAACTTGAACACATGAAAGAACTGTGGGATAAGTTAGATCCTAGAGACAGAGATATAATACTAAGGCAAACAAGTTTCAAAGTTAATACTCTCTGTGATTGGAAAACATTAGAAAAAGATGAAAGAGAAAATATTTTCAGGTGGTTTTTTCTTTGATGAGATTTAACAGACCACATACAGAAATTGCAGAATGGTATTGGTTAACTGAATATTTTGATTACTCTAACCAAACATTTCCAATGATTACAATTCAGTCAATGTCAGAATGGATGAGATCTCATGAGTAACAAAATCATTCTCTGTCCACGATGTAATGCTCCAATGGAAAAAGCAGTAGCATGTGAATTAAGATGTACAAAGGGATGTGGAGGTCTAATTGACTGTAGTGATGACTTATGAGTTTCATTAGTTGTATTAAAGAAGGTTGCATTAGAGTGGGAGATTTATCTTGTCATACTTGCAAGGAAAAATTCTGTACTTTCCATCTAAAAAAACACTTGTCAGTGGGAGATTGTAAATGAAACCACTAACTAAAGATTTTAAGAAACGAATTATGGAGAATGGTTCTATTCATATTGATGATGTTAATCAAATCCTCAAGAATCAAGAGATAGCACAATTTCTTGATGGTAGAGAATCAATTATGACTTATGAAAAGGAAGCAGAAGAAGCAAAGCAAGTTGTTAAACGCCTGAAAAAACTACCATTAGAGAAAATAAAAATGAGTGCTATGATTGATATGACAAACAAAGAATTAGATGATTTCAAAGAACTTCAAAAAATACTAGGAGAGGAAAAATGAAACCTGCAAAATGTTCAGAATGTGGAGATGAATTTGAAACAAGCAAACTATTACTCAATCACAGTAAAAGCAAACATTATGGTAAAGGAGCAGGAATATAATGATCTTCTGTCCAAAGTGCGAATCAAGAGCACTTCCAAAAGATAAGACTAAACAAAATACAAAGTATGTTTGTACAAGGGCAATTTGTGGGAAGGAGTTTAAACCAAGATGGTAGGAAAAAGAATTACAATAATCATTGATGAAAAAACACTGTTAAAATTAAGAGAGGTTCAAGCAAATTTAATCCAAGAAACTCAATCTAGTTGGAGTTTCAGCAAAACAATATCACTTGTAAGTTCAATTGGGTTAGGCGTTACGAACGTCAATCCAATTATTGAAAAGGTTATTGAGGAAGCAAA
>SDBT01005686.1_pt1 | contig 20847 bp, 20 predicted proteins | sample 2277101 | NCBI WGS metagenome assembly SDBT01 (sample SAMN10404973, study PRJNA504765) | marine sediment metagenome | isolation source: marine sediment core GS10_PC15, 103 cmbsf | place: Arctic Ocean: Southern Knipovich Ridge | collected 2010
CTACGTTTTCAACTTCGCCTGTTTGCGCCTTTAGCTTCATCAGACTTCATCGGACAGTCTTCGCTCTGTTGGCGTAAGCCAGACGAAGCTACGATAGTAGCGAAGACTGGTGGAGAGAGAGGGATTCGAACCCTCGATACCGGTTTCCCAGTATACGCACTTAGCAGGCGCGCGCTTTCGACCACTCAGCCATCTCTCCACACAAATTTTAAATAATACTTTTTCATGGTGCGCCCAAGAGGATTCGAACCTCTAACCGTCAGATTCGTAGTCTGATACTCTATCCAGTTGAGCTATGGGCGCAGATCTTTTGCCCAAATAACTTAAGATGATTTCAAAAAAGAGTATAATTAAGGTTAATTAATTTGTCTCCTAATTTATTATAATTCATAGTCAGAGTTTTGACGATCACAAGTTTTGAAATAGAGGTTTGACAGATTTTCTAAGAAGCGGCAGTTTTGGGCTTGCAGCCCTAAAGACCCGGGGTAGATTTTCTGTACAAAACAATTTTCTTTTTGACAAAGGTCGTGTTTTAGGGCTAAGTGCTTAAAACTCAACTTTGTGCGACTTTTCTCATATTCGCTTTGAAATAGCTGAATTTGGGCTTCAAAATGAATGTTTTTTGTAAAGGGGGGCATTTGCATAATTTTTTTAACCATTTAGGATCGAGATTTAAGAGGTTATTTTAAATTTGATTAATGGAGGTAAATTCTATGAAAACATCTTTTAAAATTAGTGGTATTTTTCTTTTGATTTTCCTCATCTACAGTGGTAATAGTTTTTCTGCGAGGAGGCAAGGGTCGGATTCTGCTTATGGCAAAGTAGAAGGGCGTGATAATCGTGGGCGTCTTAGGTGGAGACTGGAGTACATGCCAATAAAAAGAATTCCTGCGGTTATTTACAATGCCTACCCCAAGTTGACAATAACTTTGTTAGTTATTCTTGCTGTATGTGCATCTTGCATAGCAAGAGAGATTATGTGGCAACGGGAAGAACAAATTTTTTTTAATGGATAAACTGTTTTTTGTGGAGGAATAATATTATGAATATTTTATCGAAGAAAGTGAAAATTGTAGTTTTAGCTTTTGCAATGTGTGGTTTGATACCAATTCAAAGAGTTAACGCGATCGGTTTTAGTGATCCACTTGTCCTAGAGGCAGTAACTGTTTTTAAGGGGCTTTGTAGGGAAACGGCTTTCGGTATTGTTTTAGGTACGGTTTTTACAACGATGTCGGTCGTTCTTTTTTTGCATGTAAAAAAAAGATTTAGAGAAAGAGACCGAAGAGTGGGAAGGAGATCGTGAAAGGATGCAAGGCGCCATGAACAAGATTCATGAGGCAAGAGAAGCTTTGGATGGTTCAGGACAAGGTTGGTGGTGAAAACAGGAGGAATCTTTGTTGGAGAGATTTTGCATAGCCTTGGTGGTGTTTCCGCAGTAATGGCATGTTTGCGTTTCGGTTTTCGTGCGGAGGAATTTGTGAAGGTGTCGGTTTTGTAGGGCAATGATACAACAAAAATAATTCGGGTTACTTGCTTGATTTTGATAATTATTTCATTCTCTTTAAAAGAAACATTTTGCAAGAATATGATTTTTTAGAGGGAATGAAAGTTTCATGGGTCTTTTGATTGAAATAAAGGTTGTGCCTTCTTCAGGGCGCCAAAAATGTTTGCTAGAGCAATCGGGACAGTTGAAATGTTATTTGAAGAGCCCGCCTGAAAAAGGCAAGGCTAATGCAGAGCTCATAGGAATGATTGCTAAAGCTTTAAAACAGCCAAAAAAATTAATAACGATAGAATTTGGTACGACATCAAGAAGAAAACGTTTGAAGATCGATTGTGACATTAGATTTGAAGATTTACTTAGGGCTTTGGGAATTGAGTACCAGCTAAAAATTTAATCTAAATCCGTCCCCAGAGTAGTTTTTGAGAATATTTTTCCTTCTTCACCGTCCGCCCTGAGTGACTTGCCTTGCAAATTGTATCGAAGGGTGCGGGATAGCAAGTTGGGTTAAAATTTAAAAAGATAGAGTAGGTTATGAACCATTTTTCTTGGAAGGGGATTGATTCTTCCGGAAAAGTTAGGCGCGGCAAAATGGAAGCTGCAACAAAAGGGGCGTTAAAAAAAGTCTTGCTTGAGCAAGGTATCGCTCTTTTAAATACAAAAGATTCAAAACTGTGTCCAAAGAAAAGGTGGTTAACTTTTTGGAGAACCAAAGTTAATCCCAAAGAGCAGATCTATTTTTTCATGACATTATCGATTTTACTTGAAGGTGGGGAGGATTTACTTTCTACGTTGAAAATGATTCGCGTGCGAAAACGCACATCTGTTTTAGGGAGGGTAATAGAATACTTGGTTAAAGATTTAAACCGGGGATTTACTTTTTCTAAAGCGTTAAAACAACAGAATGAGGTTTTTAGTCCTTTGATGGTTAACATTGTTTCTGTTGGAGAAAGTTCCGGGAGACTTTCTGAGGCGTGCAGGCTAGTTGCAGATTATCTAGAAGCAAAATTGAATCTGAAAAGCAAGTTAAAGCAGGCTGCTATTTTACCCATTATCACTTTAACATTTGCCGTTTTAATTGTTTTGTTCATTTTTCTTTTTATCATTCCCCGGTTTGAGGTTTTATTTTTAGATTTTGAGCAACCAATTCCAGCGATAACGCAGAAAATTTTGAATGTGAGTGCATTATTGCGATCTCCAGCTATTTTACTTGTTTTTGCATTCTTTTTGGGGCTGTTTTTAGGAGCGAGGTTGTTTCTTAGAAGATTTGCATCATTAAAGAAAATGAAAGATCGGATGGTTTTGAAAATCTATTTTTTAAGAGATTTTATTCTTTTGTCCAATTTAGTTTATTTTATTGGTGCACTTTCAACGCTTCTTGCCGCGGGTATGCCACTTGTAGATTCGATAGATCAAGCACGGCCAACAATTTCAAATTCTGTCATGCGAAATAAAGCAGGATTACTTTCAGGATATCTTAATAGTGGAAAATCGTTAGGACAATCGATGGAGATTGTTGGGAGCGAATATTTCCCTGAAGATCTTGTTTCGGCCGTTCTTGTCGGTGAGAGGTCTGGAAATTTGCATGGTATGTTAAATAGGGTCGTGGTTTTATTTAATCAAGATTTACAGTCAAAGATCGGCTTTGTTGTAACCACGCTACAGCCTATTTTGATAATTTTGGTGGGGATTATTATCGCATTTATAATGATTGCTGTATATTTGCCGATTTTCAATCTTGCAAGCATGATTTAAGGCAAAAAGGCTTTGTATTCTTGACGTTCCGCTATCAAATGTTTAATCTTTGTTATACGATATTAATTTGATTTGCGACTTTAATCGACCTCGAAAGAGGTGTTTTGCACCCTTCGATCCCTCGATACAATTCCTTCGGAATCACTCGGGACGAACGGAGGCCGCGTACGCTATTAATTTGATTTTTTCACGCCGAAGTGGCGGAACTGGTAGACGCACGAGACTCAAAATCTCGCGGTAGTAATACCGTGTCGGTTCGACTCCGACCTTCGGCACCAAAAAAGGATCTAATGTGGGTAATAATGATTGTGTCTTTTGCAAGATCATCAAAGGGGATATCCCCTCTTCTGTAATTCAAGAAAATGATAAAATACTGGTTATCAAGGATTTACATCCGAAAGCTTCCATTCATTATTTGATAATGCCAAAGAAGCATCTTAAGGACATGTCCGAGGTTGAAGAAGAGGATCGAGACCTTGCTTGGGAAATGTTTAAGGTGGTTAAGAGTTTGGCTAAAGACTTGAAAGAACCCAAAGCGTTCAATCTTCTTTCAAACAATGGTCGTTCTTCTGGTCAGTGTGTCTTTCATTTGCATTGGCACTTTCTTTCCGGTGAAAATGTTCTTGTTGGAAAGTTTTAGCTTTTTTTCTTACGTGGCCGGAAGAGGTTTTCATCGGGCATTGTTGCAGCTTTCTCTTGCATTTGTGCATGTAGGTAATCGTCTAAAAGTTCAGGATTTTGCAAAAGATGAGTCAATTCATCTATAGAATCTAGATCTATGAAAAGCTCGCTAATTGTTTTGTATAATTCTTTTTGTTTTAAGTGGTTCCAAACATGTTCGTTTGATGTGATGATGGCAAGTTTATTTGGTGTTGCTAGGCTTTGCCAAATTATTTCAAACTCATTTTGGGGAATTAGCAAATCTTTTCCGCTGTGGAAGAAAATTATTGGAGTTTTTTGTATTTTGGGTAAGTAGTCGACTAAAGATAGGCTTAGAGTTTTCTTTACATTTACTTTGAATACAGTAGCTAAAAATTTTTCTAGATTTTTAATGAACCATTTCTTTTTAAATAAATTTTTGGTAGATTTGGACGCTCCTCCTCGTTGGGGTTGAATAGCTAGCATTGGATCTTCAATAAGCTTTTCCCAAAATTTCCCTACAGACAACCAACAACCATCTAAGATCAATTTGTCAAAAAGAGGTTTTTGTTGTTCTTCACGGATTGCCTGGGCTTTTGCTTTGATAAATGCTCCGTAGCATATGCCAAGGCCAATAATTTCTTTGTACTTGTTTTTAGCGCGCAAGAAATCAACAGCCGCAAAGATGTCCCTTTCTTCTTTTTGCCCAAATTTAACATCGCTACTTATTTGCAAAAAGTATTGCAAAGGGCTTAACTTCCAGGTTGAAGGGTGAAAAGTTTTGGTTTGTGTCCACTCTTTTCCCCTTAGGTTTATAATAAGAAGGTCGGCATCCAGGAACATGTGAGCAAAAGGTGCCATGTTTTCTTTTAGGTTTGTAAGACCGCCGCTGACTACTATGACTTTGTCTTTTCCTCTATCGAAATATGTGCATGAAAGTCGGATTTTGTCTTCAGTGAAAATATTGACCTCTTCGCCGCCAAATTTTTCGAACTCTTTTCTAACAAGTTCTGCGCGAAAAATAATTCTTGTGTCGAAAAGGGCGGAAGTGTTGAGTTCCATGTGGTATGCACGAGCAACATTTTCGCTTTCCTTTGGAAGGGAAAACGATTGAAGTTCATCTTTTCCGTTTAGTATGAATGTTTTGTGTTTGTACCAATTTGGATTGGCTGCAAGATTGCAAAAACAGATAAAAAGGCTTACGAGGGTTATTTTAAATATTTTCATTTTTTCTCCTCCGTTTGTCCCGAGTGATTCCAAAGGAATCGTATCGAGGGGTTCGAATTAGCTATGTTTTGATTAACCTACATTTTCTACGGTGACAAAAGAGTTGTCACTTTAGCTCCTTTGCAATTGAACTTTGTATTCTTCTGTTTCTAGAAGAACTTTAAGAATAAACTGTAGACGTTTTTTGTAAAGTTTGATTTTGGCTAATTCATCATCGATTTTTTGTTTGAGAAGAATTAACAAGGTTTTTTTTAGAATAGGCTTGAAGTTGAGTTTTGACTTTGATGTTTTGAGGCGTTCAAGATCAGACTTTGCTAACTCTACGAAATTAAGCAATCAGTATTTAGTTGTAAAAATTTTAACTCGAGGGTCTTCTTTTAATTGTACCATGTGCATTTGTGCCATTTGCAGCATTCTGTTTGCAAAGTCTTCTTTGTTGTAAAGGTAATCATCGGACATTTCATGTGCTGTTGGCCAAATTTCTTTTCCTAGATTCCAAGTTTTGTTTTTGTCTTCCAAAATTTGGTCTTGAGCCCACAATTGGTATTCGGCGTAGGCGCTTGGTGTGAAAAGTGCTGCTGAAAGTAGCATAACTAGACTTATTCTTCTTATATGACTTGCAGCGTTAAGATTGGTTATATTGCCTAATGCTAAAGCTAGCAATACAATATGTACATATTTTTTTCATAGACGATTCCTTCATTTTATATTTGAATTTTTGTTTTATGTTGACTGTTGATAGTAAAAGATCATATAGAAAACACATTTTTTGTAAAGTGGCTTTGAAAAGATCATTTTAACTTTTTTGTGGCTGTAGCTACGTCTGAATCATCAAATACGATTGAAGCAATTGCATTGCAGAATTTTACGGAGTACGGGAATGGTTTCTGAAAGATGTTTCTTCCTGTTGCGCAGCCACTTGCTTTGCCGATATGTATTTGCTGATGAAGCTCTTGAAGGAAGTGCTTTTCATCTTTTAGTTTTCCCCCGGAGCATATGACTTTGCTTTTACCTGCTGCCTGAGTTGCTTCTAGCAATAATTGGGCGCTTTTTTCGGGTGTTTCCGCGCTTGGAGGGTTTACTTTAATGAAATCTGCGCCTAGGGAGGCACCGACTCCGGCTGCTCCTGCAATGATACTTGATTCTTTTTCATCTGGAACTGCTTTTCCTCGCGGATAAATCCAGATAATGGCGATAAGTCCTGCTTGATGAGAGTGATAGATAGTCTCTTCAGCTTGTTTGAGCATTTGGCTTTCATATTTGCTTCCAAGATAAATTGTATAGCCTAGTCCTACGATATTTAATTTTGATGAATTTTTAAATTCGATTGCTTCTTGAGGACTGTTTATGAAAAGGCTTATAGGATCTTCCTGGGCAGTCGGGATGAGGTTGGTTTTGGAGTTGAGTTTGATGACATAGTTTATATTTTTGTATTTTTGTCCGTACTGTGCTATTAACCCCAAATGTGTCGCAAAAGCTCCAATTCGTCCCTTGCTTGCAATGGTAAAGAGATATTCAGGATTATTGCATTCTTCAGGTATGTCGGGGCCAAAAAAATCTTGGTTTAAATGTTCAATTTTTTGATCGGCGGCAAAAAGAAATAGGCGTCCAGAATTTTGAGTGGCATCGGAGTAGTTTTGTATGTACGTTTGTTTTTCTTTTTCTGGCACCGTTAAAGGGACAGAAATTTCTTTTTTTTCCATTAGCCTCTCCTTGTTTTGGCTTTAGCTTTGAATTAGATCGGTGTTTTCTTGAAAGTATAGTCTTACATCTATTAGTATTCAACTTATGTATTAATAATTATGGGCGAAGCTATTTTATCAAACTTTTTCTGTTTGATGGATTATTTTTGAGAAGAGAGAAATATGGAAGCATATCAATCGACAGTTGAGAAAGTTGTTTCTCAATTTAAAACGAACCTAAAAAACGGTTTGACTTCTTCCGATTCGTATGAGCGTTTGCCGAAGTACGGTCCGAATTTACTTCCTAGAAAAAAATCAACAAGCGCATTTACAGTTTTCATTCAACAGTTCTTAAGTCCTTTAATGTTGATTTTATTAATTGCTACCGTAGCGAGTGTTCTTATTAGTGAGTATAAAGATGCAATTGTTATTGGTCTTGCGATTGCGATTAATGTCGTTGTTGGATTTTTTCAAGAATGGAAGGCGGAGAAGGCGGCAGAAAAATTGAGATCTTTTGAAATTCCTCGTTGCAGCGTTAGGCGAGATGGGCGGGTTATTCTTATAGAGTCAAAAAATCTTGTTCCAGGTGATGTTGTGTTGCTTTCTGCTGGGAGCAAAATTCCGGCAGACATACGTTTAAGCAGTGTTGTCGATTTTAAAGTTCAGGAGGCTTTGTTAACTGGTGAGTCGGAGGCTTCTTTAAAACATACAGATGCCATAGAAGAAAAAGTAACGGTTGGTGATAGAGAAAATATGGCTTTTATGGGAACTTTTGTTTTGCATGGTAGGGCGGAAGGTGTAGTTGTCAAAACAGGAGTGTCGACGCACTTGGGTGAAATTGCACAACTCATTTTGAAGCCGGAGCCCGGAGTTACTCCGATTCAAGAACAACTAAGGCGGTTTAGTTGGCTTCTTGGCTTTGTCATGTTTGCGGTAGCGACGCTTATTTTTGTTATAGGAATTTTTAGACAGTTTGATTTAAAAGAATTGATTTCGATTTCTATTGCGCTTGCGGTAGCGGCTGTCCCGGAGGGTTTGCTTGTTGCTGTTACTGTAATTTTGGCTATAGGCATGCAAAGGATGCTTAAGAGAAAAGCATTAGTTCGAAGACTTCTTGCGGCGGAAACATTGGGAAGTGTTTCGGTTATTTGTACAGATAAGACTGGTACGCTAACGGAAGGTAAACTTTCAGTTGTTAGGATTGTGACTCCTAATGTTGATATTTCTCTTGAAGAGAGAGTCCCAGATGAAGTTTATGATCTGCTTGTTATGATGGCTCTTAACAATGACGCATCTGTTCACAAGGAATCAGGACGTCGAGTTGGTGATCCTACAGAAATTGCATTGGTTGAAGCGGCACTGAAAGCTAATGTTGACGTTGAGGGGAAAAGGAATAAGTTTAAACGGATACGAGAAATTCCATTTTCTTCAGATCTAAAATATATGGCAACGGTTCATAGAGGTGATTTAAATGAACGCTTGATCGTAAAGGGTGCACCGGAAATTGTATTTTCTTTTTGTTCAATGGATTCTTCGCAGAAAAAATATTTTGAAGATGTGGCAAGAGAAATGACTCAAGAGGGACTACGTATCTTGGCAGTTGCATTTTTGGATAAACAAAAAATAGATATTAAAAGTGACCTTAAAGATTTAACCTGTTTAGGCTTTGTAGGGATGCAGGATGCTTTAAGGCCGGATGCTGCGGTTACGGTGGAGACTTTAAAAATGGCTGGTGTTAGGACGGTTGTTGTGACAGGCGATCATCTGGAGACTGCTGTAAATATTGCAAGAAGTGCAGGTATTTCTGTTAGAGAAAATGGTAGTGTTACAGGAGGGGAGCTTGACGAAATGACCGATGTTGATTTAGTTGAGCGGATTAATGAGATTGACCTGTTTGCGCGTGTTGATCCAAAACACAAAGTTCGTATTGTAAATGCATGGCAGACACATGGAAAATGTGTTGCGATGACAGGTGATGGTGTTAATGATGCTCCGGCTCTTAGGGCGGCTGACATCGGAGTTGCTTTAGGTTCGGGCTCCGACCTTTCTCATGAGATAGCAGATATGGTATTACTCGATAATAAACTTTCAACAATTGTTACGGCTGTGCAAGAGGGCCGAGTAATTTTTGATAACATTCGCAAAGTTATTGTTTATCTTCTTGTTGATAGTTTTAGTGAGATTGTTTTAATTGGACTTGCTATTTCGTTTGGGATGCCTTCTCCTCTTACGGCGGTTCAGATACTTTGGATTAATTTAGTTTCTGATGGATTTCCATACATGGCACTTACATTAGAACCAGGTGAGCCGGATGTAATGGAACAGAAGCCTCGCTCCAAGGATGAGCCCATAGTTAATCGCGATATGAAAATAATAATCTTTATCATAGGTCTAATTACCGATTTGGGGTTATTTGCTCTTTATATTGTTCTTCGAAATATGGAACAGTTTGATATGTTTCACCTTCGTTCCATAATGTTTACCGCTTTGGCGATTGATTCTCTTTTGTATGTTTTTTCGGTTAGAAGTATGCGATCTTCAATTTTCCGTATAAATCTTTTCAGTAACAAATGGTTAATTGGGGCTGTTTTTGGTGGGCTTTGTGTTCAACTTTCTGCAATTTATATTCCTTTTATGCAGAGGTTATTTGAAACGGTTTCTTTAGGCTTTTTTGATTTATGTGTGATTTTGGTGCTTTCTTTGATAAAAATTGCGGCCATTGAATTGACAAAGGAGTTGTTGATTGTGAGAAAAAGAAGAAAAGTCTAAATGTGTTAAAGTACAAAGCTTGGGTTTAATAAATTTGGCAAGATAATCAAAACCATTTTTTGTTGTTTTTATCCCTATTTCAAATGTTTTTTCTTTTTAAATTCGACCGAGTTTTAGGACTTAAAAGTTGATGGGTATGTCTTTTGACAAGATTTGTTATCAGGTTTTTTCTTGACATGGAAGAGTGGGGTTGATACGATGTTGCATGATTTAAAACAGTTTTTTCGATGTTGTTTAAAAGTTGAATTTACTGTAAAAATTTTTGAAAGCGTCCCTAAATGAACAATACTTTAAAGTATTGTTCGCCCCCCCAACCCTCCGACTTGTTCTAAGTTGGAGGGATTTTTTATTTAAGAAAAAATTTATCTATTTTTTTCACATACGATTTGACTTGCAGGTCCTTCGATAATATTTTCTTTAACTTTAAAAACACCACGAACAACATAGCACCATTTGTATTTTGAAGATGCAGAAGAATCTTCGAATTGAGTTGTGGTTGTGAGGGTAGGATTTAGTGGCTCCTGGGGAATGAATGCATGAGAGGCAAATTTGTAAATGTTATATCCTATGAGTTCAAATTTTAGGATGTCATCATCAGTGTTCTGTTTGTTGTTGTTATTTGGTTTAGAAAGAACAGAGACGGGCGTGGTTAATTTTTGCCACGAGATGATATTTTTATTATTGTCTCGTGTTAGTTTGATTTCTTTTATAGTGGGTAGAGATAAGGGATTAATGGAGGGGGTACTTTTTTCGGAATCGAAAGAAAAGATATTTCTTGGCTTACGGCCGCAATGAAAAAAAAGAGAGGTTAAAATGATAATAATTTGAATGGTACATTTTGATAAAGTTATTTTGAATTGTGTTTTCATATTTTTGATTTTAAGGAGGAATAATATTTGTAGAAGTTTTAATGGTTGCTTTTTAAGAACGCCATTTTAAATTCTTGGGCATATTTCTTTATGTTATTGGAAATAATATTGTCGATATCTTTTGTTGTACGGATTTGTTCGTATGTTTTAGGATAAACCTCTCTTACATAGCTTGAAAATTGTACTGTAAATGGTTTTATGTCTTTTAAATTTAGATCATCCAAGATGTTTTCTTTTAAGAGTAATAGATGGATTATTTGATCTATGAACGTATATGTTTCATGTAGGGATTGTTTTAGAATTTCTATTGCTCTTTTGCCGCGGTCTAAAGCTTTTTGGCTAGTTTTATCAAGTTCCGATCCAAATTGAGCAAATGCTGCTAACTCGTCATATTGTGCGAGTTCCAATTTTAGGGATCCGGAGACTTTCTTCATTGCTAGTGTTTGTGCGGCGCTACCAACACGAGAGACAGAAAGTCCTATTTTTACTGCTGGCCTTATTCCTGTATTGAATAAGTTTGTGTCAAAGACGATTTGTCCATCTGTTATAGAAATAAGGTTTGTTGGGATGTATGCCGTAAGATCGTCTCCTTGTGTTTGAATAATTGGAAGAGCTGTTAGTGATCCACCACCGTATTCATCGGAAAGTCTGCAAGCTCTTTCAAGTAGGCGGGAATGTACATAAAATATGTCACCAGGATAAGCCTCTCGTCCTGGGGGTCTATGCAAAAGAAGAGATAATTCTCTGTAAGCAACAGCATGATTGCTAAGACTATCGTAAATGATCAAGACATCGTGCCCTTTGTCCATTAAGTATTCTCCAATGGTACATCCTGAATAAGGTGCAAGAAATTGGTTCATAGCTGTTTCTTTTGCATCAGCATTAACGATGATTGTATATTTTAAAGCATCATTTTTTTCAAGAAGGTCTATAATTTGAGCGGTATTTGATTGTTTGTGGCCTATTGTAACGTAAATGCAGATTACGTTTTTACCTTTTTGATTTAAGATGGTATTGATAGCAACAATTGTTTTCCCTGTGCTTCTATTTCCTATCAAAAGTTCACGTTGTCCTTTTCCGATGGGAAATAAGCTATCGATAATTGTTATGCCGGTTTCTAGTGGTTCTCCTACAGGCTTTCTTTTTACGATTCCAGGGGCAATTCTTTCAATGGGTATCTTTTGATCGAATTCTATTTTTCCAAGTGCATCAAGGGGACTTCCTGTTGTGCTGATAATTCGTCCGATTAATTTTTTACCTACCGGTACACGAAGTACATCGCCGGTTCTTTTTGCTACTTCTTGTTCAATTACTGGAATATCGTTATCAAGCAGAATGGCCGATACATAATCTTCGTCAAGATCTAAAATTATTCCTTGATTGCCGCCTTCAAAATTTATTAATTCCCCGTATAAGGCATTTGTGAGACCAAATATTCTTGAAACACCATCTCCAACTTTTATGACCCGACCAATTTCTTCTAATTTCTCTTGAGGTTCTTTACTAAGAGATTTTTCTAACAATGAGACAAGATCTGTCACTTTTATTCGCATGGTATACCTTTTTTAGCGATAAATTTACTTATCATAATAAGTTCTTTTTTTATAGATCGTTCCCACAGGAACTCTAAACTTTCCATTCTAAGTCCGACAACCAATGATCGATCTGTTATAAATTGTGTTAAAACCTGTTTGTTAGTTATTGTCGTTAATAGTTTTACGATAATGGCTTTCTGTTTTTTTGTGATTGGATATGATGTTGAAATTATAAATTTTTCTATGTTGTGAATTTTTTTAAATCTGTACCAAATATTTGCCAGTACCTTTTCTATAATTTCTATTCTTCCATGTTTTAGCAGTGTGAGTATTAATTTTTTTATCGGAGTCTTAAATTTAAAACCTTTTACGACTTTGGTTATTACAGTTTCTTTTGTTTTGAAAGGTATGGTTGACATTTCAAGCGATACATAAAAATACCTGTTTTTTCTAAAGAAATTACTTAGAAAAGTTAAAGACATTATCTCATTAAGAGAAAATTGTGATCCATAAATATTTAAAAACGCAGTAGCGTATTTTTTAGCTATAATATTTTCATTTTCTTGCATACTATTAACCGGTTTTTTGGGCCAGACGCATTAACAACTTTTCTAATAAAATTGATCCTTCTTTATTGCTATATTTTTCTTGCATTTCTTTATGTGCGAGTTCTATAGATTTTGGGATGACTTCCTGTTGTAATTTTATAATGTGTAGAAACTTTTTTTTCTGTTTTCTTTTTTCGAGGATGTTTTTTATTAATTTTTCTTTTTCAAGAATGTCTTGTTCTTCCCTTTTCAGAAGAGCGTTGTGCCATCTTTTTATTTTATTTTCAAGTTTATTTAGGGTCTTACTTTGTTTTTGAATTTTATCAGTCGTGCTTTGATTTGTTTTAGCAAGAAGATTTTTTTTAAGGTTTAAATTGTTCCAATATTTTTTTGTTTTATTGATGTAGTCAATTAGGGCAGGTTGTATTGATTGTTTAAAAAGTCCGTATAGAACTACCGATAGTAAAAAAAATAGAGTCAGTTCGAAAAGAATGTATATAATTCTTTCTTGATTAATCAACACGAGGGACCTCTTTTACAAGCAAATCTTTAATTTTTTTTGTTAAATTTTTAACTTCCTTTTCATCTCTTTCATATGTGATGTCAAATTGGACTTCAATGGATTTCTTAGTTAACGGGACATATTTTTTTTGTATTTTCCTCTGGAAGTCTATAAGGTCTTGATGGAGCCTTTTTTCCTTTGAGAGAAGAAGATGTTCTTCTTTTTTCAAGGAATTTATGAAATTGTCTTCAACCGTTTTTTTCTTCTTTAAGGAAATAATGATAGGTGAAAATATGAGCTTATTCAAAAGATGGTAGGTAATGGAAAAGTTTATGATTTGTATTAAAAGCGTGATATTTACATACATGCTAGATTCCCCCGTTTATTAATGGAAGAAAGTTTTTGTTACATATTCCCATATTCCGTATGCCCCGAGTGATTTTCTAGAATTTTAATTCTAGAAAATTAAACCTGTCCTGAGTGATTCGCTTTGCGAATTGAACCTGTCCCGAGTGCCGGCACTCAGCCGGTGAACCTGTCTCGAGTGATTCCATTAGGAATCGTATCGAGAGATCGAAGGATCGAGGGGTGCAATTCAAATCTTTGAAACACTAACGTTTTTAAGTACTTTTATAATGTTAAGCAAGTTTGCACAACTTAAGCTAGGGGCTTTTATTTTCCCATAAATATTAATAAAATTGCTATAACAAAACAATAAACGGCTGAAGATTCTGTAAATCCCATTGCAGCCATCATGGTTCTCATTATAAGACCAGCATTTTCAGGTTTTTTACCGATAGCCTCGCATGCTTTTGCTCCGGTGATTCCTTGGCCAAGTGCCGGGCCTAAAGACCCAAAGCCCATACAGATTCCGGCTCCTAAGAGTGCCGAAACTCTTGCCCAATTCATTAAATCCACAGGTTGTGCCATCTTTATTTCCTTATCGTTTAGGGGAATATATTGTTAGTTTTCACCTTAAGCTATTGTTTTACTTAACATAGAGTATGAATTGTTATTCGGTTTTTTGTCAAATATAAGCAATAGATTTTTGTGGTTTTACCCATTTTTCTTCGAATTTTTAGGAGAGGGGAAATATTTTTAGCCTTAAAAAACATGTAAATAGTAGTTTTTTTTGAAAAAGGGCTTGTTTCCAGCGTATTTCGTGGAAAGGGCCCTTGACGGGTTTTTTAACTAAGGTAGGGTAGAAGACGTAACAAGGCTAAAGCAGCAATGTTTTAGCTTCTGAGAAAAATGTATTTATTCTGTGGAGGTAAAATATATTTCGGAGGAAATGTTATGAAATATTCAAAGAGTTTGTTAACATCGTTTTTGGCTATCGTCTTAAGCGCGCCTTTTATTTGTATTAAAGGAGCTTCGGAGCCAGCTTTAGATATTAGTGATCCGGATGGTGTGGCCAGGTTAGCGATACTTGCCGCTGATAAGGTACCTAATGGGAGTGTTGAGCAAACAGCCCTGTTGACTTTAGCAACTTGGTTTACAAAGCGAGTTACAGTTAGTCCAGTGGCGTTAAGAAGGTGTTTTGAACCCTGTAGGCCGCAAGTTTTAGAAGAAGGTTTAAATGGAGCGGTACAAGGTGTGCAAGTTGTTAATATCATAAGCTTGAAAGTATATTTTGCAAAATTGCAACGAGGAACCGCCGGGGAGCGATATTGTGCATTAAAGGCTTTTACCGGATATTTAAACGGTATAATTAGTAAGAAATAATAAATTTCATGTTAATCGTCCATTTTGGTTTATGAGGGTTCTTTGAAAAAGTGAAGAACCCTCATATTTTATTTATACGGTTCTTTGTGGGATTTTTTCTTTAGAGGTTGTTAATATTTTTGAATACTTTAATTCTTTGATGAATTTTTGAACAACTTCTATATATTTCAGCTGAATGTTTTTATCTATTTCAAATTCTTTTTCGCAGTCTAAGGTTAAAACCGGAACATTTTTTACGTATTCTGAAATTTCTTTTTTATGAACCAGCCAATTTTCATGTTTGTTGTGTAGGGTTCTTAGGTATTCTATAGGAATAGAAAATTCTTCCTTTCTTCCTCGTTTGCGAAGTCGTTTGTAACAGGTTTCTGGCGTTGTTTGTAGATAAACAAAGCCACAAGGTTTTGGGGCATAACTTTCTGCGAGCCATTTAAACCATTCTGTGTAAATGTTCCACTCTAATGCGCTCATGAGACCAGACTCAAAACAATTTTTAGCAAAGCAATACCTATCACAGAATATTGAACGCTCTAGAACTTGGATTCCTTTGTGAGGATTTTGTTTTAGATTTTCAAGTTGTGTTTGAATTCGACTTATAAATGCATAAGATTGAAAGGTATATGCCCAGCGAGGTGTATCGCGGTAAAAAAGGTCAAGAAGATTACTACCCTTGCTAATTTTTTGCCATTTATCTGTCGGTTCAAATACCGCGTCGATTTCTGGAAGATATTTTTGTAAAATCTTTAATAGTGTTGATTTTCCAGCACCGATATTTCCTTCTAGTATTAATATTTGCTTAGATGACATGGTTTCTTTCATGATACTTTCTCCTAATATTCATGCTAAAAGATTAATAAAGCATAAAAAAATAAGCCTACAATGAAATGTTAATGTTTTGTTTGTAGTTTAAAATAACAGGTTTTATATTAAACTAAATAGAAAAGTAACTTTGATAAAGTTAAAAAATATAATGTTAAAAAATTTAATTTTTGATGCATTAAATGGTTGAAAATGCATCAAAAGTCTCTTAGAAACGAGATAAATTGACATTTGTGTTCATTTCTGTATTAAATAGTCACTTAATGTATGATTATCAAAATTAGATAGGCCAATTTAATGGATGTTTTTAGGGCAAAAAATATTTTTAAAGGTAGATCTATTTATGAAACTATTCTTGAGGGGATGCTTTTGTTTTTTATCTTTAATGATTTCCCCATTTTTTTTGAGGGCATATAATTATACAGAAACGGAAGATGGAGGTCTGGCATTTGATATTGATGATCCCAGTATATTGGATGATGTTAATCCGATGGCCAGTGGTCCAGATGACCTTCTAACAAAATTTGTTCCTTCTCTTTCACCGGTTCTTCTCTCAGACAAAGAAATAAACTTTCTTGATATTTTAAGACAAGAATTAAAAAATCCATTATGGAAAAAAACACCAAAGAAAAAGGGACGAGATCCACTTGATATGTTGACTTACACTTTAAGGAAGTTTGATTATCGAGGGGCACAATTTAATATTTTTTACAATGCGACAGACAAAATGCCTATTACTTTAGGTGATACTATTAATTTGGATTTTATGTCGGAAGGAAATTTTAATGTTATTTTAGATTTAATGCAGGAAGAGCTAGGTTTTGTTTTTGAGCCTTCGGATGTGACAGCTTTTTTTATGTTGCTGAAAAATATATGGGTTGAAGAGCGAAAGTTTGGATGTTTGATGAGGTTTAATCCATTTAAAGGACCTTTTACCTTAAAGTTTGAATTGCCGGTTCTTTTGTCTGAGCGAAACATAATGGCTACTATCCAAGATCAAAATGAGATAAACAATCTTTTGGATAGATATTTTTCGGAGGGGAGTGGTTTTGATAAAAATCGAGAGTTTGCAAGAATATTAATCGGATTGGGTGACACTAGATTAAAATTGGGGATGGATGTTATAGATCACGTTGACTTCAAAACCAATGTTGGATTTTCAAGTATTTTTCCTACCGCGGGAGGGATTTTATTGGACGGAAGATTTGAAAAGCCAAGGGAGTTGCAGGCAGCTTCGGATCTTGTTAACGATCTGATAAGCAATATTCGTAAAGAAGCGCTTAGGCCTGAATTGGGTAATAACGGACATTTTGGATTTGGTACATATCTTGAGTCTAAATTAAATTTGTTTAGAGATAAAATTTGGTTTTGGTGGCGTCTTTCTTATGAAGAGTTACTTTCTTCGAGGGAAAAGCGTCTCATCATGCATAAGAAAACAATAGAAAATCCGGATTCCTTTTTTAATGTAGTGAGTGTTTCCGATTTGGAAAGAAGCGAAAAATTAAATCAATTTAGATTGGAATATGTTGCACCAGAATTGTACAATGTGACGGTTAGGCCGGGCGGCGTATTGACGTTTGATTTTATGGGGAATTTAAATTGGAAGCATTTTTTATTTGGTTTGGGATATAATTTTTATCTGAAACGGCGAGAAATTTTTACAAAATTACATTCAATCGAAGTTAATATGAATTCTCTTAGGGTGGAGGATGCAACTGTGACACGTGCGTTGCAGCATAAAATTGTGGGAGAAATAAGTTACAGATTCAAATTTGATCGTGCAAAGTTTACTCTTTGTCTTGGGGGAGATAAAACTTTCTCTAGTTGGCATCTGGGTAAAGATTGGACGATATATTCAAGAATAGGTTTAAAGTTTTAATGAAAGCTTCAATTTCATCGAAAGTGTAAACTATTTTCTAAAGATATTTTTTATGATAAAATGAACATTTTACGATTATTATCTAATTTTGTAGGGTCATAGATGAAAATTTTTAATTTGAAGGAGAAAAATGAATAAAAGTATAGTGTCATCATTAGTAATATTTCTGATCTCATTAGGATTTTGTTCTTATTTTCTGCAAGGTAAAAGCATAGGCTTTCATCCTTACATGAGTGTAGTAAATAGCAACATGCTTAAAGAAGGACCGAAATGTGGCGAGTTTGTGGGAGTTATTATAGAAATTGTTTATTGTTCTCAAGAGATTTTGAAGGAAGCTGAAAATGATATCAAGGGGGAACGATTAGAGGAATTAAAGACAAAATTAATTGAGCCGAGGAAGAGTTTTTTAGAGTTAATGTATCGTTACAAAGCTCTTATGCAGCCTCTCTTGCGTAAGGCCTTAGAGGATGAGCCAGGTATAGAGTTGAGCAGGTCTCTTTTAGATTCTTTTTTTAACGAACCCAAGTTGGATGAGGAGTTTTTGGGGCGATCTATTGATAGTAGAGATAAATTAATTTATACATGCAAAGAGCTTTATCTTTTTGTTTTTCAATTGTCAGATAATTTATCGGATGAGGTTGTGGGTGAGTTTATTAAGTTTTTAAAACAGAAAAAAAAGGATAATCTAAGCCCGGAAGAGAAAGTTGTATACGGGAAATATATTAGATGGTTGATGGAGAGGAAGAACAAGCGGGAACAATTAACCAAATAAGTTTCATTTTTACTAAAGAAGGATGAAAGTATATGATTTTGTAGTCATGAAATGCTTAGAAAAAGAGAATAGTTTTATTGTTTAGAAGGGAAAAAATGATAATGAATATTAAATTAAAAATGTGTGTGTTGTTAATTTCATTTGGGTGTTGTTCTTATTCTATTCGAAGTAAAAATATAGGATTGCATCCTTACATGAGTATAATAAATCGTAATCTGCTTGAAAAAAAAGAGTTGTGTGGTTTATTTGTACGGAATCTTTTAAACATTAAAAATTGTTCATGCAAAATTTTAGAAAAGGCAGAAGAAGATATAAGTGGAGAAAACTTAGAGATATTAAAGAAGGAGTTTGTTGAACAGGAAATCTGCAATATAGATTTTTCCAAAAAGTCTGCGGCTGTTTTTGTACAATTTTTAGCAGCGATTTCTTTAGGGTTATTGAAAGGAGGGGCAGATAAAGCAGAGGAGCAGCTCCAACAAGTTACGGAATTATTATGGGTATCTTTTTTAGAATTAATGCGCAGTAATAGACTGGTAATGGGGAAACTTCTAAGACAATCTTTAGAAGATGAGCCTGGAGTAGATATAAATAAATCTCTTTTGATTAAATTTATTAGCCAGCCTAATTTAGATACATCTTTTTTTTATAGAGAGATCGATAGCATTGATAAATTAAAATCAGTCTGCAGGGAACTTAATATTTTTGTTTCTCAGATAGCAGATAATTTGTGGGATGAGGTTGTAGCTGAATTTATTAAATTTTTAAAGCAGAAACAAAAGGAAAATTTGAGTTCAGAAGAAAAAGTTGTATATGAGAAACATGTTAAATGGTTGATAGATCGGAAGCAAAAGCGAGACTCAAAGAAGTGAGGTCAAAAGGCATCGGTAACGTAAAAAGTTAAATAATCTAAAGTTAGACAAGGGCACCAAATAGAACTAAAAGGCACAATAGAAAAAAAGCTTTTTGAAAGTGAAGAGAACGGTTTTGCTGTTCTTACTCTTAAGGTAAGTTCTAGAGAATTTGTTACTGTTCGAGGATTTCTACATGCTCTTCATAAAGGAGAGCATGTAACTTTTAAGGGGGATTGGGTAACTCACCCTAAGTTTGGTCGTCAATTTGAAGCAAAAGAATGCACCTCAAAACTACCTTCAGATGTTGAAGGAATCAGGAAATATCTTGGAAGTGGGCTTATTAAAGGAATTGGTCCTAAGTATGCCAAAAAATTGGTTGAAAAGTTTGGCGAAAGAACGCTTGAGATAATTGATAAAGAGTCGGGAAGACTTTTTGAAGTTGGAGGGATGGGAGAAAAGCGAGTAAATCTTATTATTGTTGCGTGGAGGGAGCAGAAAGAGATTTCGCGTGTTATGGTTTTTTTGAAGGAGAAGGGTATCTCGACTGACTTTGCCGTTAAAATCTTTAAAACTTATGGACAACAATCAATTGCGAAGATGCAAGAAAATCCTTATTGTTTGGCAGACGATATTTGGGGTGTTGGCTTTAAAACTGCTGACAAAGTTGCTTTAAAGATCGGTTTCGAAAAAGACTCTCTTCCTAGAATTAAATCCGGAATTCTTTATTTGATAAATGAGGCGACAAGTAATGGTCATTTGTATGTTGAGCTTGAGGATTTAAAGTCAAAGGTTATTTCAACACTGCAACTGGAAAACGAGTGTGGGCCTTCTTTGATAAAAGAGGCTTTAGGGGAACTTTATCGAAAAGAAAAAATAAAATTGATTTCAAAAGATGAAAAGCATTATTTGACTCTTCCACAGTTTTATTTCTCTGAGAGAGGAATAGCCAATAAATTATTAAAGTTACAGTTAAAAAACGACCGCGATTATAAATTTGATTTTGATCAAATTTATGAAGATGTAAGGAAAGCGGACTCTTTTGGTATTCAATTGAATGAAGAACAGCAAAAGGGAGTACTCAGTTGTTTGCAGTCTAAAATTACAATTATTACTGGTGGGCCCGGAACAGGAAAAACTACTCTTATCAAGAAACTGTTAGAAGTTTTAGAAAAAAGACGAATTAGTTTTAGGCTTGCTGCACCGACCGGTCGAGCTGCAAAGCGGATGTTTGAAGGAACTAAACGTTCTTCTGAAACATTGCATCGACTGCTTGAATTTAGTCCGACGACGATGGGTTTTATTAAAAACGAGGAAAACGTTCTTCCGGTTGATTTTCTGATTGTAGATGAAGCTTCTATGATTGATGTTTTTTTAATGCATTCTATCCTACGGGCTCTAAGGCAGAATGCTCATTTAGTTTTGATTGGTGATGTTGATCAGCTTCCATCGGTTGGGGCTGGCAATGTGTTAGGTGATTTGATTGCATCGGGGAAAGTCGATGTTGTTTTTCTTAAGCAGATTTTTCGACAGGCTGAAGATAGCATGATAATCGTTAATGCTCATAAAGTTAATCGGGGCGAATTTCCCACCACGGCACTTCAGGGATCAAGGAATGATTTTCGGTTTATTAAGGAGGACGACCCGGCAAATGTTTTTGTTTTGCTACGCCGGATTTATGCAAATCTGCTTGTTAAGTATGGAATTTCATCATCGGAATCAATTGTTTTATGCCCAATGAATCGAGGGATAGTTGGAACGCAAAGATTAAACCAAGAGC
>SDBT01005687.1_pt1 | contig 20846 bp, 11 predicted proteins | sample 2277101 | NCBI WGS metagenome assembly SDBT01 (sample SAMN10404973, study PRJNA504765) | marine sediment metagenome | isolation source: marine sediment core GS10_PC15, 103 cmbsf | place: Arctic Ocean: Southern Knipovich Ridge | collected 2010
ATGATCCGAAGGGGTGCACAGGCGACTGAGTGCTAAATGCCCGACCAAGCGTCTCACCCAATTGCCACCCTCCAATTGGAGGAGTGCACCCCCCTTGTTTTATCATTGTATGCTGCCTGTATACATATCGGCACACCACATCGGCCGATTGAGCACCACGCTATGCGTGGGGTCCTTGGTCGGCCGGAACGCGGTGGGCTTTTCTTGCTTCCCAAGGAACAATTCATGAAATGCGTCGTGGCCATCTGGTTCGAGGACGCCCGGAGGCAAGGACGCAGGGCGCAGAGCTTACTTCCCGGTCGGGCTACTTAGGCACAAGACACTGCCGTCCTGCAGGGAGACGAAGAGTCGGCCCTGGGAGGCGATCATGCCGTCGAAAACGGGGGCGGTGTCGAGGGTCAGTTGCGCGAGCTTCTTGCCTTCGTTGGCCGAGACGGCTACGAGGACGGCGCCCCGTCGGCCTTCGAGGGCGGCGAAAGGATCTTTGGGGTCGAACTCGTCGGGGGCCCCGGCGGCGAACAGGACGTTGCGGGTTTTGACCATCGCGCGGACGCGCACGGGCAGCCATAGCGTCCACAGCGGCTTATCGGCGCGGGTGTAGCCGATGCCCTTGTCCATACCGAAGGCCTTGGCGCCCAGCTTGACGCTGCCGCGCCCGCCGCGGGAGTAGTCCGACTGCGGAAGCCAGCGCAGCGGCGGCCGGGCGCCCTCCTCGCCGACGATCTGCGGCTCGGTGGTGTTCTTGTCGGCGAACAGCAGGTAGCCCTCCCTGCCCGGGAAGAACATCGGGCTATGGACGTTGCGGCGGTAGAAGACACGCACGGCGTAGGTGGTGGTCCGGTCGACCACAAGCAGTTGCCCGGTCTTGGGGGCCTGGTTGGCCAGTTGGAAACCGGGCCAGCGCTTCGAGTACATCCAGAACGTGCGGTTGTACCACGACGCGTCCAGCAGGCCGGCCGTCGAGAACACGTGCAGCCCGACGTCCTTCTCGCCCTTGGACGAGAGGACCTTGGGGTCGATCTCCTTCAGTTTGGGCGTGAGCTTCTTCTGCCGCATGTAGATGTGCCCGCCCTCGGCGACCAGGACATCGCAGTTGGCCCCGGGGACGTAGAAAGCCACGTCGCGCTGCCCGTCAATGGTGCGATGCGGGCCGGCGAGCTTCCCCTTGTGGCGGATCGCGCCCGTCGCGGGATCCAGGCCCCACAGGCTGATGCCGCCGTCGAGGTACGTTGACCGGCCTGCCGTGACGTACGCGATACCGTCGTGCACGAGCACGCTGCCGTGAACGGGCCAGGCCGATTCAATCTGGCCGAAGCTGCCGATGCGGCGGTCGTGCGGGGCGGCCAGGAAACGCCACGCCAGCGCGCCGTCGCTCTGGCGGAGGCAGTACACGCGACCGTCGGCCGAACCGAACAATACCATCTCGCCGTAAAGCGTCGGTGGCGAATCGACGCGCCCGCCGGCGACGAACTGCCACACCCGCTTGCCAGTCGCGGCGTCCAGGGCGTACACGGTGTGGGCGTCGATCGATGCTACGAAGAGCCGCCCGCCTGCGGTCACCGGCTGCGTCAGCCGGGCAGCGCCGCCCAGTTTGACGCGCCATGCCTTGGTTACCTTCGCCCCGACGCTTGCGGTTGTGCTGCCGTGACGGGCCGAGTCGTGCCGGTAGGTCGGCCAGGACTGGGAATCGCGCATTTCGCCTTGCGGATTGCGGATTGATGCATACGCGGGGCCCTTTTCGAGGCGCCGCCCGTCGGGAATCGGCGGCGTGGGCTTGGGTGCCGCCGGAGCGACGGCGGTGTAGCCCAGCAGCTTGCCCCCGGGCTGGCAGAAGCACTGGTCGGCGGGCACGTAGAGCATGCCGTAGCAGGGCATGATCCCTGCCTTGCACGCCCCGCGGAGCCAGTTGTTCTGCTCGTGGCCGCCGGCCTGAAGGTCGAGAAACTCCGCGCCCTCCATGCTGCTGATGATGTAGCGGCTGGTGGCCTTGTTGCGGTAGCAGCGGTGATGGTGCTCGGGGCTGCGGAAGTTTTTCACGATGATCCGCTTCTTCTGCTTACCGGTGCGCAGGTCGAACCCCAGCGCCATTGCCCGATCGCTCTTGCGGCTGGGCTTGCCCGCCTTGTCCACCGGGATCATCCCCGGCCAAGCCAGGTCGCCCACGACGAACAGGTCGGGACCCTCGGCGCCGCTGCGGGGCGGGATCTTCTTGTGCCACAGCAGTGTGCCCTTGGCGGCGTCGTAAGACTCCAGCGTCGTGTTGCCGAGGATCAGCACCACGCCGCCCGCGGCGACGAGGTTTCGCCCGCCTGGCGTCTTGGCCGGACTCTGCCACCGCTTCTTGCCGGACTTGAGGTCCAGGCAGGTCAGGTTCTTTCCGACTATGCAGAACACGCGCCCGTCGGCTACGGCGAGATGCATCGTGCGGATGCTCCCGCCGACGGGGGTCTTCCAGAGCACATCGCCCGTCTTGCCGCTGACGCCCACGAGCATCGACGAGCCAGAGGGCTTGACGCCGCGGCGCTTGTCGGCGGGCGCCTGGGCGGGCGCCTTGACGTGCGCCACGACCACGCCCCCGCTGGCCAGAATCTCGTGGGTGGGCTGGGTCTGCTTGATCGTGACCAGCACCTTCCCGGTGGCTGCGTCCAGGATCGACAGCGGCGCGCGGAAGCCGAGCGTTGCGTACAGGCGGTCGCCTTCGGCGACGAGGCGCCGCTCCGCCTCGGCCGGGCCGGAGACGCGCCCAGCGCGGAGAACCGTCCAGTCCTTGCCCTCGAAGCGGCTCTTGCCCCACTGGCGCCAGCCCCAGTCAGGTATGGAGTGCTTCCAGAGCAACTTGCCGTTGAACGCATCGCGGCAGATGATGGACCACCGCCCGGGCAGGCGCTCGTCGGTGATGCCGACAGGCCCCTCGTCGAAGATGTAGAACAGCCGCCCGCCCGCAGCGACCTGGGACTGAATGCCCGAGGCCGTCTCGTGGCTGCGAAGCCACAGCGGCGGGGCGACCCACTGCAGCCGCCGCGGCGGGCCCACGACGGTGTCCTGCGCGACGGCGTTGTTGCCGGCATCGTGGAGGAAATGGCCCCACGCGTCGATGTCTTCCGGCATGGGCTTGACCGTTATCTTCCAGATCTCGCCCTTGCCCACCGCAGCCGTGACGGAGGCGGAGGCCTTGACGTACGCTACGCCGCCCGGGACAAGGACGCGAAGGACCTCGCCGATCTTGACCTCGCCCAGATCATCCGAGACCAGCAGGTTCACCAGGTTGTCGGCATAGGGCAGGCGCGGGCCGGTTAGACGCTCGACGGAAACTGATCCGTACAGCCCAAGCGACGCCACGTGCTTCCGAGCCGCGGCGACATTGGCCGCAGCAGCGTCCAGGCCGTGCACGGTATAGGCGTCGCTTGCCCGCAGCGCCGCCGTGAGCTTGCCTTCCCCGCAGCCCAGGTGCACCACCAGGCCGCCGCGGACGCCGGTGGCCTTGAGAATATCGCGGGCCTCGGCCCCGCTGGTCGGCGCCGCTGCGGCTACGGGCACGGTCAACACGCACAGCATTGCCAGCGCGAGTGTGTTCTTCATCGTTTACTCCTTTTCCTGAGCATGTTTGCGGCTCGCCCACGAACTCAGGCGATGGTGGGATTATCTGGCCCCTGCGCGCACGCGTCAACGGCCAGCCGTTCGAACGTCAGCCTGAATTCCCCCCCTTGCCCCGGGAAGATCGTAGAATTCGCGGCGACGACCCTGGGGCATCCGGGGCATCCGCCGTGGCATGTCCGCATGAGGAGTTTCGCTATGAAGTCTACGGGTACTCGCGTTTCCCCGCGCAAGGTTCACCGCGGCGGCGGGCAGACCACGCGGAAACCAACGTTGTACACCGGTTGGTACCGCTGATAGCCCAGTCGGAAGCTCGACGTGCATCGCCGCGGCCGATCCCGCCATGAGCCGCCCCGAATCACCCTCCGCCCTTCGGCGGTCGCGTCCTCACGCCCGTCGCCCGGGCGATAGGGGTAAGGCATGTACCTCGACCGGGTCCATTCGGCCACGTTGCCGTGCATGTCGCCTAGTCCCCAGGCATTGGGGCGATAGCGGCCGGGGGCCACCGAAAGCACGGCCCCGTCGTCGAATCGGGAATCCTTGGGAATCCAGTCGTCGTACTTGGTGGGGTTCCTGATGGGCTTATCGAGGATGTACCAATCGCGGGCAAGACGGCTGAGCCGGGTGTCGGCCATGTTGGCGAATGCTGAGAAGTCGGCGTCCAGATCGCCATAGAACATGGGCGCAGCCGAGCCGGCCCGGGCGGCGTATTCCCATTGCGCTTCGGTGGGCAAGGCGAACCGTCGAGCCGCCTTCTTCGAGAGCCATCGGCAGAAGGCTTGTGCCTCATTCCAGGTGACTCGCACCACGGGCTGCTCGGGCCGATTCAGCGGATGGCCGTGTACGCCGTGGCAGGCACTGAGCGTGGACTCGACCCGGCTGTCGTGCTTCGGATCGAACCGGGCATATTGCCGGTTGGTCACTTCGCCGACGCCCATCCAGAAAGGTCTTTCTATGCGAACACGGCTGGGGGGGGCTTCGTCGCTTTCGCCTTTGCCACTGCCCATGACAAACTCGCCGACGGGGATGAGCACCATATCCATGGTCACCCCGCGGCCAAGATCGATCGTTTGCCGCCACCGGCCTCCCGAGACCTTCTGACGCCTCCCGGCTTCGGCTGCGTCGAAAGGCCAGCCGGGACACTTGACCCGTTGGCCCTTGGCCTTGACCGGCGGCTTGGGCAGGATCGGCTTGATCGGGCCGGCATATCGCGACTTGGGGCTGGGCTTGGCAATAGCTTCGGCGTCGTCGTCGACGTTGGCGTAGAGTTTCAGCAGGTCGCGCCGGCGCCCGCGCTGGCGTCCCGGATTCCCCACATCCTCGCCCCAGGTCCCGTGATAAGGGCAGTTCAAGTCGATCCAGGTGATCAGGCGGTCCCAGCCTTCGGCGTCCAGTCGCACGTTGTAGTGCCCCTTGGCGAGCATCTGCACCAACTGCGTGGTGTCGGCGTGGAACTCCATGGGCTTCAGGAGATGGTAATCACTCTCCAGTCCCGGGCGCCGGACATAGCGGTGCAGCTCGGCGTAGCCCACCGAGAACCGCCCGCCCATCGCGGCGCCGTTGTGGATCCGGTAGTCGGAGATCCTCGCCGTTCCCCGCAGGTCGGCAATCTTGCTGCCGTCGGGCCGCGGCCGGCCGTTGTGACAGCCCACGCAGTGCCGGTCGATTACCGGCTGGACTTCGCGGGCGTACGCAAAGCCTCGCATCGGCCCGTACCAGGGCTTGATCTTGGCCGGGGGCCGGCGCATCGCCATCGTTCTCTTGACCGGTGGGGCGGTGTTCTGCTTCTCGTGGCATCCCACGCAGGAGACGACCTCTCCGGGCATGGCCGTCATCCAACTCCGCATCAGTTGCAGAGCTTTGCCTTGTGCGTCCAGCGGTTGGATCGCGATCGGTGTGTTTGCCGGGATGCGGAACCTGGCCGAGCCGTCTTCGTACACCGGCACTGTGCCGATGACCCGCTTGATGTCCCACGGGCCGTCCATGCCCACCACGCCCATCGAGCCACTGAGGTTGTGGTACGCAAAATGGTAGGTGAGAAGCCGCAGCGACTTCACCGCCCCTCGCCGGACGCCTCTGAGTCCCTCGCCGGCGTAGATGTCGGCAATGTGAACTTCCGCGTCACGCCGCGTCAGATCGACCCTGTCGGGGATGGCCGGCGGAGTGGGTGTCTTGCCCAGCGGCAGGGGCTCCAGCAGGGCCCGGCCCGGCGAGGCCTTGATCAGCACCATGTTGTCGAACACATCGACCAGGTAGATCCCCCAGAGCGACCGCGGCGTGGGCTTGCACGAGACGAGGAAGTACTTTTCGCTCAGCGGGTAGGGATGCAGGAACTTGGGCCAGCTGTTAAGGGTCAGCCCGTCGGCAATGACGGGTTCGACCTTCTTGCCGCGCCCGGGGATCCGCTGCACGACGCCGTCGGCCTCGAAGCGGCCCCTGGCCGGGTCGAAGATCACCAACTCGCCCATCCGCGGATGATCGTGATGGCCGCCGACGACGGCGACGACCTTGGTAGGATGGCCGGGAATGGGCCGCGCGTAGAATATCGAGTTGGGCCAATAGGAATTGCTCCCGTAATACTCCATCTGCCCCGTGCCGTCCGGGTTCATGTGGAACAAAAGCCGCGAGTTGCTGTGCGGCGTGTCGGTGTATTCCCAACGGCTGTAGAGCACGCGGCCGTTGTTCAACACGGCCGGAGACCAGTTGTGTTCCTGGTCAAAGCAGAGCTGGCGGATGTTCCGCCCGTCGGCATCCATCACGTACAGCACGGCCACGTGCGACGCGCCCGTCACGCAGGGAGTACCGACATAGCAGGCCGTCGAAGTAAACAGGATCTTCCCGTCCGGCAGATAGCAGGCGTCATAGCTGTCGACGTCGGGTTGCTCGCCGGTGAGTTGTCGAACATCGGATCCGTCGGCGCGAATCTCGAAGACCTGCCAGCGGCCTTTCTTTCCCGGCATGGAGAACAGCATTCGCCCAGCGTCAAAATGCAGGTCCACGTCACCGACGAATCCACCATTGTCGCCTTGGTACAGCGTCGTTAGTTTTCCCTCCGGACGGACGGGTGAAAGGACGGCTATCTGGTTGTCGTATCCCCTCTTGGCCAGGCTTGAATTGCCCTCCCAATTCCGCGGCAACCCCAGGTTCGACGTGCCTCGCCTGACCAGGAGCAACCGGTCGAAGTTCAGCAGCGGATTGGCCAGCAATGCTTCCCGGCGAAGGTCAACCAGGGCCTCTCGCACCTGGCGGAGCTGGTCGGTCGCCCCGGCCGGGATACTCGTCATCCGGGCCTCCAATTTGCTCAGCCGCTGGAGGTACTGCCGGGCCTTGGGGTATCGTGGGCCGAAGGTAGCCGCCAGATCACGGATCGCCAGTCGCAATGCGGTGATCTTGACGTCGGTCGCCGGGGTCGGGGGCTTGGGCAGCTTCCGCGCACCGGGCCGATGCAGCTTCCAGCCCTTGGGAAACGCAACCGGGGACTCGAACCGGAGGCTGACTACATGGGGGAAATACCCCTTACTGAACAGCTTCAGGGTGTGCTTGCCCTTGGCAACGGTCAGCTTGCACGTTTCTTCCCAAGCAGCCTTGCTGGTTTTCCAGCCGCCGGTCGGCGTGCGGCAACATGTCCCAAGGTTCTTCCCGTCGAGGAGCAGTTGAATCGGGCGGGCGGTTGCGGCCGCGTACCGAATGCTCAGCGAATACTCGGCGGCGACCGGGAAATCGATGTCGTATTCGATTGCGGTCGGATAGCGCAGGTTGCCCACCATCGGCTCGGCGTCCGCATAACCGCTAGTGCAAGTCACGACGTTGCTGCCGCGATCGAATGCCCAGGCGGGAATCTGGAACGATCCGGTCGGCCTCGCTTTGGCCCGGACGGCCACGGACGCAATGCTCCAAACCGCAAGACACGCCGATGCAAACGCCAGGGCCGTCAGCGGCCGACATCGCTGGAACAGGTACGCTCCGATCCTCATCGCAAGCTCTTTCGCAAGAAGGGGATATTGGATCCCAATTATACATCAAATGCTGCTCCCATCGGGAAGTTCCTCGCCGGCTGGCAAGCTTCCCCCTGCCCCGGGAAGATGGTAGAATTCGCGCCGGTGGCCCTGGGGCATCCGGGGCATCCGCCGTGGCATGTCCGCATGAGGAGTTTCGCTATGAAGTCTACGGGTACTCGCGTTTCCCCGCGCAAGATTCGCCGCGAGGGCGAGGCCACCAGGCGTGAGTTGCTCCGAGGGGCCATCGCGGCCGTGGCCGTGCCGTACTTCGTGCCGGCGGCGGCCCTCGGCGGGCCGGGCCGGACCGCCGCCAGTGACCGCATCACCCTCGGCTGCATCGGTATGGGCGGTCGCGGGACGATGTTGCTTCGCTCGTTCCTGCCGTTCAAGGAGGCCCGCGTCGTCGCCGTCTGCGACGTGGCTACCGACCGCCGCACCCGCGCCCGCAAGCTGGTCGAGAAGCAGTATGGCGCCAAGGCCGCCGGCGCAGGCTGCCAGGCGACCGGCGATTTCCGCAAGATCCTGGCCCGCAAGGACGTCGACGCCGTCGTCATCGCCCCGCAGGACCACTGGCATGCCCTGATCGCCGTCGCCGCCGCCAAGGCGGGCAAGGCGATATACTGCGAGAAGCCGCTGGGCGTGTCCGTGGCCGAGAGCCAGGCCATTCGCGACGCCGTCCGCCGTTACGGCTGCGTGTTCCAGACCGGAACGCAGCAGAGATCGACTCGCAACTTCCGGTTCGCGTGCGAGCTGGCGCGGAGCGGGTACCTCGGCAAGGTTCATACGGTGGTGGTCGGAGCCCCGGGGCCCTCCTATCGGCCGAAGTACAGCGGACCGGCCGGACTGCAGCCCGTGCCCGCGGGCCTGGACTACGAGATGTTCCTCGGCCCCGCGGCGAAGAAGCCCTACAACCCCGGGCGCCTCGCCTGGCCGGACTGGTACCTCATCTGGGACTACTGCGCCGGGTTCATCGTCAACTGGGGCGTGCATCACTTGGACATCGCCTGTTGGGGCTGCCCGGAGATCGGCACGAAACCCTTCGAACTCACCTGCAAGGGCAGCTACCGGGACAAGGGACTGACCGACAACCTCAACGACTGGCAGGGCCGGTACATCTATCCCGGCGGGCTAAAGATGACCTTCTCCGATACGGGCCATCCCAACGCCCAGGGGTGCAAGTTCGTCGGCGACAAGGGCTGGGTGCACGTCAACCGCGGGGGCATCCGGGCCGAGCCGGCCTCACTGCTGAAAGTCACCCTGCGGCCAGGGGACGTGCACCTGCACGAGAGCAACCACCACCAAGGCGACTTCCTCCGGGCCGTGCGGACCCGTGGCAAGGTCGCCTCGCCCGTTGAGGCCGGGCACGCCGCGTCCCGCCTGGGCCTGCTGGGCGAGATCGCCTGCCGCCTGAAGCGGAAACTGACCTGGGATCCAAAGACCGAGAAGTTTACCGGTGACAAGAAGGCCAACCAGTTGCTCTCTCGTCCCATGCGCGCCCCGTGGAAACTGTGAGGCCCATCAGGCACAATCGAATCCTGGTCGTATCGTGCCTCCAGTCTTGCTTCCCCGCGTTCCGGCGAACGAAATCTGCCACGGCGTAATCCGAAGGACGAAGCCGGACCATGTCGACTTTCTGAACGTGTGCTCTCAACGCGTGGCCTGGCGCGGGAACCACACGATCATCGACTTCTCGCCCCGGTTGTTCCAGGCGTAGTAGGGAACGAGCTTGACGGTCGCATCCCGCAGTCCCGCCGGATGGCTCTCCTTCGCGGGAATATCGATTCGCACCACGCCCTTGAGCACGCCCTTGCTTATCGCGGCGGTCTTGCACTGCGACGGCTCAGGGATCTTCGGAATGCGGAACCGCTGAACCGCATCCGCGTTGTCCACGCCCTCGGCGCAATAGACCAGAGGCCCGCGGGTAACCGCCAGCCGGCCGACGTTTGCTCGCACCTTGTCGATGCACGTGTTGAACCGAACGGGCATGGGGAGGTTCAGCTCCACCTTGTCTCCCGCCGCCCAGCTTCGCTTGATCGTGGCGAAGCCCTTGACCACGTCGGCCTTGACCGGGCGGCCGTTCACCTTGACGGTCCAGCCTTCGGGGACCTTCCCGACGTAGCTGTAGAGCGCGCCGGGCACGAACTTCGCGCCGGCCCATGTGGGAATCCGCAGCTTCAGCGTGAACGAGCGGCTCTTGGCCGGTGTGATCGTCAGGATGACCTTCCCGTCGAAGGGGTAGTTTGAGACCTGCTTCAGCTTGACGCCGCCGCCGGCCAGCGGAACCTCCGTTTCGTTGCCGCCGTACAGCGTTACGTAGATCGCATCGTCGGTGTGGGCGTACATGTAGCCCGATACCTGCGGGATCAGCCGCGCGATGTTCGACGGGCAGCACGCACAGCCGAACCACGGCGAGCGTCCGGTCGAGCCGTGATTGAACTTCTTCCTGCCGTCCGCCTCCAGCGGATTCACGTAGAAGAACCGGTCGCCGCTGTAGCTCACACCCGCCAGCGAGTTGTTCAGAAGCGCCACCTCAGCCACGTCGAAGTACTTGCCGTCCTGATGCAGCAGGAACATGCGGAAGTTGAAGAAGACGTTGGCCACGGCGGCGCACGTCTCGTTGTAGGCGTCCTTGTTCGGCAGGACGTAGTCCGGCCCGAATCCCTCGATGCCGTGCACCGCGCCCAGCCCGCCGGTAATGTGCATCTTCGTATCGACGATGTTGTGCCAGATCTTGTCCAGGGCCTTGGCGTAGGACATGTCACCGGTCAGGGCGCTGACGTCGGCCATGCCCGAATACATGTAGGCGGCGCGCACCGCGTGGCCGACCGCCCGCTCCTGCTGCACGACAGGCTTGTGCTGCTGGGCGTAGGTGGGCGACATCACGCCCTTGCCGCTGGGGCGGTACGTCACGCCGCGAATGTCGAGGAACTTCTTGGCCATGTCCAGATAGAGCTTCTTGCCGGTGACCCGGTAGAGCTTGCACAGCGCCAGCTCGAGCTCCTGGTGGCCGGGCGCCTGGTTGATGGGCTTGCCGCCGGCGTAGTTGGCATCGCCCTCGAAGATTACCTTGTTGAAGTGGCGGGCGCTTTTCTCGGCGACCTTCAGCCACGCGTCCTTGCCGGTCGCGCGGTAGTAGGCGACGGCGCCTTCGTACATGTGACCCAGGTTGTAAAGCTCGTGGCTGTGAACCACCCAGGAATACGGCGTCTTGCCCATCTCACGCGGATTGGCGATGCCGCAGATGTGCGAGACGTAAAGGTACCCGTCGTCCTTCTGGGCGGCCGCGATGATCGAGATGATCTCGTCCATCTTCTTCTCGAGCGCCGCGTCGCGATCGATCATCAGCAGGTAGGCCGCTCCTTCCATCACCTTGTAGAGGTCCGACGAGACGAAGCGATGGGTGAAGGGCTTGGGCCCGCCGCGACCGCGCAGGAAATTCCCGCAGCGGCGCAGGTTCTCGACAGCCGGCTCGGTCTTCTTCAGGGCGAAGGGGACGGTCACCTTCATCTGCGTCTTAAGCCGCGGCAGCCAGAAATTATCCGTGAGCTTCACCTTGTTGAACGGCACGGGTGCGAGCGGGTAGTCCTTGGTTTCGCCGGCGGCATCGCCGCCGCACGCAGCCAGCACGATCATCATCAGGGCCACTGCTGCTGTTACTTGTCCAGCCGGACTCATATCGCCACCTTCCCTTCGTGGATAACGCCTCACTCCCACCTTCGGCCGCCGTCATCCTACCATATCCACCAGCGCGTGCTACACCCTCCGTCGCCGTTCAATTGAGAATGCTGCTCTGCGAAGTCCCCAGGGGACTTCGGCGAGGCAAGCGGCCAACCTTGTGGCCGGGGTCGGCTGCCAAGCCCCGAAAATGCTGTTGCGACCAGCCGGGCGCCTAGCCGTTCGCTGCGGCGCTTTCCGGTCCTGGGGCCAGCATGTCCGAAAACACCAGGGACAGGCGCTTGCACCTGAAGCTCTTGCAGTGCAAGGTGCGGTGGAAGTCGCTCTGGCCCTCGCAGCCAAGCCCCTTACCGCCTTTCCTGGCCCTCTGGATCAGCTCATCGGCGTATGTTTCACACGTATCCTTGAACGGGCAGTCGCAAACGGCTGAGTGGTCCATCTTACCCTCTCCATTTCCGCCCAGTGCCTACTGGGAATCATAGGTTCCTGTGCCCGGCCGGAAGGGGCACCCTTGCGATTCTGCTTCCGCGGCGAATCAGCGCCGGACCGCTGCCAGCGTGGGCTCAGTTGGATCGTCCCGCGCTGGATCGCTCTTGTAGCCGTCCTTGCAGCAGAAGCAATGGTCGCGCCTTCTTCCGTAAGGGCGGCGATCGTATTCTGGTTCCACGCACCGGATCTGATAAGGCCGGCCACATAGCCGGCAATGAACCTCTTCGAGCAGCACGAAAAGTGATCTCCGGTGTAGCCTGTATCAGCCATTTTCGCCACCCAGGGGATCTGGAAGAGCTTCCGGTATGCAGGCGAACCTTCGTCAAACCTGACTTTTCCCGCAGCCTCGGTATGCTGCCGGTCCATCGTTCCGAATATCAGTGTTCCAGCGCCCAGCAGCGCATCCCGGTCAGAGTAAAAGCTCACGATGCCCCGGTTGACGCGCCTCAGGGCCGGCCCAAGGTCGTACCCAGGGGAGAGTGAGGAAGCCAGCATGATGATGCCCTCGATCTTCACATGCTTGGGCAGGGCCTCAGCCGCCCAGACCGCGATCGCGGTTCCTCCGCTGTGGCCAACCAGGAACACCGGCTTATTGGGGTGATCCCGGCAATACCGGGCGATGTGCTTTGCCAGTTTGGCGGCCACTTCATGATTCCGCTCAACAGCACACTGGTTGTACAGCGGGCTAAGCGGCACGGTCCAATCATAGTGCTCGACCGCCATCTGACCATTGCGGTCGCAGAGCGCGTCAGATACCTCTTCATTATGCGAAGCCCGGCCGTCGATACCCGGCAGTACGATGATGAGCCCATTGTCCAGACTCCGCGGGTTCAAGAGCATCTGGCGGGGTTCGCAGCCGGCGGCTACTGCCATCAGGGCTGCACAGGCGATCATTCTCAGGAGGTGTCTTTTTGCTTGCCCAGCGTCTTGTCTTGATCTCTTTGTCATTGGTGTCGCCCCTTTCCAATAGGAGATACGCAGCCCGCGCTGCCGGCCTGCGCGCGATTCACGGAATTGGCGGCAAATTGTCGAATAGGGGACGTGCTCGACGCCCAAATGCGAGCCGAAGGCGCACCAGGGCCGCAAGGGCCGCAGCATTGACGGCGAAGTTAAGAAATGAAGACCGATGTGTTACGGCTGATCGGGCCGCCTATGGGGTACCAAGGCCACCCGGGCGCTGCGCTTTTAGCTTCTGACAGATCTCTCGCAATTCTAACGCAGTGAGCGGCAGGACCCCGCCACTATCGTCGATCCTACGCCCTGAAAGCAGTTGTGCAAGCGACACAAGATCCTTCGGTTCCCCAGCTCCCTTGGAAATGTCCCATACCTGTGCAGTTCCATCAGCGCTTGCGGTGAGAACCCGTTCCCCTTTCGGACTGAACATGGCCTGCAGTACGGGGCCCTCGTGTGCCAGCGGTGGCGTTGTTATGGGCCTGCCGGTCTCAGTGTTCCAGACTTGTGCCGTACCATCCCAACTGGCGGTCAACACGCGCCTACCATCGCGACTGAAACCAATCTGACATATCAGCCCTCCGTGCCGCAGGGGGCGCGTGACGGGCTTGCCACTTGCCACGTCCCAAACGCGAGCTGTTGCATCCTCAGCCACCGTTGCCACCCGCCGGCTGTCGGGACTGAACACCGCATGAGTTACTGATCGTATGTGTTCAAACGGTGCAGAGACAGGCTTGCCGGTCGCCGCATACCACACCCTCGCAGTGCCGTCCTTGCTCGCAGTTACGACATATTCTCCGTCCGGACTGAATGTCGCACGATGTATCCAATCACCATGCTTCAACGAGGGCCCAACAGGCTTCCCGGTATCGGCATGCCAGACCTGAGCGGTCCTGTCAAGGCTTGCAGTCACTACCAGCGTACCGTCGGGACTGAATGCTGCGTCGTGGATAGCACGCTTGTGCACCAGGGCGGGCGTAACCGGTCGGCCGCTTGCGGCATCCCAAACTCGCGCGGTACTGTCCCAGCTCGCGGTCAGGATGCGCCTGCCGTCAGGGCTGAAGGCTGCCCGGCAAATGCGGGATCTGTGCTGGATTGGCGAACCAACGGATTCGCCGGTGTGCGCGTCCCACACTCGCGCGGTTCTGTCCTGGCCCACGGTAAGGACGCGTTGGCCGTCCGGGCTGAAGCCGGCGTAAGTTATCGCGCCACGATGCCTCATGGGCGGCGCAGTTGGTTTGCCGGTTTCCGTATCCCAGATTCTTGCGACACCATCCCAGCCGGCGGTTACCAGACGGGGTTCACGCGGATTGAACGCCGCATAGGATACGCCGGCCCCGTGCTCTAATGGTGGTGTTACGGGCTCGCCACTTTCCGCATTCCAGATTCGCGCCGTTCGATCCTCACTGGCAGTCACCAGGAGATCACCGTTGGGGCTGAAGGTTGCGTAAGTGACCGGGCGGTCGTGTTGAAATCGCAGCTTCTCGGGGGCGCCCGTCGTTACATTCCAGATCCGAGCGGTCCTGTCTCTGCTGGCAGTCAGAACGAGCTTGCTGTCCGGACTGAAGCTCGCGCGCCAGACCCAGTCGCCGTGCTGCAAGGGAGGCGCAACGGGCAACCCAGTGGTTGCGTCCCAAACCCTCGCGGTCTTGTCGAAACTGGCTGTCACGACAAACTTACCATCCGGACTGAACGCCGCGTGGCAAACGGATTGGCCATGGCGCAATGAGGGCGTAACGGGCTTGCCGGTCTTTGAGTCCCACACTCGTGCGGTAGCGTCCCAACTGGCTGTTACTACGCGCCTCCCATCGGGGCTGAATACGGCATGGCATACTCGCGCCCCATGTCGCAACGGCGGCGTAACGGCCTTGCCGCTAACCGCGTCCCAGACCCGTGCGGTCTTATCGTCACTGGATGTCACGACCCACTTGCCGTCAGGGCTGAACGTGACGTGCCCCACCGTCCGGCCGTGTCGCAGAGGCGGCGTGATTACCTTGCCCGTCCTGGCATTCCAGATTCGAGCGTTTCTGTCCTGGCTGGCAGTCGCTACGAACGTGCCATTGGGGCTGAATACGGCGTGCCGCACTGCCCCACGATGTTTCAGGGGCTGGCCAACCGGATTGCCGCTTTCCGCGTCCCAGATTCGTGCCGTCCAATCGTCGCTGGCCGTCAGCACGCGATGTCCATCGTGGCTGAAGGTTGCGTAGCGTACCTCCCCCGTATGGCCGGACAGTGTCACCAGTTGGTCGCCGGTGTGAGCATTCCAAATCCGCGCTTTGCTGTCCCGACTAGTCGTCACAACGACTTTGCCGTTTGGGCTGAACATCACGTATGTGACTTCGCCATCATGCTTCAACGGTCGGGCAACCGGCTTGCCCGAAACGGCGTTCCAAATCCGTGCCGTGTTGTCCCTGCTGGACGTGACCACAAACCTGCCATCGCGGCTGAAGCTTGCCGATGAGACCCCCGCCTTGTGAGCGTACACGGTCTGGAGGGTCGGCAGCAATGAGAGGATTTGTCGCGTGCTGAAGCGGTGTTCGTCCACTCCAGCGGCACCTGCAGCGCCGCCTCCCGACTCCTTGCTGGCCAAGCTCAGGGCCTCGGCCTGCCACAGGAGTGCACCGGAAAAGTCCTTCTGTTCATACAGGCGCCAACTGTTGGCTGCGCACGTGCTGATCAGACGCTGCTGTGCCTTGGCCCGCTCGTTGGATATGCGGATATATGTGTAGATCGCCATGTGTACCAGTACTACCAAGGCCGCGGCTGCAATAGTAACTTGCAGGCGATACTTCCGAACACGGCGCCAGAGAAAGTAGAACGTCGTGGGGCGCCTGGCTGCCAAGGGGTTATGGTTGAGGTAGTTGTCGATGTCCGCAGCCAAGCTGCCTGCTGAGTCATAGCGATCCTCGGGATCGTGCGCAAGCGATTTGAGCAGCAGGGCCTCAAGCTCCTTGTCGACCTTCTTCGTGACCTCCCGCGGGCGGAGTACTTCCTCCTCGGCGATCCGTCGCAAAACATCATACCGTGTACCAGATACGTCGTGCGGGAATTCGCCGGCTAGCAGTCGGTATAGCATCACTCCCAGACTGTAGACGTCTGATCGGGTGGTGATCTGATCGATATGGCCGGCTGCCTGTTCAGGAGACATGTAGGCGGGAGAGCCGGCTATGTCGCCTTCCACGGAGACGGTCAGGGAGCGCTTTTCATCCTGAGACGACTTGGCCAGCCCAAAATCGACTACATGGGGCTGACCGTCCGCGGTAACAAGGATATTGGAAGGCTTCAGATCACGATGAATGACGCCCCGCTGATGGGCGTGCTGGACCGCTTGGCAGACTGACCGTATCAATTCGAGCAGCTGCCGTTGTGTGAGCTGATTATCTTGGAAGTATGTGTCGAGCGGCACCCCTTGCACAAGCCTCATTGCGTAGTAGTAAACCCCGCGGTGCAGGCCGCTGTCGTAGACGCGGGCAATATTCGGATGGTCGAGACGAGCAGCGAGCTCCACTTCTCGTTCGAACCGGGCCTGAGCCTTTTCACTACCGATCGCGGCTGCCGCTAAGAGCTTGAGAGCTACCTCGCGGTGTGTGCCGAGCTGAGTGGCCTGCCACACGACCCCCATGCCTCCTTCTCCCAACTTGCACGTGATCTTGTAGCCTTCCACCTCCGGTGTTGGCAAGAACGCCACCTGATCGCTCTCGACCTGCGGGCCGCTGACAGTCGGCACATGACTGATCCTGTCGCTCTTTTCGCCCATTGTCCACGTCCCCTGAGTCTGTGGCGAATTTCCGGGATCTCAGAATATGTACGTCCCGGATGACGGCGGATGGCTTCTTCCAGCAACCCTATGGCACGCCGCTGTCCGGCGGTCTGCTCTCGCTGACGGTCCGCGCCAGCTCCTTCTCGAGCTTCTCGACCAACTCCGCAGTAAGAATGTCTATCCACGCCGCCACCTTCCGTGCATAGTGCACGGTCTTGCTGCCGGCTATCGACCAATACACATCTCCTGTTTTTGTACTGACGCAACGGCACGAAAAGGAGATTTCCAGCATCAGACATGCCGGTTGTTGTGCCGCACTGGCTAAACGGATATCACCAACAACAATCGCATCAACATTGGCCAGTTTGCCTATGCGCGTATACTGCTTCCTTGCCACCAGTTCCGATAGCTGCAGGTCGTTTGCTTCAGCTATTCGCTCGAGCTCAGATCTGTCTTGGACTCTATACCTGTTCTGTCGCAACAGTGCCCCCGCCACAGCATCGGGGACAAGCACATCAGCTTCCCCAAAGTGCACGTATGACCACCCCTTGGGCTGTTCCTCAGGAACAGGGCGTGCCCACTGAAACTCGAGGACCGCCAGACTCTTTATCGCCGACTGATCGACTTGACCACTCACATCAACAGCATGGTGAGTGTAAACAGCCCTGCATCCCGTACCGCATGCAACACAGGCTATCCCCACAAGCAGGAAGCGACCCAACGAAGACCCGAATCCAGTGTGAACGTGATGCGCAGCCATCTCTTGCTCCCGTTGTATCGTGTCATCCAGTTTCGTCTTGTCACCCGTCTTGTGAGAGCTTCGTGCGACGTCGCCACACGTGACCGGAACATCCTGGAGGAGATTACCTACAGGTTCTTTGTGACGGCGCTCCCATCTTCGACAGGCTCGTGGCCCCAAAGCTATTGCGAATCACCTCGTACGTGGGGCATCCGACCCGATTCAAATCTGCTGTGTGCCCCCATTATATGAGCATACAAGCACACTTCAAGGCTCAACAAAAATCAGGAGTCATCCCCGCAAGCCTTCACGGCCGTGACAAACAGCTCCGATAATTCTTGCGGAACCCACGGCTTTTCAGCAAGTTCGGCGAAAGCCGACCTCAAGTACTCATAAGAATGTGTCGTGATCTTCTCATCATGAAAGACGAGCGCGCTGGCAATCGCGGCGTAGTACATTGCGATGGCCGAGGCGTGATCCGCCTCGGACGCCTTCTGAACGGCCAGCTCCTTGGCGTACTCTTTGATCGTCTTTACGGCCTTGGGGTCAGTGTTCGGATCCAGGAGGACCTCGCCCAGTGGCTTTTCCGACAGGGGCACAAGCTCCTTGCATAATGTCTCAGCAAGCCGGGCTTGCAGTAACTCCGCAATCGGCTTGGGCGGGTTCGTATCCGGCCGCGTACTTTCCTCCAGACCCATACCCAAGAGGCGCGCCAGCCGTTCAGAACTGACTCCAGAGGTCGATATGTCATTATCAGGCACGTTCGCAATTCCTTTGTTTACAAGAGGTTATTTAGAATCCTTTCACTATCTTGTGTGCCGACATAACTTACGGCTTGGCATCTGCCGGCGCGGAAGGAACCTGCCCTTCCCATACTAGATACGCAAAACACCTCGGGATCCTGCGCCGGGACCGGAAAGAATTTTCATCAAATCCTGGATCTCCCTGTCAACGTCTTTCTCGCTACCAACAAACTGCCGGACATGCAACCGCAGCATCTTCTGGAAACGTCGCTTGACAGTTATCAGCATGTTGGACACTTTGGTTTCATCGTCAATTCCGTGTTTTCCACACAAATCTGAAAGTGACGGTGGATCGGTATCTTCCTGGATCGGCTGCACAACCCTGGCATGGAAGACCAGCCAGTGCGCTTCCTGTCCGGACTGACAGCAGCCTGTCTTGACCTCGGCCAACACCTCGTCCAACAGCGCCGACGCCCAGGCGTGGATGAAGGCTTGGTCGGGGGTGGCATTGTCCGCCAACTCGGGGATGTTTGGCGAGTCGATGCCATCCAGGCGGATCAGACCCTTACTGGGCATCCGTTTCCTGGCTGTCTTGGCCCGGTGAACGCTGGTGACGTAATGGTCCAAGGCCGTCAGCAGAAGCGTACGAAACTTGCCCTTGGCCCGGTCCGCCTTCTGGATCAGTTTGCCTTCAAGTATCTTCGCGAAGAATCCCTGTGTCAGGTCTTTCGCTTTTTCGTTATCGTGGCCCTTCCGCCGGAGGTAGCAGTAGACCGGTTTCCAGTAGCTGCCGAGCAGATCCCCAAGCTCAGCCCGCCGCTTTGTCTCATCGTCCGTACGAAGGCTGAGGATCTGCGTCCAGTGTGTCCTCTGGAACGTCCCGTCCGGCCCGCCGATCTGTGTCCTGTCGTGATTCTTCATTGTGCCCACAATTCAGATTCACTTGGGCAAACCTGGCCTGGCCCGCCCCCGCAATTCCTTGGTTTCGCCGGCGGCATCACCGCCGCTGCCGTCGCTTTACCGGCCGGACTCATATTGCCACCTTCGACCGCCGTCATCCTACCACATCCGCCCGGCTACCGGCTACGGCCCCTTGCGGGGGACTGGCGTCAGAAAAGTGGAATGTCCCGTTCTCTGAGGGCTTGGGGGAACGCCGCGAAGTGGCTGACCTCCCACGTGGCGTCTGGGGGGTGTGTGCGCGGCCTGGGGCTGTGGGCCGTAACCAGCACTAGGCCAGCACGCGAATAGGTTCTCTTATCCCCACGGTTTCGGCATAGGTGCGCAAGAGCTCCAGAATGGTGGCCGTCACGACCTGCCCCTTCATCACGACGTATATGCCCTCCTTGGTGTAGACGTTCTGGTCGATAACCATCCCCGGCCCCAGTTCGAGCACGGAGACATTGCGAGTGACGTTGTTCTGGCGATTACTGTCCACCCCGACAAGTGCTTCGATAATCTCCGGGGCGTATGTATTCGGCCGCTTGCGCAATCGCTCTAAGGCGTCCGTCGCGGATAGCCCCTGCTCCAACGATGCGTCGAAGGCAAGCGCAACCTTCAAGATGCGCCCGCCCAGGATCGCCGTATCGTCGAACTGGGTGGCGACGGGCGCATTGTCATCAGTCGAACTTGCCTGCTGCCGTGCAATCATCTCTGCAACCTTCTCCAGGCGGGGAATCTCTGCGATCAGCTTGCGGGCTGCCAGCGGGTGAGTCGCGAACATCTCCCGCTCGTGCCGTGTGAGCTTCTTCCTGGCATAGGCCCTTTCCAACAAGTGTGGCGGCAGCGTGGCGCAGCCGATCTGAGACAGCATTGCCGCCATCTCGAACTGCCAGATGTCAGAAAGCCCGAGCTTGTTGGCGATATGCACCACGTATCGGCGGACCCGGGCCGCACGGCTGAACGCAATGGGATTTACCATGGAGAGCATGTCCGTCAGGACCTTCACACTGCCGCTCAAGGTTCTTTCAAGCAGCTCGCGCTCCGCCGTGATGAGCTGGTGCTGGCGGATCCCGGTTGCAATGGACTCTATGAGGGCATCCTTGGGGCATGGCTTGGTAAGAAAGCGGAAGATGTGGCCGTTGTTCACGGCCTCAATGGCCATTGGCAGGTCCGCCTTGCCGGTGAGAATCATCCCCACGGTGTCGGGTGCACGATCTTTAACCAAGGAGAGGAACTGAATGCCGTTCATTTCGGGCATGCACATGTCGGCGACAATTACGGCAAACGGTCCCTTTTCGTCGAGCACATCCAGCCCCAGCGCGCCGCTGGTGGCCGTCTCCACGTCGAATACCCCCTCCAGCGACGCCTTGAAGATCGGGAACATGTTGACGTCGTCATCAACAAAGAGGACCTTGTGGGCCATGGATCACGTTCTCCACGTGGCTCGTGGGCAACGCCCTTGCCCACGTCACATGTTATATTCCCATGTTCCTTATCAAGTCGGCAGACCGGGTCCTGCCTACCCCCAATTGACTTATCGGCATCCTGAGGCTGGCACATCAGTTGCGCTGCCAAAGGCCGCCACCGGCAGGCCTGCGGGCATCAAAAGGCAGCCTAAGGACGTCGCCGTTCAATGCTACTCTGTGAAGTCCCCAGGCCCTATGGGCCTCCAGGCCTATGGGTCCCAAGGGGGCGGGGGACGGAGAGGTGCGCCTGTACCAATTTTCGGCCGTGGGGCCGGTTAGCTTTCCTCCAGTAAGCGCACCGGCACCGGCTGCTTGACGGGGGCGGCCGAGTCGCCGCCGAGCTGCTCGATTATGTCCTCGATGCTCTGGCGAACCTGAGGGTCACCGTTGCGAATGTACTTCTTGAGCAGCGGAATGATGCCCTTGCCCAGCTTTACCAGGGCCTTCTTTGCGGCTTCGCGATCCTTATAGCTCTCTGCCCCCAGTTGGGCT
>SDBT01005688.1_pt1 | contig 20846 bp, 14 predicted proteins | sample 2277101 | NCBI WGS metagenome assembly SDBT01 (sample SAMN10404973, study PRJNA504765) | marine sediment metagenome | isolation source: marine sediment core GS10_PC15, 103 cmbsf | place: Arctic Ocean: Southern Knipovich Ridge | collected 2010
TTTATTTGAAGAAATTAAGGAAGATTTTAAACTGACCGAAGATATTCCTAATGACTTTTGGGCAGCAGTATTCACGGTAAATAATAACGAAAGTTTTAAAATAGCTTTTCATGCATTAAGTCTTGGGCTAAAGCCTCAACGATTGGAAAACGCATTAACTTTCAGAGGGATAAATATACCTAAAGGAAGCTTTCTATTATATGGAAATTCAAATGTGAAAAAATTGGATGTTCTATTTAGTCAAGTAACGATTTCCCCAATATTTATTGATAAAAAACAAAAGATGCAAATAAAGCCAATTAAAATACCAAGGATAGCATTAATTGAGTCATATTTTCATGATATGGATGCAGGTTGGACTCGATTTATTTTTGATACCTATTACATTCCATACAAAATAATTCGACCAGGTGATTTTGAGAATACAAATTTCGTCAAAGAATTTAATGTAATAATATTCCCAGATGAGAATAAATCAATTTTAATGGAAGGGAAATGGAAATCGGATAATGACGTGTATTCTGTAAGCAATTATCCTCCTGAGTTTACTAAAGGAATTGGTGAAGATGGAATGAAGCGATTAATGGAATTTATTGATGATAACGGTATTATTATTGCATGGGGTGGTTCAACCGATCTTTTTACTGGAATATTAAAGATTGAGCATTCAGAAGATGATTTAGAAGAGTTTCAATTACCGTTTAAAGACATATCAAAAGAGTTACAGAAAAAAGGATTGTATTGTCCGGGTTCTTTTTTAAATGTTTCGCTTGTAGAAAATCACCCGATTACTTTAGGATTACAAAAAAATATAGGTGTTTTTTCACGAGGTAAACCTATATTTTCAACCTCATTTCCCAGTTTTGATATGGATCGAAGAGTTATCGGTAAGTATCCAGAGGAAAATATTTTATTAAGCGGATATTGTGAGAACGAAGAAAAAATGGGTAATAAAACTAATATTGTTTGGTTAAAAAAGGGAAATAGTCAACTTGTACTTTTTGGATTTAGTCCACAGTTTAGAGGACAAACTGATGCTTCTTTTAAGTTATTATTCAATTCAATATTATTACCTGGGATAGAATAGCAGCAAAAAAATAAAAAAACATAACTTTATTATTTGTCCAATGGAAAACCGCCCCATAAATAGAGGTGGTTTTCTTTCGTTTTGAAGACAAATTTACTACACTATGACTACACTAACCTGTAAGTGCTGATATTGTTAATACTTAGTTGGGCTCATAACCCAAATCCTATTTCGCATAATAGATTTTTTTTACGAACTATTCTTATTTAATAGATTAAAACTATACTATAAATATCTCTTGTTCTTTTAATATATTACCATTACATTAGGTATATTTATTATATAATAATATCATATGTAATGGTAGTTTATTTGTGAGAATTATAAAGCGTGAAAAGGGAAGTCGGAGTTATTATTACCTACAACATTCTTTTAGAGTGAGTGGTAATGTAATAACAAGAGAAAAGTATATTGGAATTGTAGTTCCGAAAGAATTAGATAAAATAAAAAGAGAATTCAGGAAAGAAATACAACCGGAATTATATAAACGCTTAGAGCTGATTAAGAAAAACTTTCAAAAAAATTGGGGTAAACTTCCTGCGAGCATAAAAGAGCAGCAAAAAGAGGAATTAGCAATAACATTTACCTATAATACCAATGCTATTGAAGGCTCGACAATCTCAGAAGCAGAGGTAAGGGGAATAATACTAGATAAAGAATCTCCTAGTAAATCGTTAAGGGATATACATGAAGCTGAAGCTCATAATGCAGTTTTTCTTGAAATGCTCGAGCAAAGAACACCCATCTCAAATCTACTATTATTGAAATGGCATAAAAATATCTTTAACAGTTCAAAACCTGAACAAGCTGGTAAGTATCGAGAATACAATGTAAAGGTAGGGTCATATATTGCTCCCGATTATCGAGAGGTTAAAAAACTGATGAATAAGCTAATCCGATTCATAATTGAGGAGATGGATAATATTAATCAGGTAGAATTAGCTGCAATAGTCCATTATAGATTTGAAAAGATACATCCATTTGCGGATGGAAACGGTAGGATAGGAAGGTTACTTATGAATCATATTTTATGGTTTTCAGGATATCCAATATTGACTATTGAATACAAAAAAAGGAACTTTTATTATCGCGCTTTAGAAAGGGATGAAGAGGGGTTTATCAGTTATTACCTAAGAAGATATTTAACAGTACACAAATCTTAACTGCAATAATTTCCTTATTCAAAAATTTTGCTACAAGAAGAATAAAACTTTGCAATAAGGTTTAAAGACGCAACATCATTGCCAAAATGGACAGTAATGGATACTAGTGTAGCACAGTTTTAGCACACTTTAAAATGTCCCTATCATTGGCAGGTTTACTACATATTTACAACATTTTTCGGTAAGCCTTCATATAATTAACACTTCGTTGGGTTATAACACGAAAACAAAAGTAATATGAGAAAATGGTCTTATAATCCATTAATAATACTATTGTTATATAATCTAATATTTTGTATACTTTTCTCTACAAAAAATAAGGAGTATGTAGATGAAACAAAGTATGCAAATTCTAGTTTTTTTACTCAGTTTGGTAATTACGGGTCTCAACGCTCAATCGAGTGTTGCTAAAATTGATAAGGACGAGATTAAAAAACTACCGCAAGCAAGAAATATTTTTGATGTTATCTATTTAGAATCGGGAGTTAATTTGTCATCAACAACCAATCATATTAACTATGATAGAAGAACTGGAATTACATTTGGAGTTAGCACAGATATGGATGGTAGCACTATACCGTTTATCAAGAATGTATCAATATTGAATAATTTCAGATATCAATTAGCCATAGGCTTTGAGCAATTCGGTTCAAAATGGAGTGAAAGCGAGAAATGGGAAAGTGGCGAGAGCAGTAATAAGGTAAAATTTAGATTCAATTATATAGCCCCGAGAATTTCATTTGTATATGATATTAAATCTATTCCTGGCGAACCATATGTCATAGCAGGATTAAAACCTCGAATCTTGGTGGGTGGAACAGAATCATGGAAATTTAAATATGTAAGTAACTTAGAAGGCATGGAATATTCAGAAACAGAAAAAGGTGAACAAGATATAAAAGATAATCTAAAAACCTTAGATTTTGGTTTTGTTATAGGTGTCGGAAAACCATTTACTTTTAAGGGACATAACTTCATTGGAGAGCTAAAATATGAATTTGGATTGAGGAATATCTGGGATTTTTCTGAAAGTGATATGAATGGGTCAAACAACTCGAAATTGAAAAATAATACAGTAAATGTTATATTTGGCTGGCGCTTACCATTTGGCAGGTAAAAATAAAATTTCATAAACAATTAAAAATATAATAAGTATTTAAATATTATTTAATTAAAAGCCACCTAATATTTAGGTGGCTTTTTACATTATTATTGACAGGTCCATTTCATGTTTACAACATTTTACTGTAAATCTTGATAGGAGCGATACTTGGCGGAGTTTGATTTACTGAATTTTGATAGATTTTGCCTTGTTATATAATTTAAAATCAATCCTATTTACGTCTATTGTAATATCCGACATAAATATCTTCTCATCAATACCAATATCACGATTTACTGATAAATCATGTGCCAAACAAATTGGCAACCCCTCACTTTCATTATTTGAATCACAATTTTCAATTAATCCATAACATGTGTAACCACCTACTCCATCTAATATTTCACCTTTTGAAATGTTTTTCTTCGCATATGAGTATACGTTTGTCCGAAAACCATATTTTGGATTTAATAATGACCTTTGATCCAATACTGCCTCAGCTACTGTCCGCATAGTTTCAATATGACAGAGGTGATAAGGACGGTAAAATATGTTGAACCGACCTTTTGCCATGTCAGATGACGGGAACCAATCAAGCATACTTTGCTGATATTCATTGGAAGAATAGCCAACTACAAAAACACCGCCTTTTGGATAAGCGCCCAATATGTAATCAACAATCCTTCCATTTTTCTGATATAAGGATTCAAAATCATAATAATTAAAAATATCACGTACAGAACTGATTTCCTTACCATTCATTCCATGCTCTAAAACACTACAATTCAGTGCATTAGCGACCAAAGCATTTTCAATAGCTACTTTTGTACCATCTGTGTAAGAGGTACACATTATATAATCTAAATTTCTTTTGTCCGCTTCAGGAATAATTTTAGTAGGATTGCTGTATCGATCAAGAAATCCTTTGATATTTCCTGCCATAACTAATTCAAAACCCCAAAGATTTATTTCATCAGCAATCCGTTTTATGACACCAGGTTGATCACCATCCGAGCTTGTATACACTACTCCATTTTTTTTAGCAATATCTAAAAAATATGGTCCATATAATAAATCTGCTTCAGCGTTCATCATAATTAAATGTGTATTGTTTTCCAAAGCTTTTAGATCAATTAGTCCGGCAGCCTTAATAGAATTAGTCGCATCTAAAAAAGCATCGAAATACTCGCAATCAGCTAGTATCATTCCATCCTCGCAAATTGCAACATAATCGTTTTTAATACAATTGTATAAATCATTTTTGTTATCGACAATACGGAAATCTCTTCCAACTGATTTCACGGTATCGATTGCACGATCGAGTTTCAAATCTGATATTGCCACACACTCGATCCCCGGTGTAATTGAACATTGATAAAAAATTCCTTTACCCATTGAGCCGGTTCCAAGAAGTGCGATTTTAATATTATTACCTTGGCTTTGTAACGCTTCTAATCTTTTGAACATTTTTATCCTTATTTAAGATTGTTATTTCCATTCCTGAGAAAATCTAAAAATTCTTCTGTTTCATTAAATAATAATTCCTTTATTTTAATAAAATCACTCTTGTTCTTTTTTACTTCCGGATATAAAATTTTATTTGGAATAATATTTTTAAGTTTATGCGTAACACTAATTGGTAAAATTTTAGTAATAACTTGTTTAATATTATTGAATGTTGAGTTCTTTACGTGTCCTTTCATAGGACGGTTTTTATATTCAGATGCAGATCCAAGATGAAAGATAAAATCATCAAATATACTTCCAAAATGACTATGATATTGGCCACGATTTGTTCTCTGAAGCTTATACCAACTTAATCCCTTTAAGAATATTTTATACCCATAACCCATTCCAGTTTCAACAAGATTTCTCGTTTGGTTAGCCAGTTTAAAGTTAGTCCAGGTTGTTGATAACTCTTCTTGAATACTTGGTAATAATCTGGGTTGGTATTTAGTATAAAAATCACGAGCAAAAAATGTAAGTCCTGACATCGCTGGGAAAATACTTGCTAAAACACATGATCCTGATAATTTATTTTCTAAATATTTTTCCCAACCTACTTTTACTGGAAATGAATCGGGATGCATTATAGCAATGTGTGATACACCATCGCCAATAGCGGTTTTAACAAGCTGCTCTAAATAGTGCGAATGTTCCTTTGATCCTCTCCTTTCTTCATTTTGTCCCGTATAATTACTACAATCACAAGGTTTAACGAAATTATATTGTTTTAATTTGGTAACAAATCGAGGGAGAAGCATGTTTGTACCAGCGTAAATAGTAAATGGGGAGGTTGTGTTTTCCTTTATTTTATCGAGATGTATCTCCAATAATTTTTCATTATCTTCGCTAACTAAATAAACTGTAACGATACCTAATTTCACAAAAACTTACCTTTAAATTAATTATATAAAACGATGATAGGTGAAGCATACCTTGCATTAATTCCAAAAATAAAGTTAAAACATTATTGTATACAATACATAGTAAGTTATTAATTAAAATATGTTGATCTAAAATTTTTTGATGGCTGCATGCTTTTAGTAACTCAAACAATAGTTGAAACTCAAATATCTTATAATAAAATTTGCATACTAGAAATTTTACGAAATATTATTGAAATAGCACCAAGAAATATTAATTCTTGGGACTATTCGGTGGCAGATTCCCACACAGTAGCTGCGCTAATTTGTAAGTCCACATATTGTTGACACTTCGTTAGGTTTTTAATATTAATATAGTTATTGTAAAGATATTAAATAATTCTTAGAATTTGTAGTATTATTGACTCAAATCAAAAGTGCCTTGGAGGTAAGTATAGCAAATTTTTTAATTATAGCGATTATTCCATTGATTACCATATCCGTATTTAATTGTACGTCATCTTCAAATAAGACCGAAATAATTGAAATTAAAGAACAAGAAGCTGTAAAAAATAATATAAGGTTTGCTATAGCTCCCGGGCAAGTGGTATTACAAGCTACCGTTATAGAAACAAATAAAGTAGAGTCAAAATTGATTTTATCTATTCTGGTTAATAAAGTGTTAGAATATGGCTCAGCTACCCCGCCTATAGCAAATGGTTCGAATCTGATCGTGTTCGCAAATGAAAGTATGTTAAACGCACAAGTTCATAATAATGAACTAATTAATGTATTAATGCGCCATATAGAACCAGGACCGGGTGAAGAAAATAATACGAATTGGCAAATATTAAGATTTAAGTAAATAACTATTGGAGGTTTATTATGTTTTTAAAAAAACACCCCATAACCATAATAATTATTGGATTTTCTATTATAGCTTTTCTTTGCATACAATTTTATTTTAAAAGTGATAGTAAACAATATGACAATTCTAGCAGAGTGTTGGTAAAACCTTCACCTGGACAAAAAATGACGACTATAGAAGAAAGATGGGAATTCATGTTCAATTTAACGCGCGATCCGAAAACTAATACTATTCCAAAAAATATTCGGGCAAGAGAGCTGGCACATGCCAAAAAACTGCAAAAAACATCCAATAATTTGAGTAGCGCCGCTATATATGATTGGGCTGAAGTGGGTCCTAACGATGTTGGCGGAAGAACAAGAGCCTTGGCTATTGATATTATTGATCCAAATAGAATACTTGCCGGCGGAACTTCAGGTGGAATTTGGGAGTCAACTGATAATGGTGCTACTTGGGAATTAAAAAGTTCTTCAACTAGTTTATTAAGTGTAACATCGTTGGTACAGGATCCAAGAAACGGGTATACAAATATTTGGTATTACGCTGCCGGTGAATGGAGTGGTAATACTGCTAGTGCTAGAGGGGGGGGGGCAACTTTTCGTGGGAATGGTATATATAAATCTACAGATAATGGCAAGACCTGGAATGTAATAGCAACTACAACCAGCGATCCAACATCGTTTGATTCTTTTTATGATTATGTCTCTAAAATAATCGTTAATCCAGCATCCGGTGCCGTATTTATCGCAGTTGCCTATTATGGTATATTAATGTCACCCGATGGTGGTACTACTTTTTATGCGATGCAGGACTTAGCCTCCTTAGGATGGCCAAAAAGTCATTATAGTGATATTGTAGTAGCGGGCGATGGTACATTAATAGCTTCACTATCTCAACTTGCATATGATAATCCGCCTGCTCTACCTCTACCCGGTATTTATAGATCCACAGATGATGGTTTTAATTGGGAAAATATAACTCCGGCAGGTTTCCCGAGTACTCATGAAAGGACAGTATTAGCAATTTCTGAATCAAATCCGAATATTGTCTATGCCCTTACAAACACCGGTACAATGGATGGAGATAATGAAGTTATAACACTATTTAAAATAGACTATTCAACTAGTACAGCGACCGACCTGTCCGCAAACTTACCAACATATGATGGTGTGTTTTCAGGAAGTGGGAGAATAGATACTCAAAGTAACTATAATATGGTTATTAGTGTAAAACCGGATGATGAGAACTTTGTACTTATTGGCGGCACCAGTCTATTCAGATCCACTGATGGATTTAGTATAGCATTAGCTAAAATCGCCGATGCCAAAAATGATTGGATCGGAGGATATCAGTATGTAGAGGATGATGATTTCTTTTATTACCCGAATCATCATCCTGATCAACATGCTCTATTCTTTGATATAAATGATCCAAATAAACTTTGGAGTGGTCATGATGGTGGGTTAAGCTATACCACAAATATTACCAACACAAGCTATACTGACTATTTTCCTTGGGAATCAAAGAATAATGGCTATAATGTAACTCAATTTTATACTGTGGCGATAGACAAGGAACTGGGTGACAATAAAATTATGGGCGGGACGCAAGATAACGGTACACCGCATTTCCAAGTGGAGAATGGAGCACCAACTCCTTCCAGTAATTTAAGCGGGGGCGATGGTGCTTACGCCTATTATGGCGATGATTTTGTCTATATTTCAAGCCAGAACGGTAAAATATACAGATCAGCTTATGATGGCGACGGTAATCCTATTAATATGTGGCTTCCATTACCACCAGGTCAACTTAGTCAATGGTCAGAGGTTTATCCACGTGATGCCAGTGGTCAATTATTTATAAATCCCTTTGTTATTGATCCAAATGATGAAGATATCATGTATTATCCGGCAGGTACTACATTGTGGAGAAATAATGCCTTAACCAGTATACCTAATTATGAAACGCCGGGCACGTTATCAGGGTGGACAGAATTATCTAATATTTCTGTACCAGCAGGATATGTTATTTCAACGCTAAACGTTACAACAAGTAATCCAACCAACGTATTATACTATGCTGCTAGTAGTACCACTGCTGCTCCGAAAATATACAAACTGGAGAACGCTAATGATACTACAGATGGCGAAGTAGATGTTTCAGTACCTAGTGCAGTTGTTGGCGCCTATGTTCATGATATTGCAATTAATCCGGAAGATGGCTCGGATATTATAGTTGTTATGTCCAATTACAAGATTACCGGATTGTATCATTCGAGTGATGGCGGATTAAATTATACAGCCATCGAAGGTAATTTAACCGGCACTGCTGAAACTCCCGGACCGTCGTTAAGATCTTCTGTAATAATGCCATTTGCCGGAAATCCTAAAATATCCGCTATACTCGCACAAAATAATGGGAATAATAAATATCTTATCGGAACAAGTACCGGGCTTTATTCTACAGAAAATTTAGCTGGTAATAACACTGTTTGGTCGCAGGAAAGTCCCACTGGAATAGGAAATGTTGTAGTAGAAAAATTGACTGCAAGAACATCAGATAATCAAATTGGAGTTGCCACACATGGCCGGGGATTGTGGATGAGACCTTTTAACAGTTTAGTAGGCGTTAATTCTGACAATGAAGACATATTTTCGATGCAATTTGAACTTGAGCAGAATTATCCAAATCCATTCAATCCGATTACTACTATAAACTATCAATTATCAAAACAAACTAATGTAGTAATTACTATTTATGATATAAGTGGGCGTAAAATTAGAGAATTGGTAAATGATAATGAATTACCCGGTTATAAGTCAGTGGTGTGGGATAGTCGTGATGATTATGGACAAATGGTTAGTGCTGGTGTATATTTTTATCATCTGAAAGCAGGAGAGTATAGTAAAAGTCAGAAAATGTTATTATTGAAATAATAGCAAACAATATAATAGCTAGAAAAAAAGCTGTCATCTTAAATGAATGATAGCTTTTTTTATATGAGGGAAAATTTTGCTGCACTAGTATTTACGGGTCGTTCGACTCATATTTACTAGTTCTTCTAGTTCAATTCTAATTAGTATCTATAAATAATTATTTAGTAATTTTCATCGATATAAGATCATTATTCTAAAATTTCTTAAATGATCCAATCAATAGGAATGAAAGAGGAGGTATAATGTGCCGACCAAATTAATTTTAATCCTTGGAATTTGTGTGTTACCATTTAGGTCCTTTGCTGCAGAGGATTTGCAAAAACTGGCAGCTGAGTTTTTCGCTTGGCGAGCGATAACCCAGCCGGCAACTTCTGATGATATTAACCGAGTTGAACGCCCTGATGGGTGGACACCGGATTTTTCCAAGTCGTCCATCCGGAATTCACGTCAACAGTACCTTAAATTTAAAGAAAGACTATTTGAATTAAATCGCCTGAACTGGACCCGCAGTGACAGCATTGATTTTTTGTTGATGCATTCAGCTATAGAGCGCGTGCATTGGGAACTGGATGTTTTAAAATTGCACAGCAGGAATCCTGATTTCTACGTTCATCAAACGTTGGGTACGCTATATGAGTTACTACTGATCCATTCACCCATGACTAAAGTCCGGGCTCTTAATATAATTACTCGATTAAACTCATTTCCAAAAACCATTTCTAACGCTAAAGATAATCTGACAGAACCGGTTGCGGCTTTTGCTGAGATCGCGCTGGCTAATTGCTCTGAACCTACAAAACGTTTGCGTGAGTGTGCAGTAGCACTAAAAGCAATGTTTCCCGCGGACTTGCACTCAAAATTAGATGAAGCGATAACTAAAGCTGCAGCAGCATTAGAAGATTATATCATTTGGTTAAATAACAATAAACATGTCATGTCAACTCAAATCAGTGTTGGCAAAGCGGGCTATGAATATTTTCTACGCGAAATCGCACTAATTCCCTACACGCCTGAGCAACTGATAATTATGGGCGACCAAGAGTGGAATCGCTCCGTTGCCTTTACACATTATGAAGAAATGAGAAATAATGGAATACCTGAACCGAAGTTGTTTGATTCTGCCGAAAAACAAAGTAAGCAGCAGCGCATCGACGAATCTGATATCCGTAAGTTTTTGGTGGATCAGAATATTGTATCGGTACCCGATTGGTTAAAACACTACAAAAATAAAAAGATACCTGCACATATTGCACCGTTTATAAACATGGGTGTGGTCGATGATTTAACATCCGAGAACCGATTAAACGAAGATGCGGTGGCCTATATTCCTGAGCCGGCAGCAGACCTGTCTTTTTTCTGGCGAGCAATAGCACAGGATCCGCGACCAATCATCATTCACGAAGGAGTACCCGGTCATTATTTCCAGCTTGCGCTTTCCTGGGCAAATCCAAATCCAATTCGCAGACATTTTTTTGACTCCGGCTCTATTGAGGGAATTGGATTTTATGTAGAAGAGTTGATGCTACAATTCGGTTTGTTCGATGATCGGCCGCATACACGTGAAATAATATATAGTTTCATGAGACTCCGGGCTTTGCGCGTTGATGTTGATGTAAATCTGGCACTTGGTAATTACACAATTGAACAAGCTGGTGCTTATTTGGCATCGACGGTACCAATGGATAAAGCAACTGCGGTAGCAGAAGCAGGATTTTTTGCACTGACACCGGGTCAGGCCATTACCTACCAAATTGGCAAATTACAAATTTTCAAATTCCTTTCTGATGCAAAAATTACCCTCGGAGGCGATTTTAATCTCAGACATTTTCATGATTATATGATGGAAAACGGCAACGTTCCGATTGCCTTGCAACGTTGGGAGTATCTGGGATTAACTGATGAAATTAAGAAGCTTTGGCCAGCAGGTGATACGTCTGCATCACAGTTATAGCACACATTTTAAACCGCTACTCGCAAAATATTGTCCACACGGAATCGCAAGGTTAAATTCAAAAAAGGGCACTTAAAATGTGCCCTTTTCATCGGCAGTTTTTCCGACATTATGCCTACATTTTTCCGTAAATGTTGGTATTGTTAATCGTTAATTGGGCTCATAATCCAAAGATTGTAGAATCTAATCCTATCCCCGTTGCTGAGAGAACCCTTACAATTTTATTCTGTATTAATTCCCGAAAAGTTTTTTAAATACCGGTAAGCATTCACGGTAGCCGTCTTCATACGATCCATTTTCAGGATGATAGACGCTTTCCAATGAGACTACTCCTTGATATTTATCTCTTTTAAGAGCACTAGCAATGTCTTCTAGATAGGGTGCCATATCCCCTTCTCCCAGTGGACAAAATTGAACGGTAGCGCGTGAAATATTAGATTTGCAATCTTTTATATGGATGTGTCCAAGATAATCCTTGATCTCTTCATATGCATCGGGGTAGGGGATTTCTGTACAATATAGAGTATTGGGGATATCCCAGATAAGTTTTAGGTGTTTAGTTCCAAGATCATCAATAAGTTTTCTTCCGAGCCATCCCGATGTAATCATAGCATTATTCCCTGTTTCAACAGCAAGAGTTATACCCTCATCTTCGGCCAATTGTATCGGTGCTTCCATAAGCTTTAACAGTTTTTCCCACGAACCGGTACTCGCCACCCATTTTTCTGCGCCGTTTTGGCCGAAGATGATCATTTCTTTTCGAAAACTCATAATGCGAACCATATCAGTCCCCAGTTCTTTGGCAATTTTTATACAGCGTTTCAGACCGTTGAAATGTTTTTGATAGGCCAGATCCTTCGGTTCGATCTCCATTACTAACATTCCAACGAAATTATGGCGTGTAATGCAAGGTACTTTCACATTGTATTTTGTAATAAGTTTCTTGATTTTTTGGATTTCCTCGGGAGTTTGATCTCCGATTTCCTTATCCCAGACAAATTGTAATTCAGCATGCTCTAATCCGGTTTCATTCATAACTATGAGAGCATGTTCTAAATCTTTACTAATTCCATCCGTGATTACACCAAGCTTCATTTTTACCTCCGTTTATTGTTTTTTAACTTTAGTTCCGGCAATTTGCTCCAATAACTTCACAATAGACCAATTATCTTCATCGGGGAATAATGATTTACCGGCCCGGAATAATTCATATGCGGCACTGGCTGTGAACATTGCCACTCCATTTTCTTTTGCCATATTCATTGATATTCCCAAATCTTTGTACATCGTTCCTATATGACTGCCTGTACCTTTAAATTTGCGCTCCATGATTAATTTTGCTGAATTTTTAAATAATGGGCTGCTTACACCACTTGCACTAAAAACATCATATAGTGTTTCTGCTTTAACACCGGCTTTAACACCTAAAACTAAGGATTCGAAAATGGCTGTAAAACTGGCACCGATAAATGCTTGTAAGGCTGCTTTTACAGTTTGTCCTATGCCAATTTCTTCACCCACGTGAAAAATATTTTGTCCCACAGCCTCTAATACATTTTTACAATTCTCAAATACTTCCTTTTTAGCAGCCGTCATTAGAGTCAGAGTTCCGTTATCGGCTCCTGATTTCCCACCGCTGACAGGTGTATCAATCAGGTTAATACCAATTTCAAGTAACGGTATTTCAAGTTCCTTTACTTCCGAAGGATTAATTGTTGCTGTTATAATTATTGTAGATCCCGGCTTCAAATATTTTATCAAACCTGTTGAGCCAAGTACAATCTCTTTAACTTGCTCACCATTAAGCACCATTATAAATACAATATCTGAATTTTCGGCGATTTCTTGATAGTTAGCCGCTGGTTTTCCACCCAACCGCTCCAATTCTTTTAGGGGATCTTCTCTTAGATCAAACCCGTATAGTTTAAAATCATTTTTTAATAAATTAGCGGCCATTCCCATACCCATATCGCCAAGCCCAATAATTCCAATATTTTTCATATTCATTCTTCCTATATTATTATTATTTATTATATAATACCAAATATGTTGTTTTTAAAATAGTGAAGGTATCCATAATGTTAGTTGTGGAAATATACTGATTAATATCAAGGTCAGAATATTCGCTGCTAAAAACGGGGCTGTGCTTTTGAATATAGTCCCGATACCCAAACCAGAAATTGCCGCCCCAACATTAATGCATGTTCCAACCGGCGGAGTGACTGCTCCGACAGCCAAACCGGATATTAAAATTGCGCCAAACTGAATGGGTGAAATTCCGACAGCTACACAGGCCGGTAATAATACCGGGGTCAATAATAAAATTGCCGGACTTACATCTATAAAAGTACCTGCAATTAAAATTATAACAACAATAAAGAGCAACATTGCTACCGGTGGAAGATTCATAGTAATCATAAAATCGGCTACTGTCTGTGGTATTCGCTCGAGAGCCAGAATCCATATATATAATTTTGAAAGGGCAATCACAATCATGATCTTTGCGCTGGTCATGATAGCAGAATTAAAACAATCAGGAATTATTTTTGTGATATATTTTTTCCAATAACCTATTCTAAGAAATATCAAGCCTACTATGAAAGCATAAAAGACGCCAATTGCTGCTGATTCTGTCGCAGTAGCGATTCCAAAGACTACTGATCCTACCACAAATATTGGCATTATAAGCGCTAGGCTAGAGCGCTTAACTTGATAAACAATACTTTTGGGCGTTAAGCTAACTTCCTCTTTTGGATAATTATTCTTAATTGATATCAGCATTGTAATCGCTAATTGAAATATTCCAATCATCACTCCGGGAATTAATCCACCCAAAAACAGTTTGCCCACAGATTCTTGAGCAATAATTGCATAAAGAACCATTGGAATACTGGGTGGGATGATCATTCCCATCGTGGATGAAGCAACTGTGATTCCAGTTGCAAAGCGTTTGGGGTAACCGCGTTTCTCCATCTCCGGTATGAGAACCGCTCCGATTGATGCAACATCTGAGGCAGAAGATCCGGATATTCCGCCAAAGATCATACTGGCAATAACATTAACCAGCCCCAAGCCACCGCGAAATCTACCGACAAATAATAAACTAAAATCAATCAGACGTGAAGTGATTTTGGTTTTATTCATCAATAATCCCATTAGTATGAACAGCGGTAAGGCTATTAATGCATACATATTCAACCCAGAAAAAAATCTTTGTGGTAATATTATTAGCAGTTCAGGTTGATATATAACTAAATAGCTAAATGCTGATAATCCCAATGAATAAGCTACCGGAATACCTAGTACTAAAAAGATCAATAAGCTAAGTAATAATATCGTCATAAATGGACAACTATGTTTTCTTTGGGTTTAGCAATAATATGATTTGAACTAGACAATAAAAGATTGCGAATCCGCAACTTATTGGTACTACTATTTGCAAATAAACCCGTGGTATGCCTAATACTGCAGTTAAATAACCTCCGGTTTTACTAATCCATGGAATACTATACTTGATCATTACACCATTAAGAAAAGCAATCATCAAAAAATTAAATATGTTGATTAATCTATTTAGCTGCGGATGTAATTTGTCAATAAAATAAGTAATTGCAATATGTTCCTTTTTACCAACGATAACAGCAGCACCTATTGCCGAAGTATACATAAATAGGATCACCACCAACTCATTTCCCCCGACAATTGTTGTATTGAAACCATACCGTAGAAATACCAGGGCGATTACCAGAATAACAATGCAAAAAAATAGCAGGCTAAGAATATATCCTAAAAGCCGAGTTAGAACCATCGTGCTTTTTATTAGCCATTTCATATTTGTATACAAATTCTCATCATTGATAGAATAGAGTAATTAATTAGTCATTCTTTTATATGGTTTGTGAAACTTGATCGAGCGGATTTAATATCATCCCATGAAAAATATCCCTTATCAATGAAGTATTGATAAACCGGAATTGTCGCAGTGCGAAATTTTTCTAGATTTTCCGGTGTAACAAAATTTGTCTCAATCTTTTCCGCAAGTTGTTTTATGTATAAATCTTCATTTTCACGATTCAATTGATCACTGTATCGCATCGTTTCTACAGCAACTTGATCAAAAATCTTTTTTAGCTCCGTAGGTAGTGTATTGTACCAATCAAGATTGACCATGAACGGATCCGGACCAGTAGCATAGTATGATATTGTGAGATATTTCTGGACTTCATATATTTTAAAATCCCAGATATTTGATACGGCATTATCTTGCCCGTCCACAACACCGGTTTTTAGTGCCATGTAAACTTCACTATAGGGTAGTTGCTGAGGATTAACACCTAGAATTTGAGAAATCACTACATAAACTTCTTGTGGCGGTACTCGCATTTTTAGACCACGCAAATCCTCGGGAGTATGAATTGGCTTTAGATTGTTGGTATGTGCTCTGAATCCCTGAGAAATTCCACAGGCAGGGATGTGAAAACCGTTGGTTTTAGCTTCTTTGTTTATTTTTTTTGTGAAATTACTATTGATTAGTTTTAATGCCTGATCCCAATTATCAACAAGAAATGGTAACATAAAAATATAATATTTTTTATTGGCGTAAATAAATCCGCCACTACGTGTTCCCTGCAAAGCTCCGGTCGCTACCATATCAAGAATTTCAAACTCTGTACCCAATACTGCTGAAAAATAATTTTCAACTTCTATCCTACCGTTGGTGCGTTTTTCAACTTCTTCTTTGAAAAAGATCATTGATTGGCTGCGTGGATGTTGTTCGGGTTGTGAATTACAATATTTAAAGACGTATGTTTTTTGACCTAATAGGATATTGATAAACGCGATGATAACGATAAGTAGAATTGCTACATCTCGTTTATGTCCTTTTTTCACAATAGCCAGTCTTTTAAAGCTTAAGATAAATAACTTGATTTGCTGCTTTATACTAATAGCAAAAATATCATTTAATTAAGCGTGGATCCCAATTAGTATTAATTGTCAATGCCGGCTCAAACTGGCTTGCTATTGAATCCCAAGGCACACATTTGAAATTTTGTGTAGCGCTAGGATTTCTACCGTCTTGGGTGACAAATACACCACTTGGGAATGCTAAACCTAATCCAAAGTTTGTTACATCTATCCCATCAGTTTCCTGCACACCATCGATATTATCACCATTCACTATTTGAAATGTGCCAATATAGTTGTTATTTCCTTCTCTTGCGTAGATTACATAAGTATTATTACCCTGGCTGGAAGCTATCAGATATCCAGTGGTACGACTAGCAAAATACAAGGTTAAACCTTCTAGGTCTGGGACAAAATGGTTACCTACTGAATCTACCAGAGTTTTGGTGGTTTCAGCGTTTGGTTCGGCGGCAAATTTCCAGAGAGCTTGCTCTTCTTCGCCTACGTAAAGAATGCCAAATATATCGTCAGCCACACAACCTTCCGGCTGGGAATCAACACGCAGTGTGCGAACCAGTTTTCCGTCTACGAGTCCATTGCCATTATCAAATAATTCCCACTGTTCGATTTTTCCGGTTTTATCATTTAAAAAAGCGTAAAACTTGCCGGTTTTCAAACTGAAATACATACATGAGCCATATATGCCGTCATCCAATCCTAATGGTAAATTTCGGGCGGACACCGAAATCAAGTTTCTAGTATCTGGATCGATTTTATAAATCGATAGCGAGTTCAGATCACGGTTACCGGCAGTGACTAGAGTCACCGATTCGCCACCCAGTGAAAAATTATAGCGTAGATCGACGTTATTCATTCGACCATCAACAATCCGCTGAATCTCATTTCCTTTCAGATCATAGACTAGCAACCCAGCACCTGCTTGTTTATGCGTCCCGATTATTGTGGACAAGGAGGGATTGGTTGGATGAATCCATATACAAGGATCATCGGCAGCGTCGTTTTTACTGGGAACCGGAGTAGTTTCCATTGTTGCCATTACCGACTGTATTGTATCGGTAATTGTATAGGTTCTGAATGGATTACAACCGGTTATTAACATTAATGCCAACAATCCAATTAAATGTCTCATAATCATAAATCCTTTTTCATTGCTATTGTTTTATTAAAAAAAAACTGGCACACTTAAAATAGTGATGCCAGTTTTTTTTTTATCTGTGTTACTAGTCCCTAAAAGTCGATTTTTATTCCTGCACGGGCACCGAATGAATACAATTCCCGTTGAATTGGGAATTCTTCACTGCCGACGAAGTACACCAATGGGGTATTGGTAATATTCGTTGCGTCAACATAGAACTTGATATTGTTTTTCATAGTGTATGAAGCAGAAAGATCAATCTGTAGATTATCAGCATAATAAATATCTTCGTCTGCATCCCCACCAACTTCAAAAATATATTCTCCATGAAAATTGGCTGCTACTTTAGCAGCAAACCCATATTTTTCATAGGACAAACCGAAATTACCAACAGCGGATGCTTGTCCCGGTAGAGTTGTTGCTTCTCGATCAAGATATTTAGCTTCGGAAGTAGTATTGGTATAATTCAAATAAATTCCCAAACCATTTAGTGCTCCAGGCAGGAAAGTAAGTGCCTGTTGCCACTGTATTTCAAATCCGCTTAGAGTTGCATCCTCACCATTTACGGGATAATACCACTCCTCAACCTCTTCACCACCAAACATCATATCATCAGGTTCTTCAACTTTATTGTAGATATAGTCTTGCATTGTTTTTGTGAAGAAACCGCCGGATATGATACCCAGCGTACCAACGTAATATTCTACCATAATATCAAGGTTGGTCGACTGAGTTGGAATTAGTCCGGGGTTGCCTTCCAACAACTCACCATCGTCAAAGAATTTGTATGGCACCAGCGTAATATAATCGGGGCGGGCGATTGATTGGGTGAAAGCCGCCCTTACTACCAGTTTATTATTAACATTGTATCGTAGGTGAATCATGGGGAGTACATTGGTATAGTCATTGCTTCCTTCGACTTTTTTCATAACAGTTGCAGGGTCATCTGCATCTTCTGCAGCGGCAAGATCGCCTTCCCAGCCATGATAAGTTGTGTTAGTCATCTCGACTCGAGCACCGGCTAATATCATTAGCTTGCCAAAATTTAGGTTAGTCATTCCATAGAACGCTTTTACATCTTCTTCGGCTTCCCATGTTTCGAAATAATTGGCTTCAAGACCAGGAAAGGATTCAAAATCGCTATTTTTGTTGGCTTCCCAGAAATTATCAAATTTATCGGGGTCTATGCCCAATTCGCTAGAATAATGACTATCCATGAATTCACCACCGTCAATGTCCATTTCGAAATCGGTTGCCATCAAATCATCGTCGCCATCCCATTCATATAGCATTTCATTGGTTTTATCAGAAGTCTTGTTCTTATTGCGGATTTTACCACCGAACTTGAGGTTACCAACTGCTGAACCAAACGAATAAGGTATTTGAACATTGAAAGCACCAGAATAGTCTTTATCGTCTGTCTGTTCACCATCTTTGTATTCCATTTCATCGAATTCAAACTCACTATAATCGTTCAATTCTTTATCGTTAGTAACATTAAATGTAGGATATATTTCATCGCTGATATCATGATCCAAATTAAACTTTTTTTGTTTAAAGACAACATCACGGCTTGGGTTGCGCAATTCTTCGGCAAATGAAGTTGATAGATCGTAGTCTAATTTGATATTACCAAATTGGTGTTTTCCACCAACAGATATACTCTGAATGACGGATACTGATTTACGATCTTTTAATTCGCGATATATGGGTACTCCAACCACATGGGTAGCACTAGTGTATCCCGTACCTGGTTTTTCATCGTCGACTGATTTTCCGAAACGAATACGTAGCATTTGGCGGGTTTCAGTATCAGTATAATTATTCCGTAAGTAGCGGAAGTATAATGCTGAATTATTGTTAAGTTTATAGTCCAAGTTTAGGATTAATCCGACCCGTTTGCGACTTAGATCATAGACACGCAGTTGCATATCATCGAGAACTTTTGCATCAATTGCATCTGTTTTATATATTACATCACCATCATCAATTTCGTCTATTTCGTCAGTTACCCATTCGGCTTCGTCATTCCATTCCAATTCCAGGTCATCGGTAGCCATGTCGGCATTGTTATAACTGCCACCAATTAACAATCCCAATTTGCCATCCATGAATTGATTACCGTAAGTGAAGGTCATTTTTTGGCCCAAGTCACCACGCAGGTTACGATAACCGCCTGATACATCAATTTTCATTACTTGTCCGTCGAAGTCAAAAGCATTCTTAGTGATCAAGTTAACCGAACCACCGATTGCGTCACCATCCATATCAGGTGTCAATGCTTTGGTTACTACGATCGCCCCCATCAAGTCTGATGGAATTACATCCAATGAGACGTTACGGTTATCATCCTCCGGAGAAGGAATATTATTACCATTAATTTGAGTCGAGTTTAGCCTAGCCTCAGTACCACGTATTAAAACGTAGCGTCCTTCACCATGGTCATTCTGCACGGATATACCAGGTAATCTTCGCAGTGCCTCGGCAGTATTGGGATCAGGGAAAGCGTCAATCTGTTCCGAAACAATAATGTTTTGGATACGGTCAGAGGATTTTCGCCAATTGAGAGCTTTTGCTTCACCCTGGCGTAATCCCGATACAACTACCTCTCCCATTTCAATATAGCTGACAATAATACCTATTTCGAAATAATTATCCATGACGTTATCGGAAACATTTATTTCTTGTGCGTAATCTTCATAACCGATATACTGAACCGTAAGTGTGTAGTCTCCAGTCGGAACATTTGAAATGTTAAATTCTCCTGTTCTAGTAGTAGCAGCACCGTAAGAAGTACCAATCAACATTACATTGGCGCCCGGCAATAATTCTCCGCTATTTGCATCAGAAATTTTTCCGGTAATAGTGGCTGCCGGTAATGAAATTGCTAAACCAAATAAAATCATTAAAAACGCTAACATCACTCTATTTGATTTATTGGTTTTATTATTTGAATTCATATTGAACCTCCCTGAATTTTGTATGATATTTGCCTGTTTGTCTATACATAATAATAATATTTGATGGAAATATCAAGCGATATTATTATCCTATTAACGGCATAATTAGCGTACCGTAAGATATTGTTATTATATTAATATAACAACTAGTATTTATTGAAAAACAAACATAAACATTACTTAAATACGCGTATAAGATATTTTTTAAAAAATAAAATATTTTTATGAAGTGAAATAAAATACGTGACACTTATTATATTTCTTTCATATTATTGTATAGACAATTAGTCATAATAATTGAGATAAGAAGGACAACAAGTCTGAGTAAATGCAATGATAATAGATAGAAATA
>SDBT01005689.1_pt1 | contig 20846 bp, 12 predicted proteins | sample 2277101 | NCBI WGS metagenome assembly SDBT01 (sample SAMN10404973, study PRJNA504765) | marine sediment metagenome | isolation source: marine sediment core GS10_PC15, 103 cmbsf | place: Arctic Ocean: Southern Knipovich Ridge | collected 2010
CTCCCCGGGCCTCAAATCATCTCTGGAAGCGATCGCGACCGGCACTTCCTGCCACTTGTTACCGACAAGCAGGAAGGAAGCCATCTGCAGGTAATAAGGCACAGTTCCCCCGGAGACCCACAGGCGTGCATAGCTCAGTCTCGTAAAATCTGCGGACGCCGTGTCGCCCCGAACGGTGTAAACCAGGGAGTCCTGCAACGGTATTCTCAGAAGCTGCCAGCCCGATTCTGTGGAATCGGCCCAGTACTCCGGATCATCTAAGTCGATTGTGTATTCGAAATAACCGTCTTGCCGATCTAACGATCCGTTGTTATTGATATCCTCGGTGTCGAAACGGCCCAATCTGTCGGCATCCAATCTATTATTTTCGGTGCCGTTGATCCCAGAATAGTTATAAGGATCTTCGTTGCTGTAATCCCAGTCATCGCCTTCGGGATCGGGATTCGATATCGGGTCATAACCCGGTTCATTTACACTAAACAGTCCATCCAGCCCGGTGTCTTCCTCCCGAAGCAGGACATCATTCAGATCAGCATCCTCTGAATCGTACTGCCCGTCATCATCGAGGTCCTCGGAGATTAGACCGAGATTGATATGCAACAGGGGAGCCCCGGACTCGACGGTTGTATCGGGGAAATACCAGAACTCGATAAACTTCGTCAGGCTATGATCGGCCATTCCGGAATAAACCGGTCTCATTATGCCTGCCCAGGAAGAATCCGGATATGCCGCCGTGCTGTCCGGAAAGAATCGCAGATTCAAGACGTCGTGCCGGTCATCCTGCGACCGCTCTTCCCGCTCGGGCCAGATTTCTTCTGCCCTTACCGCATCAATGGGGTTATACCACCACAGATCCGTTCTGTAATCCAATCCGAGCTTTTCGTCCAACTCATCCAATGGGGGCGAGCAGGCAGTCCATATTCCCCGCCTGCTGCTCAGATCCGTATAATTCCTGGTGCCCTCGAAATCGTCTATAAACGCCTGATTCTTGGTATTCGGGTTGGGAATGCTCTGCGCCACCTCGCCGGAAATATCCAGAGAAGAAATGACATCGGCCTCCACGAAAGGCAGGGCATCGATTATGGTGGTCATGAACTCAGGTCTGAACTTTAAAGAAAAATTGCCGTCCCAGACGAAAGCCTTCGTCGGTTCCCTTCCAACCCTTGGCCTGGGATCGGATGCGGTTTCAGATCTGTACATGGCGGCGAAGGAAACGAATGAATTTTCGAACAGTTGATACTGACTTGCCAATCCAAATAGGCTTTTCTTTTCCGGCGAGAAGAATGGGGCGTAATCAAAATCAACCGTGATGTTAGCCGCTGGATTAGTGGCTTCCTGGGAGAGAAAAGTTATCTGCCCGATGTCGTAATTGATATTATAATCGACGCCACGTTGGAGAATAGTACCATCCCCGAATTTAACCACCTCCGAGCCCTCAATTACATTAGCTCGACCCAGAGAGTAGCTTGCCGCTCTCTGGGAAGTTCTGACGAAGAGATAATACTGCGTCGAATCCCGGGGGATCGGACTTCCAGATGGGTTCTCGTAGATATCGGGCACCCTGACATCCAAGGCCTCGCTGTCGAACGGTCGCGCTTGAGGAAACACCAGATGTCCCCTGTGAGCATCGATGACCGTGTTATCGAAATCGAACAGACAATCCGGCTGGGGTAGTCGCGTATTGTTATCAACATCGTCCAGGCCGAGGACGGTTACGAAACAATCGCCATTCTGATCCTCGACATCGTTTATCAATCCCTGCAGGCCGCCGGCTCCCTGGAAAATTTTCAGTTCAAAACCGTCGATAGAAATATCCCTCGCTCCAAGATCATAGACGTTGCGCCACATTCGATCCCAGGAATCAAAGCTCACGACAGGTTGATGGTGTTTCAGTAGGATCAGGACCAGCGTCGTATCGGCCGAGAGCGTGGTGTCGGGACGATAGGATAAATTCCCAATCTCAAGGGTATCTACCGAGCCGCCATCATACCTTGCATATCTTATAAAGGCTGCCAATACGTTTTCACCATACCCGAACCCTTTGTTCAGAACTACACTCCAGATCTCTTTATAGACCTCGAAATCGTTATGATCCATCGGTTTAAAATGAGTATATTCATATTCATTCCGGCCTTGTTGTTCAGGCGAGACATAAGGCAGGCTATCGTTCGGCTCGAAACAGGCCAGACCCATGGGATCTTCCGTTGTCGACCCGTTGACATACAACTCAACGGAGATTAACGAATCGTTAGGCAGGCGATCCTCCCACAACCTGAAATATCTATCGGGCAGATAATTATAATCCCTGATCTGCCGCTCCGTCCCCTTGGCCCCGGCTACGAAGCTGGCCTTTTCGTTGGAACCCTTATCCTGGCTTGTGATCACGGTAATATTCAGATTTCCTATTTTGGCCGTAGCTTTTATGCCGAAAAGTCCCTTGACGTTCTCGGAGTAGCCTATGAACTGCGAATTTGGAAGCGACAATGTGGTGTTACCGGCCTCGATGGTCTGGATGATCTCATCATCTTCACCATTATACCGGAGCCTTATGGTGTTTGCCAGATCAGTAAAGCGTTCGGAGTCCTGATCCACTTCCACCGTGATTTTCGATCCAATCGTACCAGTGACCTTAAAGCGCGATTTCTGTTCCATATGGAGGGTGGGGAATTTCGATTGATTGAAAGTGCCGGTATTGACAAGTCCCTCCTCCCATTCCGAGCGGCCGGAGAACGAGATGGATCTCGATCCGGTAACTCTTATATTCGATTTACCCTCCCCGATTAGCTTACCGATGACCTTGGGAGGCTCCCAGGGTATATCTATCTGTACGGCTCCCCTGCCGCCGTCATCTTCAGATTTTGCGAGCTCCTTTTGCAATTCCTCCCGCCACGTTTTCTTTAAAGCTATATCTCCCCGGTAGAGAATATAGTTCGGCAATGCAAAGATACGGAAGGATATTAATTCGTATTCACCGTAGAAGTCGCGGAGGGTTACATAATATGGCCGCCCGGGAGTAAAACTGACTTCCCGGCGATGTTTTGGTCTTTTAAACTCGAAAATGTATGAGGGAGCGTCTTTGTTCAGGCATTTCTTGCCAACCGGCGGGCCTTCGGCTTCCCTGACAATAAAACTGCTCTTGATTTCCAACGGGATGTCAAACGCCCCGAACTCAACCGCAAGCGCGGGGGACGCTATGAAAAGAAACAAGAGCGCTACTATTCTTTTGCTCGCAAAGGACAACACAGATCCTTCAGCCCGCAGCGGGCCATCTTCTAATCAATATAAATCTTTAGCGATATTCCTTTAAGCCTCCTTTGTATCTGTTTCCAATCACGGATCAATATACATAATTTCTTTTTGTAAGTCTATACCAAATTTTTCTTTTGCTGCATCTCCCATCATCTGCACCAACCGCTTTACATCCCCGGATGTCGCATTTCCGCGATTCACCACGATGTTGCAATGTTTTTCAAACACTGCCGCATCACCCGCAACCATTCCCCTTACTCCCGCATCCTCCAATATCTTACCGGCGGGAGTGACATTCGCAGGATCCTCAAGTGATCTCAGGTTTTTAAACACCGAGCCCGCCGTTCCAAGTCCTACAGGATGACGCTCTTTTCTGAACCGACGCCGCTCATTAACTATTTCGGTTAATCTTGCCTTATCTTCATGATGCAGTTGAAGTTTTACCGACAGAACCAGATCCTCGGATTCAGAGAGGCGTGATTTTCTGTATTCAAATTTGAAATAATCGCTATCGACAATATCAATTCTATCGTCTCCGGTATAAACCACGGCGCTTTTTAAGATCTCATTGATGGCATGACCGAATGCACCGGCGTTGCCGTAGACGGCTCCTCCGATGGTCCCGCGGATTCCGGCGGCATACTCCAGCCCGCCGAGACCCGCCTCCACCGTCGCATCAACCATCTTATCGAGGATGGCCCCCGACAGTGCGGAAATGATGTTTCCTCTAAGCCTGAATTTGTCTGTTTCGTCCTTTATCACCAAGCCGGTATAGCCGGCATCATCGAAGAGTATATTGGAACCACCCCCCAGTACAAAAAACTTCAATCCCATCTCTCTGGCGGCCCTGACAGCCCGGACGATATCGGTTGGCGTTCTGGCGACGAAAAAGTATCTCGCCTGCCCCCCTATCCCAAAGCTCGTGAGCGGGGCCAGGATAACATCGCTTCGCACACGGCCATCGAGCACTTCATTTAAGCGTTCGGATCTTGAGGTTTTTTCTGCCATAGTAATTTCAGAGACCATATTTACATTATTATACTCAGGGCATCCATTCCAGGTTCGCAATTTTCGTGGCCGTCGCCACAACCGATACAGTCAAAAAACCAATAGATATCATGAGAGCTAAAAACGCCGGATTGATCATATGGGGCAGGAATCTGGCAGCCAGGACAACAATGCCATACAAGACCAGGAAGGTTATAATGGTCGCCAGCACGTAAAGAAATCCTCCGCCGGTTCTCAACATCCTTTTGGGATTGTCCCACTTGAAATTGGCATAATGTATTCCCAGCGGCAGACCAACGGCGAAACCCGACCAGCAGAAGCCTATCAGGAACAATATATATGTTACACCGATTACCCGTCCCGCAATCAGATGTACGATTCCAACCAACACCACCAGCACGGTTGCAAATATCATGCCGGTCAAGACCTTACCCAACAGCGCCAGCCGCGCTCCCTGCGGGGTAACGAGGTTCCACCAGAATCCCAGTCTCTCAAGCGGTATCAGACGGCTGGATACCTGCCCGCCGAAGAATACTGCGAAAATGGCCCCTATAGGTGAGATAGAGATCGAGACCATATCCTGCCATTCATCCCCGCTCGTGATGAAGGGCAAAAGCAACAGAAACAAAAGCACAATGATACTTTGCATTATCACGTTCGGTTCTCTCAAAAGCAGCAGGATATCACGTTTTAAATGGGCGATAAAAGGGGATTGCCCGATTCGCATGTTCACCATTGCAACGGTCGATGGCTGTGCAGATTCTCCGACTATCCCGCCGGCATAGTGTCTGGCCGTGGCTTTGAATGCAAGATAACCCAATATTGCCGAACATGTTATTAGCATGAGCACAAATCCAAGACTCTCAATCCAGCTACCTGCAGCCGCGCTCATGGCGGCCCCGGAAGCCCACCCCGATGGCAGATATGAAAAAATCGGCGATGATATAAGACCCTCATTCGATATGAATTCAATGCCCCGGGGCGATGATTGCGACGGCATCAAACGGGTTATTGTATGGAAACCGGCCCAAACCGCCAGGCCGAGTAAACTTCCGGTTATTCCAATCACTGCTTTCAATCTTCCCTTTGAGGTTTTTCTTGAGATAAAAGATGCCAGGACTATCCCGAGCGATCCCGGAATCGAAGCCAGAGAAACGGTGATAACTATTGCAACTATGTAATAGAAGATCGATGAATTGTAATATATTCCGAGCATGACTAACAATGGTATCAGGAAAAAAAATGAAAAACGCACATTCAATACCAGTGCCTCCGTGATTTTATAGATAAATATTGCTGACGGTTTTATCGGAAGTGATAACAAAAGCTCCAGATCCTTTCCGAAAAATACCGTGAAAACCGCAAGCGACAGACCTGTGAAACACAATAGCGCAAAGATACCGTGGAACAAAAGGGAGATCATCTGCTCCAGAAGCTGACCGCCCGTTCCAGGATTCACCCTTATACTCTCATAGATACCAAATGAAAAGGCGGCCAGGCTCAATGCCAGAACGAGAAAAGCTATTAAAACAAGTATAGCCCGGCCCGGTTTTCCTCCTCCCCTCAACACCGAAAGAAGCATTTTGAGACGATATTTAAATAACAAAAATAGCATATCAATCGCTTAAGTACCGTATCACTTCCTGATATTCCGAGCCGCCCGTAAGCTCAATGAAGAGTTCCTCGAGCGATGAGCCGGCTTTGATCGAATCTTTTAGTTCGGCAACCGCACCATCGGCCACAATCTTTCCTCTGTCGATTATATAAAGCCTGTTGCACATGCTTTCTGCGATCTCGAGAATATGGGTGGAGAAAAGAACGGCGCAACCATTATGGGCAAGCTCCAGGATAACATCCTTGATTTTCCGGGTTGCCCTGGGATCCAGTCCGCCGGTGGGCTCATCGAGCAGCAATATCTCGGGCCGATGCAGCACGGCAGCGGCAAGCGAGACTTTTTGTTTGGTCCCATGAGAAAGAGATCCGATGAGTTTTCTGCCATAATCTCCCAGGTCGAAAAGCCCCATAAGATCGGATATCCTCTTATAAGCAACTTTGGCGGGCATTCTGAATACTTCGGCGGTGAACTTGAAGAACTCAATCGGGGTAAGTTTCTCATAGAGATGAGGGATATCCGGGACGTAACCGATTTTCATTTTTGCCGCTGTCGGCTCATTCGCAAGATCGTGTCCGCAAATTGTTATATTTCCTTTATCAGGCTTCAACAGACCTACAAGCATCTTGAGAGTGGTGGTCTTGCCGGCTCCGTTGGGTCCCAGGAATCCCACAATCTCTCCCGATTTCACCTGCAACGATAATCCGTCGACCGCCACGGTCTTGCCGTAACTCTTGATGAGATTTTCGCCCAGAAGCTTGGTGATCATATCTTGCGATTATCCAGGTATAACTATTTTTCCTGTTTTTCCGAATCGTCTGAGGATGGTTTTTTGTCCTCTGCCTCGGCCGGAGCCGGGGATTCTTCTTCTTCTTTTTTATCCGGACCTTTCTTTACCTCTTCAAGATAATTCATGCGAAGCTCATAAAGAACGTGTTTGATATATTTCGTTTCATCCTCGGTGAGATTCCCATTTGTCTTCTCCTCAAGCATCGCCAGCATGTCTATGGAGTGTTTGGCCATCATCAGATTGCGTTCGATTTTGCCCGTCATAATGCTCTGTACTTTGCCCATCTGCTGCCAGGCCGCCGCCTGAAAGGAGAGAACAAGTTGGGTAAATAAGGCTTCGCCGCCGCCCAGGTCGATCTGGGCGTCATTTTTTTTCTCGTCATTTTCGCTCATAATTATCCTTTCTTTGCGGAAAGCTTTACCGTCATAGACAGCTTATGTTGAATATCCATCAAATCGGCATCAATCTGCTTGAGGAGTCTGACAAGATCGAGATCCTCGGCATCCGGTATCATGCCGCTAACCATGGCCCCCAGTTCTTTCGCCTTAATTAAAGCTCGCTCTGCCTTATTCGTCATATAACCTCCCGGCTTTCGCCGGCCTGAAATCTCACGGTATCAGCCAATCTTCGCATAAGCAATCCTGCCGCCCATTCTTTGTTTGAGAACCGCTTTTATCGGGCTATTCTCCTTCGATTTTAAACCCGGGTCTTCCTCAACCATCTCGAATGCCAGATGTCTGGCCAGGGAGACCAGGTTTGTATCGGTCAATCGGGCTACCCTGAGCTCCGGCAGCCCGTGCTGCCTGGTGCCGAAAATCTCTCCCGGGCCTCTGATTTCGAGATCGATCTCCGCAATTTTAAAACCATCGCCGGTGGCGGTCAAGGCTTCAATCCGGCGCCTGGCATCCTCTCCGACCTTTTCCCCCGTCAAAAGAAAACAATAAGACTTCATGCTGGATCTTCCCACTCTGCCCCGCAACTGATGCAACTGGGAAAGCCCGAATCTCTCTGCATGCTCAACTACCATTACGGTCGCCGAGGGAACATCCAATCCCACCTCCACAACAGTGGTGGCCGCCAGAATATCAATCTGCTTATTCTTAAATTTGTTCATGACGTCGGTTTTCTCGTCGGCTTTCAAGCGGCCGTGCAGCAGGCCCAATCTAAGATCGGGGAATATCTCGGTCTTCAATTGCTCGTACGCCTCCGTAGCCGCTTTCATGTCTGATTTTTCTGTCTCTTCTACAAGAGGATAAACTATGAATGCGGATTCTGCCTGCTCGACTTTCTCCCCGATGAAATCATACATATCCTGTCGTTTCTCCTCCGGCACGAACTTAGTCGCAATTGGAATCCTGCCGGGTGGCATCTCATCGATTATGGAAACATCGAGATCGCCGTAGATGGTCATGGCCAGGGTCCTGGGGATCGGCGTGGCGGTCATCACCAGCATATCGGGAGTCTTCCCCTTGGCCTGAAGACTGCCCCGCTGGACCACGCCGAAACGGTGCTGCTCGTCGATAACAACCAGCCCCAATCCTGCAAAATCAACTTTCTTCTGAATGAGCGCGTGCGTGCCGATTATCACGGATGCCTCGCCGGAGGAAATCGCGGCAATTGTTTTCGCACGGGCGCCCCCTTTGATTGAGCTTGTCAGAAGGACAATCTTGATACCGAGCGGCTCCAGAAGCTCCGCAACCGAATAATAATGCTGCTCGGCAAGAACCTCGGTGGGGACCATGATGGCGGCCTGATAACCCGATTCGATGGCGCCGAGCATCGCCAGGATGGCCACTATGGTTTTGCCACTGCCAACATCGCCCTGGATGAGGCGGTTCATCCGATAATTCGCTTTCATGTCCGTGTAGATCTCGTTCAAAGTCTTAACCTGGGCGGAGGTAAGTTTGAAGCCGAGATTGCCAAGCAGCTTTCGGCCGTTGATCCTGGGCGGATCCAGGCTGATGCCATCTGTTCTAAGACGGCGGTTCTTGTGACGGCCGGCCATGATCAGCTCCAGATAGAAAAGCTCCTCGAATGCCAACCGCTGCCGTCCGGAATCGGCATTCTCCATCGTTTCGGGGAAATGAACCTGACGAATGGCGCGTGTAAGATCATATAATGCGTATTTCTCGCGCCATTTATCCGGAATCGTCTCATACGGACTCTCCGCCAGCCTGTCGAGAGCCGGTTTGATTATTTTCCTCAAACCCCGCGAGTGAAGGCCAATATTCTTCAAAGATGAACTCTCGGGATAGATAGGAATCAGGCGGCCGGTGTGGATCGTCTCCTCATCCGCTGAGCCGACTATCTCGAAATCCGGATGAGGAAGATACGGTCGCCCGTAGAGGCGGACGGTTCCGGAGGCACATACTATATCACCTACATCGAATGCATTTTCCAGATAGCGGTAACCGGTGAACCAAACCAGTTCAAACTGTTCTCTCTGGTTTTCCAGAATCACCACGAAACGGCTTTTCCGGCCACGCGCGATCCCGGCCGCCGCTACAGTCCCCAGAACGGTTACGGACATACCCTCGGCAACAGCTTCGAGGGGTGTAATAAGGGAGCGGTCGAGATATTTCCTGGGCACATAATAAAACAGATCGAATACGGTCGTGATACCGTTTTTCTTTAAGATATCCCCTTTTTTAGGGCCGACACCTTTCAGGTATTGGATGTCGGAGAATAGGAATTTGAATCCGTCGGGGCCTGTTGATGATTTAGAATAGTCCTTTGTAGCCATGGAGGTTATCTTAAAGATGCACTATACTAAAGTCAAGCCGCATTGCCGTTGAAGGCCTGTGAAGCCGGAATTGAAATAGTCGACTAAAGATCTTGCTATCCTGCCGAAAATATATATATTTCCACGAGTTTGGAGGATTTGATGGCTCAACGATGTGAAATATGCGGAAAAAAACCGGGTTTCGGTAATACGGTAAGCCACGCGCACAATGTCAGCAAACGGCGTTTCAATATTAACTTGAAATCCGTCAACGCCCGGGTTAACGGCAGACCCAAAAGGATCAAGGTCTGTACCAGTTGCTTGAAGGCCGGTAAGGTAATGAAGTAGTTTTCGCGATAGGGACTGTCTGCTAACCCGTCGATGATCCGGCGGGTTTTTTTATATCCCGATAAGATGTCAAGCCAAGACGGTAGATTGGTGAGACTACTCGTTGATCTGTGTCAGCGCTGCCGCACCGATCAGCCCGATGACACACTTCAAGACTCATCGAATTTTTATAATCTACTACGTCACATAGCATTAACCGTTTGGCACGGTCTTTGTTTTAATGATCGGCGAGCTTTGAAAACCAAATAACCAAACAAAGGAGGAGTAATGAGAAATCAAGGATCAATTGTGGCGGTCATCGTCGTCTCGATCGTCGGCCTGGCGGTCATTCTGGTAGGAAGCCTTGCCACCAAGCCGAAGATCGTCCAAACTCAGGCCATCGCAGAAAATTTGGCCACGCCCGAGGCGGCGGCATCGCAGGTTTCTGAACTTCCCGCGGAATATCATTCAGTGGTCAGCACCATCCTGGTGGACGAGGGAAGGCTTGTAATCGGCGCCGGTGATGGCATCTATATCTGGCCCGGCATGGATGATGAATTCGAACCCGAGAGAAGAGAACCGGGAGTCGAGCTCAAGCATCTAAACGTTATTCTGCCTATGGATGATCACCGCTATGTGGCCGGCGAAGGTCTCTACCTGCTCGACGATAATTATTCCATGCTGCTCGATGTTTTTGATTTCGGCAGCCGGGTATATGCCCTGATGGAATTCGGCGAGGGGATTCTTATCGGTACCGAACAGGGGCTCTGGTATCATAGCGATCTTCCAATCGAGGAAGAGGCCGCGCCCGATACGCTTCTCAAGGATGGTATCATCGTCACGGCACTGGTGGAGGATCGCGGCGGACTATGGGTCGGCACCCATGGCGACGGTCTCTACCGTTTCGACGGTCAGAGATGGCAGGAGAGGTTTCTTCTGCGCGATACGCTGATGTTTGACTTCGTCAACGCCCTGGAGTATTCCTATCCGTTTCTCTGGGTCGGAACCGACGAGGCCATCTTTTGCTACGACGGCGGAAAGTGGGCGCAGATGTTTGTCAGCGATTCATCCGAGACCTACGATGTAACATGTATCATGACAACACCGGCAGCCACCTATATCGGCACCGGCGCAGGGTTGTTGAGATATGCGCAGGAGAGTCTCGTTATCGATGAGTTCTTCGGGGGTTCGGAGATCGTCGGGCTTTGCAGGAGCGAGAAAGGTGTGATCGTGGCCACGAGGGAGGATGGAATTTTCACCTACCAGGGAAAGGAGGAGATAGTTTCGCCGGAACAGCTGACTCCGCACATCTTTGCTGCGGATGAAAAAAACGAAATCATAGCCGGAATGTTACCCGAGGCTATCGCCGAGGGAACCGATTATTGAACCGATAGACACCATGTGCGGTCAGGTCGCCACATGGCCGACCCGATCGCCTACTCGTGGCCACATCCAAGGGGCGAATTGAATTCGCCCCTTTTATTCTATCAGGCCTTTAGCGAAATATATTGACTATATAGCATAGAATATCTATATTAGTTTCTGGTTAGTTACATCTCTGCTGTGGTGGCACTGGCGGTCCATAGGAGGCGAATATGAGAGTCTTAAAAGTCATAATAACTGCGCTAACGCTGCTTATGTCGGCGTTGGCGTGGGGCCAGGATGTAGAATATCTAGAATCGACCTTATGGGCTGGAATCACTGCCGTCAAAATCGTAGATAATTATGCTTACTGTAGCTTTAGAAATGGATTAAAGATAATAGATATCACGGATAGGACGCATCCAGTCTTGACCAGCAAACTATTTTTTTTAGGAGAAGGACAGACAATCGATATCGATGGTGATCAGCTCTTCATGGCTGATGGTAGCGGTGGTTTACAAATAATAGATATCTCAAATCCTGAGTTTCCTACACTCATAAGCAATCTTGGTACACCTGATACCTTATATGACGCATTTATCGAAGGAAATTATGCATATCTTGCCGTAGATGATTCGGGATTATATATCGCTGACATATCCGACCCCCTTAATCCGATTCTCGTGGGGAGTGAAGACTCTCCAAGTGATGCCCGAGGTGTTTTTGTTTCAGGAGACCACGCCTATGTAGCCGATCTTTTTCGCGGCATGAAAATATACAGAATCACAGATCCAGGCAACCCAATATTGGAGGCCTCTTTTGATTGTCAGTGCTACGTTAAGAATCTAACTGTATCAGGTCATCACGCTTATCTCGCCGCCGGGGCCAACCTGTTAATAGTCGACATCACGACTCCCCTGGCACCTGTTCTTGTCTCATCCTTTTCTACTTTACCTAACCATTGCGAAGGGGTTTATGTTAGTGGGAATTATGCCTACCTTGCCGTCAACAGTTTATTCCAGGTAATCGACATTACTGATCCCACCAACCCGTTCCAGATAGGCTCACATGAAATGTGGGGATTGGCAATGGATGTTTTCGTCCAGGACGATCAAGCATACGTGGTTGATCGTGATTATGGTCTTTTGACATTAAATATTGAAGAGCCATCCAATCCTATTCAGATCGGGTATTACATCACAAAAGGAAGGCCGATATGCGTTTTCACTGTTAACGATTATGCCTACGTGGCCGCTGACCGATTCGGTTTGCATATTATAGACATTGCTGATCCGGCTAACCCCTCTTTGCGCGGGTCGCTCGAAACAGGCCGGTGGTATCATGATATTTTTGTTCTTAATAGCTATTCTTATATTTCCGTGGGGGAATTGTTACAAATAGTGGATGTCTCGGATGCTGAAAATCCATTTCTTGCAGGGGAATACGAGACAGGAGGTTATTCTTATATTTCGAGTGTTTTTGTAACCGGTCAATATGCCTACCTGGCCATAGATATGTTTGGATTGGAGATTGTCGATATAAGTAACCCGGAATACCCTGATCTAATAGGAAGTTATGATACATGGAGTTTCCCCTACTCCATTTATGTTAGCGGGAATTATGCATACATGGTTGGCGAGTCCGGCCTTGAGATATTCGATGTCTCAGATCCATCTGACCCGTTGTTAGTGGGGAGTAGCAATCTCGGATGGGCAAGTGTTGTCTTTGTTAGCGGCTCCTATGCCTATATAGGGGGCTTCAATCAGATGACAATCTTGGATGTCATTGATCCTTTCAATCCCACACTCGTTAGTGTTTATAGTACTCAAAGTTTCGTCCTGGACGTTTCCGTGGAAGGCCACTATGCTTATTTGACAGTTTACGGATTTGGTGTTCAAATCATAGATATCTCAGATCCAACCGATCCTTCCTTGATCGGAAATCATGATACTCCCGGTAATCCGCTCAAAGCGTTTGTTGTTGATAATCATATATACGTGGCCGACGTCTTCTCCATGATTATTTTGCGTTTCGACCCTCAAACAGGAATTATGGAGGAAGTTCCGGCCGCTTCCAGATCTTTCTCTCTTTCCCAAAACTACCCCAACCCCTTCAACGCGGCAACCTCTATCCAATACGACCTTCCGGAGGAGGGCGAGGTCACCATCGAAATCTATAACATCTTGGGGCGGAAGATCGAAACGCTAATATCCGGGATTCAGCCCGCCGGACGACATTCGGTGGTCTGGGATGCTGAAAATCAACCCTCAGGAGTCTATTTCTACCGGATAAATGCCGGGGAGTATGCTGAATCGAAAAGCTGCCTGCTCTTGAAATAAAGGCCAGAGAGAAAAATATGAAAAAGTCATTATTGGCGGCATTGATAGTGGTTTTCGGTACGGCGTCAGCCTCCGCCCAATCCAATAAGATCGTCTTCGGACCGCTGGAGGGGGATGATGCCGGTGTTCTGACGGTCCGCAACGGTGAGGACATCGAAATTGAGGTATGGGTCAGAACTGATCCATCGAATCCCGCTCCTATTGTAGCCTTAACCATCGGATTATTGTCAAATGATAGCATTATTGCCGAAAGAAACTGTGCCGTTTTTAATCCCGATTACGATTGGGAATATATGGGGTGCGACGGTCCGTTTCGACACGATCCAGATGATCCTTTCCCTATACCGGAAGGTCATACACTGGAATTCATCTGGGCTTACTGTTCGATATTTTATCCTGAGGGCTGTGACACTCTCGATACCGGGGGCGAATGGGATTATTTCGCTTCTTTCTTAATGGTCTGCAATACAAGCGTGCCAGCCGATGAAATCTATTACCCATTCTCCAGCGGTTGGTATCCACACAGCGAACAGGGTACCGCCTGGTCTTTTGAAGCGCCTCCCGGTGGCAGTGTAATCCCGGAGCAGGATTACTGCAGGCTGTATTTTGAACCGGAAACGGCTATTGATGAGGTCGAAAGCCTGCCCCAAGAATTTTCACTCAGTCAGAACTATCCCAACCCCTTCAACATTTCCACCAGCATACGATATAGCCTGCCGGAAGCCAGCAAGGTCACAATCGAAATCTACGATATCCTGGGGCGGAAGGTTGAGACGCTGGTATCGGGGATACGGCCGGCGGGATGGCATTCGGTTGTCTGGAATGCTGATAATCAGCCGTCAGGAATCTATTTCTACCGGTTAGAAGCCGGGGAGTATGCGGAATCGAAAAATTGCCTGCTTTTGAAATAAGTTCGGGAATATGCATACGGCTTTCCAGATTGTGCAGGGGAAACGCAGCGGGAGGATTCCTCGATAGAGGGGCTGAAAAGTCCGGCCGCCTTTTCGTTGACTCTCAAGATCTTGCGTAGTTTTCGACCCGGCAGGCGAAGACTAACCATTTAACGGATAAGGAGCTACCCGTTTTGACTGCTCAAAAATAGGGCAAAAAAGCTCCTCAATTTTTGGAAAAAAGTCTTGACATGTATGGAAAATGCAATATATTGCTACCATTAAGAATAAGCCGGTTTTGGCTTCCCGGTTATGGTCATTGTCTGTCGAGGGATGACCGGGCAATTCAAGGGTTGGTAAATGGAAGCGTTAATAAATAAACAGTTTTACCTTTTTAAAAGGAGTAAAACATGAGGAAATTGTTGTTGTTAGGTTTGGTCGTTGTTCTCGGCTTCAGCCTGGCATCGGGCCAGTCAAACAGGCTGGTCTATGGACCATTGGTCGGCGACGACGCGGATGATATCTTGGTCCCGTCAGCTGGCGATCCTATTGAGGTCGAAATGTGGGTTCGCACCGATCCGGCTAATGAGGCCCCTTTTGTGGGTGTCAACCATTCTTTGATGACCGAGGATGCGGCTATCGCTACGCGCAATGGTGCGACTCTCGATGAAGATTACGCCCAGCCGAACTGGGAGCAGACCTTCGTCGACGGCCCCTTCATCCACGATGAAAGTGATGCATTTCCTATACCGGAAGGCTTCACCAGCGAGTCGGCGGTCGCTTTATGGGTTGTATTCAACGATCCTGTGGGTGATCCCCTCGACACTGGTGGAGAATGGGATTTATACGGGGTCTACAGCCTGGTCACCAATGAAAGCGCTGATGGCGAGTACAATCCGCTCTCGGCGGGCTGGTATCCGCACAGCAACCAGGGCACCAACTGGACCTACGAGACGCCTCCGGGCGGAAGCATTGTGCCCGAACAGGATTACGCCACAGTGTGGGTTAACTATCTGGCTGTTGACAATGAAGACAATTTACCAGTCGAGTTTTCTCTGGCACAGAATTACCCGAATCCATTCAACGCCTCTACCACGATTAAATTCAGCCTGCCGGAGGCCAGCGAAGTTACGATCCATATCTATGATATCCTGGGTCGCAGCATCGAAACGCTGAATTCAGGTATGCAGTCTGCCGGGACTCATTCCATTGTCTGGAATGCCGATAATCAGCCATCGGGTGTCTATTTCTACAGAATTCAGGCAGGAAATTTCAGCGATCAGAAGAGCTGCCTGCTTCTGAAATAACAGAAAATCATTAAGGCTCGAATATGGGCGGTCCTTTTGGGCCGCCTTTTTATTCGGGCAATAGCGTCATTTCGTTTCAACAGCGGAAACAACACAATCGTCGACCATTACTATCTTTAATGTTTAAAATCCTGCCTTCTGCGATGACAGCATCATTTTCCAGTAAATAGAAACTTTTCCTTATAGACAGCAGTATTCTAAATGTGCTTCAATTAAGCACAATTGGCTTGGGGTATTCCTGCAATTCGTGAGGAGAGACAGATGAAAAAATTCGGGCTTTCGGTTACGATGACGGTGATCTTAACGGCGCTTTTGCTTATCGGCAATGCAGTTTCGTCATACGGGGAGGTTAAAAAGATCCCCCAGAGATCGGAGATCGACGATACATATAAATGGAAGCTCGAGCACATATATCCCGATACTCTGGCCTGGCTGGCCGATTATGAGTTGCTTAAATCGCGGATGGGCGAGCTTGAGAGCTTTAAGGGAAAGCTGGGTGAATCAGCCGACATCCTCTACAACTGTCTGCAAATTCAGGATAGTCTGAATATTATATTGGGCAAGCTGTTTGTCTACGCCAACATGAAGCAGGACGAAGATACCCGCATTCCGGAATACCAGGAGCTGGGCGGCAAGGTGGGCTCCATTAATTCCCAGTTCGGGGCCATGGAATCGTTTATCGATCCCGAAATACTGGAGATACCGGATGAAAAATTAAAGGGTTTTCTGGAGTCCCATGGTGGTCTAAAGACATATAAATTCTATCTTGAAAATCTAATTCGTTCCAAAGAGCATATTCTTTCACCGGAGGAGGAGAATATCCTGGCTCTGGCCGGAAACGCCACCGGCGGCACGAAGGATATCTTTCGAATGTTGTACTATGCCGACGTTAAATTCCCCACGGTTACAGACGAGAACGGTGATGAGATTGAATTAACTCGGGAACGATACCGTGAAATCCTGGAATCGCCAGATCGTGAAGTGAGAAAAAACGCCAGTAAGGCCTATAACGAAGCATATCAAAAATATTTCAATACACTGGGCGCCGCCCTTGCGGCGACTGCGAAGAATAACTGGTTTTACGCGCAGGCCAGGAATTACAGCAGCTGCCTCGAACATTCCCTCGATGATGACAACATACCGACATCGGTGGTAACCGGTCTGGTGGAAGCCGTTAACGCCAACCTCGAACCGCTCCATAAATGGATGTCGATTCGCAAGAGGGTGCTGGGTATCGATGAGTTGCACGGTTATGACAGGTCAGTTCCTCTTGTCCCCGAGGCCAAGGAGAAGATCCTCTACGGCCAAGCCAACGAGATTCTGATAGAGGGCCTCAAGACCATGGGCAAATCCTACATGTCGGATCTGGAAAAGGGACTCAAGGCCGGCTGGATCGACGTCTACGAAACCGAGGGCAAAAGAGGTGGTGGCTATCATTGGGGATCTTATGCGACTCATCCATATATTCTGATGAACTTCAATGATAATATCGATGGTTTGTTTACGCTGGCTCACGAGATGGGTCATGCCATGCACAGCTTTTACGCCAAGAAAAATCAGACATACAGAAACTCACAATACGCGACATTCGTGGCCGAGGTGGCCTCCACAACCAACGAGACGATATTGATCAAAGATCTGATCAAAAACACAAAAGATAAAAAGAAGAAAATGTATCTTTTGAATCACTTCATCGAGGAGATTATCGGAGTATTTTACGTGCAGACGATGTTTACCGAGTTCGAGTTGGCCGTGCATGAGACGATAGAAAAAGGCGAGGCTCTTTCCGCCGAGGGTTTGAAGCAGATGTATAGCGATCTATCCCGGAAATACTGGGGCCCCGAATACGTTATCGATGAATGGGGCGGCTGGGGAGGCATGCGGATACCGCACTACTTTACCCACAGGCCATACTATGTTTTCCAGTATGCCACCAGCTTTGCCGCCGCGCTGGCAATTTCTCAAAAAATCCTCGATGGTGACACAAAAGCAAGAGACCATTTTATAGAGTTTTTGGCCTGGGGCGGCAATGACTATCCGGTTGCTCAGCTCCGAAAAATCGGAATCGATATGACCACGCCAGGGCCTGTCAATGATGCTATCGCGCTGTTCTCAGAGTTGGTGGACGAGATGGAAAGACTGCTCGACGAAGGATAAAGCAGGATAAATCTCTCCACTCAGCCGGGGTAGACGGTCAGAGACTATTGCAAATCTAATCAGTCAGTGTTATAATCGAGGAATCGTATGGAGAAAAGAAACGAAGCAACCGATCCCGTATGCGGTATGACGGTCGAGCCCGGAACCGCTAAATACAAGACTTCATATAAAGGCCAGGATTATTATTTCTGCGCTGCCTCATGTCTGGAGAATTTCAAAAAGGACCCGAAAAAATACATTAATGGGGAAAAATTCACTGTTGCTACGCCTGAATCTTTACATCCAGCTCACGGCGAGACCGCTGCAAAGGCTGAAATCACCATGCCCGTCGCCGGGATGCACTGCGCATCCTGCGTGACCAAGGTCGAGAAATCGATCCGCGATCTCGATGGCGTAGCCGAGGTATCAGTCAATCTTGCCACTGAAAAAGTGTTTGTGAAATATGATTCGACAAAAAACGGTCCCGGCAGGTTCGTCGACGCCGTCAAATCGGTGGGATACGATATACCCTTACAGACGACCGAGCTTGCGATCTCCGGCATGAGCTGCGCCTCCTGCGTTGCCAGGATCGAGGATGGGCTCCGTCGAACCACGGGAGTGCTGGAGGCATCGGTTAACCTGGGCACCGAGCGAGCATTCGTCACCCATATCCCGGGCATAGGCTACGGCGATCTTAAGAGGGCTATTGAATCGACTGGCTATAAAGTCCTCGATATTGCCGCTGAGGATACAGAGGACATCGAGCAACAACTTCGGGAGAGGGAATATCATAATCTAAAGACCAGGTTCACGATTTCGGCGGTGCTTACCGCAGTTGTGCTGTTCCTGGCCATGTCGAAGCTTTTTACAACTTCCATAAATCATTTTTCGCAACTTTTTATTACGATACCCGTCGTCTTCTGGTCCGGATCGAGATTTTATGTCGGGTTCTGGAAATCCCTGAGACATAAGACCGCCGATATGAATACATTGGTGGCGGTAGGCACGGCGGCTGCCTTTATCTACAGCTTAATTGCAACCGTAAATCCCGGGATATTCGCATCGGCGGGCCGCCAGGCGGATGTTTATTTCGATACGGCAGCGGTGATCATCACCTTGATCCTGCTGGGGAGATTGCTCGAATCGCGGGCCAAGGGGAAAACATCGGAGGCTATCAAAAAACTTATGGGCCTGCAGGCCAAGACTGCCAGGGTGCAGCGGGACGGCCGCGAGATCGATATCGATATCAATGAGGTTATCACCGGAGATACGGTAATCGTCCGCCCCGGAGAAAAGATACCGACCGATGGTGTTGTTCTCGATGGCTATTCCAGTATCGATGAATCAATGCTGACCGGCGAAAGCATACCGGTCGAAAAGAAAGCCGGCGACGACGTAATCGGGTCGACTATCAACGGCACTGGAAGCTTTCGATTCAGGGCCACCAAGGTTGGCAAAGATACTGTCCTATCACAGATCATCAAGATGGTGCAGCAGGCTCAGGGCTCCAAGGCCCCCATCCAGAGGCTGGCCGACAGAATAGCGGGGGTTTTCGTCCCCATAGTAATCGGGATCGCGGTTTTAACATTTATAATATGGTATCTCTGGGGTCCCGCTCCGGCGTTGACCATCGCTCTTTTGAACTTCGTTGCGGTATTAATAATTGCCTGTCCCTGTGCGCTTGGTCTGGCTACTCCCACGGCCATCATGGTGGGAACCGGTGTCGGCGCCGAAAACGGTATCCTGATAAAAGGCGGAGAAAGTCTCGAGGGAGCTCATCGGGTTAATACCGTGCTATTTGATAAAACCGGCACCCTGACCAGAGGCAAACCGGAGGTAACAGATGTAATTGCATCCAATGGCTTTTCGGAAAAAGAAATCTTGTATCATGCGGCCTCGCTGGAGAGAAGATCCGAGCATCCACTGGGAGAGGCTATCGTCAAAGCGGCCGATAACGAAAAAATATCTCTCGCAGATCCGGAGAATTTTTATTCCATCCCGGGGCAGGGAATCGCCGGACAGGTCGATGATCATAAAATACTTCTCGGCAACTCGAAGCTGATGGATGAGAAGGAAATTGATATCACTCCCCTCGATCCCGACTTAAAAAGACTCCGCGGCGAGGGTAAAACCACTATGATTCTGTCGGTGGATAAAAAGCCCGCCGGCCTGATAGCGGTGGCTGATACATTGAAGCCGGAATCGAAAAAAGTAATCGATATGCTTCATAAGGCAGGGATAAAGACCGCCATGATAACCGGGGACAATGAAAACACGGCGGCGGCGGTGGCATCCCTGATAGGTATCGACGACTTCATAGCCGAGGTCCAACCCCAGGATAAAGCTCTTCGGGTTAAGCAGCTTCAGGATGAGGGTCGCGTGGTGGCCATGGTGGGTGACGGTATCAATGACGCCGTGGCGCTGGCTCAGGCGGATCTCGGAATAGCCATCGGCTCCGGCACCGATATCGCTATGGAGGCATCGGACATCACGCTGCTCTCCGATGATCTCTCCGGCGTTGTCCGGTCTATCGAGCTTTCAAAGAAAACCCTGCGGACTATCAGGTGGAATCTTTTCTGGGCTTTTATATATAACATTATCGGCGTCCCCATCGCCGCTGGCGTCCTATATCCATTTATGGGAACGGCCGGCTTTCTAAATCCCATGATAGCCTCGGCGGCCATGGCTTTTTCATCGGTTTTCGTGGTGACGAATTCCCTGAGGCTGAAACGGGTTACCTTGCAATAGGCATATCTGACCAATGGCGATTACCCTGCTCAATTATTAAAATACTATTGACATTTTCATAGAATTAATTATCTATATTAATAGACAAGAGTTATTTTCATCTGTGATCGGCAGCACGGGAAAATACCTCACCGGGAGGATATAATGAAAAGGGTTTGCACAGTCTTCACAATCATATCTGTTTTAATTTTGCTGGTAAGTTCACCGACGTTCGGACAACTCTTCGACGATGCGGTCAACTACGGGGCCGGGGATTCGCCATCTTCAGTTTTCGCGGTTGACCTCGATGGCGATGGCGACAATGATCTGGCTGTGGCTAACGGTGGCTCCGACAATGTCTCAGTCCTTCTGAATAA
>SDBT01005690.1_pt1 | contig 20845 bp, 22 predicted proteins | sample 2277101 | NCBI WGS metagenome assembly SDBT01 (sample SAMN10404973, study PRJNA504765) | marine sediment metagenome | isolation source: marine sediment core GS10_PC15, 103 cmbsf | place: Arctic Ocean: Southern Knipovich Ridge | collected 2010
AAAATGTCCGGGAACTATTTTTCACTGGTCAGGAAAGCTCCGACGACCGAGGTCCCCCCCTCGCCCGACTGACTTTTTTTTAACCAATCCGGTAAAAAAGTCTAAAAATTAATCCGATGGGTAATTTAAAACATGGGCGGAAAAATGTCCGGCAACTATTTTTCACTGGTCAGGAAAGCTCCGACGACCGAGGTCCCCCCCTCGCCCGACTGACTTTTTTTAACCAATCCGGTAAAAAAGGTCTAAATTTTAGACTTCCCAAATCGTACGATTTGGGAAGTCTAAAACTTAAAGTTAAAAAATCAAAATACGCACACCACATAACTACATCTACTTACTAATACATTTAAAAAACATGTTTTCCGACGTTATTGAACAAGCAAGAGAGGAAATTTGTCGAAATATAAATCCAGATTGTTGTTTTTCCGAAGTTTATGATGAAGAGAAGGTCATCGAATTGCTCACAGTAATGGATTATCTCATTACACTTTCCGTATTACAAGACCCTGATGGTAAATATCCGATGTCGAAGGAGGAAATGAACAATAAAAGTAAAAAACGAGCAAAAAAAGAATATTTTAAATTGATGAAATTGAATCCGCAAACCCAGCTTAAATCTGAAATAAAAAAAAAAAGTTCTCAAAGGAAAATAGGAAGTAAAAAATAAAGAAAAAGGGGATTGTTGAGTTGTTTTTATTATTAAATAAAAGAATGAGCTATTATAAATGTCAATACCTCTTTATAAATCTTTTCGGAAAATTTGAATACTACAAAGTATAATAGGTTCACAAAAACCGTGAAGTCGAGCGGATGCACCACCAAAATATTTTACATCTAACGCGACATCCAAAAATTTGGGATTATTATCTATTTTAGTTAATATAAATGTATTAAGTGAACAAATGTTGTGAGGGTTTTCCGTTTCTAATATAAAAATATGCAACAACTCAATTTTTAGTATGTTTACAAAATTGTGTAAATCCAAAACCGTGATACAAGGTGTATGTTTCATTAAGATCTCCCTTTTATAAATTATCTTTGCTTTCATTAATTTCAATTTAATTCCCTCTTTTTTCCATAATTCTTCACAATTTTCATCACCTTGCCAGTTGCAAACAATTGACATGGAATTTTCATTTACAAAAGGTATTAAACACATGCTCACATCACAATGTGACATGACTTCCTTTAAAAAAAAAGTTTTCATAGTCAAGGTTACAATTTCACAGAGGTGCTCAACATCTTTAGGATGTAATTCTGAATCCGCCATTTAAATTATTGGTAGGTGATAAGGTATTAAAAAGTAAAGTTTAAAAGTTTTTTTTTTTTTTTATTTTTATTTTTATTTTTAAAAAGAGTTTTAAATAAAAGACTGCTAACCGATTAGTATTAGTTAATAAATATTTTAAACGTGCACCCACGAATAGGTAAAAGAGATGGTTTCAATATATACCTTAAAACAGTTAAAAGAAATGGATCAAGACTCTATTTATGGAACAATCAGAATTGGAAATTTTCCTGATTCGCTTGACCAAAAATATTATTTATATGCTGGAAAATCTACAAGTTATAACGGACGTCCACATATAGCTCTTCCGGTAGAACTAAAGATTACAGAAGAAATTGCAAAGAAATATGATATATGGAAATTGTAAAACCGAATGAAAATCCATTTAACATACAAATAACACGTAAACAAATAGTGGAGAAGAAACATTTTATAGTATGTAAAGTAATAAATTTATAAAATGAGCTATTATTCTTTCAAATAGTTTTTCACTTCTCCAACACCATCGAACATGTCTATTATTCTTTGAAATATCCTTGCTTCCATTTCATCTTGTTCTTTAGTTGATTGAACTATTCTCGATGTGGTAAGTTTTTCAGTTTTAATTATTCGCGATAGAATCAATTCTTCTTTAGTTAATACATCAATAAAATTATTATTTATATCATCAAACCAACAAATTTTAACTGGATATTGAGGTCCGTGGTTAGTGAAAAGTGAGGGTGGAGTTGGGGTGGAAGGAAATAATGTTGAAGGTTGTGTTTTCGGAGTACCAAAAAGTCCAACATTATCCCTCGTGTATAGGAATGATGATTTTTCGTATTCAATCCAAACTATAAATTTATCACATCTACTGCCATCGAAATTGTTCTTATCGTATTGGGATAAATTTTGTCTCTTTGATCCAGACATTATTTCTTTCAAACACTTAAGGAAAAATTTATTTTAATTTATACCTAATCTATTTATGTCAACGACGGATCATATTTATATTTTTATCAATCAAAATATAAATAATGACATTTATTTTCAAAAATTGACAAAAATAATGTCAATCATCCCACGAAATGATTTTCTAAAAGAGTGTAGATCTGTTGGACGTGAAATTGAAGAAACTGTAAAAAATTCAACTGAACCATTAACAGATGAAAATTTAAATAAAGTATTTGAACCAATAGTAACTTTTATTGAAGAAAAAACAGAAATACGTATTCAAAAAGAACTTGAAGAACAAAATGCAGAACGTGAAGATAAAGAAGTGAGTGAAGAAAAAGAAAATTTAAAACGTAAAAGAATTGCCAATGTAAGTGAAACTGTACTTATATCAATAAATGGTAATGAAGCAAAAAAATGTTCATTAGATTTTTATAAAAGAATAAAATCTGAATCAAAATTATTAAATGAAATAGAATATAAAGCACCTGAATTGGAATTGCATGATGAAATGTTTGGTGGAGCAGATAATGACATTGCGAATGATTCCGATGATGAATCTTTTAATCAATTTATACCTACAGTAAATGTAGATATAGATGATAAATATGTGTCCCTATTTAATGGATCAGACAGTGATTTATTTAAATATTTAAGGAAAGACCGAAAAATCAAATCTGTGGGTGATATGATAGAATCTATTGAAAAAATCAAAGCATCTGGGTTTTTGAAATATAATTGGGATTTAAATGCTTATATTCAATTATTGGAAATTGTTGAATCAAAATTCTAAGACTATTGAAAATTTATTCTTTAAAATAAACATTATTTAACAATTAATTGCAACTGTGACATCCTTTCTTGATTCTATTTGTATTTTTATAAAAAATGTAAATAAAAAAATGGAGGTCCCAAAGAAAAAGAAAGTAAAAACAACATGTGAATTTAAGGAAATTCCTTTGATTGATATTTTAATAGCTAAAGACATTGTAGATTATATGTTTTCATTTATTATAGATTATAAACCAATTTTAAGATCAGTCTCTCAAAGTTGGAATTCATATTTTATTAATGATAAGAAAATAACGAAATCCCTTTTAAAAAATATAATTAAAGCAAATGAATTGGATTTATTAAAATGGTTAAAAATGCCAAAGCATTTAAGTTCATTTGAAATATCAATACGAGAAATGTCGGCATGTTATGGAAAATTAAACATTTTAAAATGGACAATGAAAAATTATTGGATAGAAGGCGCCCGAAAAATTTGCCGAAAAATTTGTAGCGAGGCTGCGGTAAATGGACATTTGGATTGTTTAAAATATGCTAGAGAGCAGAATTGTTATTGGGATAGATATACTTGTTGTGCTGCTGTTGTAAATGGGCATTTAGACTGTTTACAATGGGCTAGAGAGAGTGGATGTCCTTGGGATGAATGGACTTGTATTATTGCTGCTGAAAATGGACAATTAGATTGTTTAAAATATGCAAGAGAAAATGGTTGTAATTGGAATGAAGATACTTGTGCTTTGGCTGCTTTCGAAGGACATTTAGATTGTCTAAAATGGGCTAGAGAGAATGGCTGTCCTTGGGATGAACATACATGCGAATTGGCTGCTAGACATGGAAATTTAGATTGTCTAAAATGGGCTAGAGATAATGGCTGTCCTTGGGATAAATATACTTGCTCCTCTGCTGCCTTTAATGGACATTTAGATTGCTTAAAATGGGCAAGAGAGAATGGTTGTGATTGGGATAAACGGACTTGTTCTAACGCTGCTTTAGAAGGGCATTTGGAAATTTTAAAATGGGCAAGAGAGAATGGCTGCCCTTATGATGAATAAATAAACATTATTTAACAATTAATTGTGACATATTGTCTTGTTTGTATTTTTATAATAAATACAAATCAAATCCAAACAAGAAATGGAAGATTTATTTGAATATGATGGTCCTTTAAATTTTAGGAATATGATGGCAATTGGAGATGAATTTAGGGCAGAAATAATGTCAAATTTATTAGGAATTGAAATACCAATGAATCGCCAAAATTTTATACAAAAAACTAATCAATTAGCTATTGTATTACAAATGAAAAGTAGACCTGAAAAAGGTAAAATACTTTCTGAAAAGAAATGAATGAAATTTGATTTGATTTTTTTTAATTAAACGTTTAGTTTGAAAAATAAACAATTTATACATTTTTTCCAAATTCAAAGTTTGATCAAAAATATTTTTGATTGGGGTAGATAAGATGTGTTTCGCCATGCAATAAAGGTGTTCCATCTTTTTCATTCATCCTAAAATGTAATCTTTGGATATCCTCCAAAAATTTTATATTTTGACTATCGTTTGATTTATTATATTCTATTAATTTTTTCATAGATGATTCATCCCAAAATTTAATTACATTATAAAAATGCCCCCTTGGACAAATTTGGTATAAATCTGTCAACATTACTTTATTGTAATCTTCTCTAGTGAATCCAATCCAATTCAAATAATGAAGATAAGAAGGATCTTTAAATCTATTAACGATAGCATAATTTAAAGTAAACATTGTACATACACCACCAATTGCAATTTCAATACGAGCAAATTCAAGAGATTTACCAAAAACATCCCAAGCGCAAAAACCAACAAATTTTCTCCATTTAAAACATCGAAATAAATTTAATTCACAACACAATATATAAAAACTTTCATAATCGTTTTTTTTCTGTAATATTTTAACCCAATCACGTATCAAGTTTGCCCAACCACTTCCCTTTATTTCTTCTATTTCTTCTTGATCGAAAAGACAATGAAAATAAAGTAATTTTGATGGTGATTGTAATTCACATATTTGCTTCATACAATTGTTTGTTGATGGTCTTTTAACTCGATTAATTTTTAAATAATCGGTAAAATATTTATACCATATTTTATCAACCAATAATACACATAAAATACAATATGACACCTGTTCATTATCAAAATATAAAGTATAATCTGCAATTAATTTAAATATGTCTACAGTCTTAATCTGTTTTTGTAATGGTACTTCTTCAATTTTTATTTTTTTATGAGGTTCATTAACATCGTCCAAAGAACGTTTTTCGGACATTGTGTGGGCGTTTTTTTCTAATGTGTCTATTTTAAAATAGACATATTTGACATTTGACATTTAATTTGAAGAAATTAAAAAGAAAAATATTTCCTGAAAGGTTCAAATACTCAATATAAAAGAGATAACAATTTGACAATAATATTGAACTAAAAAAAATGCCTTCATCTGACACCGCTATTACCGCTATAAATTGTTCTTATTTATTGAACCTACCAAATATTAAAAAAAGTCACAAGGAATTTAAACAAATGAAATAAATGGAAATTGAATGGAGATCAAATATAATTTATTATTCAAAAAGAAATAACTCTATATCATCAATAAAAACAAATTAATCAAATATTCTCATTGTATTTAATTTTTCATTTTTCCCATACCAAGTAAAAAGTCAGTCGGGCGAGGGGGGGACCTCGGTCGTCGGAGCTTTCCTGACCAGTGAAAAATAGTTCCCGGACATTTTTCCGTCCATGTTTTAGGTTACCCATCGGATTAATTTTTAGACTTTTTTACCGGATTGGTTAAAAAAAGTCAGTCGGGCGAGGGGGGGACCTCGGTCGGCGGAGCTTTCCTGACCAGTGAAAAATAGTTCCCGGACATTTTTCCGTCCATGTTTTAGGAGTCGTTCCTCGGAAGGGGGGTGGTTCGTCTGAACTTTCCTGACCAGTGAACAATAATTTATATCCATAAGAAATATACCGTTTTAAATAAAAATTATGTTAATAATGAAATCATCGATAGTATATTTAATTCCCACTTTATATCAATATAAAGTGGGAAGTCAATTGCCTGGGAAAAATATAGAACAATGGAGACTTCAGTAACTTTGCAGGATGTAGAAATATTTCAAAAAGAATTTGAGGAGATGTATAGTGGTTTTACTGAGGAACTTTATACTCATTTGCGTGTTTTTGATTCAAACTTTGACGGAACTTTTGCAAGTTCAGATCGCTACGTGTTTACTATACAAGGACTTTATCGACTCATGACTCATTATATAGAAATGTTAAAAAAAGAATTTAATCCCGACAGTGTTGCCTCGAATTATAAAGCAATATTCAATACCAGTGAAGCTAAAAATTGGAAAATGTTTTTTAAACGGTTTTGGTTCAATGAAAGACTGGATTGGGAAATTTATTTTAATTTCCTGGATAAAATTTTGCAACGAATAGCTATAAAAATTTTATTTTTTAATGATCTAAAAACTCTTTTATTTTCACGAGTTGAAATAAAACAAGTTGTTAAAATTTCATTTTTAGAATCTGAAACAAAAGAAAAAATTTATGATTTTACGGAATTTATAAATGATGGATTTGAACTTTCTGCTTTGGCGAGAAACCCAATAAATTGGTTTCAAGAGATATTTGTTTTAGTACCACCCGATAAAAATGTTGATGATTTTATTTCATTATTTGGTAAACAAGTTTTGATTTTATACCATGATTTTATGGTCGTAAAATCAAGTGAAAAATTCTTGACAATCATTGAAGAGGAAATCGTTTGTAAAAATTTTTTTAACATGGTTCAAGTAAAAAATTATTTTGTTTTGTTGAACACAAAAGAAGTTACTGTTATTGATAGTAGTAATATTTATATTTCGTCTGATAAATTAAAAGGATTATTTGAAGAATTGGATAACATTATCGGTAAATCAAGCGGTGTAATATTATTAAATGATATCAAAAGAGTAACTATTAAATCATATTTTCATAAATGGGTGGAGAACTTTTCGCAAATTCCTTTTCCAACAACTAATATAAGTTCATCACAATATTGGATTTTAGCAAATGCTAAAAACCAAGTAAAAGCTAAAAATCAAATATTAGAAAAAGAAGTAAAAGAAGGAACAAGATTATTTTTTGAAGAGTAAATAAAAATTTTTATTTAAAAAATCATTTAAAATGATGCTTCATCAAGCTTTTCAACCCATATATCCATTCCCACTCCCTTCAGAGCTTTGGAAAAATCTTCATATCCGTTTACAGAGAGTAAACATTTTTGTTTGAGAAATGCGAATAAATCCCAACAAATCCCAGTGCGCTTTGTTGGAGGTACATCTAAATATATTTCAAGCCTAAAATATTATTGATAATATAATAATACTGTTGTATTTCTCCTAACTTCAAGACGTTTCCAATCTGAAATAAAACATTTTTGAAATCCATAAATTCCTCTTTTGGTTCAATAACGATTGGATCCAAAAATTGTTTTTTTAATCCGGGATTAACCTTTTCTAGTTCTGTTGCAAAACGTGTATAATTTCCTTCAGAAAATATTAGTTTATTTTCTAAATTTATTAAAAATTTAAGCGAGTCTGCGGTCTGATCTACATCGGAGATGTCCAAAAGAAATTCTAATTTTCGAATATCCCCTAGTGTAAGTTGGCGCGAAAGTTTCATGATAATATCTCTAAATTCAACCATTTCGATTGGTTTTAAAACCCTCTCTTTTTTTTCTTTTAATTGTCTTGATTCCCTCTCTTTCATTTGTCTATCTTTCGATTCTTTTAATTGTATTTCTTTCAATTCTTTCTCTTTTAATTCTTTTAAATTTTTCTCTTGTTGATCTTTAAATTCCCTTTCTTGTTTTACTTGGAATTGTTTTTCTTCATTCGCTAACGTTCGACAAATGTTTTTCATCTTTCGTTGAACAACAATTGGAACAATTTTAGGAATGTTCTGTAAATCTTCATCTACAAGATATTTCAGATCATCTTTTTGTTTTATCCCACAAGAGGTAAGGAATTGATGTATCTCCTCACACTCAATTTCTTTTAAAAAATCGTTAAGGGTGAATTCAGATTTCGTATCATGGATTTTTAAATTTTGGAAAGTTGCGGACAATTCCAATGCGGGTATTGGAATGTTCGCGTTCATGTTCGTTAAATTTGAACTCCGAGTTAAAATCAAAGGACATAAGTCATTGGGGAAAATTTCAGAAATTAGTTTCAATCGAATAGATTCTATTTCTTGAGGATCTGTTGGAAAGGTTTCAAACCCTTCAATTAATTGAATATAAACCTTATTTAGGGCAATAACAACATTCAACCAATTGGTTGAATCTTTTACCCAAATGCCTCGAATTTTTTTAAAAAATTCTCGAAGAAATTTCGATGCCGTATTATCATCCCTTATAATAAGTTAAAATGATTAAACTTACCAATTTTGAGGAGCGCCATTTGAATAAAAAGCATCATTTGCTTCAGATATCGCCGATCGTTGTACTTCTTCAGGCAATTTTTTCATTGCGGAAACGAATTGATTTTGTTCCACAAATTCATATTCGTAATCAGGAGTCATATTCTTAACAAATTGCAAACGAATTTCTTCTAATTCTTGAGGGGAGTCAGAAGGTAATTTAATGTTTTGGATTAAATTGATATGGATGGTTTGAGCTGCCTTGCAAACGGAAAGCCATTTTTGCTGATCAAAAATCCATTCAGTTCTCATTTTTAGAAAAAAAATGTTCGCGTTTTGGGCTGGGTCAGAATTTTCTTGTAATTCATCGAAAAAATGTCTATTAGCCTTTTCAAAGAAACGATCTCGTGCGTCATTATCTAACTTTTTGATAGTAGAAACTAAAATTGTTGAGGGAATAAATTTCATTGTAACGTTGAATAAAAACAATTTATATTTGATGAGTGTGAAAATAAAAGTTTATGTTTGAAATATTTGACACTCTTGACATATTTGACATATTTGACATATTTGACGTGTAATCGTACGATTTGATGGTAGGGGAGGGGGGGGGATTTTCAGATCTTCCTATATTATACGTTAAAAATTGGGGGCAACATAATGTCGAAACGGTGGGGAATAGAAGATGATTTTACCTTTAATTTAATCGACGCTCACGAAACCGAAACAGAAACCCTGGGTACAATCGCAACTATTCTCTTTGACAGTTCCAAATGTAACGATATGTTTGAAGAACATATAAACACAACCAAAAACGAAGAAGAAATAGAATTGTTAAAAAAATGCAAAAAAGAATTGGAAAGGAATATGAAAATAAACATTGAATTATTTTTCAAACAATATGAGTGAATAAAATTTTTATTTAAAATTTAGCAGCTAATTTTTTCTTTGAATTAGTATAAGAGGTTTCAGTAAAAATTCTTTCACCATTACTTAATGAAACCGATTTCAAATTTTCAGTAATTGAATTTGAAATAGTAGATAATGTTAATAATTCATTAAATTTTGTTATCCAACCCGTTCTATGACTTGGACAAAATGGAACATTTCTAATTTCTGGATTTTCTTTATCAGAATCATCATAAATTCTATAATAAACAGGTTGAGTTGTTCTTTTTTTACATGAAGGTAATTTACATTTAACTGAACGTTGCGTATCATAATTTATACAACCACAAGAAAAATTACCTGTATAATTATCAAAATTTTTTGATAATTCCGTCATTGTTGCACACATTGGACATAATAAAAAAGTACCAGCTTCTGTAGTTATCATATGAAATTTCATATCGATCATGGTTAATTCTTGATTTGGACAACTGTTTATCATATCCATTTTCCTTTGATGTCTTGCTTCTTTTTTTTGAGTTTTTTCTTTTTTCTTTTCATCATAATGAACATGATTGAAAGTTGAAGAATTAGTTTCTCTATTTTTTGGATTGGCTTTAGAGGGAACTTTACCACAATATTTTTTACCATCAGTAAGATTTAAACAAGCATCAACAGCACATAATGAACTCAATCTATATTTATCCCTTTTTTCTGAATATGGATAGACATTTGTTTTTATTTGTTTACATGCTTCACAAAAATAATAAATACCAGCACCTTTTGGAAGTAATTCACCAGGTCTTGTTTCATATAATCTATGAAGTGTATTTAATAATGTTCTTTGCATACATGCAGGGGTTTTTGTAACAGATACAGATTTACGATCTTTTAATATTTGAAAAAAGAAACTTAATAAATGATAATCATAAGATGAGATTTTATGAATACTCTTCATTATTGTTTTTATTTTACTTCTTGATTCTTCTTGTTCATATAATTTATAACCATGTTCCAATTCCATTAAACTTCGTGGTAACATATAAATTGGATGTAAAACCAGAAAATTAAAACTTATATCATCAATTTTACCCTTACGTATAAAAATTTCAATGATGGTTTTAATAAGATTTTGAATTGCTGGTGGAACAATTGTATTAAATTTACGACATTCTTCTAAATAAATTTCATCATTTAAAGTTCTTGTCACATTAAAAACCTTTTCAATAAATCCAATTTCCATTATGCGTGGAGCTCGTTCTAAATTGGCCTTGTTATATTTATTTAATAAACCATTTATTTCTTTGTGCCATGGTTTTTCAGGTTCAAAAATTAAAGTAGAATCTTTTGGTCTGCGTTGATTAAAATAAATATTCTCAATTTCATATTGTTCCATTAAAGAATAAAAACTATTACCAAATCTTAAAAATTTATCATGAGTAAAGACAAAATTATCTAAAGATTCATTCATAAATTCTCTTACAGAATTTGTTGCATTATAAGTATTATCCTTCATTATATCCCAAAAATAATTTTTACGCATATAACCAGTTAAACCAGAAAGTGATTCCGTACAAAAACATAAATATTCACGAATGATATAAGTACAAAGCTTTCCATTATCTTTTATCCATTTTTCCAACATTTTTGTATTAATTGAATTCATCATAAAATTTGCATATAATTTTCTACGTACTTGAAAATTTGATATTATCGTACAATGATCATAAACTCCAAGTAAACTTGCAAATATAAATCTTGTTATTATGTCTAAAAATCCATCGAAATTATCTTCTTTGTTATTACTACTATTACTATTATTTTTATTATAAACTGATGGTTGCACCTTTTTGGTACGTATAACAGTTGATTTTTTACGTTTATTTGAATTCGGAGTGGTAGTAGTATTTTTTCTCTTTTTTGATTCATCGTTAGATTTATTCCATGTTTTAGAAAGAATTTTTGTAACTGATCTACTTTTACATGCATAAGGTAAAGCTTTTGAAAGTCTACTAATCAAAGCATCATTATATGGTTCTTTGAAAGGGTGGTTGTCGGAATTGCCAGTGAAATTACAATAAAGAACGTGAATGTGTAAATCGGGAAGATTTCTAAGATAAAAAGTATTTTCTTTTCTTGGTCCATAGAATTCAATTGGTGAAAGTACAATTGAATTTTTACGTCTTCTCATTAATTCAGTATCTTTATAAATTGATTCCAGTTCCATATACATACTTAAACATTGAAATCTATCTTGAATTTGTCTAAAATTTTGTACAATCGATATAGGTAAACGATTCATAATTTTTAATAATTGTTCAATAAAATCTAAAATGTTTACTGTAATATAATAGATTGAATAATTTGATAAACCATTTTTTATACCTAATGGACACCATACAAATGGATCATGTATATAATCATCACGATAAAAAGAATTTGTTTTGAGAAAATATTCTCTGATTATATCCATATTACAACAATATGGATTTGAATAATTACCAGTGAATTTGTTTGAATTTTCTGTTATATTACTGATTTCAATAAACCATTCAGGTAAAATTTTAGTATTTGCAAAATATTCTAAAATATAAAACATTGGAGGTTTACGGTTTGGTAATAAGAGGTTCCTAATCTTTGATTCATTATATTCTTTTTGAATATCAATAAATGGTGATTCAGATGAAATAATATTGACTTTATATTCTTCTTGTTCACCATTTTCTTCATCAAAAGAATCTAATGGAATTGTTAAGGTTTCATATTTAACATTCGATTTGGAGGGACTAATAAAAGGATTAGGTAAGACTTTATTAGCCCCTAATGAAAATGGGGTTTACCAGATTCATCATAATGTGATATTGTACAATATCCTACTTGTTTCCATACATAAATACCTCTTGAATCATCGAATTCTTGTTCATACCAATCTCTAACATGAGCAGCTACTGGATATAAAAGTCCTTGATAATCAGATGAAGAAGATTGTAACATTTGATCTAATATATATTCACCAGGTTGTCCCGCAATATTATAATATTGCGAAAAAATAACAGGTATTTTAATTGTACTTTTTTCTGATCTTGCATTATTCCATTGATATTGAATATATTCTCTTGCACACATTACACATAAACTCGATGTTTCTAATCTTTTACCATCCTTTTTCCAAGTAATATGTTGTTTATAAGTCATACATTCAACATTTATAATTGCACGTGTACCTGGAATAAACATACCTTCACAAAATTCTCCACACCCACAAGGTCTTTCATTTTGGTCTACTAATGGTTCGCGTAAAAATTTCTCTTCAAATAATCTAGTTCTCTGATCAAGATCATTAACTTCTGTATTTGCATAATCACCATAAGTTCTCTGATCATTGCATCTAATTAAATCTTCAATTACAGAACGTTTTTTTCTATTTTTTTCTTCATTTAATAAACGTACAAATAATTCGAGTCTTATATCTTCTTCAGATTGTAAACTATTTTCAGGAATTTTAATCTCTAATTGTCTCATTAATTCTAAATATTGTTTTGAACTATCTAATTGATAATAATACTTTTGATCAGATAATGGTTTTTCTTGATCAAAAATTTGCATTTCAGAAACAGGATTGGTAATGGGTTTTTGAACCTTTTTTTTATGTCTTATAATATTTTTGTCCATTTCTTCTTCTGTCATTTCAGGTAAAATATTGATTTCTTCTGCTAATGGTTCATTTAAATAATTGATTCTGACCGAGTTATGTATTAAATCTTCTTTGGGTGTAGTTCCGGTTACCTCTTTTTTTTTACGTGATTTTAATTGAGTGATTTGCATTTTTTTTCTTTTTTTAAAATAAATCTTTGATTTTATTTCTTCTCCACTATCCGATTCATTTATTTCAATATCATTACGATATTGATTTTCAATAATTTTTTTTTCATTTTGAAAATTTTCAATTATTATCCTAGATTCTCTTTCATAATCTTCTTTTAAATTATTTGATAATGTGGGATTACCATTAGAAAAATTATTTTCTAAAGACACCGCCGAAACAGCATTCATATTATTATCAAAACAACTAAACATATCAACTTGTCCTTCTAAAAATTCAATAGACACTTTCGACTTCATGTTATGAGTTGATTTAAATTTTTCAATTTCATGTGCATCAAATACACTTTCAAATGTATTAGTCTCCATAGTAAATGTTTTTTGTTGTGATTTTATTTTAAAATAATTAAAATTTATATAAATAATGATTCTGTCACAAAATGTAATAAATATTTTATAAATACTTATAAATAAATTGGAATCTGAGTTTTCTTGACTTTATTAGTTTCCCAAATCTTTTTAGTTATATTTTTATTTTTAAATCATTAATAAAAATAATAATCAATGTCACAAAGTATAATAAGTGTCGGATCTGAGGGATTCGAGTTTATTTCTAAACATTTCATTTCAACATTAATGCTTCATGAAATTAGAAATATTTGTGAATCTTGGATTATTCATAAATCAGATAATGAAAAAGATTTACAATCCAATTTTTATGATCTATTTTGGACAATAAGTTTTCAAAAATTTGATTTGCAAATCATTAATGGATGCTATATTTGTTTATTTAATATAGATAAAATAAACATGAGAATTAGTATTGGTTCATTAAAACAATCATCTACAGAATTAAAGGTTATGCAATTAAATAGTAATTTTTTATTTAATAAAAAATTAAATGGAATATTTGAAACAGAGTTTACATATTCAAAATTTAAATATTGTTATTTGCTTGAACAATTAATTGACAGAGGACTTTTAATGGCAATTATCATTGAACATTTACTTAATTATTCTAGAGATGGAAAATATTCAGATTTATTAGAAAAACAACCACCACGTGTTGTTAAATGTGCAATATCTATCGCATTACAAAATATATTGTCAGATTTTTATGATCATCAAGGTGTAGTAGATAAAAATTCACAACTTGAAAGAGATACCAATATTTATAATGGAGTCCATGGAAATAATATCACAAATTTAACTATGTTGGTCCAAGAATTGAGAAAACAAATCATATAAATTTTCCAATGTAATATTATCCATGCCTGGTAAAAAAGACATTAAAGAAATTTCTTCTGGTGGGGTAATATCTGGTGGATCTGGTGCATCAAATATGTTAACATCTGTCAATTTAGATGTCAAAAACATGCCAAATAAACATATGAAAATCATTATTGGAATGATTTTCACTATTGTTAGAATCAAATCCATTACAATTTTATAAATTACATAAATTGATAGTATAATAATCAAAATAAATAACAAAAGTGATACTACTATGGATTCTTTAGGTAAATCATAAAGTAATAATATAAATTCTGGTGTTATTTTATTTACTAGATAGTTACGACCTTGAAGTAATAAATCATTGATTATTGTTTGATTCATTTGTTGTATTTTTTATTTGGTTTTTCATTCTTACCATTTAACTAGTTTAATTTTTTTTATATTTGTATTTTTACAATATTTTTATCTTTTAAAAAAATGGCTTGGATTCAGGTGGACTTTCCACAACTTAGAACTCCTTTTAATGAAATTACGGCGATGATTGAATCAAATTTAATTGATATGGATATTTGTAAACCACATCTTACTTTTATATATGACTGTGGTCATGATATAAATGCGATTAGTGAGAAATTTCGGAATTTACCACCAATGAAAATGAAAATTATCGATATTCGCGCTGGTCATGTATCTCCAGTTTTACTTTTGGAATTTGAATGTGAAGAATTGGAAACCCTTTTTTGGACTTTTTATGAAGACGATAAAACAAATGGAGATAAAAACCACACTCTTATTAAAGGAAAAGGAACAAAACAAATTGATGGTAAAGGTTATGCAATGCATATTACTATTTGTTGGTTAAAAGACTTTGATTGTTTTTCCGATCCATCAATTAAAAATTTGATGGATAAAAAAATTGAATTGCTTAAAAAATTTGATCAGTATATCAACATTGATGAATTTACTTGGTTCTCTATGGATTGGATTGATAAAAAAATATTTAATTTAAGAAACGGGTTTATTGAAAACAAATTATAATTGTCGAATCAATATTAAACACCAAACAAGTATAGATACAATGATTATCATAAAATAAAATTTCATTGAATCTTTTTTTTTTTCAATAGGATATTTATTCTTTGTTCTCATTTTAATTTCATTCCAATAAGATTCAAGATGACTCAATGTAATTAGATCTTCTTTCTCTTTATCTTTTTCCCCAAGATATTTATCATATACATTATATTCAATCATCATTAATTTAAAACAATAATCACAAAAAACATCATTATCTGGTGGGGAAAATATTTTCCATTTATATATTAATTCGTTTGGATTGGGAAATGTGTGAATATTTCCTCTATCACAGATTATACAAGGAGTTCCCATTTTAATATTTTTATTGAATATCAACAAAACTAATAGGAAATAATATTATTGTTTGAAAAAAATTAATTTCACTATCTACAATTGGTGGTAATTCATTATGAAAATTATCTCTACTTATTGACCTCCCTTCTACTTTTTCAATTTCCAATATTGGAAAAACATCTAATAGATAAATTTTTTTTTTCTTTTCTTTTGAAAGAATTAAATTTGGTGGATTATTGCGTGAATAACATGTCGATGGTAATATATTTTCAAATTCAACAAAATGTTCTATTTGTCCGCGATAGGGCACACCTTCAGCACTAATAATTGAAGTTTCTTCTGGTAAATAACAAAAAGTACTAACTGCACCATAATGAAATTTAACTGGATAACGAATAATTAATTCTGCTGCTTTAAAAAAATAAAATACACGATGAATATCATTAATTGAGATACTTCTTACTTCTTTCAAATATTTTTGATCGTCTTCAGAAATTTTCCAAATTTTTAGATGTTTTTGTTTTGAAATTTTATTAAAATTTTCCAATTGTGGAATAGAATGAGTTGTTAATGAACTAATGCGACATTCCGATGAAAAGTACTTAATTCTCGTAAAAATAACCCAAAACATGGAATTTGTAATAAATTCTGATATACTGAATAAATAAAGTTCTTCTAAAATGATTTTTTTTTTAATAAAGATATATTTTTCTTTAGGTAAAGTCTGAAATGAAAAAAGAAATTCACTTAAATTGATAAATAAATTTCTAGTTTTCGATTCCAATTTTTGAAATATTGATGATAATTCACAATATAATCCAATAGTAATTGCAGTATTACCTTCTTTTATTCCAATAAAAGAATCTAACCCAGTATATATATTTAATGTATGTTCATTAAACCCAGTTAAAACATTTTCCTTGAAATCGATTTCTAATTTTCCGCAAATTCTTTTACGTTTTTTTTTGGTCGCTGTACTTGGTCCGAAATGAAGACCCTTTAAATCATTATATGATTCACTAAATAATTTAACAAAATCACCTTTTTGATGTTCCGGTGGAAAACGTCTAAGCATATAATGAAAATATTGATGTATTTCAACCTTTGGTATTGAATTAATTTTTCTAGTTGTTGAATATTGTTTTATAAAATTCAAAAATGTTAAAAATGCAAATTTGATATCTTCATCATCTCCATATAAATATTGCCATGTGATTAAAGGATAAAAAATAGCAGTTACTGGACTATTTTTTCCATACCGTTTTGTCATTAATAGATGAGGTGTATAAGTTAATTGAATTTTCTTAAAATATTTTTTTGTTAATAACATTGTACATTTTTCGTTTGTAAAAGATACAGAATAGTTTTCCGATTCAATATTCAGGTATTTTCTTTTTAATAACATCATTGTAGATGTCATTTGAATGGGACTTACATCAGATCTTTTAAATGTTAACTCGACAAGGTCGTTATCTAAATTTTCAATTTTCAGAATTTTTGTATGACGAAATCTTATTTCTTTAAAACTAACTATATGTTCGCATATATAACAAATTTTTTCGAAATGGATAAATAAATTACGAATTTCTATGTTGATCAATTCATTTCCTTTTAAATATTCTTTAAGTTCATAAACAATAATATCAATTTCATTTGAATTAATATTTGTCCTTGTATTTTGTTTTAACTTCTTTGAAATTTCGTGATAGGTTTCTAATAAATTTTCTTTATTGATTTTCCAAGCTAATGAATATATCACACTTGAAAGGGTGTATGGATGTATATTTATACACTTAATACCACTAAGATTCATTAATTCAACTCGAGCATTAGAACTTAAAAAAAATTGTTTCCAAACTCCTCCATTTTCAATACAAGAAAATTCAGAATATTCACTTGATGAAATTTCATTTTCATAGATGTCATCATCTGTTTCTTTTTCAATTGTTTTGATAACTATTGGTTCGATTTTTTCAATTTTTCTTCTTGCAGAATTCATCATAGAAGTAATATACACGGAAAATCTTTTCGTGTTGAAAAGATTTTCTAACCAAAAAGGAGTTTGATATTCTTCATCAAATTGAATTAAATTTGGAAATATTGTTTGAAAATTTAAATCATTTACTCTGATTGCACGGAAAATGGGAGACGGAATATCGGAAAAACTATTTACTGTTTCTTTCCATGATTTTTCATCATTTAATAAACTATTAATTGAAAATAAATGTTCTTTTTGTTTCACCCACGAAAATATCCATTTATTATCTTTAAATTTAAAAATTTGAATGGAAGCTTTTACATTTTTAGATCGTGTAATATTTTTTATCCCAATCTTTTCTTCGTAAAATTTCGTAAATTTATGATGTGTTGAAGTTGAGTAGGTGAAATGTCCAAGAAGAAATTCTTCCTTTAGATTCATGTACATTTATTTAAAAATAAGTCCGAATGTAAATGTGCGAGATGAATTTCTACTTTAAAATTCATTATTTCATACTTAAATTTTTTAAAATTTATTTAAGTTTAAATTTTTGACATCTGATATTTTCCCGCCCTGGTAAAAAAATTTAGACTTCCCAAGTCGTACGACTTTTGACATTTCTGACATACTCCCCCATTAAAAACTAAATTTAAAAGATTTCATAAATCACTTACAACACATTCAAAGAATTTCAACACATACAAGCTCCCTAATAATGTCGAAAACTCCCACCATTCACTCGCTCAATTTAAAAAGAAGGAAAGGGGTAGACATTTCTGATATTAAACGTAATGCACCTAAACTTTGGGAAGCTTTAAAAGATCCACAAAAAATTCGAAAATTGAACCTATTGCTTCTCATAGGTTCATCGAGAGGGGGTATTACAATATCTAGTCGTTCAATGGGACTTATGTCACCCAAATTTATGCCACAACTAGATATGTATTGTGACTGTGGTGCTGTAGAAGAACTGATAGAATGTGTTACTTGCAAAGAAAAAGTTTGTGAAAACTGCGTTACCGATTTCCATCGCCGATGTCAATTGGAGTGGTTTAAATTGGAAGATCCAGAATTTGAATCAAAAAAATATTTAGTTGAAGAATTGAAATCGTACGAAAATGATGTAATTATATATTAAAAACCATGTCTAAATAAAAATCTTTTATTTAAACGAAAAATCATAATCTTGTAATTTCACCCAATTTAATAACGATTTATATTCCATCTTGATCTCAAATACAAATAGCGATGGATTATTAAATATAAACACCCAACGAATAATTCCATCCTTTTGTTTAAAATAGATTTTAATTTTTGGGGGATTAATGGGTTCTTTTTCAATAATTAATGTACTATGTTCACAATATGCACAAAAACATTCCAATTTTTCCAAATGATTCAATTTTATATCACTCACTCTATTCGTTAATATATGAGCTCTATAAGTAAAGTGAGGTTCAATGGACATTTCATATGTTTTTGTTTTTTTATCATAATTTCGAATAAAAATTATATCTAATTTTCCAAATGAATTTTTTGTAAGATTAGCTTGGGTTATATATTCATGACACAAGCCACAATATTGGCAACAAGATACTCTCCCACATACGTTTACAAAATTTTCAGTTAAATCAAAAAGAATATCTGTACCAAATTGTTTCGAAAAAATTTGATATACAGTGTAAAGAGTATAAGGGTCAATATAAGGGTCAATTAATTCGGTCTTTTGTTTTTTTTTAATATGTTGTTCTTCATCGTCTTCTCCAGACATATCATCCATTTCTTCAAACATTCCACCTATTTCTTCTTCTTCTTCTTCTTCTTCGTCGTCGTAGACTATAATTGTAAAAATTCTCATTTTTTCTTCATTCATTTTAATAATCTGAAAATATTGTTTGACATGGACGGAAAAATGTCCGGGAACTATTTTTCACTGGTCAGGAAAGCTCCGCCGACCGAGGTCCCCCCCTCGCCCTCTGACTTTTTTTAGACTTCCCAAGTCGTACGACTTTATGTCAAAAATTTATCAATATTAAAAATCTAAAAAATATTCTAAGCATGTCTAATAATTCACCCGTAGAAGAATCAACACTCAAAAGAAAAGATCAAGGTCCTGTCGATAGTGAGAAAGAAGATACTATAAACTCTGAAGAAGAACGCGAATCCAAACGAAGTAAAATTTGCAAAGCCAATCCTTCTTCTCCCGATTCTTCTTCTTCTTCTGATTCTTCTTCTTCTTCTGATGAAGATCGTTGCGATTCATGTTCATGCAAATTCGGTCCGGATACTCCCCCTATTAGATGCTCTGGAATGCCTACTACATATTGTTGGCCTTGTAATGTCGTTTATTGCTTTCCTTGTAACGAAAAATTGCCTGCTTTAGACAAATATAGACAATGTAGATTTTGTAAAGAATTTTTATGTAGTGATTGTTACGAAGATGAACATCAGAGACCGAATCCTGAAAACGGTCCTTGTGATGTAAGAGAATTTGAGTGTCGTGTGTGTAAATCAATAAAAGGTATCGAAGATACTATTATTTGTGGTGGAACTTGTGGGGAAGATATTTGTTGCAAAGATTGTGTATCTAAAATAGAAGAAAAACCAGTTAAATGCACTTTATGTAATCAAATTATCTGTGATTATTGTTCTAAAGAAGATGTACACTATCTTACAAAAACAAAAACATGTGACGGTAAAGTTTTTATGTCTTTATAAAAAGTTAAATAAACAAATTGGATTTAATTTATTTCATTTTAATTTTTTCCAACCCAGTAAAAAGATTAAAAAAAATTAGTCCGTGGGTAATATCGACATGGACGGGAAAATGTCCGGGAACTATTTTTCGCTGGTCAGGAAAGCTCCGACGACCGAGGTCCCCCCCTCGCCCGACTGACTTTTTTTACCAACCCGGTAAAAAAGTCTAAAAATTAGTCTAGTATGTTACCCAAAACACGGACGGGAAAATGTCCGGGAACTATTTTTCACTGGTCAGGAAAGCTCCGACGACCGAGGTCCCCCCCTCGCCCGACTGACTTTTTTTTAACCAATCCGGTAAAAAAGTCTAAAAATTAATCCGATGGGTA
>SDBT01005691.1_pt1 | contig 20844 bp, 13 predicted proteins | sample 2277101 | NCBI WGS metagenome assembly SDBT01 (sample SAMN10404973, study PRJNA504765) | marine sediment metagenome | isolation source: marine sediment core GS10_PC15, 103 cmbsf | place: Arctic Ocean: Southern Knipovich Ridge | collected 2010
GGGGATCTGCGCAGGAGTGTGCGAAAAAGGGGGCTATTCTTCTTCGGACGTGTCTTTTGCTTCTTTTCTGACCAGTTCCACCGTCGTTACACTATATCGGCCTGCATCAAGCACGTGCACGGTGAGATCGCCGTCGGTGAAGGTTTCTCCTTTGCGAGGGATTCTGCCCAGGCGGTAAAGCACGTAACCGGCCACGGTTTCGAATCCTTCCTTGGCAATGGCAATTCCGGTCTCGTCCTTGAGATCGTCGATGTCGGTTCTACCGCTCACCCGAAAGTGGTTGGGGCCTTTTTCTTGAATTTCAGGCGTGGCATCTTCGTGCTCATCGGCAAGCTCGCCAAAGATTTCCTCGATCATGTCTTCGAGCGCCACGATTCCAATGCATGCGCCGAACTCATTCACTGCGACAGCCAGGCTTTCACGCTCTCGCTGCATCTCCACAAACAGCTCATCTATTTGTTTCGTGTCGGGTACCAGGCGAGCCGGGCGCATGTAGGGGCGGATGAAAGTCTTTCTTTTCTGATCGTAGAATGCGTCAAAGACGATTACTAGTCCCACGATCTGATCGACTCTTTCGCGATAGACGGGTATACGCGTGTGCCCCCGATCCCGTACAAGGGCAAGCAGTTCCTCGGTGCGTGCAGTCTCTGGCAGCAGGGCAACCTCGGAAATAGGCACCATCACCTCGCGGACAATGGTGGTTCCATAACTTAGGGCAGACTCCAACATCTCCTGCTGATGTTGTCTGAGCCCGCCGCTTTCAGCTGATTCCTCGATCACGAGCTTGATCTCGTCGCGGGTCGTGTAGATCCTCCTTGGCCGGCCCCCAAAGAGGCGAGCAAGGAGGGTGGTGAAAAGGTGGACAGGCAAAGTGATGGGCGCCAGCAACCAGGACAGGCCCCTCCAGATGAAGGCAGACCTGAGCAATGCCTGTTCGGCATGGTGTCGAAAATAGGCCTTTGGGACAATTTCACTCAGCACCAGAAGAACTGACGTCATGACCACAATAGCTATTACGGGTCCAAACGGACCCACCCACCGCTGAAACGCTACAGTGGCAATGGCGCCACAGGTGATGTTGAAGACGTTTGTTGCAATCAGGATTACTGCCAGAACACGGTCCCGTTTCTCGATGAGACCAAGGGCCCGGGTGGCGCTGCGCAGTCCTTTTGAGGCAAGAAGCTGAAGACGTATGCGGCTGGCCGAAACCAGGGCAGTCTCAGAGCCCGAGGCAAAGCCCGAGCCCACAATGCAAATCAATAGTAGCGCCAACTCAATGGTCAATTTCAGAACCTTCCTTGTGTATCCGTTTTACCCTGCAGCTCACGATTCGTCCCCGCTTGGATTCCACAACAACAAAGAGCGCGCCATTTCGCTCAAGGGTTCTTCCCGGTCCCGGAATCTCGCCGAATTCATCACAAAGATATCCGTTCAGAGTGACAGACTCGCCTTCTGGAAGCCCTATGCCGCACGTCTTGTTAACCTGCTCTATTGGGGCGCGGCACAACACGAACCACTCATCCGGCCCAACAGGGCGGATAAGTGGTTCTGCCTTTTCGTATTCGTCATATATTTCGCCTACGATTTCTTCAACAAGGTCCTCCATGGTAACGATTCCGGAGGTGACCCCGTACTCATCCACGATTACGGCCATGTTCAGAAGGTTTTCTTGCATGTGGTGGAAAATGCGAAGGGTCCTGGCCCCGTCCGGGAAGATGGCTACGGGTTTGAGCAGTTGGCGGATGTCGCGATCGGCGTTGAGGAAGAATTCCTTTGTGCTCACAAACCCCACAATGTGGTCCACGCTGCCTTCGCATATCGGGATGCGGGAGTGGCGTGCCTCGATCATGAGTTGTTCCAGATTTTCACGGGCCACGTCCAACGGGGCGGCCACAATATCCACACGCGGGGTCATGATTTCCCCTGCGGTTGTTTCAGAAAAGCGCATAATGTTACGCGCAATACGGTGTTCCTGTGAACTGATGGTTTCTTTTCGACCCGCTTCATCAAACAGCACCTCCAGTTCCGGCGGGCTGAGCGCACCGTTTGTTTCCTCCGGTATCCTGAGGAGACGCAGAATGGCATGCGCCAAACGGTCAAATACGGAAACCACAGGGTGGGAAATGGCCGAAAAGAGGTGAAGTGGCCTTATGGCGGCCTCGGCAAGAGGCTTTGCCTGGCTGACCGCAATGGTTTTCGGGATGATTTCTCCAATCAAAAGGACCAGCAGGGAGTCTACGACTATGGCCACCGAGAGGCTGTGCCTTGGAATCAGCCTTGCGAAAAGAAGTGCCGCTGTTGCAGAAGTCGCCACATTGACCAGGGTGTTTCCAAAGAGAATGGTTGAAAGCAACTCGCGCGGTCGCTCCAATGCCCTGACGATAAGCCTGGATCGTTTTGACTTATCGTCTTTGAGCCTGCGACGTTGGATGCGATCCAAACAGAACAGGGCGGTCTCGGTTGCAGAAAAGCAACCTGAAATGATGAGCAGAACGGCGAGAAGCGCTAGAAGAAATATGGGGTAAGGCGAGGGGTCGCCCAACAGGGTCTCCATGAAAAGCTATCTTCCCTTCCAATCGGGTTTTCTTTTTTCCAGGAATGCCGAGATTATTCTTCCGGCCATAAGCATTTCCAATGCACGTTTTCTGCCAATAGCGCGTCCTCCTCGGTTCACGCCTTTTTCGAAATCAATACCGCTGCAGTTGAAGGAAGAATCCGATACTTTCCCTTGATGTCTACCGGCGTGGCCTTGTCCTCGTCCAAGATGTCTTTGGGCGACGGCTTGCCCGTGTCCACGATACCAAACCAGGTTGTGCCTGCACGAGGCACTGGTAGGTGAAAGGCCTGTTCCACCTGGTCTCCGTTTACCATTATAAAGAAGTCGTTATCCTCTTGGCCTTCAGAGGAACAACGGCCGTTCAATGCAAAAGCGAGGGTTTTGGATTTGTCTGACCAGTCAGGCTTTGCAACTTCCAGGCCGTGCCAAGTAATGTCAGGGCATTTGTCTTCAATGCTTTTTCCGGTCAAAAACTCTGACCTGCGAAACACAGAATGCTGATTTCTCAGAGAGATGATTTTCCGAAAAAAACGCAACAGATCACTATTTTCCTTTTCGAGATTCCAGTCGACCCAGCTGATCTCATTGTCCTGGCAATAGGGATTGTTGTTACCCTGCTGCGACCTGGCAAACTCGTCTCCGGCCAAAATCATGGGAACACCGTGAGAGACCAAGAGCAAGGTGGCAAAGGTCTTGACCCTGCAAAGCCTTAGGCCTCTGATTTCAGCGTCGTCTGCTGGCCCCTCCACGCCACAGTTTGAGCTATAGTTTGCGTCACTGCCGTCTCGATTGTCTTCACCGTTTTCTTCGTTGTGTTTGTATTCGTAAGATACCAGATCCTTAAGGGTGAAGCCATCATGGCAGGTTATGTAGTTGATGCTGTTAATGGGACTGCGGCCGCTTTTCCGGTAAAGGTCGGAGCTGCCTCCAATGCGAGTGCCAAGGGCCTGCACCATGCCTTTGTCTCCGCGTACGAACCGCCTTACGTCATCTTTGTAGCATGAGTTCCATTCGGCCCAGCGCCCAGGGAATTTGCCTACTTGAGTGGTGTGCGTGTCCCATGCCTCGGCTATTATCTTGGTGTGGGCCAATACTGGATCCTGTTCAATGGCATCAACGAGTGAGTGGCTTGGCAGAAGCTGTCCGCAGGAGTCCCTGCCAAGAACCGTGGCCAGATCAAAACGAAACCCATCCACATGCATCTCCACCACCCAGTACCTGAGACAGTCCAGAATGAATTCGGAAACCACGGGGTGGTTGCAGTTAACAGTGTTTCCGCATCCGGAAAAATTCAGATAGTCCTTTGAATCCGGGTCCAGGGTGTAGTAGACGGTATTGTCCAGACCGCGGAAGCTGATCGTAGGTCCATCCGAGTGAGTTTCCGCGGTGTGATTAAATACCACGTCGAGAATTACCTCCAGGCCTGCACGGTGAAAGGCCTTAACCATGTCTTTGAATTCTCTGACCTCGTTTTTGTGCCAGCCGTTTGAGGCATAAGACGCCTTTGGGGCAAAGAAGGCCATGGTGCTATAGCCCCAAAAATTTTTCAGCCTCCGGCCCGTCCCCGGGTTTACGCGTTGGTTTTCCAGTTCGTTGAACTCAAACACGGGCAACAGTTCCACCGCTGTCACGCCAAGGGACTTGATGTAGGGAATCTTTTCCATCAGGCCCCTGTATGTGCCACGGCTTGCAACCCCCGAAGATTCATGAACAGTATATCCCCGCACGTGGAGTTCGTAGATAATGCTGTCTTTTGTGGGCACTCTCAGTGGCCTGTCGCCTTCCCAGTCGAAATGATCGGCCACAAGGCGACACCGCCGCTGAAAAGAATCGTTCTTGCCCACGTCTGCGCCTTCGGCCTGTTCTTTTCCCCATATCTCTCGTCCTTCTACGGCACGGGCATATGGATCGAGGAGGATCTTTTTCTTTTGAAACCAATGTCCGGTTCCCCCCGGGTCAAACGGCCCGCCGGCCCTGTATGCGTACCGGAGTGATGAGTCTACGCCAACAAGATGGATGTGCCAGATATCTCCGGTCCTGTTCATTGCGGGGTCCAGGGAGATTTCGGCTATGGGCTTCGGGTTTGCTTTTTCAAAAAGGACAAGGGAAATGGAGGTGGCATTTCGAGAAAACACAGAGAAGTTGACCCCTTCTCGCATGATGGTGGGGCCCAGGGGAAGGGGTTTGCCGGGCTTGTGTTTCCAGTGACTATGCACTCTTTGTTTTCAAAATTTTCTTGGCCCCCGCAACGGCGTCAAGGACCAGGCTCAGGAGCGCGGGTACCAGAAAGATGGTAAAGACCGTAGAGACTAAGAGGCCGCCCACGACAACGCTTCCAAGGCCCCGATAAAATTCTGAGCCCGCGCCGGGTGTCAGCACCAGGGGCATCATTCCAAAAACACTGGTTACAGAACTCATGTATATGGGACGGATACGTGAGCGGACTGACTCACGAATCGCTTCTCTTGGGGCCATCGCTTCATTGCGTATGTTGTTGAGGGTCTGATGGACAATGAGTATGGCATTGTTTACCACGATGCCTACGAGAATGACGAATCCCAGCATGGTAACGATGTCCAGAGGCTGATACGCAATGAAGATGTTCAGCAGCAGGAGACCTATGAAGCCACCGGCTGCGGCCAGCGGCACACTGAACATGATGATGAGGGGATAGAAGAAGTTTTCAAATAGGGCGGACATCAGCAGATAACTAATAACAATGGCCAGGATGAAGTTCCACTGCAGTGAGCGCCTCGTGCGGGTAAGGTCATCTGCCGTACCGCTCAGGTCGATCCTGTACAATCCCCCGAGTTGCCCGCTGGCCTTTAACGGGCCTACTACTTTGTCCGTTACTATTTCCATGGCGGTTTCTAAAGGTATGTCTCTGGGAGGGATTACTTGAATGGTGATGGCGCGTTGTGAATCAATATGGTTGATCTGGGTGGGCCCCTCCTCCAGGCGAATTTCAGCCAACGAACCCAAGGTCACCCTTTCACCCCTTGGTGTCTGAACAGGAAGGGTTACAAGATCTTGCGTTCGCGTCAGCTTGGTTTGTTTTCCCTTGACCACAAGATCTATCTCGTCGCCGTGCAGCCGATAATTACTCGCCTTGGCGCCGTCCACAAGGGCATCCACGGTCATTCCAAGATCTGCAGTGGTCATTCCCAGACGGGTGAGACGGTCCCGGTTCGGGATAATACGCATTTCAGGGTTTCCCAGATCCAAGCCCGGGATAGGACGTATCTGAGCGCCAGGGATGAGTTGGGCCACCTGGCCGAATATCATGCGCCCCAGCATAATGAGGCGCTCCAGCTCGGGTCCTTTGATTTCTATCTCAATGGATCTGCCTCCGCCTATGCCACGGGAAAACAAACTCGGTTGCTGAACAATGGCAATCATGCCAGGAATTTTGCCCAACTTGCCGTATATGTAGGGAAGCAGTTCTCGCGTTCTTTCTTGTACCTTTGAGACAATCCCGAAAAAGGCCTGCTGGCCCCATGCCACGAAGAAGAAGTTTTTTACCGAGGGAAGGTTCAATTTTTTTGCGACCTCGCTTTCACCTTCGTGGGCGATGAGGGGAAGCACGGCCTCATCCACGGTTTCTGCGATCCGGGTAAGCTCTTCCAGGTTGTATCCGGGTGGAGGCAAGAGAATGCCGAATAAAAGTTCACGGTTTCCTTCTGGCAGGTACTCGGTTTTTGGCATCAGGAACAAGGCCATGGCTACGGCCAGGCCCGTCATCACCACTGCCAATCCAAGGCGAGTGGACACCCTGGCACACATCCAGTAAATGAATCGTGTAATGGTCTCAGTAAACATAGACGCCATGCGATAGATGGACCATTGCCGTTTGCGTGAAAACTCAGTGCGACTGACTTTGCCGAGTATCCTCGAAGAAAGGCAGGGTATCACCGTAATTGAGACCAACAGGCTCAGTACCACTGCGCTGCTGATGGCAATGGCGATGTCTTGGAAGAGCTGGCCCGCCTCTTCTTCGACAAAGATAACAGGCAAAAACACGGCAACAGTGGTCAGGGTGCTGGCAAGTACGGCACCCCATACCTCAACCGTGCCGTCGTGGGCGGCCTGCAACCGAGTCTTGCCCATTTCACGGTGACGAAATATGTTTTCAAACACTACTATGGAGTTGTCTACCACCATGCCGATGGCAAAGCTCATGCCGGCCAAGCTTACCACGTTGATGTTACGGCCAAAAAGGGTCATCAGCAGAAACGTCCCCACCACGCTAATGGGTATGGCAATGGCTACGATCAGGGTGCTGGTGAAACTGCGCAGAAAGACCAGCAGCACAACAGTTGCCAGAACTCCTCCCACAAAGATGTTTTGCTTCACCAAACGAATGGCGTTGTATATGTAGGTTGTCTCATCATAGGCATGTTCTATGTAAAGCCTGCGGTCTTTCAGAATTCCACTGTTGAGTTCTTCAAGTGTTTCCCGCAGTCTGTTTACTACAATGAGAACGTTTGAACCGGGTTCCCGCACGGCGTTCATCACAATCGTGGGGATTCCCTCATGTCTGACGACTACATTGATATCCTCGTAACCAAGAGAAACGCGAGCCACATCCCCGACCGTGATGGGTGCCCCGTTGACCCGCTTGATGATCACATTGGCAACGTCTTCGGGGCTCTTATATTCGCCGACTGTGCGGGCAATATATCGTCTCTTTCCTTCGTCAAAGTCTCCGGCACTGATGTTTTTGTTTTCAACGTCCAAGACCCGCATGAGTTCGGGAATTGTAATGTTTCGGGCGGCCAAGGCCCCCGAATCAATGACAACCTGAAGTTCCCGTTTTTGACCTCCATAAATGTTGGATGAGGCTACGCCGGGAATACGTTCCAGGCGAGGTTTTACGTGTTCGTCACAAAAGTCGTACTCATGGCTCAAGACCCCCTTGTATCCATCCAGGGACCTGAGGATCATCCAGGCAATGGCCTTTTCATGCTGTCCCCCAGACTTGATAGTCGGTTTGTCCATGTTGTCCGGGTATTGCTTCACCTGGTCCAGCTTGTTGGAAACCTTGAGCAGGGCGGTGTCAGTATCTGTGCCGATCTCGAACATCAAGTTAATGTAAGCCATGCCGTCACGGCTTTCGCTTGTCATCTTGTCGAGGCCTTCGACGTTTTTCAGTTCATCTTCCTGCACGTCGGTGACCTCTCGTTCTACTTCCAGCGGGCTGGCTCCACGCCACAACGTTTCAACAGAAATCTCGGGCATGTCCACGTCAGGGGTCAGCTGAATGGGAATTCTAAACAGAGATATAAGACCAAACAGGACCAGCAGGATAACCCCAACGGTTACGGTCACCGGCTTTTTTATGGCGATATCGACTAGTTTCATAAAAAGAAAGTGCCTAAAGTAAACAAGAGTGCCTAAAATGAGCTAAAATGCCTAAAGTTACCACAACAGGATTTTCCTCTCATTATTGGCGATCCGCCTTGGTCGCCTAGGTTTCCCGACTTTTTGGCGGACTATTTACTGTCCGTTCCTCGGCAGGGTTTCTCAACCTTAGCCTACTTCAGTACCTGTACGGGCTGACCTGGGCGCAGGCGCTCGTTGCCGCGAATGACCACAAGGTCCCCGGGTTTGATGGGGCCCTCAACGGCTACATTGCCATCGTAATAGCCGGCGACCTTGACATTTATTGGTTGAGCCACGCTGCCGGCTACGACAAAGACTATCCGGCTTGCACCGGATGTTACTATGGCATCCTTTGGCACCAAGAGAGCATCTTTTTGGGTCCCGAGATTAAAAGTGGCCCTTGCCTCCATACCGCTCTTGATCTCAAGGCCCGGGTTGGGCAGGCTCACCCGCACCGGAAAAGTGCGGGTGTGGGGGTTTCCTTCCGGAAGGATGCCGGAGATTCTTCCCGAAAATGGCTCGCTGGATACGCTTGCCACAAGGACCAGGACCGGGCCTTGGGCAGCAAGCTGTACGGCATATCGTTCAGGGACGTCCACGGTGACGCGTATATGTTGCAGGTCAACAAGCGTGACCACCGGCCCGCCCTCGGCCAACCACTCGCCAACCTGAGTGTGTTCTTTGGCCACAAAACCTGCAAAAGGCGCAGTCACAACTTTTTGCTGGATGTTGTCTTTGAGAAGCTCTATCTCGACCTTGGTTCTCACCAACTCCTGTTTTAGGGACTGATACTGGTACAATGCCTCATCATATTTGCTGGCTGCAACGCTGTCAGCATCTTTTAGTTTGGTGTATCGGGCCAGTTCCTTGTTTGCAAAGACCAAGTTTGCCTGGACTTTCTTCTTGGCAGCGACCGCGGCCTTCAGGCGGAGCACAGTGCCCGTGGTTCTCAATTTCGCAAGCACGGCCCCTTTTTTAACAAAATCTCCTTCGCTGACAGGAAAGCCCTGCACCAGGCCTTCGACCTCCGCGGCAATAATACTGCGGGTAACCGGTTCAATGGTTCCCACGAGAGTTACCTGCTCTGATACTGCCTGTTTAGTGGCCGGGGCCACCCGAACAGGGGCTGGCGGCGGGCCGCCCCCCTTTTTTGCTTGGTCAACGGCAAGAGAAACGGAACCGGCAGAACAGAAAACGAACAGGCCGGTCAAGGCCCCAAACAGGCCGAGACTGAGCTTGCCATAGAATTTTTTGAACATAGACTTCCTCTTTCACTTAAGGGCGATAGGGGGCATCGGGTCTTGTCCCATCTCGAGACCTTTGAACAACCCCCTCTTTTGTCCAATTTCTGCGTCAGGCTCAGATTTCAATCCTCAAAATACTCAATGTATTCCTGCGGTTAAAATCTTCGCCTTTCTTGAACTGGACCAAAATTGAGCATTTTTCAAAGGTCTCCATCTCAACCCGGGTTTTGGACTTTGGAAAATCGGCAAGGCAACAATTATCGCAGCGTGCCCACGTAGCGATCTTCTAGTAGATGGTTGGCTATGACGACTCGCTGGATCTCCGAGGTCCCCTCGTAAATAGTGAATACGCGGGCATCTCTGAAAAAACGCTCCACCGGATATTCTTTAGTGTAACCATATCCCCCATGAATTTGCAAGGCCTTGGCAGTGACACGGTTTACCATCTCTGAGGCAAACAGCTTGGCCATGGAGGCTTGCATGGTGTACTTCTCACCCCTGTCCTTCTTGGCTGCGGCTGCGAAGGTCAACTGCCGAGCAGCCTCTATCTCGGTGACCATGTCTGCAAGCATCCAGCGCAAGCCTTGGAACTTTGAGATGGGTTGTCCAAATTGCTCACGCTCCTTGGCGTAGGCGGTTGCTGCGTCCAGAGCAGCTTGGGCAACCCCCAGGGACTGGGCCGCAATGCCTATACGGCCACTGTCCAGCGCTGTCATAGCGATCTTGAAGCCGTCGCCCTCTTGTGACAAGAGGTTCTTGGCGGGGATAGTGCAGTCGTCGAAAACAAGATCGGTCGTGTCGGAGGCACACAAACCCATCTTTTCCTCGGTTCTTCCCACGGAGAAACCCGGAGTGTCGCTGCTTACGATGAATGCACTGATGCCTTTGTGGCGTTTTGTTCTGTCTGTTTTGGCCGTTACGATGATTATGCCGGCATTGCTTCCGGAGGTTATGAAGCGCTTTGTGCCGTTGACGACGTAGTTGTCTCCGTCACGCTCGGCCCATGTGGACTGGCCTACAGGATCTGAGCCTGCTTGCGGTTCAGTCATGGCAAAGGCGCCAATGACTTCACCCGAGGCAAGGGGTTTCAAGTAAGCCTGTTTCTGCTCTTCTGTGCCAAAGCAGTTTATTGTTTCACATACTATGGAGTTGTGAACAGACATCACAACCGCAGTTGACGCGCAGGCGTACGCCACCTCCTGAAGGGCCAGCACGTAACTCATAGCATCGGCGCCCGATCCGTTGTATTCAGGCGGGACCATCATGCCCATGAGGCCGAGCCCTGCCATCTTTTTCAGGTTTTCGGCAGGAAATTCCTTGGTTCGATCGCGCTCCATGGCCGTGGCCTGAAGGACCGCCCGGGAAAAATCACGGACCATCGTCTGGATCATGACCTGCTCTTCAGTCAGAGGAAAAGACATAGGATTTCTCCATCTTAGGCACTTTATGGAGTATATATGACAACCAGCAGTTCCGCCTTGGTTTTCCCGACATTTTTTAACTGGTGATTGATGCCTGAATTAAAGTGCAGTGAGCCTCCTTTGTTCAGACCGTTCACGTGGTCGCCCACAGTCACTTCCACTTGGCCGGTCAACACGTACACGAACTCTTCCCCCTGGTGTTGGTAGCCCACGCCTTTGTGATCCTTCATGGCGTCAACAGTTACGAGGAAGGCCTTTAGGTGCTTTTTTTCTGCACCAAGCGTCAGGGTGGTATACGCATAGTCCTCAGTGCGCTTTGCATACGCCTTGGCTCTGTCCTTGACGGTTGACTCTTGTTCCTTTAGCAAAACCCCTGAGTCGATCTCCAGTGCCCGCGAAATCTGCAGCAACGTGCCCACAGGCGGCATGGCCTTGCCGGATTCGATCTTCCTCAGGTAATCAATGCTGCAGCCAGTATCATTGGCTACTTGATCCAGCGGGATCTTTTTCTTGTGTCTGGCCTTTTTGATCTTTTCCCCCACGGGCGGGGGCTGTGCCTTCTTTTTTCTGGGCACGACTAACCTCCCATCCTTTCTCCCATTATCTTCTCAGACAGGGTAAAAGGGTCAACTCTCTTTTCCACAAGATCGTCAATCATTTGTTCAAAGCTCTCGGACTGCTCCAACTTTTGCATCAATTCGGTGACCACGTTTTCTTTCAAGGTATCCGTCAATGTTTGCAAGGCCCGGTCTCTGAGGTGTCTCTTCAGGTGTTTTTTCCCGTGACCAAACAGGAACGCCCTGTGGGTGTGTATTTTCGACAACAGTTCCGAAACACCCATGTTTCGAAGGGCCTCAGTTGGCACAATGGGTGGCCGCCAGCGGTCTTCAGAAGCTTCCTGTACGCCCATGTCCAACATAGTCCGGAGTTCGTTCGTAGTCTTGTTAAGGCCGTCTCGGTCCGCCTTGTTGATGACAAAGATGTCGGCCACCTCCAAGATACCGGCCTTGATGGCCTGGATGTCATCTCCCATACCCGGGATCAGCACTATTACGGTGGTGTGTGCGGTTGTCACAATGTCCACTTCGTCTTGGCCCACCCCCACGGTTTCCACAAGGATGATATCTTTGCCCATTGCGTCCAGGACGTCAATAGCGCTGCGAGTCGAACGGGTCAGACCACCAAAATGACCCCTGGTGGCCAGGCTTCGTATGAATACACCCGGATCAGTGCCATGTCTCTGCATCCGAACGCGGTCGCCCAGTATCGCGCCACCAGAAAAAGGGCTGGTGGGGTCCACTGCAAGGACCCCCAGGCTCTTTCCCTCTAAACTGTACGCCTGGATCATCTGATCCACCAGCGTGCTCTTTCCAACTCCTGGAAAACCGCTGATGCCGATTACATAGGCCTTGCCGGTGTGAGGGTAAAGGTCTTTGAGGATCTGCCTTGAAGAGGCAATTCCGTCATCGATATCCCTGATTAGCCTGGCTGCGGTTCGAACGTCTCCGCCAAGAACTTTGTCCACAGTTTTTTTTGTGTCAACCTGCATTGTCTGGTGTATCAAATTGCCAATTGCAGACCCTCATAGGCCATGAGCACAGTGCAATTGTGGCCTTGGCGCTTGGAGTCCAGATAAGCGAGGGTCCTTTGAAATATGTCATGGAGGGTATTGTCATCATAGGTGGGCTCATGATGGAAAAGGACCAAGGTGTCGATCTTTGCCTGAAGGGCTATGTCAATGCCGGTAAACGAAGAGCTGTGCCCCCAGTCTTCCTTGGATATTGCTTCCCTTGCTGTGAACTGGGCATCAAATACCGCAACCTTTGCACGGGAAAAGAATGCCGAGAGTTTCTCTTGTTCAGACGCAGGCAAGCTGTTCAGCGCGGCATCGGTAGCATAGACAAAGGACGTTCCCTGTTCTTCAACGCGGTAGCCGAAAGACCCTCCGGGGTGATTCAGTGCAATATTGGAAACGGTCAGGTTGTCAACCTTCATCGTCTGCCCTTCAGAAACAGACAAGAATTCAACGTCGGCGCGCATTGTTTCAAGTGAGACCGGAAAGTATGGCGACGCCTGTTGAGTATCGAGGCGTTGCTGAATGTCGGGGTGTGGGCTGTAGACCAAGATTCGATTTCCCCCGACATAGGCGGGAAGGAAAAAAGGAAACCCCTGTATATGGTCCCAGTGGGTATGGCTCAAAAACAAATGAGCAGTTCCCGCCCCTTGGCCGAACTTGCCTTCAGCAAGGCGCATGCCAAGTGCCCTGATTCCTGAGCCGGCATCAAAGATGATCGTGGTATCGCCGGACTGTAACTGCACGCATGAGGTGTTGCCCCCATATGTTCCCCTAAGGTGAAGGGGCAGGCCCTCCACGTAGCGCTCCAGTGAGTCCTGATCGTCCAGATCATACCCCGCGGCCCCCTTGAGTGCCTGCAGGATCTTGGCTTTGATGTTATCAGGGCCTATTGGGGTTGGAACAGAACCCCGCACGCCCCAGAATTTGACAATCATCAGACCGCCTCTTGGGTGTACGTATCCAAGCCCAGTGCGCCTTTTTGAATGCCACACTCACAAACAGCATCTCTCAAAAAAAGGCGCTGTTCGTAAAACGGCCACCAGAGCAAGTGCATGTTGCTGACGGACATGTCGGAATGCCTCACAAATCGTTGCCGATTTCTATTGGTTGAAGGTGTCAGGGACCACAGCAGGATATCGGCCATGCCTCTGGCCACCTTTGGCCCCAGAAAAACACCAATCAGCTTGGCGTTGTCAAGATTTTCTTTTGGCATGGCATCAAACTGTGGCTGGTTGTGGGTGACACGTGTGGCCAGTTTGTTTACCGCCGGGACGTTTCGGATTGCTACTGCAGGCACAAAGAACCGAATCCGCCGTGGGTCTGTGCTCCGAACATGCCTTGTCTGGGCCAGGGGAAAAAATTCATGCAGATCAGCCACGGTCCTCAAGGCTTGTCCGTTTGAGGTGGCTTGGGCCTGAAATACCCAGAACGGCAAATAGACAAGGGGCTGGTTTTGACCTTTTGGCGGGGCTGCCACCTCAAAGCGCACGGGTTTATAGCTGCCACCTCGTTCCATCCACGCCTGTTTACAGGTCCGACACACATGAATGATGTCGAAACGATTCAGGGGCAACTCCCATCCGCAGTTAGGGCACTTGAATGGAATAAAGGAGACTTTGCTAAAGCTGATACGCACGGGCTGTTTTGCAGCCCTGGCCGCCATTTCTTCCCACTGGTCTCCGGTGATGACACGAGTTGCAGTATTAGCTACCGCATCCAGGATCAAGATACGAGATTGCTTTCCCACTGAAAGTTTCATCATCCAGAAAGGAAAATAGGTCAGGCTGTACCGCTCACCAATCAGGCGGGTTCGTCCGAGGTGGACCCGGATACCGGTCTCGTCAAGCCCGACTTGGCTCAAGGAGGCCCCATGTTTGGCGGCTTGCTTGAATCCCACCCCGACCTTAAGGATGGATCCCATCTCAGGCATCTTCGAACGATCAAAAAAAAGAAGCCTCAGGGCTTCTGGCCGAATGCCCAGCGAGCGAAGCCAAAGGTTAATCCCGTTATAGGCCGGAAAGGTGTTGGCGAGTTGTTTTGTCTTCAGCTCCTTGATGGGTTCGCCTTGGAAATTGTTTCCGAATATCCACCTGAATACCATCCCCTTGACACGCCAATAAGGGGCAAAAAACAGCTTCTTCTTGCTTACAAGGACCTTTTTGCCGTTGGTTTGCTTTACGGCCCCACGAATCGCTTTTTTGATTCGCTTTATATCCGCACGGGGCGCCACGTAGGTTCGCATAACGCCCGAGCGACCAGTAATGCGAAGGGCGGTCCTACAGTAGTCACAATAAAGAACCGTGCTTTCCTCTTCAAATGAGATGTCAGCCCCACACTGTGGGCACCGGGTGGAAAGAAACAGGTCCATGAATTCTACCGCACCTTTTCCCCGCATACCATGCAGAAACTGGCCTCGGGTGGCAGATCCTTGTTGCATGAAACGCATCGGTTGACCACTACCAGTTGGTGTCCGCAGCTGGGACAAAATCGTGCATCCATGCTGATCGAGGCATGACACTTTGGGCAGATGATCTCCTGGTTTCTTGCTGGCGTGTCTGTCATGGCATTCTGGAGTATGCCGGGGTAGCATCATGCCAAGGCCTGCGCCAACGCCAAGGCGCATGCCTTCCGAAGCTGCCCCGCCCCCTGCACCACCACCTGCCCCGCCCGCTGCCGCATCGCCCATGGCTTTGGCTGCCTTGAATTTCAAGAACTCGTCCAGGTTCTGCACGGCCTGCATGCCGCTTCGCTCATCGATCATTCGTTGCACTTCTTCGGGCGGGGTAATGGAGTTGACATACAGATCTACCAGGCCGATGCCGTAACGTTCGAAATCATCTGTGACACGACTTTTCAGTGCAACCCCAAATTCGTCATATTGTCTGGGCAGGTCAAAAATAGTGTCCAGGGTTTCCCCAAGCAGGTCATTTAAACGGGACACAATGACGTCTCGAAGATAGTCAGAAATGGCCCCCGTGTCAAAGATGCCCCGCGTCCCAACAAGGGTATTGATAAAAAGTAAATGTGAACGCCTTCGGCGTTATCAATCTGAATTTTGTGGCCCGCGCCTTGTCGCAGCGAAGCAAAGATCCCGGCCCTTAATCTCCCACCAGCTTGATCAAAACATCCACAATGCGCGGCTCATAATGCCCGCCCCCCGACGGAGTTCATCCAAGGCCACTCCGCGGTCCAGTCGTTCCCGGTAGGGACGCCACGAAGTCATTGAATCGTAAGCGTCCGCCACGGCCACAATCCTTGAGCCTAAAGGAATTTCCTCCGTCCCTTTCAGGCCGTCGGGATACCCCGAACCATCCAGCCTTTCGTGACTGTGACGAACAATACGAAGCATTTGTTCAGAACCATGTCCCATGTTCTTGAGGATATTTGAGCCCTCAACAGCATGTTTTTGCACCTCCGCAAATTCAGCGGCACCCATGCCTCCCTTGGAGTGGTTGAGCAGATGGTGGGGAACGGACTCCTTGCCGATATCTGCTACATACGCTGCATTAAGAATCGAGATTTTTTTCTTCTCAGGGACGCCAAGCTCAGTGGCAATGGCGAAAGACAGAAGCGCGACTATTTTTGAATGGCCAATGCTGCCATCCAGGGCCTCAATAGGCATTACAGCATCCTCAGGAATGTCGACAATGTCCAGCACCTGTTGGTATTTTCCATAGAAAAATGCCGGGATCTTTTCCCGATCCAGAAGCACATCCCTGATACCCACTACTTCATATGCTGCCAAGCGTTGCTTTTTTCCTTTTACCTGAATCTTGTCGTACTCATCGCTTTTCATGGTTGCTTCTGCAAAGGCCATCTTCAGCTTGGCATTGCTTGGCGCAATCTGCAGTGCCCGCCTGAAGTAGTCAACAGCCTCCCTGGCCTCCATAAGGGACATGTGTGCCTGGCCTATTCCATGAAGCAGAGCAGCCTTTGCTTGCTGTCCGTGGTTTGTCTCAGCTTCTCGTGTATGTATCCAGTTTTTGTCTGGACTTGCTCTCCACTGCCTCTGACTGCGACAGCTCCTTTTTCAGGCGCACATCAAAGAAGCGTTCGACTCCTTCCAATGTGTAGTTGTCGATGAGAACTGAACCCGGCGGACATATTTTTTCCAAGCGGGCAGCAAGATTGACCACGTCGCCGATGGTGGTATATGTCTGACGTTTGTTGCCGATAAGTCCCAGAATGGCGGGGCCAGAAGCAATACCAACGCGCATTTGCCAAGGATAGTCGAGTTGAGCCATCTTCTCCTGCATCTTCACAGCGGCAAGTACTGCCATAAGGCGATAGCTATCGTAATCCAGCGGGGCACCGAATTCACACATGATGCCATCGCCAAGGTACTTGTCAATGTGACCGCGGTAGGCGAGGATAGTGGGTTCCATGTCTTTCAGATAACGGTTGAGATCGCGAACCACCAGTTCGGGCCGCCGTTGTTCAGAATAGCTCGTAAAACCAGCAAGGTCTGAAAACAGTACACTTACTCTGCGTGTCTCGCTGCGGAGCCGCCCCTCAATAATTAGCTTTGCTACCGTGGAATCCATCGTGGAATACAGAGTGTCCTCGACCCTGGCCTTGACCGGCTCAATGGCGAGCTTGGATTTTTCCAGCTCCTCGGTTCGTTTCACCACCTTGGTCTCAAGGTTTTTGCTGTAGTCCTCAAGGGCAAGTTTTGCACTGTTCAACTCTTTCTGGTTCCCCTGCAATTGTTCGTTAAGGCGACGGGTTTCTGTAATCTCCAGGCTGAGTTTTTCATGCTGTTTGCTGACCACAGCGCCCGCCAGAGTCAGAAAGCATGCCCATACCACGATGTGTAAATACAGGCTTTGCTTGGAGGTCTGTATCAAGAAGACTTCAGGGTATAAAATACTATAGATTACAACCACAAGAATGCACAGGATGACGCCTAGGACCGAACGGTGTACACCCAGAAAGTACCCAGCGAGGATGACCGGCAAATAATAGAAGTTAAGGAAGGCCAGTTTGTGAGGGACATAATAGTTGATAAGGACAATCGCTGTCAGAACGAGAAGAACGAAAACCTGCTCGAAATTACGCAGGAAATATTCCCTTAACTTTTCCACTGGGTCGATGCTCCAAACAACACGTTTCTCGCCTGTGGCTTTGCCTTGCAAGTGGCGGCCTCACTTGTCACAGGCTCGCCACAGTCTTAACAATATCACAATAGGTCCTGCATCTATTGTGCCAACCCGTTTCCGCCATACCCCGGCTTGACCGGCCCGTGCCCGGCAAACAACGCCTTTCAGGGCCAGGCAAGTTTCACTTGAAAGAGCTGCGAAAAAGCCTATGCTACGTTCCGGGCGGAGGGTGAAATTGGCAGGCCGAATCTGCCGTTTTCACACATGACGCAGAGATCAAGGCCGGGTGAGACTTGATATTGGGGTGAAACGGGGGTGCGAAGCCGTCAAACTTGAATCAGAATTCAAGGGGGTTCTTGTCAGTTCAGTCAACATAAGCGCCATCACCTTCATCCAAGAACACATCTCGTATGATAGATTCAGGCGGACGATAACCCCAGAGCTTGAAGAAGAATAACTGCTCTTTGGGATCGACATAAGATTTCCTGCAGATCGGCACTGTGTTGCCTAGTTTTTTCGCGACTTTTTCAAGGATACCGGTTTTGCCCGACCTCGTCTTTGTTTTGGAACGTCCCTGGTAAGCCGCAAGAACATCCTCATAAGTAACGTCAGTCTTTGTTTTTGCAAATTTCTCGGTAAATTCAATGAACATTTTCGTGGCATGGTAATTCCTGAGATTGTGCACTGTGCACGGGGCCTCGGCACCGCCTTCGGGCAATCCGTTAGCTGCATTCGCTTTCTTGGCCCTGAAGTATTCGTTGACCTGCTGCGGTGAATATGGTTTTCCGTCTGCTCGAGCAAAAAGGTGTTCATTTTCTTCATTGATCAAGACCATCAGCTTTTCCGCAATCAACGAATCATATGGATGGTCATTATTCCTCACCTTAAACTTGTGCCTTTGTGGCTGATCATGCTTGCCCCTGTAACTGACTATGACCTGTCCGTCCTTTATTCGGACATGCTTTTTAGTAAGAAGTGTGGTCACACCGTAGGTCTTGTTTTTGCCCTTAGCCGACTCAGGGTTTCCTACCCGAGCACACGTGGCATCTATGAACAGGCAAATGAGTGCTCTTACCCACGTATCACGGTCCTTTGAATGAATGTGTTGAGTGAGTCTTCCACGCACACCATCGATTTTATCTGCAAGCCTTTGAACCGTTTCATTTTTGAGCTCACGGGCCCTCCTCTTATATTCAAGTGTATAATATTTAGTCTTGCTTTGCCCAACCATGGCAGTGGTTTCACAATAATATGTCCCATCCTCAACTGGGTGGATCTTATATTCTTTCCCTTCTTCCTCTTTGCCATAGCTCTTGTTCATCACCAGGCTGTTAAGCGGCGGCCCCTCAAGCTCCAGCCCAGATTCGGTATGAAATGTCAGGGGATAACCAGATGGCTGAACTCCCAAACGACCCCTGAAAGCGCTGGGCAAGAATTCTTCAAGACCCTCTTTTTTCAACCTAGCCATCAGCGTGTTGCGGTCAACAGTAGGAAACCAGCCCTTCTCATCAAATATTTCTATTATTCGAAGAGACCCGGCATGCTTGCGGCTCCTTACCACCTGCTGATAATGCTTGTACTCCTCAGGATGCCTTGACTGGATTTTCTTACATGTTTGGACGGTAACATCTCCACCCCCAAAAAGTTCCTGCTTCAGAGAATCCAGCAGTTCGGTTTTTTCCGCAAAAGCCTTCTTGGCTTCCCATCCAACGGGGATGGTCACCTTGCGGGCGACTTTCACGGTTTCTCTGTCAATAAGATGGGCCATGCTGAGTAGTTCAGGTAAATGCAGATGATCAGATGCGCCAAAAACCTCATGAAAGTATTTCATCAACTTGACTTCGTGCCCCCTCAACTGAAGGCATTTTCGGTTCTTCCACGCTTTTTCCCACGCATCCATGTAATGCCCCACTGCTTCCTGGTTTTCTTCGGGGGCCCGTTCAGGCCTGAATTTGTCAAAAAAGGAGCCAAGAGACTTGCCTGCCCCGCACATCTGCTCACGTGTTCCAAACAACTGCGGTTTTTCCTTTTCTATCCTCTCAAGAAAGGGCAATGTTGTGCGGAAGACCTCTACCTCGAAAGTACGCCCTTGAAAATTCCTGGCAAACCAGGGTAACAGCAAAAAAGCTTGCTTGAACAGATTTCGAGTAAACTCAGTCAGAAATGTCAGCTCACTGGACATACCTGTCAAACTCCTTAAGCAGGGCACGAGATCTTTGAAAAACACCCCCTTTCGCCCAATTTCAGCGTCAGGCTCAAATTCCAGCCCTCGAAATACTCAATGTATTCCTGTGGTTAAAATTATCGCCTTCCTTGAACTTGAACGAAATTGAGCCTTTTTCAAGGGTCTCATGGTAAAAGATATCAGGCGGTATGCCAACAAAATCCCGTGTGGACGCACCTTATACACTGAACCATACTATTATACGTGGCACTCAAAGAAAAGCTATATTCCAAGGATGATGGTCTCGTAAAAAGTCCAATTTCTGTGTTGCGCTGCATCCTTCGTCACTAGTAGAAAAAAGTGCCTAAAGTGAGCTGAAGTGCCTAAAATGCCTAAAGTTAATGTGACCGCCTTCGGCGTTGTCAATCTCAAGCTTGGGGTCTGCGCCTCATTCCTCAGGATTTGCGCGCCTTGAACTTGGAGCTTTTTGCTTTGCCGTCTAATTCGGACTTTTTACGAGACCATCAAGGATGACGGAATCGTAAAAAAGCGGTTAAGGGTGAACGACCTCATAAAGGTCCTTTGCATGATAAGAACTGCGTACAAAGGGGCCGCTGGCAACTTGACAAAACCCCATGTCAAGAGCAATTTTTTTCCAGCCGTCAAATTCATCCGGAGAAATGAAGCGCTCAACGGGTAAGTGCTCCTTTGAGGGTTGAAGATATTGACCCAGGGTCAGGATGCTGCAGCCAGCGCTGAGAAGATCCCGCAGGCTCCCTTCTATTTCCCCGGAAGATTCTCCCAGGCCGAGCATGAGGCCTGATTTGGTGGGAATGGCAGAGTATTGCTTGGAACGCCTTAACAATTCAAGCGAGCGACTATACGTAGCCTCTGGCCTGACCAGGGGATAAAGACGTTGGACGGTTTCAATGTTATGGTTCAAAACATTCGGGCGAGCTTCCAGGACCGTCTGAAGTGACTTCTTGTCTCCCTGAAAGTCCGGTATCAAAACCTCAACGAGCGCACCTGGCATTCTCTTGCGGATTTCTTCAATTGTTTCCGCAAAAAAAACGGCCCCGCCGTCAGCAAGGTCGTCGCGAGTAACAGAAGTGATGACCACATAGGCCAATTTCAAGCGTTGTGCGACTTGAGCTACCCTGGCAGGTTCTTCGGAGTCAGGTTCACCCATGGGTCCGTGTGCCACAGAGCAGAATCGGCAGCTCCGAGTGCAGTAAGGCCCCATAATGAGAAAGGTTGAAGTGCGTTGCGAAAAACACTCCCAAATATTAGGGCATTTTGCCTCCTGGCACACCGTGTGGAGCCGGCCTCTGCCTAGCAACGCCCTGACTTCTTCATATGCGGGCCCCGACGGAAGACTCCGCCTCAACCAGTGGGGCTTTC
>SDBT01005692.1_pt1 | contig 20843 bp, 21 predicted proteins | sample 2277101 | NCBI WGS metagenome assembly SDBT01 (sample SAMN10404973, study PRJNA504765) | marine sediment metagenome | isolation source: marine sediment core GS10_PC15, 103 cmbsf | place: Arctic Ocean: Southern Knipovich Ridge | collected 2010
TGGATTTTACCCGCCCCTGTTGTTTCTATTCCTATATTCCCTCCTTGTTCATTCTTCCAATATAAATCATCATTACCCGAAGAATTATTACCAAGAAATCCAGCCCTTCCGCCGCCTGAATCTCTCCACTCGATATAACCAATTGAAGCAGCCCCTAAACTATTACTATCTTGAAAAACAAGAATAGGGGTAGGACTAAGAATTGTTACCCCAGCAAAAGTGGGACTATCACTTGTACCTACACCTAAGGATATTCTTGCAGTATCTCCTGATTCGTATGCGAAAACACCTGCTCCCGTAGCTACTATAAACTGACCATCAGATGTAGCAGCAGTAAGGATATTCAGATCGTCAAGAACATCTCCCTGTGCTTGAAATCCTGTATGTCCAGCAACGGCAAAACCCAGATTAGCTAATAAGGCGTGGTCCGTTGTAGTGACACCTACCCCTGCTGACAATCCCGGATGCTGACCCCTTAAATCTTCCTGGGCAATGTATGTCCATTGCGATCCAGCTATCAACCTGAATGTTAATCTCGCAATAAGGAATCCTACCCCCTTAAAGTCCTCTGGAATATCAAACACAGATGTTCCGTCAACATCGGACACTGCGTTAGCAGAAGTAGTGTATATCCCAGTTGGTAGATTTATCATTATATGGGACGCTTCCCCCATGCGATTTTGCACTCCCCATACTACCAGGTTAAAATATTTGTTGACCCCTATTGCACCACCAGCATTAGTACCATCGACATATCGTGTTATATCAGTAACTAAATCTGCTGATGTTTCGTAAGGTCCACCTTCATCAACAACCTGATTCGTAATATGAGCGTCGTCGGATGCCGTTGTGTACATATCAAAAGCTGGGAACGTATGTCGGTGTAACTGATATACCTTACCCACTGTAGTTACTATCTCGATTGCCGTAGAAGAATTTCCAGTATTAAGTGCAGACCCAGCAGCATCTTTTAATGTCAGAGCAACCCCAGCATCATACTGAGCGGGTTCCTGCCTCAATCTATTTTCTATATGGGTAATGTGCCCTTCACCATTAGCAGAAGCCGCGTGGTCATTTATATTCTGGTTCCCCAAAGCACCACCATCTGTCCCCGTAGTAACGGCACTTCTGAGGATAAGTTTTGCTATTTTGCAATGCTCTACAACAGGCCAGTCTGAATTAGACGCAGCCATTACAGTCTTTGCTGATTGAAGTATGTAAACAAATGCTACTTTCGGAACAGCATCAGTTCCAACATAAGCAGTAAGGTCTACCGTACATTGAGGACTTGTACAATCAAGAGTAGAAAACCCATCAGAAAATACCTGTGTCAAGTCACCTGTACCATCTTGCTCTAAAGAACCAGTTACCGTACCCCCAGCTTCTGAAATCGTAAAGTCGAACGTCTCTATAAAAGTTCCGTTGAAAGTATCTAACAGACTTTGCACAACTTTTGAATCTACAGTCAACCCCGCAAAGGTAGGGGAAGCACCAGTATGTATATCCTGCGGAGTAGATAAAGTTATGGAACCGTCGCTATCATCAGTAACTATTATCTGATTAGCCGTACCCGTCACCCACGATACGAGATCAGTAGATACTAATTTATTATTGGCATCTGATGCCATCAACCTTGTGGGTGTCAGGGCGTTAAGGGTTAGTTCATTAAATATGACACTTGAATTAGGCCCAAGTACAGACGAGCCTATCTTACGAAAGTTCCTTCTTACAGCGGTCCAGTCGCCCTCAGCTAATATTGGAAAGTAGGACATATTAACTACCCATTGCCATGCTCAACTGTGACATACCACTCGTCGATGTCTGTGCACCGCCACCCGGGGTGTATGCTCTCCATTGTGCGAATAATGCGTTCCATCCTGCGATGTCATTTGCTGCTGGTTCTGTGCCTTTGAAATTATATTTTTTCCACTTGGTGAAACTAATTGACGCCCTCGCACTCGTTGGAGCACCCACTATTTCTAATTGTTCTTGCGTTTGCTGAGACGTTGGTTCAGGTGGACCCTCTTGCTCTGCTGTATCACCAAACATAGGACCATACCCAATAGATAAATTCTGTACTGCTTCCTGAGTTGATCCTGGTGTACCACCATCGCCTTGATAACCACCCCAGGGATCAGTAGCAGACTGCTGAGTTCTGCCGTCATAACTGAATCCTGCGGTGCTGCCTGTGCTACCACCTGTGCTACCTCGGTTCATAAATTCCTGCATCCACTGACTCGAAGAAGCTTCATTAGCAGCACTTCTTGTTCTCACGGCTTCGTTAGCTTCCCTTTGTGCCTGCTGTTGTTGTGCAAGACGTTCATAGGCATCTCTCATCAACTGGTCTTGTCTTGCTTGATCGCGTTCCATAAAACCAGCTTTGGCTTGCATAGCCTGTGTCAACGCACCTACTCGTGTTTCTTCTATACCGAGTCTGGTTGGTGTACCTATATCTTCCTCAAATTTTTTACCAAGACTGGCACCTCTGGTGGTACCACTAAGACCAGAAGATACCAAACTTTGTTGTTGACTTGCCAATGTTTTTTTCTTTCTCGTTTCAAGCGTACCCAAGGCAGCTTTTCCATAATCACCACCTGGTTGATACCTTGCTATTACTTGATCCAGAAGATCAGTTATACTCTGTTCAGCCATTACTTCAATCTCCCTGATGGAATAACAGTGCCGTACATTTTTTCAAACGCCCACGACTCTGTTAATGTGTCATTATATAATCGTATACCAAGATACATACCCTTAGCCTTTTGATTTCTCGTCCTGCCCATTCTAATACCAGGTGCAGGAAACGTACCAGCAAAATTAGGTCCAGTATTAGTTGATAGTTTTTCTATAACTTCCCCTGCTGACCTGGCTGTAAACACACTAAACGCTACATCATTTGAATCAGACTGGCTACCACCGGATGCTCCACCTGCACTTACCAAGTTCAATCCAGATATAACACCCTGCTTATCAGGATCAGGAGATAAAGGCATGGGACCGAATTTAACGTAGCTATTTATAGCAGTATCACCACCTATACCGGCGTCATCATCTTTCTTACTTGGATTAAAATATCTTATGAACCCATCATTACTACCCAGAAGTAGCTTCCTATAATCCCCATCATCGGCATTATAATAGAACGCTGCATGTACTGAACAAGCAGCCGGATATGAGTCTGGGAAAAACCCACTGGTTCTTAGGTCATAGAAGTAATTTGAATTAGAACCATCCCCAACATTAGTTATAAATACCATTATGCCAACACGGTCAAGATCATAAGCTAATACTATCCTATGTGTTGATGGATTGACATCTTCATCAGCTACTATATCGGGCAACCGTACTTGCGATATACATTGAGGTATGCCTGGTATTGTCATTTTATAAATACCATTAACACCCCAGAAATATAAATTGCCTTCCCCATCCCAACAATGGGCTTTGGGTCCATATATACCAGTAGTAAGATCAAGCGGATTAAGGCTACCACCTTCCATTGGATCACCGGACAGCAGCCATATACTGTTAGCACATCCCATTATTAGGAAGTCATCTTTGTAGGGTATGGCAGCTACTTGTGTATCACCTATCTCACCCACATCAGAGTTATTGCCAGCCACAGGTGACTGTGCATCAGTAGCAGCATAATTGAAATCCCAGGGGTTTCCTTGTCGCGACATATACCACTGATGGGGATTATATCTATCACCTGTTATATAAACCCTACCCCTGTATAATTTGATTACTGTGGCCCACGTAGGCAAAGCACCGAAAGCAGTATCACCACCATAAACAGTCCAGTTATACCAAAATGGTCCAGATTCTTCGTTCTCATCTAACACAAATGATACAGCATTTCCGTCATTGTCTGTCCCTGTTACAGTTTCGCCACTTGTAAATGTAGCAGATGATATTCTATTACCATACAATAATGTAGCACCTGTAAGTGAATTTATGTAGTCAACGATCATTTGGGCACCGGAACCACCACCAGTTAGAAGCGTACCGTGATCTGGGGGATCACCGCCACTTACTATATTAGTGGTTGATAATTTCACATTACCAAAATCTGCCACCTTAAATCTGCCGCCGTTGACCACGAATATCTTTTCATACGCTTCCACCATATCCATGCCATCAGTATAATCAAGCTCATCTGCTACCGTTGAATCGGATAATACCGACATAGTACCAGGAGATGATTCGTACCAAAATTGATTGTTGCCTATGGATACAAGTTTTTTTGAGTATAACACATTAGTCGGAAGTGATACTGCCGTTATACCATCACCGGCTACACCCACAGCCCTTACCGTCGTATTAGCAAGATCGGTCAACGTATGGGCGGTGGTATCGACTTCCCATATATTAAATGACGATTCTACGTCACCTACTACTATCGGGGTATCGTCACCCGTTATCATTATACCATCTAAGTCACCAAAACTAACAGGATTGGTAGTTATACTCCACTGTTCCACACCACTTGAATTAAGGCACCAGAATCTTTTAGCCGATCCACCGGCATTATTATGCCGTACTACGTATATATTATCCTGACTATCTACGGCTATATTTACATCGTTGCCACTCTCCGAATCCCATTCCCAAGTACCAGCATCCGGGCTGGACCCATCTCCCTTATATAGTCTAACTATACCGCCAGAAGTTCCAATAACTGCGTCACCATTGCTAAGTAAATCAATACTGTGCTCTGCTACGCCATCAATATATTGCCACTGAAATACCAGAGCAGCATTATACTTATATAAACGGCCTGGTAGACCATTGAAAATTATGCCACCCTCACTATCGGCCCTTATCATAAGGACACTGCCAGAAGCAAATATATCAGTCTCGCCTCCCAGAGCATGTGTAAGTCTATTAGCAGCAGCACCAGAAGCCACGTATATATAGTCATCATCAATGTCTATATCGTAGGCTACCGCTTCGTTCTTAACTTTAGTGCCAGATAAATACACGCCAGCAGAGGTTAGCTTCCACAAATTCCTGGACCCGTTACCGTCGCCATTATCTGCGGCAGCACCTACTACGTATACATTGTTGAAACCGTCAGCAACACAGTTGAGAGTGTTGCCACCAGTATCGTAGGTCCAAGCAAGACTTGCATCATTATTATATGCCCACACTGACCTACCATTACCAGCGTCCCTATCACCGACTACGAATATCATTAAACATTCTCCACAACAGTAACAGAAGCTATAAGTGATATTGGAACAGGTGCGTTACCTATTTGTTCTGAGTATAATTTACCTAATCCAGGTCTTTGTCCACCCCTTGCCCTGTTACCAAGGACATCATACACTCGCATATTTCTCATATCAGGTGAAGTGGTAGGTGACTGATTAGAAGCAGCCCTACCCTTATCCACCCCCTCGAAGGGGAAACTAAAGTTCACATTACTCATTTTATTTTCTCCTGGCTGTAGGTTTATCTTTTTCCCAGTCAAAACCAGAACTCGATTTTACGACCCTTTTTATAGCTTTAGTTCTCGGTGTCTCGTATTTCTTCCCGGTCTTTGCAGCCTGATACCCTGCACCATGATATGCCATTTTAGCAGCAGTCGCAGCTTTTCTACCAGCCTTTGCCAGCCCCATGCTAAACTTAGCCAAACGTGATGGTCCTTTTTTATACGCCATGATTAGCTCCAAAAAATGGGGCCGAGCCATCTCGACCCCCTATTAACTTCTTATGCTCTTGCTGTTCCGTTAGTTGAATTGTAAACAAGTAACCTAAACCAGTCTATATTCATGAGAATCGCAGCAGTAGTATGTGCTGCTACCTCGAATACAGGACAAATTACCTTATCAGGTACACCATCATTAGCACCAGCTTCGGTAACAGTTTTGACCAGGACACCATCCACGTAAAATTTAACGGTACTCCCATCTGTACCACCTATACCGTTAATAACTACACCATACTTTATATAGGCATCTTTATCAACATCGGTAACTACGTCATCTTCCGTAGTGATATTAGTGCCATCACATGCAGCCGCACTAATATTGGCATCAGCAGTACCATCATCACGGAAGAAAGCGGCATAGTCTTTATTGGTTATAACAGTACCATTATTAAGGAAATCTGTAACACCAGCACTATCTCCAAGGCCAATAAATATATCACCCTGATCGTTATTCACATTTACCCTGGCTTCATAGTAAATAGTGGTTCCAACAGCAGGAAGGCACTGTAGTCCTGGAAACTGAACTATCGCACCGTCATCGGCAGCATCGGCAGCGGTACTCATTTGCAAAATACCACCTTGTGATGTAGTTAATGCAGCACAAGTACCAGAACCACCTTGTACTATTGTAAATAGAAGTCCACCATTTAATACCGTTGTTGCGTATACATCGGGCATCCCGAAATCTTCCCAATGAGAAAAACCCTTTGCAGGATCAAGTGCTACTTCCAGCCAAGGAGCACCGTCCCATATTAGGGGACTCGGACCAACACCAGCCGCAGTATCAGCAAGATGATCGTTCTCGATCTCATCTATCACATTACCAGTGCTGATGATCTTCTCAAAGCTCGGTGAAGCATACGTTCCGTTATTAACGTATAGAGTGTCATTTGAAGCTGCATTTGACTTAATATACAAGCAACCCTCTGCGAACGTATTAGCAGTAGACGGAGGTGAAGCTGTAGAAGTACAAATTTGTATACCATCTTCACTGGTCCATATAATCCTAATATTGGCATCACTCGCAGGTGCCGGGGTCATATTCTGATGGTCAAACGCTTTTGTATACCTGTCTCTACCCATCTTGTTTTCCTTTCTGACTTCCATTGTCACCACTACCCCAATCCATCAGGGCTGTTGAATATTAAAAATTTTCATACGTTACGTCTAATCTATTATGATAGCCGTCACCGTAACCTGGTAAACGCCTATTCATTGTTCCGAGTTTCCGGGGTGCCGCTCTCATGTCGATAGCATGTGCAACCTGCAATGCGGTCTGATATTTCTGCCCATAACCAGCAGATACATCCTCGATGCGTTCTTCCATTTCAGCAAGACACGCAGCTTTGATACATTCATCGAACCTGATACCTGCTGGATGCAAGCTATTAACAGGAAACACAATAATAGAACTCGTAGCAGCCGGGTCTGTCCCACCGGCAGCACCATTTATAGCTAAGAAATCAGCTACAGTAAATGCTCCAGTTAACCCAGTATAATCTGTTACCAATGCGTAGCTACCTATACCTGTACCACTCGATACCCTTATGACCCACCCATTAAAATAGTCATCAGGATATAACTTAGCAAGTGCACTACAGGTAGTTACCTCGGAAGAAAACGTGGTAACAGCGGCACTTTCCATCTGCAACTCGTTGAAGTGTGCAGTATAAGGAAACTCCAGCGTCTCGTTAGTGCTCGGTTCTGGATCGAATATAATCTCGAACCTACGCTTGGGTCCGAAACCAAGAGCACTATGTTCGAGTGGTCTTATAGCTGCGAATCTTGGATAGCTCGTTATAACATCTACAGAGCGATTTCTCCGTATATAAGCCTCATCTCGCCATTCAATAGGCATACCGTGATTACTATCTTTCGTATACGTTATCTTACCATTAACATCACCAGAAAAATACTCTGGTAACGGATACCTAGCTATGTCACCACCCACTGTTTCTATCTGTGTTATAGCAAACGTGCTACCAGCAGTAGGATCAGTACCTTTAGGATTACCCTGTTCTGTAAGCCAATCAGCTACGGTCACAGTACCATTCGCACCTGTAAACGCAGTTATAATAGCCCAACTACCCTTACCTGTACCTGCTGTAATATAGCAGTAATCACCGATCTGAACCTTGTAATCTGATATAGCAAATGTATCGGTACCAACAGGATCAGTACCACCTGGGAGTCCTCTTGACGTAAGCCAGTCTGCTACGGTAATAGTTCCAGTTGCAGCAGTATAATCAGTTATAGCTGCGTAACTACCGGCACCAGTGCCAGTTAGTATGTAGCAATACTTACCGTTTAGATCATCATCCGCATCGTAGGTAGATGATAAGGTAGCATCCACTATTGTAGTAGCAGACGCGGAATCAACTATACCTGATGCAGTGGCTAAGGTAGCATCTACTATCGTAGTAGTGGATGCAGAATCTACTGTACCTGTTACACGAGTAGATTTTATATCCAGTTGCATTATCCTGCTCTGCCACTTCCAACCATTACGAGGTCCATTGGATACAAATTTCCTGATGGCGTCGTTTACTATTTCGATGCTATCTGCAAGATCATGCCTGTCTATAGGTACAGCAGCTTGACCCTGACCATCTGAACCATAATGGGCAAACCCGGCCTCTCTTGCTATTCTTAGGATCATCCCGTGAAAGCTCAACGCTGATGTTACCTCTGACATAATTTACTCCAAAATATGTGAGGGCCGGGTATTGGTATCGTAGACCGTTTAGGCCCGGACCCTCACGTATTAGTTACTCTTAATATTCCTGAGCACAACGTACCCAGTCAACGTCTATATAATCACCATCAGCACCGCCAGCACCAAGTGTTGAAGTAACCATAAGGTCCATATTAGTATCACCGGGCCAGTTGGCATTGGTATCACTAATATCAACTGCAACATCATCACCAAGATCAACACCGTCAGCGAAGAATCTGATCTCAGCAACCTTACCTCTGAACGAAGTCTTAAAACCTAACCGTATGTAAGTACCTGCAACTGGAGTAATAAGACCCGTACTCGACTGTGCTGTACCAGCACCAGCTTCGTTGTAGACAACTGTGATGTCATCACCGTCAGCTTCGGCTACAAAGAAACCAATGTAGTCGGCAGATGAATTTACCTCAGTAGGAGCAGCACCTAATGGAGTACCATCGGCAGCTTGACCAGGTTGAATCAAACCTACAAACATAGGCAGATCGGTACTGGTAATCGTACTAAGTTTAATTCTCGCTTCAAACCAGAAATTCTTGGTCTCACCAACTTTCGGTGTTCTGAAAATACCAATAATATTACCACCAGATGTAATGGTATTTACATCATCAGCTTGATCCTGTGCTCCTAAACGGAGTACGCCAGTATCATCTGCTTGTAAAACGACCTCATCAAGTTTATCTTCCTCGGCGTAAACATACCAATTTATATCGCCAATAATAAGACCTACACCGCTGGTAAAATCAGTACCACTCGCTGTTTCCTTTGTAACTATCGAATTTTGGAAGTCATCGAAAAAATGAACTCCCTTACCCGGATCACGCAGAAACGCATTTACTGGACAACCAGCCCATATACTCGGACTTGGACCTCTGGCTACTACATTGTCGTCGGTCCTGTAACCGACTGTTCCACCTACACCCATGTTATTCTCCTTTTCTTATCTCCGACATATCGGAGCTATCTAAGAAATAATAAGTTAGCTTGCTTTATGCAAGACAAAACCAGCTTTACGCCTGTTAAGGCACAAGTTATTGTGGGCACCATCGATGAATATAGTGAACACAGTATGCTGACCACGCTCTGTCATCGGATCACCCTCGTTCATCCAGTAACCATCGTAAACTACCGGGATGAACTTCTCGAAATTCACACAGTAAAGCGGCGTAAACGCGGCATCCTCAAGCTCTGTTATAGGAACAACTGGCATCCTATTCAGATAAGTGAGTGAACCGTCATTAACAATCAGATTGTTAAACGGGTCTTTGCCAGTGTGATTATCATCCTTCTGATCGGCAAGGTCCATTATCCTAATCGTAGTATCAACATCAGTGTACCACCTTTTAGCGGCATTACGCTTTTGTGCCGGATCGTTTACAATTAGCGGAACCTTGAAGTTGGTCTTAACAAATGCTGTTCTTGCAATACGCAGGAACTCATTGTTAATCTGAGTATACAGACCACAATAGTTACGCCACTTGGCATTCGTATTGCCATTGATGCCGGCAACACTATAACTATAATCACCATTCTGGAATTTTACTGCCTTACCATTGAAATCACCTTCACTGGTATTAAGAGTACCAGACGTATCCGTGTAAAAAGTAAGGTAGTACGGAACACCATACGGGTACAGATCACTATCAATACCACTCTCTGATTCTGGAGTTTTCCAAGCTCTTTCCTCGATGAGATCGGCCAATGCCCACATACCGTCAATCCTTCGTTCCTCCATAAGATCAAGGAACTTAGCAGGATTGTTTTTATTCTGGAGAATCTCGAAATCATCCCAAGAATAATTTGAACCTATACGTGTCCAAGGTACAGTAATCGTTGCCAGGTTATCGTTTACCGTAGGCTCATCTGTATCATAAGCTCTGCGATAGCTTGCATTACCACTATGGTCGAACATAACTCTACGACTAATAGCGGTACCATTATCTACGACCATTCTTTCGTTCTGATAAATACGACAAAACTCGTAGTCGATATTATCCCACATAACCTCGAACTCAAGACTTGGTAGATTCTCAAGAGTAGACTGTAAAAGATCAGCCAACTGTGATTGTTTTACACCCATTTTTTAATCCCTTCTTAGTTAAAAATCTTATCCATCTTTGCTTTCGTATCCGCAACAAGTTCCGCCCTCGTCATCTGTTTGCCAGTTTTATCCTCTGGAGCTTTACCAGACGGTTCGAGGGAGATACCCTTGCTACGCTGTTTAACTTTACCAATGATCTCACTACGTATAACTTTCTCACGCTCTGATTCTGAAACACTTAAATGTGCGTATTCAAGTGCTTGGTCTATACTAATTTCCTTACCACACGCATTGGCACCTGCTACCATCTGATCCATAGTTTCAAGGACAGCCCAACGATTAGCTTGCTGACCTGGAGTTAGATCATGCCAATCCAGAGCACCATCAGATACAGTACCATAGAAATCGCCATATACCTTGATACCGTCGCTATTGAAAAACATATCTATCTGTTGCTCAATAGCTCTGGCTTCCTGACTATGTGCCGCTTGCTCCCTTGAATTAGCAGCATGAATAGCCGGTTCGGGTCGATTCCTTTGTTCAGCGTTCTGGTCGTGCAGAAGTTTATTCTGCTGATCCATAGATATAATCATATCAACCATAGGATCATCAGGATACTTCTTACGTAATGCTTCCGCGTCAAGTCCCTTGTAGTCAGATTTAGCTTCCGGTTCTACAACCGGGGTAGGTTCTACTACTGGAACTATTTTCGCTTCTTCTTTAACCCTACGACCAATAGCAGCAAAATCCTGTGTAGCCCTATTCCTGGCCTCGTAGATTTTGCTAAGTGTACTAACGCACAATTCAGGATTGCTCTTATAAAGACTATCTACATCTTCATCAGACCAACCTGAGAGTTTTGCTGCATGATAATAAGCATCAGATAACTCAGGCTTATCATCAGCGGGTTCCTTACCGCCCTTATCATCCGTGTCGTCTGGTTTCGGCTCTGACTCTGATTCCGGTTTCGGTTCCGGTTCCGGGGTAGAGTCCGTAACATCAGGTTCCACTTCCTTTTCCTTTGGTTCAGGATCAGGTATAGGTTCCTCTGGTGGTTTCGGAGTGCTTTCCGGGAAAGCCTTTTCCAGATTTACTTTCATCTTCTCCAACTGTTCTTCACGATCACTATTTTCTACCTTCATATCCATATCTCCAATATAAAGAGTAAGAGTCGGTTTATCCGACTGTTTCTTTCTTGGATTTCATCCTCGATTTTCCTGGTTGCTTAACCATGCCCACTTTTTTAAGATACTCATCATGCTTCTTATAATTGTCGAACACTGGTTGACCTTCCCTCGTTACTTCTATTTCTGGGAACAGCTTCCTATGTTCCGGTATCTGGCTCGGAGTCATAGCAAGTGAATTAGAAACTATGGGTCTGTGGTAGTCACGTCCCTTTGATACTGCGTGGAAACTATACACACGCCGCATTTTATGCCCACATTCTAAACAGATACGTTCATCTGTAGCGAGTTCCATAGATTGACATACTTCATTTTCGGCCCCGCATTCTTTGCACTTAAAAGGATATATAGGCATCAATAAGCTCCCTGGTTCATACTCTGACCGTCGTTAGCACCCATCTGTGCGTCCTGATTCATTTCCTGTCCGGGTGACATCATACTCCTCGCCATTGGGTTTCCATCATTTTGCAGTACACCAGCCATTCCCGCCTTACCCGCGTTCTGCGGTCCCATACCGGCATACATCATCATCTTCTGCTCAAAATCAGGATCATCAAACCAGTCCATTACTTCTTCTGTTATACCCATTTCTTCCGCTATATTAGTAAGCATCTTAACAGCATTAAATGGTATACCAGCTTGCATAGCTATCATAGCTGAATTCATAACAGCAGGTAGTAAGTTCGTACCAAATTCCATAACACGCTTCGATTTAACTTGTGGGTTTAGAAGTGTCATGGACTTAGCTTTTATCTTAAACATGAACCGCAAAAAATCACCCTGCCGTTGGTCAGGTGTAAGCCACAACTGTACCTGTTCACCTCCGCTTGTTCTCTTAGTCAGGGGCATCTCTATCAAAGGATCAGTATGCAAGTACCACGCTTCTTTTTTACTAATTTCACTGGTCTGCGTATAGATTATATGCTTCGCATCGTCAGTAGTTATAGCTGCGTTACCTTCCAGAATATTGCTTCTCGTAGCGGTTTCTTTGCTGCCCTTCGTCCCAGAAGTCATGTTACCCGCTGCCTGATCTGGATTACCAGCCATGTAGTTATACCACATCTGTATCTGTCCGAGCATAGCCTCATTACCGCGATCCTGACCACCATAACTAAATATCTGAGCACCCTTCGGATCAGTCATAGCAACGCAATCACCGTCTTTAGCAGTTCTTATATCCTCTGCTTCATCTGCTACTGCCGGATTGTAACCGAGAATATCTTTCTGCCTATCAGCCTGATCCATTATTTTAACAAGCATCCTATTAGCCATTATGTGCATATCATACAAAAGACTAACAGGTGCCACTGGTAAAGGATTCTTGGGGACTGGTGGTGTGAAAGACAAAAAAGTATATGGTCCTTCTTTTGGACCGTAAAAATCTGTCAACCTTATATACTCATCAAAAGTGGTCTGCCTGGGATCAGGAATCGTAGCGAGTGCACCAGCTTCTGGCACCCACAGTTCAACTACATCCACGTAATCCTGTAACTCAAGCATTTCAAGCTGCGAATTATTCCTCTTACTTATTTCCTCGGTCTTTTTATGGTCTCCGTATTTGGACCTTGGAAGTCTCTTGACCAAATCGTGATTATACCCGTCAGTATCAAGAAGTATCTGTCTTGGTACATGTATTAAATCACCGAGGAAACTCGACTCGTACAACGAAGTGCATACTGGATCGAATACGAAATCATCGATACTTACGAGTTTAGTATATACCTGACCTGGATCAATATTCTGATCTCCGTATTGGATCATTTCACCACTGGCCGATATACCAGTCTTGGCTATACCTATTCCGAAAAAAGCATCTATAATCCAAGCTCTCAGTATCATTTCTAGCTTCCTATCTTCCTGAGACTGATTGAGTGCTAACCCCAGTAGATCGGCATATTGCTTATACTGCGTCACCTTAGTAGTAACGTCATTAACAGGGTTACGCATAACAAGATTAGGAACTACAGTACGCAATGTAGTAAACAGTAGATTAAGTGGTTCTTCACCAGTAGTACCCCTCGTGGTAGCGTAATATCTACCCACAAACTCCTTAATAAACATAGCCTGAGCACGTCTATAAGTACGGGTACGCTCAAAACCACGCCTTACTACTGCCTGTATTTTTTGCGGTGTAACCTCGCTTGGCATTTCTTAACCTTTCGCAAAATCGAAATCTCTACGCCATGATTTAGCTTGTTTTTTACTCATTTTCTTTTTCTTCATAGCTTCGTCGAACCTATGCCCAAAGGAACGCTTCGGATACTTTGAACCTTCGTGCCTTATTTTAGGTATGTCACTATTATCAAGAGTCAAGGCATCTGCTATAACTACATCACCATGAGTCTTTCTGGCAGAGGCACTTTCTTCTATGAGACAAGCCGGGCCTATGCCACCGCCATCATAATGAACATACTGCTTCATCTGTTCAAGACCATACATTGAATGATTTATATATCCGCCATGAGCCAACACCCTGTCATATAGTGACAGTAACTCGAACTTGCTGTTGGTGTTGGTCTGGAACCCGTAACTCTTGGACATCTTTTCTGTTATCTTCCCCTGCTCTTTCTTACGGTAGAAATATGGGTATCCGAATATCTTAACTATCAGCCGACCAAAATCCCAACCGGGACCGTTATTCTCCCACTTCATAAATGGTAAACGCCTGGGCCTACGACCGCCTATCCAGATGGCCAAAGCTATCGCTATTCTTGCCATCTCATACGGTGGTGTGTTGGCGTCTCGCCACTCCATTACTTTCTCGCCAGTTTCCTTGCATTTAACAGATATGACTGACTCTGACGCACCCTGGCCTTTACCTATATCCATACCCATAATATATGTTTTGGTCTGATCTGGCCTATCAAGTTCAAGAACAGGCCATACTCTAAGTAGACCTTTGCTACCCTTTTTAACCACAACTGATTCTATTTTCCTGCCCTTTATCAGGCTCCTTATTTTATCATTGGGGGTATCCTTCTTGAAGTGAACGTGGTATCTTGTTCTCGGTTCCCTTCCAAATAACTTCTTATGTATGTCTATATTAGCGGTAGTAAAGAACGTCTCACCAGACTCAGTATCAAGACGATCAATTTCCCTCGCCATTTCTTTAGGTGAGCGTATTTTATCTTCTACATCATACCAAGGAGAACGTATCTGATAACTACCATCTGGCTTCTTTACAAAATATCTACCCTTTCCCTTCTCAGGATGCTCGTAAAATGGTAATATAAATACCTTGATCTGGCCAGACCCTTTCCACCTTGCATACTCAGTACCAGGACCAGCAGGAGTAGAATTTATAATACGCAACAATCCAGCATCTCGCGTAGCAGATCGCATCAACTGACCCTTCTCTACCTTTGCAAATTCATCGAGCAAAATAACAAGCCGCCTGTCACCAGATGCAGCATTTTCTGTAGTAGACTCACCGTCTATACAAGAACCATTTGCTATATTCTTCATGTGCATCTTAGTGCGATACTTCTGGCCTACCATACAACCTGGAGGGAGCATCCACTTCGGTAGCCAACCATTGACATAATCATGCTTTTGGAACAGAGCTTTCATATTACCAGCCTGATCCACATAATTCTCATTGCGTGACATTTCAAGTAACTGCGATTCTGGCCTAAACAGCCACAACCAGTGCATAAAATTCAAACACATCCAACTCGCACCCATTTCACGACTCTTATCAACGAGCATATCTTCGGCCACTTTAAGATGATACTCGAAGTCGTTACACATTTCATCCTGAATTTCCCAAGTTATAAACGGCATGTGGGGACGAATAGCATCTATACGCTTACCAGTTTCAGGATTGACATCCCACTGATGATATGTCCAAGCGAAAGCGTTTACCCAGAATATTTGAGATTGTCTACATGCAGCAAGGAGATCACGTTGCATTATAACATCATGCTCCGCTCTACACAAAAGATCGCCACGCCATTTGATATTAGGTTCAAGTAGTTTGGGAATCTTTATGCCCGTTTTCTTACAAGTGTAGACATCTGACATACTCGGAAATGGAGTTGTCAGTTGTGGCTCTACTGTCAAATCTAACATTGTTACTTCCTTACAGAGATTCCTCACCCTCTGCAAGAACTTCATTTATCTTATTAACACCCTGCTTGGTAACTTTCTCAGCGGCGGTCATCTTTTCCTCACCTTCTGTCAAACTCTGAGGGACTCGCCCTTCCATCCTATCAAACACTATCTGCACATAAGTTTTATCAGGCTGATGTACTATTTCTACATCTTCACCTTTAGCATCTTCCATATTCTCAGTATAGCCGAGTGCTCTCTTACATATATTCCTCGCAAGGGCCTCAGCTTTAGTAACCATTCGCATAGAGCCGTCTTCATTCTCAGCGAATTCAGTCTGCTCCTCCATAATGTCGCGGATAAAACCACTGAGTAACTGCCCGGCCTTAGTTCTTGCTCCGTGTGGTGTCATAATTTCTTCCTCGCGTCACGTTCACGTCTGGTTGCTTCCAGATCGAACATAGTATAAACTACTCCTATCTCGATATTATGCAACACGTCATTTATAGTATCAAACCTAATAGCCTCAGCCTTTGGATTCATCAAACTATTTATATACTCCAAACGAACTATTAGTTCTTTCCGGCTTATCAGCTTTGTCATTTTTTAGCATTTCCTTGCATACATCAACAGGTGTCATTACAGTCGCATTTCCGTATCTACTATAAGTTCCGACCAAGATTCCTATAACTTCACCATCCATATTAAATATGGGTCCACCCGAATAACCAGGATCAGCAAGTAAATTAAGCGTAATAACGCCGTTCCAATTATAGTAACCCATGTCCCTGTTAAGCCCTGACACTATCCCAAACGATGCGGTGTTAAAGAACCTATCACCATAGGGGCTACCAATCGCAATGACTGATAGCCCTACAGTTATACTATTTGAATCACCGAGTTCGGCAATTCGGAGGGGGAGGAAATTCTCCTTAAACTTTATAATCCCGCAATCGTTATTGGGGTCTTTATAGAACGATTCAGACCTGAGAAAATATCCATTACTCAGCATTATCTCTATGCTATCAGCACCATCTACTACATGACCAGCAGTGAGTACAGTGTGCTCATCTATGATAACACCTGAACCTTGCCACTGATTATTAACCCTGACATGCACTGTTGATAATTTAGCCTGTTCAATCAAATCAGGTAGACCGAGCATAACGCACTTATCTGCAACGGCGTGGTCGTGATTACCAATATCACGATATACCTTCAAACCAGCCATTACTGTACAACAAATCAGTATTACCACCAGTACATATCTCATGCGATCCATCGTTTCCCCAATCTTAGCTGAAAAATATCAAGTAGACGCTATCCGCAGCAGTACCCTTAAAATGTAGTCTGTTAGTATTGACTATCGGTACCTTTATTACCTCATTCTCAGGTATCTTAAAACTCTCAATGGTAGCATCATCGTCACCTTCGTTCACAGATAAATACGTAGAATTTGTAGAGTCAAACGAAACCCAACATTCCTTGCAACTGTGGTTGCTACCTTTAGCAAGTCCATCTGCACCAACAACCAGTCTCTCTGTACCCCAGTTGGAACTTGGTCTATTTTGCACCAGATCAAGTTTAGCCAGTATCTCACGCTGCAAATCCTCAGTCGCTGGGTCAATTCTATCGCCACCAACGTCGCTTATATAAGTATCAGACATAACTTACCTTTCAAATAAAGGTCTGTGTTTAATTTGTTCTTCTCGTACCACCCAAGACGAGTATTGCAGCCATGACACAATAAACCGCGTACTTCACCCGTTGCATGATCGTGATCCACGCACAATCTTTGGCCAGCAGAATTTAAGCCACCACATATCGCACAAACACCCTTTTGTCGTTCTAACATCTCATCGTAATCAGCGAGTGCGATATTATACGTGTGCTTTAGATAATATCTACGCTTATAATCCTTGCGTTTTGACAAATACTCATGTTTGCATGAGTTCCTTTTCTTGTCAGCCTTACGCTTCGGTATTTGGTCATGCTTTGCCTGAGCTTTTCTTATATGCGGCCTCTGGCACTTATTACACTGGTGACGCAAGCCATCTTTGGAACTTTTACGTGAATGGAAATACTCCACCGTAGCGGGGTACTCTTTTTCACACGTACTACAAGCTTTCATAAGTTCTTTACTCATAAGGAGTTATATCTAAATCTCTTGAGCCACTCTTACCCAGTCGACACCTAATATACAATCTTCGCCATCTACAGAACCAGTACCAAGGTAAAATGCAAGCTCCTCACCATTCGGGAAATTACCAGCCGTGAGCAATACGCTATCACCCAACTGAACTCCATCAGCGAAGAAGAACACCGTGACACCATCACAATATATTCCGAGTTTCGTCATTACCGCAGTTACAATCACATCAGCGGTAGCTGAAACAGCGGTACCATTAACACCAGCACCCGTATCAGTATTAAATCTCGTCTGCCAGGCGTTACCATCAGCAGGAAGCTGTACGAAACCTACCCAATCTTTATCGACTATAGCCTGGTCAGCGTTAATTAACGTAGCGTCTCCGAGCAAACCTTCCTCGGCAAAACCTACAAACGAGGCAATTTTTGAATCATTTACGTTAGTCTGAGCAACTCTGGCCTCAAACCAAGTTTTCTTTCCAGCCGTGAACTTAACATAACCAGCCGTGTTGTGGCCGCAAAGATTGGACAATAGGGCAACCTCATCAGTTGTCGTGGTGAGCAAGTGTATCTCACCGTTACTATGATCCAGTTGCGGTAATATATTACTGGCAGCAGTAGAACTCGTATGGCCCCACCAACCACCACCAAGTGCAACTCCAGCGACATTATTAGTAGCCAGTGGAGCGTTCTTAATAAAGTCATCAAACCATGACCAACCCTGCGTAGGATCGAGTTCAAAATCAAGGATCGGACAGTCTTGCCAAATAGCAGGACTTGGCCCACGACCTGCGGCGGTTCCATAAGCCGTACCGCTTGTTTGCAAAGCGTTAAACGTACAACTTGTGTTACTTCCCTCATTCACGAAAATATAATTACCAGGCGAAGCTGCGTCCGTGTGTTTGAAAATACAGCCTTTCGCAAAACCTACACTGCCCTCATTCGGGGGGCTTTTTCCGTAACACTCCATGATCCCATCTTCGCTTCTTGTTACCACTGTAATTGCAGGTTGCCCCGCTGGAAAAATGGCGTTCTGTATTTGTCCAAAGTCTCTAACTCCCATGTCACTAACCTTTCAAAAATTACCCTGATTGAGTTTCTTCATCATAGCTGTCGTATCTTTGTATTCGTTTCCGGCACGATGCCGGTTTAGTTTCTACTTATAGCTCTATCAATTTCCCGTTTGTTTCGTATCGCGGTTCGCTTACTACCTATATCATTCATCGAGGGCGGTTTCATAATACCGAGCATACGCTTACGAAACTCGCCGAAGCTAACATTTTTATTCTCAAACTTATCCCACACCCTCATTACTTCTGCCTCTTTATCCATTATCCCATTCCTTAATAACAGGTATGTCCAAGAAATCACATAACAATTCCTCTGGATCGCGTAACTCGTATATTCGTAGTTCTGCCCAACAGTTTATCTAATACTTCAATCAGCCAGTTCATGTCTCTCCACATATCAAGCCACCCCTGCTATTAAGCTGTATGAGGCAGCGATTATGACGATCAGGATTATTATGCTCTGTATATTGTTCACTCGGCAGTGCCCCTTCTGAATAGCTCGTCAGCCAGATCGTCCGTTGATATTCCGCTCAGATCAGGTTTCGGTGGCTCTGGGTTGAATCGTTGTTTCTTTAGGTCTTGGAATATCAGATGCTCTAATTTCGATAGGAAGCACTTAGCATCCTCTATCGCCTGATCGTAGCCTTCTTCGACGAGATTTCTACCATAGGGCGTTATATCCTCAGCATACCACTCCGGGATCGCTACTATTGGTTTATGGTAGCAACACGGGTACACAAAGCCAAGCATACGACGAGGACACCGAGTCCCGTTATCTTTCTCACAATTATCACATGATTCCATCATTTCTCCTCCCAGTTTACCCCAAACACTTCTCTACACTCACCTGTATTCCCAAATTCGTCACACGGAGTCGTGCAGTATAATACCACATCACTCTGTTCCACGAATATAGCTTTCTGGTATTCGGGCATCACAATTCCCCTTTCAATATCTTGTTCATTTCTGCCTCCATACCGGGACAAGCCAGTACATATCACCATTCTGGTTCTCTACAGCACAGCACCTTCCGCACTTCCCCGATCTGTGTGCATAGCTGTTTTTAGCTACGTACTGTGGTTTTCCACATTTACATTCTATTCTTATCATTTCAATTCCTCCAAATCAGGTTGACCAATGGGACTCGAACCCATAACCCCCAGGATCACAACCTGGTGCTCTAACCAGTTGAGCTATAGTCAACATTATGAGCCTGGGTGCCAGCTACGCTTCACGGTTTTCTGGCTTAACCGTCTACTTAGAGAACCCGTGATCCCTTATCCCGATACGGGTCGTCATCGGGTAGCTCGTTATTAACTTTTAAGAGAGGGTTAAGGCCATTGCTTTCAGTGATAGGCCATCTTTAAGGCTATCCCTCTATACGTCCCGGGAACCCTTGCGGATATGCTGCCCTGTCTACACATATATTTACTAAATTTCTGTTCTGTAACACTTTTCCATGACTTTAACGATTATGCCGGTTGTAAGGGCCATGAAATTTCCTGGATATTATTTTCTCCGGTTATAACGATTATAAGGGCCACAATATTTCCTTGACTTGGAAAAATGCGTGTCGCTGAGGGCCGAAATAGGGGGGTACCTCCTCTTAGCGTCCCATAACCAAAGGTACCACCCCCCGGTTCGGGTTATAACCCCTACAATCGTTACACACGCTACCTTATTAGTAGTCACTCCTATCTGCGGCTAACCTGATTGTAACGGTTGTAGCACCTGTGAGGTCTTATCAGGAGGATTATAACGATTTTAGGAATTGTAGGTAGTTTTTTGGGTGTTCATAGACTATCAGAATACGCTAATATCATTAATGCAATAACCATTGGCTTACCTTTGCCTTACCCTTGTTTGAGGTACCATCCCCTAAGAATACATATAACGCCACCAA
>SDBT01005693.1_pt1 | contig 20843 bp, 22 predicted proteins | sample 2277101 | NCBI WGS metagenome assembly SDBT01 (sample SAMN10404973, study PRJNA504765) | marine sediment metagenome | isolation source: marine sediment core GS10_PC15, 103 cmbsf | place: Arctic Ocean: Southern Knipovich Ridge | collected 2010
ATGGGAATCGGTGTGACGGGTGCCAACAAGACCGACTATCACGTCAGGAACGTCGTACCCGGGCGCGACTTCCCCTTGGAAGGAAAGAACACCACGATCGCCGATATCCGCAACGCGGTCCAGGGCGATACGCACGGGGGTGAGCCTCTGCTGTTCAAGCACGGGATCGAGGTCGGGCAGGTATTCCAGCTGGGGACGAAATACTCCGAGAAGCTCCGGTGCACGTTCCTCGACGAATCGGGCAGCGAAAAGCCCGCCCTGATGGGTTGCTACGGGATCGGGATCAACCGCATACTGGCGGCCGCGATCGAGACCGGATACGACGCCGGAGGGTGCGTCCTCCCCATCAACATCGCCCCCTTCGAGGTCGAGGTCCTCCCGCTCAACAACGACGTCGAATCCGTCGTTAGCGAAGGGACCAGGATCTACGACGAGCTCCGCGCTGCCGGTGCGGACGTCCTGCTCGACGATCGCGATCTGCGCCCGGGCGCCAAATTCAAGGATGCGGACTTGATCGGGATTCCCCTGCGAGTGGTCGTCGGGGAGCGCGGGCTGAAGGAGGGCAAGGTAGAGATCAAGCGAAGGACAGACGAGAAACCGACGCTTGTCGAGGCGGGTGAGGCGGTTTCGGTAGTTATGAAGATGGTGGATGAGATGAAGCAGGTTTAGACCCTGCGGCGGGAACGCACCGAGAAGATCAATAAGTAAGTGAACCGGGAGAGAGGATGAAGAACCCACAGATTATTGCAATGGGAGGTGGGGGGTTTTCGATGGAACCCGACAATCTACTGCTTGATGAGTACTTCCTGAGGCAGACGGGGAAGCGAAATCCATCCGTCTGTTTTATCCCCACGGCAAGCGGTGATGCGGAGGGTTATATCGTCAGGTTCTACGCGGCCTTCAACAAACTCAAGTGCCACCCATGCCATTTGTCACTGTTTCGCCCCCCAAAGGACCTAACTGACTTTATCTTGTCTCAAGACGCCCTATACGTAGGCGGGGGGAATACGAAGAGCATGCTCGCGTTGTGGCGCGAGTGGAGGCTGGACAGGATTCTCCGCAGGGCATGGCGGCGGGGCGTCGTCCTCGGCGGAGTCAGCGCGGGGTCTCTTTGCTGGTTCGACCAGGGTCTATCGGATTCCATATCCGGAAGACTTACTGTTCTTCCCTGTTTGGGCTTTCTTAAAGGCAGTAATGCGGTCCACTACGACAGCGAGTCAAAGACGCGCCCATCGTACTTACGCCTGATAGGTCAGGGGAAGTTGTCCGACGGTATTGCTGCGGACGACGGGGTGGGGCTCCACTTCGTCAGGCGGGGACTTGTTCGCGCGGTGAGTTCTCGGCCTGATGCAAGCGCATACAAAGTGAACCGGAAGCGAAACAAGCCCGTCGAGGAGAAGATCACGACCAAGTATCTCGGAAACACGTGAGCGAGCGCAGAGGCAGAATCACGAATTATCTCGTCTACCTCGCACTGCGGGTGGTGGTGATGTTCATACACATGCTCGGGTCGAGGGCGACGTATTACATCGTGAGGAAAATGGGCGGGTGGTGGTATCGTCTGGACAGAAGGCATCGCGAGCGGGCTGCGGGGCACCTGCAGGAGAGCTTTCCAGAGTGGGGGGCGGACCAAATCCAGTGCACCGTGCGGGGGGCGTTCCGTAACATGCTCTACCTGGGTGTGGAAGTCGCGCTCACTACACGATTGATCACTTATTGGCGGTGGCGGAGGCACATTGTTCTGATGGAAATGCCGGAGGCTTTCCGCTGCCTCCTGAATCCACACAAGGGTGTTATCTTCATAGCTGGACATTTCGGCGGGTGGGAGGTGGGAGGATACGCGATGGCGGCTTTAGGCTTTAAAGGCTACGCTATCGCCCGCCCGCTCGACAATCCGTATATCAACGAGTATCTCATGGGCGTCCGCGAGAACATGGGACTGAAGATCCTCGATAAGCGAGGCGCGGGCGAGCAGATGGGCGATATCCTGCACCGGGGGGAGTATGTTACGTTCATCGCCGATCAGGACGCCGGACCGCGCGGTCTGTTCGTGGACTTCTTCGGGCGGAAGGCCAGCTCCTACAAGGCGCCGGGGTTGATGGCGATGCAGTATGAAGTCCCGCTCGTGATCGGTTACTCTCGGCGATTGAGCGAGCAGTTCCGCTTCGAGATTGGAGTCGAACGAGTGATCTACCCCAACGAATGGGCGGAAGCCGAAGATCCGCTGGCCTGGATAACGCAGGAATATACCACCGCCCTGGAGCGTGTCGTTCGCAGAGACCCGAAACAATACCTGTGGATCTACCGGCGGTGGAAGACTCGGCCCCGGGGAGAGAGAGACTCCCCAAAGGACACCACCCCGCAAGCTGTGGAAGCGAACTGATGGCGAGACCGAGGAACAAGTACCGTGATTATCTGATGTACCTGGGGGTCCGCCTGTTCGCGATGTTCGTGCACATGTTCTCCTGGGAGACTAATTATCGCACGGGCAGATGGGTGGGGGACCTGCTGTTTCGTTTCGATGGGAGGCACAGGCGGATCGCGATAGAACATCTGCGGAGAAGCTTTCCCGAGTGGCCGGAGGAAAAGATTCATCGCGTCGCGCGCGAGTCGTTTCACAGCTTGGTTTACCTCGGGTTCGAAGTCCTGTTCACCACGAGGGCAATTACACCGGAAGGATGGCGGGACCACGCGATCCTGACCAACCAGACGGAGAACATCCGCCTCCTGACCGAGCGGAAAAGGGGAATCATTTACGTGGCGGGGCATTTCGGGAACTGGGAGATCGTCGGATACACGATGGCGATCCTGGGATTCGACGGGTTCGCCGTCGCCCGCCCGCTCGATAATGCGTATCTCAACCGCTACATCGCGGAGATTCGCGAGAACAAGGGCCTGACCATTCTCTTCAAGAAGGGGGCTACCGAGCGCATGGACGAGATCATCCGCTCGCGCAGATACGTCAGTTTCATCGCCGATCAGGACGCGGGGCGCAAGGGGCTGTTCGTGGATTTCTTCGGGCGAGCGGCGAGCACGATGAAGGCGCCGGGGTTGATGGCGATGCGATACGAGCTGCCCCTCGTCGTAGGCTACGGAAGGCGCCTGGATCGTCGGTACCGCTTCGAGCTAGGAATCGAGCGGATTATCCATCCTGACGAATGGGCCGACGAAGCCGATCCGCTTCGCTACATCACGCAGGAATACACGCGGGCGATGGAGAATCTAATCCGCCGCAACCCTGAGCAGTATCTCTGGGCCCATCGCCGCTGGAAGCATCGCCCGAAAGGCGAAGCCCGCCCCACCGACGGAATCGCTTAACGCGAGGGTCTCACCAGCTCTTCGACAGCGATACCCCGACCGCGCCGGTTCCAGGATTGGCGTACGGTAGAACGTCCATCCCAAAGATCCTGGGTTTGTGGTGTTGGTAGACAACGTGCCCGATCACGATCCCTATCAGCGCCCCTGAGATAACGTCGTTGAAGTCATGGTTCCTGGCGTCGACGCGCTCGTAGGCGACAAAGCTTGCGAAGGCGAACAGCGGGACACCTACCCAGGGACCGTAGGCCTCGTGCATGACGGTGGCGAGGCAGAAGGTGCTTGAGGAGTGTCCGCTCGGCCAGCCGAAGTTGTCCCCGTTCGGGCTTTCGGAGTTGGCGATGCCCTTCAACCCCAGCGTCGTCAGCCCGTTGATTGCGAGGGCGTTTATGAGGGCCTTGGCGATCTCGTAGTTCTTGGTATCTTCGCGGTACAGTGCGGAGAAGTACATCGCCCCGGCGACGGCGAGATGCGCACCGGGATTACCCCCCACGTCCCCGACGCTGTCCCAGAAGCTGTTGAGCTGCGAGCGGTTCTTGGTGCAATGGTCCGCCACGCGACCGTTCGTGTTTGCAACGTCCAGGACCACCCCTGCGGTGATAGCGGCCGCCATGCCCGCAAGCCCCCAGGGATCGGTGAAGGTCGCCTTGGTATCGTCCCAGATAGTTGCGCGGAACTCCACGACGTCTCGCCCGAAGCTGCCCCAGACGTCGCCCGGATGCGCCGGTCCGCGGCGTTTACTCCAGTGGAGCAGTCCCTCAGGTGCTCTCTGCTCCTGCTTCGGTTCGCTCGGTGGGGTCTGGGAAACCTGCGCCAACACCACGTGCGCTGTAAGCCACGTCGTCAGATCCCCCCCGCGGTGAACTTTCGCGTCCCTTACCTCGCGCCGCCGACCGGAGTCTTCGACAGCGGTGGCCACCTGCGTGCTTCGCGAAAGCTGGTAGGTTCGAAGGGCGGCTCGGAAGTCGCCCGAGACGTCCCGCGAACACCCGCACCAGAATATTGCACAAATGAGTCCCAGTCCAACGGTCGCACGTCCGTGCATTGCGTAACTCCCTGCAAACGGTCCGCTAATCCGACTTTTGAAGTTCGTTGGTGATTCGCACGGGGCACCACTCGCGCCCGCACATGGAACAATAATCGGTCATCTCCGGGAGATCGCGACAGCGGATTTGGCGCGCCTCCTCAGAGTCAAACGCGAGTCGAAACTGCTCGTCCCAGTCGAGGCGCCTGCGAGCGGCGGAGAGGGCGTCGTCCCACTGACGCGCACCGTCAAGCCCGCGGGCGATGTCGGCGGAGTGCGCGGCGATCTTGCAGGCGATGCAGCCCGTTTTGACATCGTCCAGCGTGGGCAAACCCAGGTGCTCGCTCGGTGTGACGTAGCAAAGGAAGCTCGCCCCGTGATACGCCGCCATCGCCCCGCCGATCGCAGAGGTTATGTGGTCATATCCGGGAAAAACGTCCGTTACGATGGGTCCGAGAACGTAAAACGGTGCTCCGTCGCACAGTTCGTCCTGGCGCGTCATGTTCATTTCGATTTGATCGAGCGGAATGTGCCCCGGTCCCTCGACCATCACTTGAACACCGGCGCTCCTGGAGCGCTGCACCAGCTCGCCCAAAGTCTGGAGTTCTGCGAACTGCGCATCGTCGGACGCGTCCGCGAGGGACCCCGGGCGCAGAGCGTCGCCCAGCGAATACGTCACGTCGTATTCACGCATGACGGCGCTGATCTCGTCGAACATCTCGTACATCGGGTTCTCGCGGTGATGATGGACCATCCACTTGGCGAGCAGCGCCCCCCCGCGCGATACGATGCCCATTTGGCGTTTCTCGACGAGCTCCAGATGCTTCCGGAGCAGACCCGCGTGGATGGTGAAGAAGTCCACCCCCTGGGCGGCGTGGACGCGGATCGTTTCGAGAATATCATCATAGGTGAGCTGCTCGATGGGTTTATCCGCGATCATCGAGTACATCGGTACGGTTCCGATGGGGACGGAAGCGTGGGCGATGAGGAACTCGCGGATCTCGTCCAGGTCGGTGCCTGTGGAGAGGTCCATGACCGCATCCGCCCCGTACTTCACCGCGCACTGGAGCTTGAGCAGTTCGTCCTCCCTGGACCTTTTGAGGGGGGAGGCCCCGATATTGGCGTTGATCTTGGTGGTCAGCGCCCTCCCGATCCCGCACGGATCTAAGCTGACACCGGTCTGCCCCGCCCCGGTGAGGTGAACGCGATTCGCCGGGAGGACCAATCTACCGGCGGCGAGTTCCTGGCGGATTCGCTCGGGGAGAAGGCCTTCGCGTTCGGCGACGCGGTGCATCTCAGGGGTAACGGTACCGGTTCTGGCGAACTCCAGTTGAGTCATCTTCTTTTCCCAACTTCGCAAGTGCGGCGTGCCACTCCGTTGCGCGTCAAAACGGCCGCACGTTTCAGGCGGCCGGAAAAACATCTCAAAATCTTTTCCGTCCGCTTTCCTACGCAACTCACCTCCCGATGCACCGGGAGATTTACTGATCAGGTTCAAAGGGTCCTCTCAGTCCCGATGCATCGGGACGCCCCTAGCGAACTGCGACATCCTACCACCGGTAAAACCCATAAACAACCCGCGCGGGCCGGAATCTCTCCAGGATTGTTGCAAGAGGCCTCGCCGGAATCTCTCACATCCCCCCGCTGGGGTTCGCCCCGGTCATATGGTGAAGCTGATCGCGAAGCGCTGCGGCGTCTTCGTAGCGCGCCTCCTGGACGGCGACTGCGAGTTCCTGCTTGATTTTCTTGATGGGATCGGGCGGAATGCTTCCTTCGATTTCCTTGGCCAGGGCGCGAAGGATGACCAGCTCCCCGGGGCTCTCGGACGCGTCCTCCTGCCCCGCTCCCTCGTAGAATTCGCGGATGTCCTCCATTCCCGTCTTCACGGCCTTCAGCGCCGCCTTGGGGCGATTGTCCTTCCACGCGAGCAATCCGCCCGCACGAGTGCGCATCATGATGACGTAAGGGCGGTACTGTTCCAGAATGTACTTATCGGATTCTTCGCGGGCGTAGGCGTTGCAGAAGTCCATCAATCGCAGGTTTCGCGAGCAATCCCGCACCACCGCTTCGTACTCCTCCAGGACGAACTCGGCGAGATAGCGGTGATAGTACATCACTCCCTCGTTGCGCAAGAGTTCGCACGCCCGCTCGTCCAGTTCGAATTGATCTTCCACGGGGGTTCCTTGCCTTTGCGCGAGATGCTCGTAATAGGCGAGCAGGGTTTTGTATCCGTGCGGGCGCTTTCCGTCGGGCCGCCCGGTCATTTCTATCTGCAACAGACCCAAATCCAATCGGAGCTGGATCTTTTCCTTTCCGTCTTTCCCGCGAATCTTGCGCGCGGAGACCTTCCCGTGTTCGTAGTCCCAGTTCTCCAGAAGCTCACCGATGTCCATGTTCATGGTCATTACTTCAGTTTATCCGCGCCCACGAACAGATACAACATGGATGCGGGAGGTAGATGCGAGGAGGCTTCGGAAGATCTCAGGGAGTGCTGTTCGGCTCACTAAATCAGCGCATCCGGGAGAGCAGACGGCGGAACCCGCGCAAGGGCTGGATCTCAACATTGGAAAACTCAATTGTCGTCACCGGCGTCTCACCGACCAGCGTGATCTCGCCAATCCTGAAGACCTCGATCTTCTCCGGGAAGACTATCTGCTCGGAAGTGTTCCCGTACGTGTAAATGGTAACCGTTCCGTCACCGCCCGGGGCATCGGCTCCGGCTGTGACCATCTCGAGAAGTCCTCGCTCCGCGCTGAAGTAATACCCTGCGGCCATGCTGGTGTCACCCGCGACTTTCGCGTGGATGAGGTCCTTCCCATCGATGAAGACCTTCTCGGTCGCGGTAATGCGCTCTTGTTCTTCGAGGAGGTTGAACGGTCCGGTCGCGCGGTGCAGCAACAGGCTCATAAGTTCGCGAAGCTGCTCCGCCGTGATGCGGTCCAGCGCCGCGGAGTTCCGCAGCGAAAATTTCCCCCCGCGTTTATAGGACGCCTTCCACCTACCGCGCCCGGTCCTCGCCTCCGAGGTTATCCGTCCGGTGTTGATGTCGATCGAGACGTTCTGACGGTTGACGTACGATTCACCATCTGGAGTGCGGAGGACAAAGATCGCGTCGGTGCGAACGCTGGACACCTTCGCCCATGCGTCCAGCCCGCCCACCGACTCTATAGCGGCCTCTACGGTCTGGCGACCGGCTCCAAGCTCGTACTGCTCGTATCCGCCCGCGCCCGTTCCCCCGCACCCCGCAACGAGCAACCCCCCGATCAGAATGACGACGCTGAATCGCCTGGTGCTCATGCAAAACTCCTTTAACCGTGGTTCCTACCAGCGATACGCCCGGCGCGACTCGAACGCGCAACCTCTTGCTCCGGAGGCAAGCGCTCTGTCCATTGAGCTACGGGCGCAGGTCTGCAACAGCCACAATATTCTCCACGTATGCCGCCAAAAAGTCAATCTTGCTCCGCCGCCAGTTGCGCCACTTTGATCGATTGGGCCTGGTGGGTAGAATGCGTTCATGCGATATAGCGGTATCCAGCGGCGAGCGACCCGTTCCGTGCAGGTGGGGAACGTGACCATCGGAAGTGACTCCCCGGTCACGGTCCAGAGCATGACCAACACTAACACTTGCGAAGTGGCCCAAACCACCGAGCAGGTGCGGGCGCTGGTGCGGGGCGGGTGCGACCTCGTGCGGGTCGCCGTCCCAACCGCCCGCGACAGCGCCGCCCTCAAGCAGATCGTCCGCGACTCCCCCGTTCCGATCATCGCTGATGTGCACTTCAACTTCGAGCGGGCCCTGGAAGCCATCGACGCCGGTGCGGCGAAGATACGCCTCAACCCCGGAAACATCAGCGATCGCGACGAGGTCCGCCGCGTCATTCGCGCAGCCCGCGACGCCGGTACCGCAATCCGCGTCGGAGTCAACGAAGGTTCCGTCGTCGAGCGCAAGGATACCCAGCGGCGGAAAAACGAATTGGCTCGCCCGCTCGACGAACTGATGGTTGAGAAGCTTGCGGAATATCTTGAAGTCTTCGAGACCGAGAACTTCCACAACCTGGTCCTGTCAGCGAAGTCCCACGACGCCATGACCACCATCGCCGCCAACCGCCGGATCGCCGAAAGGTGGGACTACCCCCTGCACCTGGGTCTCACGCACGCCGGGACGCCGCAAACGGGAGCGATCCGCTCCGCAGCGGCCCTGGGGGCGCTGCTCAGCGAGGGAATCGGTGATACGATCCGCATCTCCTACGCCGGTGACCCGCTTGAAGAGGTCAAGGCCGCCCTCGAGCTCCTCTACTCATTGCGCCTGAGACAGCGGGAAGGGGTGGAACTGATCGCATGCCCCACCTGCGGGCGCGTCCAGATGGACGTCGCTGCGATCACCGAGCAGGTGCGGGCGGGACTCGCGGATGTGACCGATCCGATCACCGTCGCCGTCATGGGCTGCGTTGTCAACGGACCCGGGGAGGCGGACGGTGCGGACGTGGCGATATGCGCCGGACGCGGGAAGGCCGTCCTCTACCGCCGAGGAAAAAAGATACGAACCGTCCCCACCGAGAAGATAGCCCAAACCGTCATCGACGAAGTCCACGCCCTGATTAAGTGAGTCTGAACTGTGCCACAGCTTGCTTGTCAAGCTGTGTTCGTTCCCAACCTGCCTACCGGTAGGCAGGTCCCACTCAGCACGGTTTGCAAGCAAACCGTGGCACCCGTCATTTTGTTTGGGACAGAGTGCTATTGATAAGGAGCGGGCTTGGGATCCAACCAATCGATCAATTCTTCCCGGATCGCGAACGCGAACCAGAAGTTTCCGTGGGGGGAGTAGTGATCGAACACTTGCGCCCCGGCCCGGGGAATGTAGAAGCGGTCCAGGAAGGCGTCCGCGGGTAAGTTGAAGGCCTTGTACTCGGCCGCCTTCTTCCCCAGTGAGTCCATGAACGGTACGCCCCTGCTCTGAAGGTACTCGACGAGTTCCCGATCGAAGCGCTCGTGCTTTTCCAGGAACTCTCCAGCCACTCGCGGGCCGTAGCTCAACAAGACCATCAGCTTCTTACCGTGTTCCCCAGCCCACGCGTGCATCTTATCGAGCAGGTACATCGTCGATCTAAGCCCATACGTCAGGTGCAACTTCAGGGCGTCGCCCGCACGCCGCTTGGGGTCTCTGAGATCCACGTCCACCCCGAACGCCTCTCCGAGCGCTTCGGCTTCGTCTACGGGCGCGTCCCCACCCTCTCGCAGTGTGTAAAGGTGCACGACGTGATCGTCCTTGAACGTCTCGTAGAAGCAATCGGGATCGCCGAGTTTGCGGAGATCGTCCTCGTCTTTGCACAGACCGGGCAGCTCGACGAACTCGCCCTTCGCCAGATCGAAGCGGATGTGCGCCCACGGAAACCCCTGGATCGGATAGGCGTCCTCGACGTCGCCTCTGGGTAAGTCCCTGTGCCGCCATCCGACGCTGATCCACCGGGCGGAGTCGATGTTCCGCACGTGATCGTCGTCCCAGATATTCAGGACGATGTACTCGGCGGACAGGTCGGGGATGACCTCCGTGCGCAGTGCGCGGCGGCAGGCTTGGTATACTCCGTAGCCTCCCACACCGAAGTTGCGAATCGGTTCGCGGAAGTGGGCGGCGAGGATTTCCTGCCACGTCTCACCGTCGCTGACCTGCGAGCACTGCGTGAAGCTATTCCCGTAGGTGTTGATTCGGCACGGCCGCTCGGGGTAGTTGACTATTTTTCGGTGCCCCCCGTGCGAGTGGTACGTGTATTCGGCGAGCGTGTTGTCCATCCCGTCCCTGAATATGTGGTTCTTCAGTGTGTAGCCCAGTTCGGGATCGAACCTGATGAACGAGTCATACTCCGGGTCCAGGTGCCTCTCCATCTCACCGGGCCGGTACGCCGCCGTGTACAACAGCTTCTTCACGTCGAGGGGCATTCGCAATTCTCCTTGCACGTTGTCTTCGCGGAGCGTCCGCTAAGTCCCATCTCGCTACCTCGAGACTCTGTTCTCTCGGGAATCACAAGCAATGCGAGACCAACTTCAGATCAGCGTAACCTATCCGGTACCATCCGGGACTTCAAGGTACTTGCAGGCTGTCCTGTGCAGGGGGGAAATTATGCTAAACGGTGCCTCGCTGTCGGTCACACTTCTCGGGAGAAGGCGTGTTGCGTTCAGCGGGCGCGTCGCAGCAGCTGGGCGTTGAACTGTGCGGTGGGGAAGGCGTCGCCCGGTGAGTGCGAGTAGGCGTCGATCTCGCTGTGCAGATATACGTGGTCGCCGGGAATGTCGAAGGTGGGTTGGAGCACCCGCACCAGGTTCACCAGCGCGGCGAATTGTCTGCGCGATGGTCCGCGGCGGGAAAAATCGCCTATCACGCACAGGGCGATGCAGTCGGTGTCGAAGTCCCAACCCGGGACGGAAATGTGGTATCCGGAAAGCTGCGACTTCCAGAGTTCCGTGGGGTTGATCTGTCCTTTCCGGCCGATGGTGAAGTGGCAGCGCGCGGCGAGGTCGCTTTGGGCGTCGGTGGAACTGTAAACGATCATCTTGCGCCACTTGAGCGGCTGGATGGGAACCGACGTCTTGCGGATGATTTGGATGATTGGGGCGTCCTTGGCCGAGACAGCCGCCAGCGCGCGAACCTGCGGTCTGACGGGCGCGGTCTCCAGGAACATCAGGACAAACGCTCCAATGGTCATCGATATGAAAAGTGCGGTTAGAGTCTTGACCGCCCGCGATCCCGGCATGGTCCTCTCATCCGTAGAGACCAATGACAAATGCAACGACAGGAAACCCAATGGGTCTGCTAATCTACCGACGCTATCGGCAAATGACAAGAAATTGCGACAGGATTTTGCCGTGGGAAGATAATTTTTTTTCGCTGGAGGGGTGTTTCCGCAGGTGGGGGCGTCAATCGTCCTGGCCTGACTGTGCCTGGCCTTCAGTTTCCACCTCGAGCAGGCCCAGTTCGATAAGTGCTTGCCGGGCGGCGGCTTGTTCTGCCTCCTTCTTGCTCATCCCCCATGCGCTGGGAAAGTGGGCGCCCTCGATGGTGACGGCGATTTCGAAGCACTTGCTGTGGTCCGGGCCCTTTTCGTCCAGGAGCGGGTACTTCGGGGTGGTGTTCCACTTTCGTTGCGAGTATTGCTGGAGCATGGATTTATAGTTCTCGTGGTGCTCGTCGACCAGCGCGTCTTCCAGATGAGACCCCACGTGTGCGAGGACGAATTCGCGTGCCGCCCCAAGCCCTCCGTCCAGGTAGATCGCCCCGATAATTGCCTCGAACACCGCCGCCGATACCGACATCGGAGGCCCCGCCCCCCCCACCATCCCCTTCCCTAACCAGACCAACTCCGATATGCCCAATTTCCGGGCGATCCGAGCACACGTCTGCCGAGAAACCACAACCGACTTTATCTTGGTCATTTCCCCTTCCAGTAACTCGTCGTGATGACGGTAAAGATCGTGACAGACGACGAGGGACAGAATCGCATCCCCGAGGAATTCCATGCGCTCGTTGCTCTGAACCCGAGAGGGCGCGACGGACGCATGGGTCAGGGCGACGGAGAGCAGCACCGGGTCCGTGAATTGATAACCGATGACGGCTTGGCATTTGTCGATAGCGGCCTGTTCCACTGACTAACCTCACAGACACGGGCCGCTGACAAAATCCGCCACCCCGCGACGCATTTCGTCAGAGGTCCGAAAGTCCAGACTGAACAGTTACTATTGTATTTGCCCACGCGACGTTGTCAAGGGCGCCTGCGATCCGCATGCGCCTTTGTCCCGCCGAAACGACCCTTGAACCCTCCTCGAACGAGTGGATAAGATGAGGACATGCCCCCCAACCCCAAGATACACCGCGATGAGATCCCTTCTCTCAAGATCATCCACTATCCGGACCCGCACCTTGGGGAAGAATCCACGGTAGTCGATGAGGTCGACGCAGCGGTCCGCGAGCTCGTCGATAAGATGTTCGAGCTGATGTCCGCAGCGCAAGGAGTTGGGCTCGCGGCGTCACAGGTCGGAATCACGATCAGGTTATTCATCGCCTCGTCAACTCTCGAAGATTCCGAGAGGGGCGTGTACGTCAATCCGGAGATTATCTCGGTCCAAGGCGCCCAGGAAAACGAAGAGGGATGCCTGAGTCTCCCAGACGTCACCTGTAAGCTCAAGCGGCCTGGGATTGTGACAATTCGCGCGATGAGTCTCGATGGGGAGGTCTTCGAGCAGGCCGCCGAAGGGCTGCTCGCGCGCATTTTCCTGCACGAGTTGGACCACCTGGACGGTCGGTTGATCCTCGACCGCATGGGCGCGGTCGCCAAACTCGCCAACCGCAAGACGCTCAAAGAGCTCGAAGAGCAGTTCACCGGACCCGATGTGTAGCTCCTTCGCTGTCTGTTAAGCTGCTCGCAAGAATGTTTGCACAGTGGGAGCACCGGGGCTTTCGTTTGGGACCCCAGACAAAGAAATCGCCCCGCGGGTCGCACCAATTTCTTTGTCTGCCCAAACGAAAGTGCCCCGGCGGGGCAGACTGGAGCGTAAAACCGTTTGGGCGGGCGGAAGAATTTGGGCCATGGGGGGAAATTTTCGCGCCCGGGGTCCCAAAGGGTTCTGCGCGGGGAAGTAAACGGTATGCGATGTTTTTTGCGGACAGCTTAGAGCGTAAATTGCTTTAGCCCGCGGAGACGCGAGGATTGGAGAGAGCACAGGGATGATTTGGCGAATCCTATTCTGGGCGATATTGGGGCTCGCGGGTTTGCACGCCGTTTTGAGCATCGCTCCGCACTTCTTTACGCGTCGCGATCGCGGTGGGGCTCCCCAGAGCGGGCTGGTAATATTCGTCGAGCCGATCCGCTGGTTGGGCGTGCGATGGGGAGCCAACACACTTGCGGCGGGGCTGAGACGGGCTGGGTTCGAAGGGGAGTTTCACTATTGGCGATGGGGTACGACCCTGGGGGCCTCACTCGTCCTACCTCTGCTGAAGGGATCGCAGAAGCTGGAGGCAGAGGCGAGGAGATTAGCGGATTTCATTACCCACCATCACCGCGAGCGACGCACCGTACCGATCCACCTGATAGGTTACTCCTGCGGGGGCTTCATAGCGATCCGGGCGCTGGAGCTTTTGGGGGATGAGACCTGCGTGGACAGCGCCGCCATCCTGGCCGGTGCGTTCAGCCCGCGGTACGACCTGTCCGAGGCGGCGGCTCGCGTTGGCGGTCCGCTCGTGGTGTGCTCGTCACTTGGCGATTGGATTATTCTCGGGCTCGGAACGCTCGTGTTCGGGACCGCCGATCGCAAGCACGCACCGTCGGTCGGGATGGTCGGTCTGCGCGCTGGTGGCCGAAGCACCATTCCACCGAACGTTGTTGAGATAAAGTGGCGATTAGCGATGGTTCGCCTGGGGCATCTGGGAGGGCACTTCTCCGCCGCGGCGAATCGCTTTATCACCCGTTGCGTCGCACCGAAAATGAACCTTACTAATCGTTCGTAAGCACCTTCAGTGCGAGTTGCATAGTCGCCATGCTGCGAACGGTCAACCACGTATCGAACAGGGTTTGAATCTCAGCATTGACCTGCTCGACGATCGTCATAGCCACGTCCATTGAGGAGATGCGATCCTGGAAGGCGGTGAGGCGCTCGGACTGGTTTTGCAGGCCTTGGACGTTGGCGTCCAGGGCTCCGAGCTGCGCACCGAGGGAGGCCCGCTTGGCTGAGGTATCCGCAATGGCGACGGAAATAACGCTTGCAGCGGTCTCGGGAACGTCCGTCAGGTCGATCGCCAGGACCTCAGCGAGGTCGAGCGATACAAGCGCATCATCCCCGGTGAGCAGCGTTATGTCGTTGAATTGTGTACTTGCGATCGTGTCCGAGATTTGCGCGCCCAGTGACTGGTACTCATCGTTCATGGCGCTTATCTGGGTTTCAGAGTAGGCCCCGGAGGCGGCCTGCTGTGCAAGCTGCTTCATGCGGACGAGTACGTTGCCGACACCCCCGAGCGCCCCGTCGGCGGTCTGGTTCATGCTTACGCTGAGGTTGGCGTCGGTGATCTTCTGATTGATGGAGGCGAGGTCTGAACTCACCTGCGTAGTGAGCGAAACTGCAACGGGATTGTAAGCCTGTCCGCCCCCCAGCAGCCGCTCGGTAATCTTGTTGATCCGGTTGTAGCTGCTGCTGAGCTGCCGGACAGCGTTTAGCGTAATCAGACCATTAATGCGCAGTGACATCCCTTGGCCTTTCAGTGCAGGTGGACTTAGAGTTCCGGGGGGCTCGGATCCCTCTATCTGGACGGTACGATATAAATCCGCGCCCTGCGGGCCTCAGGAGATGGAATTGCCTGCAAGGAGTGGGTCCGTCCCGCCCTGTGAAACCGTTGACGTCAGAGAGGGTAGAGGGTAAAATGTATTGGATTGTGAACCCCTCGTTACATACCGAGGCGGCCTCTCCCGGACCTGGGAGCAGACCCACCGTCAGACGCGGATTTCCGCTGCGTCTGCGCGGAGCCATTGTCGCCGCACCGTGCTTGCTCGTGCTGATCCTCGCGGGGGCCTTGAGACCCGCGGCTGGGGGGATAGGGACGCACGAGCAGTTGGGGATCCCACCGTGTTCGTTCCTGGTGCGGACCGCCTGGCCATGCCCGACGTGCGGGCTGACCACGTCGATTTCGGCGATGGCGCACGGGCGGTTCGTTCTGGCGCTGCGATCGCATCCGTTCGGGGTGGTCGGGTTCCTGCTGATGGTCGTGTGGGCCGCCGCCGGTTTGATCGAACTGGGGACATCCCGTCCCGCGCTGCATCACCTCCGTCCGCGCGTGTGGTGGGTGTGGGTGGGTGTGGTTGGTCTGGTGATCGGGTGGGGGATAAAGGCGGGGATGGGTTACCTTAGCGGGAAATACCCGTTACCGTGAAGCAATCCCGGCGCGCCGGGAGAAGGGCAGTGTGAAACGTGATAATCCGCAGTCGCAAATTGCTCTTGTGGATCGTCGGGTTTGTGTGTACGGCCTCCTTTTTGATGACGCTGGGAGGCTGTGACTCCGGCACCCTGGGGTACATGTTTTATCTCGTGGCTCCCCCGGAAAAGAAAGTGAAGGTACCTGCGGAGTTCGACGCGCTTGGCGGGCGGAGCGTCGCGATCGTCATCTATGTGGATCAAGGGGTGCAGTACGAGTATCCCTACGCGCGACTCACCCTTTCGACGGCTTTGGCGGCCGAACTCAAAGAACACGTCAAAAACGTCACTGTCGTGGATCCGCGGCGAGTGATCACCTACCAGGTTGAGAACGTCTACTGGGACACGCTGGACAAGACCAGGCTCGGGCGGGATCTGGGGGCGGATTTCGTCCTGCACGTTGTCCTGGACGAGTACACGATGCGGGAACCCGGGAGCATCAACCTTTATCGCGGGCGGATACGCGGGGCGGCGGGCCTGTATGAAACCGCGCAGGAAGAGCACAATGCCCGCGTCTGGGAAGGCGATGACTTCGCCGTTATCCACCCTCTCCACGGCCCGGTGGGCGAACTAAGCCATGACGACGCAAACATCCGATACGCCACGGAAAAGCAATTCACCGAAATGATCGCCAGGAAGTTCTACAAACACAAAATCCCGGAGCCGCAATGATCCCTCCACGCCGAATGTTCCTGCTCTGCGTTTTGGTGGTGCTGATGGGCCCCCTCGCGGGATGCCAACCGCTCATAGGGTGGTTCGTGAACGCCTTCGCCCCTCCCAGGAAAGTCAAACCTCTTTACGTACTCCCAAGTGGGAAAAAGATCCTGGTATTTGTGGACGATATCCGTAACCCGGTGAGCTATACGCCCGTCAAAGGCCAACTCACCGACACCCTCAACCGCCTGCTCCTCGAACACGAAGTCGCCGCCGAAATAGTCCCTTATGAGGACTTCCTGGGGCTGATGGCGGCCATGCCGGAATTCAACGAGCTCGGGATCGTAAACGTCGGCGACAGGCTCCATGCGGATCTGGTGCTCTACATCCACCTGGACGAGTTCTCGTTGAAAGACAACGAGGCCACCCCGCTGTGGACCGGGCGAATGCGCAGTAAGGTCCGCCTGATAGACGTCCAGAAGGGACTGCTCAAGCGGGAGGCGCGGCTTTGGCCTGAAGACAGACCCGACGGGTATCCGGTCAAACCGATAGAACTACCGCCCACCACGCATCCTTCTCCACGCTACGGAGAAGACCTCGCGAAAATACTGGCGGACAAGATGGCCGAGCGAATCGCCAGATTCTTCTACGAGCACAAGGTCCCCGCCCATAAATTCATCGAGCAGGAGCAGGAGATCTAGGCCGCACCTTACACCGGATTGAAGCCCGCTGGTGGGCATCATGGTCAGGAAGGAGGCGCACATGGGGAAACAGATCAAGGCCACGGCCACTGATCAATCGAGCAAGTCGAAGATGCCTCCCGGAAAAGTTCTCTGCCTCGCCGGGCTGGTGAATTACGCCGAAGCGAGCATCGTCAGTCGGACGCTGCTCGAGAACGAGGCGGGGACGATCACGCTCTTCGCCTTCGATGCGGGGCAGAGCTTGAGCGAGCACACTGCACCATTCGATGCCTTGGTCCAGGTCCTCGACGGCGAGGGAAAGTTCACCGTTGGCGGCAACCCCACCAGCGCGAAAGCAGGACAGGCGCTGCTCATCCCTGCCAATGTCCCGCACGCAGTGAAGGCCGACGAGCGCTTCAAGATGCTGCTGACCATGCTTCGCTCGAAGGATGGGTAAGCACGGATGGCGGAGACTGTCACAATCCCCTTCTTCGATACCAAGCCCTGAGATTGTAGAATTCGCGGGAGTTCCAACCGCCAATAGCGAGGTGTGAGATGGCGACGATTGCGACGATTGCGACGACCAATCAGTATGGGCTCTTCGGGGGGAGCGTGGACGGAAACCGCGAGAAGATGCTCGGCGTGGTGGACATTATTTGTAAGCAACACGTGGATCTAATCTGTCTGCCCGAAGTCCTCCCGTCGGCCCGGCTGGGCAAGGTCCCCGCCGACATCGCCGAGCCCGTCCCGGGCCCCACCACGGATCTATGCGCCCAGCGGGCCAAGCAGCACGAGTGCTACATCGTCTGCCCCCTCGTCACGAAGCGCGACGGAGCCTACTACAACTCCGCCGTCATCCTCGACCGGAGTGGTGAAGTCGCCGGAATCTACGACAAGGTCCACCCCGTGACCCACACGCACGATTACACCGTGATGGAGGATGGGACCACTCCGGGGTCGAAGGCGAAGGTGTTCGATCTGGACTTCGGACGTGTCGCGATCCTCATCTGCTTCGACGCGGAGTTCCCCGAGACGTGGGCGGAGCTGGCGGGGGAGGGCGTGCAGATGGTCCTCTTCCCGTCTGCGTATCCCGGAGGGTTCCAACTGCGAATGTACGCGCACCTGCACGCGTATTACGTGGTCTCGGCGACGCGCGAACCCGCCGCGATGATCGTCAATCCGGTGGGCGAGGTCGTCGCGCGGACGGACCGGTACACCAACTTCATCGTGCGGGATGTCAACCTCGACTTCCTCGTCGCTCACTCCGATTACAACAAGCAGATTCCCGCACTCGTCGCCCGCGAGTATGCCAACCGCGTGAACGTGCGAACGTACCCTGACGAGGGGAAGATATTCTTCGAACCGGCCGATCCGTCGGTGACGATCGCTCAACTGTGCGAGCAGTTCGGGATCGAATCCGCCGAGGTCTTCCGCTCCCGCCACCGCCGCGCCTACGAAGCCCTCCGGGCCGGGAAGACCCCCGAACCACAACAGGCCGCCCACGGCGACCGCCCCCAACACGGCCGCTGAACCTTACGTGTAGCGCTGTTGCAACTCAAGCAGAGGGGTGATGTTTCCCCTGTCGGCGTCCTGAAGCGCGGAGATGTATTCGTCACTCATGCTGCTGGTTCCCCCTCAGCGATCAATCGAACTTGTAATGCTTCTTCACCGGCGATCGGACTTCCCATACGCAGTCCATCCCCTCCGGGAAGATCACCAGATCCCCCGCCTGGATGTCCACCTTCTCCTCACCGGCGGTGACCGTTACCTCACCGGTGAGAAGGTAGCAGGTCTCCTTCTGATCGTGATGCCAATCGAAAGTGGACACGTCGCACGTCCATATGGGCCAGTTGGTTACGCCCAGCTCCGCCAAGGCGTGCTCCGACGGTTTCGTTACGATGATTCTCGCCATGAACGATCTCTCCAACTCAAGTACTCGATCGAGTCATCTGCAGCGCGGGTAAGTATCGTGAACGTCCGGGCAACTTGCAAGGGTGCTCATGCCCCGCGGGCGGTGGTATATCGCGCAGCTGCAAATTCCCAGTTGGCGAGTTTCAGGAAGTTGTCCACCCACTCGGAGCGCTTGTTACGGTACTGGAGGTAATATGCGTGCTCCCATACGTCGCAGACCAACAGCGGAGTGCATCCCCAGACGGTCAGGTTCTGATGCTTCTCTACCTGGAGGATCAGCAGGCGGCGGGCGAGCGGTTCGTACACCAGCAGCCCCCACCCGCTGCCCTCGACCGCCTTTGTGGCCGCGGCGAACTGCTGCTTGGCGGCCTTGACCGACCCGAAGCTCTCGGTCATCGCCTTCCCGAGCGCGTCGGGTACTTCCGTTGGTACGGGGCTCATCGAACGCCAAAACAAACTGTGCAAGACGTGCCCACTACCGTGGAACGCCAGATTGCGCGAGAGCCCCTTGATCCCCGCGTAATCGCCCGCCTTCCGCGCAGCCGCCAACTGCTCGAGCGTCTTGTTCAGCCCGCGGACGTACCCCGCATGATGCTTATCGTGGTGGATCCTCAGCGTTGGAGCTTCGTAGAGTGGGGCGAGGGCGTCGTACGCGTAGGGTAATTCGCCAAGTGTGTATCGCCCCCCTGCAAACGCCCCCTCAAGGTGCCCACCAGCCTGGGGCGGTTTCGTGGTGAGTGGCGGATCGTTCCCGCGCGCCGCGTTCGTCGCCATCAGCAGCGCCGCCGCACCACCAAGTTTCATTGCTTCCCGACGTGATACTTTCGCTTCCATTGCAGGCTCCTTCAAAAAGCGTCCCGTTCGAACGGCCCCATGAGGTAGCGACAACACAGTGCATCGGCGCTCTTCGGGGCTTCTTTTTAGACTGCGCACGTCCCGCACCGCGAACAGAGGCGTCGTTTCCGCATTATATCCCGCTTCAAGAGGGATCCCTTTGCTCCTGAGCCCCGGTTCAAAACGCATTTGACAGGCGGGCAACTATGTGAGTATATTGTAACATAGTTTCGTCTTGGTAAAGGGCAACGCACATGCCTTTGAAGACCTTCGAGAAGAGGCTTTACAGACGCAAGGCGGCGATACTCACCGCCGCGGGGAACCCGATTCGCCTGGCGATTATCGAGTTCCTTTCGGGTGGGGAGCAGTGCGTCTGCGACATCGTCCGGTGCGTGGGGGCCCGGCGGTCGAACGTCTCGCGGCACCTGGGGGTGCTGCGCAAGGCGGGAATCGTGCAGTCCCGCAAGGAGGGGCTGCGGATTATCTATTCGCTCAAGGTACCTTGCATAGTGGAATTCCTCTCGTGCGTGACCGCCGCACTTGACGAGCAATGCGATTAAAGCCGAGGAGTGCGAGAGCATGACGACGGAAACAGCAGCAGCCGACAAGCTCAAGGGCCTGAACGTCTTCGAGAAGTACCTGACAATCTGGGTCATCCTTTGCATCGTCGGTGGCATCGTGCTGGGTAAGTTTGCTCCTGGTTTCGCCAAGGCCCTCGACGGCGTGGCGATCTACGTTGGCGGCGCGCCCGTGGTATCCATTCCCATTGCCATCTGCCTGTTCTTCATGATGTACCCGATCATGGTGAAGATCGACTTCGCGGAGGTGGTCAAGGCTGGTAAGAGCATCAAGCCGGTCGCCCTCACTCTGTTCGTCAACTGGGCTATCAAGCCCTTCACCATGTACGCAATCGCGCTGCTGTTTCTGGGCGTCCTGTTCCACGGGCTGATAGGCCCGGACGCGGTCGACCACGTTAAGATGCCCTTCGGTTTGGACCTACCCCTCGCCGCGACGCACGGGGCTGGTACGGTCGTGATGCACGAGGGTGCGAAGATGCTCGAGGTCCCCCTATGGCGGAGCTATCTCGCCGGGTGCATCCTACTGGGCATCGCCCCTTGCACAGCGATGGTGCTGGTGTGGGGATACCTCGCCAAGGGCAACGACGGGCACACGCTCGTAATGGTCGCGATTAACTCCCTGACCATGCTCCTGCTCTACGCGTTCCTCGGAGGGTTCCTCCTGGGTGTTGGGAAACTGCCCGTTCCGTGGGAGGCGCTGCTGCTGTCGATCGCCATCTACGTCGCCCTCCCGCTGGTCGCCGGGTATGTGTCCCGAAAATGGATAATCGCCACCAAAGGGAAGGAGTGGTTCGAGGATAAGTTTCTCCACGTCCTGACCCCGGTGACGATCATCGCACTGCTGATTACGCTGGTTCTGCTGTTCAGCCTCAAAGGCGAGATGATCCTCGCCAACCCGCTGAC
>SDBT01005694.1_pt1 | contig 20842 bp, 17 predicted proteins | sample 2277101 | NCBI WGS metagenome assembly SDBT01 (sample SAMN10404973, study PRJNA504765) | marine sediment metagenome | isolation source: marine sediment core GS10_PC15, 103 cmbsf | place: Arctic Ocean: Southern Knipovich Ridge | collected 2010
GAAAGGGGGGGTAAAAAGCGCAAAAAAGCGACTAAAAGAAAGGCGACCCGCAAAAAAGCAGCCCCCCGCAAGAAAAAAGCGACGAAGAGACGCAAGTCGCGTTGACACTTCCCTCACTAAACTTTATGATTGTTAATCATGGAAACTCAAATTTCTCACTACTCCAAAAGAGGCCACGGTCTTGGAAGCGTCGGTATGCGCGAGGTCGAAGTCGTGGGCACTGTCGTTGGAGATACGGTTCTCGTGGAGCTTGGCAAGCGGAAGAAGGGAAAGATTGCTGCTGCGCTACTCGAAGTGGTCAAACCTTCGCCCGATCGCATAGCGGCCCGTTGCGCGCACGCCGGGAGCTGCGGCGGCTGCAGCTGGCAGCAGAAGTCCTACGCTGCTCAGCTGCAGACTAAAGAGGTGCGCCTCCAGCAGCTCTTCCCTATAAAAGTTGACCCTATCATCCCCTGCGACGACCCCTGGCACTACCGCAACAAGATGGAGTTCTCCTTCTCGCAAAACAAAAAAGGGGAGCGATTTCTGGGGCTCATCATCGCCCGATCCCGCGGCCATGTACTAAATCTTGAGGAGTGCCACCTCACCTCCCCCTGGTTCATTGAAGTGCTATCAGCCGTCCGCGACTGGTGGGAGAGATCTACTCTTCTGGCCTACCACTCCCACTCAGATAGGGGGAGTTTACGCACACTCACGGTGCGCGAAGGGAAACGAACCGGTGATAAGATGATCTTTCTTACGATCTCTGGTAACCACGACTACTTTGTCAATAACGCCCAACTTGAGAGCTTCAAAGCAGCGGTGCATGCTGCCCTCCCAGGCGAGAGCCCGTCCATCTTCCTGCGCATTCAGCGCATCTGCAAGGGGAAGCCTACCGACTACTATGAGATGCACTTAGATGGCCCAGATTTCATCAGAGAGACTCTGCGTATCAAGGGCCGCGAGATGCACTTCCACATCAGCCCCACCTCCTTCTTTCAGCCCAATACCTTGCAAGCCGAAAAGCTCTACGCTCGCGCTCTTGAATTGGCCTCGCCCCAGCCGACCGATACCCTCTTCGATCTCTACTGCGGGACCGCCACCCTCGCCATCCTCTTCGCCCCATATGTCAAGCGAGTGGTAGCCATCGAGCTCTCTCCCTATGCGGTCTCTGATGCCAACGTAAACGTCGCGGTCAACCAGCTCTCAAATATCACGATCTTAAAGGGGGATGTTGGGAAGAAGCTAGCTGAAATAGATGAGAGACCAGATCTCGTACTCCTCGATCCACCACGCTCTGGCCTCGACCCTACCGCTCTGAAAGAGCTCATCGCGCTCTCCCCAAAAAAAATTCTCTATATCTCTTGCAATCCCACCACCCAGAGTGAAAATATCTCTATCCTCCTCGAGAGCGGCTATGAACTCAAGAGCGTACAGGGAGTCGATCAATTCCCCCATACTCCTCATATCGAAAACATTGCAGTACTGATAAAAACCTAGTGTCAAAGTTGCAACTAGATACGAGGTAGGGTATACTCTGAATAACAACGCAACTTTTATTTGAAGGAATTTTTCATGAAAAAAGCTCTCTACTATTCACTTCCCCTCTTTCTCTCTGCAACACTCTTCGCTGAGGAAGCTGCACCAGCAGCGCGTCAGCAGAGCATGTGGCAGACCCTCATGATGATCGGAATTGCTCTTCTCTTCTTCTACCTCATCCTCTGGCGTCCCGAACAGAAACGGCGCAAGAAGATGCAGGATCTGAGAAGCAGGATGTCCAAAGGGGATCGTGTGACAGCGATGGGAATCATCGGAACGATTGTCCGCGTTGATGAAGCGACAGTCATCCTAAAGATGGTCGATGGTGCGAAGATCGAAGTGCTCAAAAATGCGATCTCTGATGTTCAGCCCGCTGCTGAGCAGAAGAGTACCGAAACCTCCTCTCCCCAAAGCTCAGATTAACTATCAATGACCTTTGAGGTGAGCGACTCCAGAAGCTCACTCGAACGTTTAAGAAAGTTAGAGAAGTCTGTGGGCTCCAGCTCCCGTTGTGAGAGCAGCGAGAGCTCGTAGAGCTGCTTGACTAGCGCTTTGGAGAGCTCAGGATCTTTGAGCTTCTGGATCGATTGAACGAGTCGATTGTTGGTATTCACAACAAAGGTATGTTTTTTCCCAAATGCGTTGGGTAGATCTTGGCCAGAGAGGACAAAGTAGTCACGCATCCGCCGCTCCTCTTCCGAGATAAGAATAAAGGCGGGCACCTGGTCGCTTGAGAGGCTCTTGGCTTCTATCTCGATATCTCCACCGAGATTTGAGCGGAAGAAGTCAGCAGTATGCACCGCCTCTGTCTTTCCTTCCGCATCTAAAACGCCCTTCTCCCTCTCCTTATCAAGGATGAGCTCATCGACGGCGCCATCTAACCTTTGAAACTTAACACCCTCATGCTTCCCTTCCAAAAAGCTTATGAGAGGGGTGTCTAAATGGGAAGAGGAGAAGAGAATCTCGATGCCCTTCGCCTTATACATCTCAAATAGGTGAGAGGTCTGCTTTTCGTCATGGTGGTAGAAGACTTTTTTCTCTTCATTGCGCTCTAGATACTCTTCAAGAGTGGTCCATGAGCCATTAGAATTTTTCCATATGAGGCACCCTTTGATCCGCTCATAAAACTTCTCATCTTGAAGGATACCGAGTTTGATGATCATCTCAACATCGGGCCACTTTTGAATATAGTTGTCGCGGTCCGCTTGCCACTGCTGGGCAAGTTTATCTGACACTTTTTTGGAGATATGGTTGGAGAGTTTGCGCACAGAGCTATCCATCTGCAAATTGGAGCGGGAGACGTTGAGGGGGATGTCAGGGCTGTCGATGATACCGCAGAGAGCGGTGAGGTAGTCGGGGATGATCTCCTTGCACTGATCGGAGACGAAGACTCGGTTGCAGTAGAGGTGGATCGACGCTTGGCTGCTATCGAGACGGCGATTGATCTTTGGGAAGTAGAGGATCCCCTTCAGGTGGAAGGGGTAGTCGACATTGAGGTGGATCCAGAAAGTGGGGTCGGGCTTAAGAGGATAGAGGGCTCTGTAGAAATCTAAGTACTCCTTGTCGGTGCATTCAGAGGGGGGCTTGATCCAGAGCGGCTCCATCTCATTGATAACTTTGCCATTCAGATGGATGGGAAAGGGTAGGAAGCGGCAATGTTTCATCAAGATCTCGCGGAGCTGGCTCTCCTCTAAGAACTCATCTGCATCAGAGGAGATGTGCAGGGTGACCGTCGTCCCACGCTCTGTGCGCGCCCCCTCATCCAACGTGTACTCTGGTGAGCCATCGCATAGCCAATGTGCGGGCTTCGCTCTCTTTTCAAAGGATAGCGTGTCGATCTCTACTTTATCACTCACCATAAATGACGAGTAGAAGCCTAAGCCGAAATGGCCGATGATCTGATCTTGATCGCTCTCTTTCTGGTACTTCTTAACAAACTCTTCAGCGCCAGAGAAAGCGAGCTGGGCGATATACTTTCGGACCTCTTTTGCACTCATTCCAATGCCGCTATCGGAGATCTTGAGAGTTCTTGCCTCTCGATCTAACTCGATATCGATGCGTAGATCTTCATCGTTAAAGGTGACCCTTCCCTCCTCACGCAAAATCTTCATCTTACTCAGCGCATCACAGGAGTTGGAGACCAGTTCGCGGAGAAAGATCTCTCTATCGCTGTAGAGCCATTTCTTAATGATCGGTAGAATATTTTCGCTGTGAATTTTGAGTGTGCCTTGTGTCATAATCTCTCCTGTTTTGGCTAAGTATGCAATGCTGCCTCCTGAAAGTCAATAGGTTGTAAAATATTATTTTAATATAAAAAAATCACTCCATGAGCTATACTGGTGGCTGAAATCCAACGATGGAGAAGAGGAGATGGCAGCAGTAACTAACCCTAAGAACGATCCAGACTATAGTGAAGGAATAGGAGTTAGAGCCTCTAGTCCGTCATCAGAAGACGAGATAGACGAGCTTATACAAGAGATATTGAACGATCCAGATACACATAGCGAGCTGGAGGATCTTAATTCACCTCGAACTCTCCATAGAGCCAGCTCTCTAAATGAAAAGGTCGCTATACGGATGCCAACTCGCGAAAGAGCCAGCTCTCTAAATGTGACCGATCGGTTCCGCAGGCCAGCGACTCCGCCTGCTGTGGGAGTAGCAGGGGATGAACATGGTATAGAGGGGGCGTCGTCTGGTGGTAGCTTTCTCACATCGAAGAAAGTTGGAGCGCTGATTCTGGGCTCTTTGGCTATCATTGGTATGATCGGGGCGTATGGTTACTTTAGTGGCAGCTTTAAGAGAGCGCCAGAGCTGTTCGCGAGGGTGTTCAAGAGGGGCGGAGAGAGGCTATAATAGCTGGGATGTCTATGACGCCAGCCTCTTCAAGGATGATGAGGGTGATCGCAATGGGCGCGAGGTAGCGCATGGTGAAAAACCAGGGGCGGAAGAGGTAGGTCATGGCTGTACCACTTGAAAACTCCTCTTTGATGAGCTCTTTTTTTACGACATAGCCAACAAAAATAGTTGTGAGGAGCCCGGAGATGGGCATCATCCAACTGGCGGTGATGAAGTTCATCGTATCGAAAAAGTCTCTTCCATAGATTGCCTTCCAAGTGGGAAAGAGGGTCTCTGATCCGGCGAGTGCGGAGGGGATTCCAAGTATAAAGATTCCCAGTGCAGCAGTCGCGACAGCTCTGACTCGACGCCAGTTAAAGAGCTCCATCATGTTTGCAACCAGCACTTCGACCATGGAGATGGAGGAGGTGAGTGAGGTGAAGACAAAGAGGGTGAAGAAGAGGGTTGAGATAATGAGGCTTCCGGGGAGTTTTGCAAAGAGTATCGGCATCGTTTTAAAGACAAGGCCTGGCCCCCCTTCTGCCGGGAAGTTGAAGGTGAAGACGATGGGGAAGATCATCATCGCTGCCATCAGCGAGACCATCATGGTCATCATCGCTATGATAAAGCTTGTCTTGGGCAGGTTCACATCGGATTTGAGATAGCTCCCGTAGGTGATAATGATTCCGAGACTGATGCTCATCGTGTAGAAAGCCATGCCTAGGGCGCTCAGAACGGCGGTAGTTGTGAGCTTCGCCCAGTCGGGGTAGAAGATAAACTTCACAGCCTTGGGAAACCCACTGAAAGTTGCAGCATAGAGAAACATCGCGATGAGGATCAGTAGAAGGATAGGAGTGAGAATCCGACTCCACCGCTCGATTCCCTTTCGAATGCCTCCATAGACGACTCCTACGTTGAGCAGGATGAAGATGAAGAGCCAGAAGATATTTAAGTTGGGAGAGGCGTAGACGGTGTCAAAAACTTGGCGGATCTGGTCGGGGCTCTTTCCTAAGTAAAACTGGTTGAGCGACATGAGTGCATAGTTGAGGCACCATCCGGAGACTACGCAATAGAACGAGAGGATGATGAAACTTGTAAGGAGTGTGATCCATCCTACCATTTTCCAATTGCTCGACTCTTTTGAGAGCACCTGGAAGGCGAAGATCGAGCTGCGCTGACTATTGCGCCCGAGGATCAGCTCTGCAATGAAGATGGGAACGCCGATAAGAAGTGTGAAGAGGATATATAGGAGGACGAAAGCTCCTCCGCCATTCTCCCCAGCCATATAGGGGAAGCGCCAGAGGCTTCCAAGACCGATTGCCGATCCGGCGGCGGCCATGATAAAGCCGAGTTTTGATGCCCAGTGTTCGCGTTGTCTATTCATCTATTGCAGTTGGCTCTCTAAGTCGGGAGTGATTCTATTCTTTTTTTTTATTTGCAGCAACTATTGGTATTTTGATACACCGAAGGTATACTCATCGGAGACGGTAGGATCCATCTATGAATATTGAACTGACAATTATCGCAGTCCTCGCTTTCTGCTCTGTAGGGCTTCTTCTATCGGGGATGATCCTCTATATGAAAAAGCGGCTAGTGAGCACGGCTCCATGCAAGATCGAGATCAATGACGATCCAAAGCTCACCAAGTCAGTAGAAGGGGGGAAGACGCTACTCAACGCACTGATGGAGCAGGGGATAGCGATTCCCTCGCCATGTGGGGGAAAGGCGACCTGTAAGCAGTGCAAGGTGCGCGTTGTCCAGGGCGGCGGCGATATCTTAGAGACCGATAAGGCGACCTTCTCACCGCGCCAGCTTGATGAGGGGTGGCGCCTCTCCTGCCAGTGCAAGGTGAGAAATGATCTGAAGCTCAAGCTGCCGGAGAGCGTTCTCACTCTGCGTGATTTTGTGGGAACGGTCGTTTCGAATGAGAATGTGGCGACATTCATCAAAGAGCTGGTGGTGCAAGTCCCAGAGAGTGAGCAGCTCAAATATATTCCGGGAGACTACCTCCAATTTCATGTACCGAGTTATCAGATGAATAGCGATGAGTGGAAGGGGACGATGGAGGAGGAGTATCAGAAAGATTGGGAGAAGTTCCAGCTCTTTGGCAATCAGATAGAGTTTAAAGAGGGGAGCGAAGAGGTGATCCGCGCCTATTCGATGGCCTCCTATCCTGCAGAGGGGAATCTGGTGAAGTTCAATATAAGGATCGCCACCCCCCCCTTTATCAAAGGGGAGATCTCCAAAGAGATCCCTTGGGGCCTCTGCTCTGCCTATACATTTGGCTTAAAAGAGGGAGATCAGATTAAGCTCTCTGGTCCCTATGGGGAGTCCCATATGATCGACGACGAGAGAGAGCTGGTCTTCTTAATCGGTGGGGCAGGCTCATCTTTTGGACGCAGCCATATTTTAGATCTCTTTAAGACGAAACATTCGGAGCGCACTGTCACACTCTGGTATGGCGCTCGTTCCCTTAAAGAGAACATCTATCAGAGCGAATATGAGGAGCTTGCAGAGGAATTCAAAAACTTCTATTATAAACTTGTCCTATCGGAGCCTACAGAAGAGGATCTATCTGGAGGGTGGCCGAAGGATGACCCTACAAAGACGAACTTTCTCTTTAAGGCGTTTGAGGAGGGGCAGTTAAGGCAGATGGAGGAACCTGAAAACGCTCTCTACTACGTCTGCGGGCCGCCTCTGCATAATCAGAGCGTGATGAAGATGCTCGATGAGTATGGAGTATTGAAGGAGAACATAATATTGGATGATTTTGGCTCATGAAGATACTCATTGCACAGCTCAACCCCATCGTTGGGGATATAGATGGGAATACGGCAAAAATCCTTGAGGGCATCGACCATGCAAGAGAAAAAGGGGCCGATCTGGTCATCTTTCCAGAGCTCTCCCTCTGCGGCTATCCCCCTGAAGATCTTGTCTTCCACCGTTCATTTATCGAATCGATGGAGCTCCATTTAGAGCGCATCATCAATGGCTCCAAAGGGATGAGTGTGGTTGTGGGGCTCGTTAGGCGCAACTTTGAAGAGGGAGAAAAACCACTCTTCAATAGTGCAGCGGTCATCCACGACAGACACCTCCTAGGCTTTCAAGATAAGCAGCTCCTTCCAACCTATGACGTCTTTGATGAACGTCGCTATTTTGAACCTGGGAAAGAGAGCAAGATCTGGAAGCTCAATGGGAAAAAAGTGGGGCTGATCATCTGCGAAGATATCTGGCAGCATGCAGGCTATAGCGATTACACCCGCTATACTCGCGACCCTGTCTTAGCACTGGTTGAAGAGAGACCCGATCTCCTTCTCAATATTTCGGCCTCGCCCTATCAACTTCAAAAGCCCGATCTACGGGTTGACGTCTGCGCCAAAGCTTCCAGGACTCTGAAGTGTCCAACCCTGATGTGCTGCCAGGTGGGTGCCAATGGACAGATTGTCTTTGACGGCTATAGCGTCTACGTCAATAAGAAGGGCGAGCTCTGCCAACTAGGCAAGGGCTTTATGGAAGATGAGATATTAGTAGATTTGGATGCAGAGATTGCGCCCATTCCCTTTCCCTATGAAGCTCACTCAAATCTGTTGGACGCACTCATACTCGGAGTGAAAGATTACTTTGCAAAGCATGGCTTTGAGAGAGCACTTTTGGGACTCTCCGGAGGGATCGACTCTGCTCTTGTCGCCTATATTGCAGCAAAGGCCCTCACTCCTGAGAGAGTGACCGGAGTCAGTATGCCTTCTAGGTATACCACCGATCAAAGTAAGAGTGACGCGAAGGTGTTTGCTGAAACTTTAGGGATCCACTACTTGGAGATCCCGATTAAAGAGCCTTTCGACACCTTCCTCAATCTTCTTGAGCCACAATTTGAAGGGAAGGAGAGCGATGTTACCGAAGAGAACTTGCAAGCGCGTATTCGAGGCGTCATCTTGATGGCTCTATCCAATAAGCACGGTTATATCGTCCTGAGTACAGGAAATAAGAGTGAGGTGGCGCTAGGTTTCTCCACGCTCTATGGCGATATGTGCGGGGGACTCGGCGTGATTGGTGATGTGACAAAGACCAGAGTCTATGACCTCTGCCGCCACATCAATCAGATCGAAAAAAAAGAGGTGATTCTGAACTCTATTATCGAAAAGCCACCCTCAGCGGAACTGCGGCCCGACCAGATCGATCTAGATTCACTTCCCGAATATGGCGTTGTCGACAACGTCCTGGAAGGGTATGTAGAGAACTATCTATCGATTGATGAGATTGCAGAGAAGTATAAGATCCCACTTAAGCAAGTGTTAGAACTGATTCAACGGATCCATGCGGCAGAGTATAAGAGACGGCAGGGTCCACCGATCCTGCGCGTCTCTAAGAAGTCATTCGGCGTGGGACGACGCTATCCGATCGTCCAGAAGTGGTTTTAGCACTGCACACTACCAACAGTGTGCCCACCACCATGGAAGAAGGTATGAACCTTCGTTGCTGCATCATTATAATACCCATGCACTTTTGTAGAGATGCCCCACTTAGAGTTGTCCCAATCTTGGGCACTCTTTATTTTCTTCTCGATTCCACCTTGAAACTGACCGTAGATGCAGTTTGTTGAGAGGCCGCCAGTGATCAAGCCGAAGATGGCATTAGTAGACCGAGATTTTCCAATATACCAGTGGGCGACTGCAAAGAGCAGCATCAGTTTTTGGGCCAGGTATCTTTTCTCATCCGCTCCGCTTATATGACCAATTTTACCAATTTGCTCCTGTACTTGATTGACTTCAATAGATTCAATTCTCAATGGCTTGGGAAGATTTCCTCTGGAAGCGAAAAATCCGAGGACGGCACCCGATGTGAACCAGGCCTTATTACCATAAAAGTGATAGGCCATACCCAGTGAAAAAATGACCGCTCCAATATAGTTTCTTTTATCCTCTGATAAGATGTTTAGAGTGGTCTTTAGGGGACCATCCTCACCATTTTTGATAGTGTTGATCTGTGTTTTTGCAGTGTCTACTATGTAAGTTTCACAGTAGGTGTATGTGTCAGCACATCTATTGATAACTTCACATGAGAAGTTTCCGGCTATACTCATCCCTATATACCTCCGTTTAAATTTTTGTTATAAGATGAAAAAATGGTAACACAAATAATTATTAAAGAGCTACGAAAAATTTTCCCCATGACAAACGGATTATAAAGGAATAATTTCGCTCAAAGATGAGGCTCCTAGATGGAGCATAAGTAGGCGGTCAAACCCCATGGCGATGCCGTAGCAGTCTGGAAGACCTTTCTCTAACGCCCTTAGTAAGTTAGGGTCTATTGGAAGGGGCTTTTTGCCAAGGGTACTTCGCTCTCTATTTGCTCTCTCGAGCCGCTCCCTCTGCTCGATCGGATCGGTGAGCTCATGATAGCCATTGCCCAGCTCAACCCCATTAAGATAAATTTCAAAACGCTCTGCATAGCCATTTTTAATTTGAGCGAGGGCAGCTTGCTCTTTGGGATAGGCTGTGACAACGGTCCATCCCTCTCTACCTAGGTGGGGCTCAATAGAAGCGCCCCAGAGAAAATTTAGAAGCTCTTCTCGCGTGCCCTCCCTCCCTGCGAGGGCGGATAGAGCTGTTAACGGAGCGCTTGGATCGAGTGCAAGGTGCCTCTCAAAAGCTTCGCTATAGGTGATGGTTTCATGGGGCTTACCTCCCACAAAGAGGGTGCAGAGCTCAAGGGTCTCATGGAGAAACTCATGAAAATTTGTCTCGATACGATACCACTCGATCATGGTAAACTCCGGACTATGGAGGCGGCCTCTCTCATCCTTGCGATAGACATGTCCAAGTTGATAGATATTGCCCGATCCTCTAGCGAGGAGGCACTTCATTCCATATTCAGGCGAGGAGTGCAGATAGAGCTTCTCTTCAACTTCAAAGATCTCAATATGGGTATCGATCGGAGGGTAGGGAGAGAGAAGGGGAGTGTCTACCTCGAGAAATCCACGGTCATCAAAGAAGGTGCGCACCTGTTTAAGGAGAGAAGCGCGGCTCTTTAAGAGAGTCACTTGCAACACTCCCGATCAGTTGATTTTTTAGGAGGTTTTGACAATTTGGCTCTTTGACATAAATTCACATACTCTTCAGGGTAGGGTGTTTGTGTCAAAGAGCCAAATTGGTGAAAGATCCCAAAAAGCAACCATCGGGAGTGTTGAATGTGGCTCAACAGGTTACTCTTTAACGCGAGAGACATATTCGCCGGTTCGTGTATCCACCTTAACTAGCTCTCCCTCATCAATGAAGATCGGGATCTGGATGGAGGCGCCACTATCTGTCTTCGCAGGCTTAAGGACTCGCCCGGAGGCGGTATCCCCACGTAATCCTGGCGCCGTTTCGGTAATCGTCATATTGAGAAAGATAGGCGGGATTACATCGACAACATCTCCCTTATATAAGACCAGCTCATATAAAGTGTCCTCCACAAGATAGGGCTCTTTGTTCCCAACGACGGTCAGTGGGACTGTCAGCTGTTCGTAGGTTTGATCGTGCATGAAGGTTGCGCTATCTCCCTCCTTATAGAGCATCCTCATCTGCATCTCTTCAACGTCTGCAAGCTCAAGTTTCTCTCCCGACTTAAAAGTCTTCTCAATCACACGTCCCGATAGAAGATTTTTAAGCTTAGTGCGGGTAAAAGCTTGTCCCTTTCCCGGTTTGACAAACTCGACGCCTACAATTGTATAGGGATCGCGATCGAGTTCAATCTTCATTCCCGTTTTAAATTCGTTTGTTCCGACTTGAGGCATAGATTATCCATGTTCTATTGAGAGAGATGGTTGAATTCTCGCGATACGCCCCTTAAATGTCAATGGAACGCAGAGTGAGTTAGACAGAGGTGGTAGACTTTCTCTGCTTATTAATCGAATCTAGTGCTGTTCTAATGACGACAAAGAGGAAAGATCCAACAGTAAATCTGGTAGTAAGAATCACATGGCTTCTCACAGAGTAGATAAAAGGGAGCTTACAGATTAACTTTATCCCTCCTAAGACCACAACAGAAAAGAGTGTTGTAATGACCATCGCTCCATAAGGATGAAACTCATCTGGCTTAGCTTTATCGTAAGATGCAGCCCTAAGAAGATCCTGAAAGGAAGTTTTGAGCACGGCTGGGATATAATAGTCTGCAGCAAAAGCTTTAGAAAGTAGTGTAGCTGTCATAAAAGCATCCTTAACATGGGTTTTCTTCAACTAGCGTCACGAGTCGATCTGCAACGGTTTTTATCTCCATATGATTCGCGTACTTGAGCAGGAGCCTATCTCTCAAATCATTCGTCTTTCCAGCGATGTTTTTTGAAAGGTACAATTCAACTTCCTCATGAACGACGTCTACCGTCATTTTAATATCACTAGCCGTCCTGTGGAGTAGATCTACTGCTCTACGTTGAACGCTGTTTATTTCACTATGGGTTTTGTTATTACCAGCGGCAGTATCATTGTTCTCTTTATGTATCTTATTTGAAGCCTCTAATTGGACAATGACCTTCTTATAACGTCCAGCTAGAAGGGTCAATTGATCGACCTTCTCATCCATCTTCTTTGCAAAGACGCAGTCGCGGAGCCACAAACATGTACCTATGCCGTAAGTATTACCGAGAGCAAAGAGGTAACGTTTATTCCAAAAATTGTGAGAAAGATTCAGGATAAGAGGGACTATTGCACCCAAAAGTAAATACGATTGAGTCTTGGTGACGTTTTTTTCATCCCCCATGCCCGTTAGCTGGTAAGTGATTGCCCCACCTACAACTCTAAATACATCCCTAACAACATCCGTTATTTGCATTTCTGATCTCCCTGTAAAGTTTTTTCTGAGAGCTTAGTGAAATCTTGAATAATTTGTAAAGAAAAATTGAACTTAACACTCTATTTCTCTTTTTTTCGCCTTGTGAAAGATTTTTCTGGAGCTTGTGAGAATTACAGGTTAGGGTAAAAAAATTAACGATGGATCGTTCATGGCACGTGAAGAGATAGAGGAGGAACAATTTGCAAGAGAGACGCTGGAACGTTACTCTGGATCTCGAGCTGAAGCATTTCAGTCCAACCTATTGCTGACAAATTTCCCCCGCTATGTTGAACACTTTGCTGAGAAGCTAGGCGTTGAAGTTAAAGAGGGCTCGATGTTCAAGGTGGCCCACTCTCAGAGAGAGGATATCTCCATTCTCGACTTTAAAATCGGCTCTCCCGCAGCGGCCTTAGTGATAGACCTATGCTCCTTTCTCGATATCAAAGCGGCCCTCCTCCTAGGAATGTGTGGAGGGCTTAGAAGGCGCTATAAGCTGGGTGACTATCTCGTCCCCATCGCAAGCATGAGAGCAGAGGGGACCTCGGACTTCTACTTTCCAGCAGAAGTTCCCGCTCTTGCAAACTTCTTAATGCAGAAAGCAGTAACCCAGGTTCTGGAGGAGAAAAAAGCCCTCTATCACATTGGGATCACCTATACGACAAATCTCCGCTTTTGGGAGTATAATGACGATTTTATCGTCCATCTAAAAGCAACACGTGCTCAAGCGATCGAGCTGGAGTGTGCCACGCTCTTCACTGCCAGTTATAAGCGGAAATTCACACTGGGATCGCTATTGCTCATCTCCGATCTTCCGCTCTATCGAGATCAAGTGAAGACAAAGAGGAGCTCAGAAGAAATTTTTCGCAACTATATGCCCGACCATATCGATAGAGGCATTGAGATCATCAAAGTCGCACGCACTATGCAGGCCAAGAAGATTAAAGGGGCTTACCACCGCAATATCGGCATGTAGAGCCTTCCAACTATCGCTTGACTTCTTTCTCTTGAATAGAGTATTTTTTTTGGAAATCTCTAGGATAAACCAATGAATCAAATACGGGAACACTGGTCAGGTCGAATCGGCTTTCTGATGGCGGCGATCGGCTCAGCGATCGGGCTCGGTCTTCTCTGGAAATTTCCCTATACCGTGGGGGAAAATGGGGGTGGGCTATTCATCCTCTCCTATCTGGTCTGTGTGATCGTTGTCGGGATACCTATCTTCATTGCGGAGATTATCTTGGGGCGCAGCTCGCAGCGGGCAGCAGTCGGAGCCTATCAGCACCACGATAGAAAGCATGCAGGGTGGAAGGTGACCGGCTGGTTTGGTGTGATGGCCTCCTTTCTGATCATGTCGTTTTATAGCGTGATTGCAGGATGGGGAATGAGCTACATCTTGATGTCGCTGAATGGATTTTATCAAAATCTATCAGGGGCAGAAGTTCAACGGGCCTTTCAAGTTCTTAGCACTTCGGGGGATATCTGCGTTCTCTGGCACCTGCTCTTTACAGTGATAATCACTGCGATTGTGATCTCTGGAGTCCGCAAAGGGATTGAAAAGTGGGCGAAGATCATGACCAAAATTCTGCTCGTCTTACTCGTCCTTCTCTTCCTCTACACCCTCACGCTTGATGGATTTGGAAGAGCGGTAGAGTTCATCTTTCACCCCAATCCTTCAGAATTTAAACTCTCAAGCTTGATCGAAGCACTCGGACTCGCCTTTTGGACGCTCAGCATCGGTCAAGGTATTATGATTAGTTACGGAAGCTACATGAAACGCACGGATAGCATATTGCAGATGTCTACAATCGTGGCATTCTCCGTGATCGTAGTGGCGATCTTAGCCGCGCTCACCATCTTTCCAGTTGTCTTCACCTTTGACTTAGCTCCCCAGGCGGGACCGGGGCTGATCTTCCAGACGTTGCCCTATCTCTTTGCCCAGCTACCCGGATCTCTCGTCCTCTCGACGATGTTTTTCACTCTCTTCGTCTTTACGGCGATCACCTCTGCGATTCCGCTCGTTGAAGTGGTGGCGACTAACCTGATGGAAATGTTTAACTTGCGCCGAACTAGAGCAGCTATCCTCGTTGGGACGGGAACCTTTCTATTCGGCATCCCGAGCGCTTTTGCAAGAACCGATACGATCTTCCCCGGGTGGAAGAAGATCTACGGTCTGGACTTCTTAGCAACGATCAATAGCTTGGTCTCCATCTGGGTGATTCCGATAGGGGTGCTTTTAAGCGCCCTCTTTGTGGGGTGGGTGATGGATAAAGAGGTGGCCCGTGAAGAGTTTGTCTTCGGAGCGACCTTGAAGTTTCTCTACCACCCCTGGCGCTTCTTCATCCGCTGGGTTGTACCGCTCATGATCCTCATTATTATCATACAGAAGAGCGGACTCTATAACTTCGATAAGCTACTGGGGAGATGAGAGTGACACAAGTCCGCGAACATTGGGGGTCTAGACTCGGCTTCATCCTCGCTGCAGTCGGCTCTGCCGTCGGCTTAGGTGTCCTCTGGAAATTCCCCACCACTGTGGGGCAAAATGGTGGGGGACTCTTCCTCCTCACCTACTTCCTCTGCGTGATAGTGATTGGAATTCCTGTTCTGATAGGAGAGCTGATCATAGGAAGGGTCTCTCAGCGTGCAGCGGTAGGGGCGTTTGAAGTTCTTGGCGAGGGGAGATCCCACTGGAAAGTTGCAGGCTGGTTTGGCGTCTTCTCTTCATTCTTGATCATGTCGTTTTATAGCGTGATCGCAGGGTGGGGAATGAGCTATATTTTGATGTCCCTCAGCGGCTTCTACCAGAATCTCTCATCAAGAGAAATCTCCGACGTCTTCGACTCTCTCTCCCAGGCGGGAAGCATCACGATCTTCTGGCACTTTCTCTTTACGACGATCACGATGGGAATCGTCCTAACAGGAGTGCGAAAAGGGATCGAATTCTGGTCTAAGATCATGACGCGCGCCCTCTTCATCATCCTCTTTGCACTCTTCCTCTATAGCATCACTCTCGAAGGGTTTGGGAAAGCGGCCCACTTTATCTTCTATCCCGATCTTGCTGAGTTTAAATTCTCAAGCGCTCTAGAAGCGCTCGGTCTGGCATTCTTTACCCTCAGCCTAGGCCAGGGGATAATGATCAGCTATGGAAGCTACATCAGAAAGAAGGAGAATATTCCTCAGATGGCGTGCATCGTCGCATTCTCTGTGATTCTAGTTGCCATCTTGGCAGCGATGACGATCTTCCCCGTTGTCTTTACCTTCGGTTTCGAGCCGCAGCAAGGGCCGGGATTGATCTTTAAAACATTGCCCTATCTCTTTGCGCAGCTTCCCGGAGCGCTAGTGATCTCAACCATCTTCTTCACCCTCTTCGTCTTCACTGCGCTGACCTCCTCCATTCCATTTATCGAAGTGGTGGCGACAAATATTATGGAGCTTGCCAACTGGCCCCGCAGGCGCGCCGTGATCATGGTGGCCGCTGGAACGTTTCTCTTTGGTGTGCCCAGTGCACTCGCCTTCTCTCATGAATTTTTTCCAAGCTGGCAAAATATCTACGGCCGCAACTTCCTTGCTACCATCGATAGTCTCGTCTCAACATGGCTCATCCCCGTTGGCGGACTCTTGACCTCACTCTTCATCGGATGGTCGCTCAGACGCGAGCTGGCACTAGAAGGCTTTCCCGAAGGACGAGGTTGGTATCGCGTCTATCTAGGCTGGCACTTTTTTATGAAGTGGTTCATCCCCCTAACCATCTTTCTAATCATATTACAAAAAAGTGGCCTCATCGATTTCGACTCTTACATCCACTAATCTGCATCATTAAATCCGTATCTCTCGATCTAGCGATGCCTAATTGTCTTATCTTAATTGCAATCAAAGACTTAAGAAACCATGATATTTAAATCATCCATGTTGGCAGACAGATAATTTGCTGGTTGTACTCGATCTTAAGAGGGCCATTATAGAGATAGATTCCCCATTTTGATTTGGGTTCTCGCTCCATAAATTCTCTCAAATGACGGATTTTTTTTGGCAGTATTTGTTGAGAAAAAGTCACCTCAATAGGTAAGATTTGAGCTCCGATTGTGACAATAAAATCCACTTCAGTGCCTCCAGAAGTACGCCAAAAGTAAATTGCATGATTCTCTACGATAGAGTCAGTCCAAGTCAGCAATTCGTTGAGCAGCCAGTTTTCGAATCGATGCCCTAGCAACCCTGTGGTATTAAGTAGTGCATAGTCTTGGATACCTGTCAGATAACTCACCAGTCCGTTGTTTATCAGGTAGCCCTTAGGAGACTTCACAAGCCTTTTGACTGTGCTATTGATATAGGGAAATACTTCTTTATATTGCATTGTTGCCACTAAGTATCCACGGTACTTAATCAGTGTGTTTCGTGAGCAATGCAAAGCATTCAGTAGTCTTTGATCATCCCGTAACGAGCCAGTCTGTTCAGCACAAGCTTTCATTAAATGCTGGTATAGATCCAGATCGCTAATAGACTCAATAGCTCTGACGTCATTTTCTAGATATGTTTGCAAATAGTTTGCTAAGTATCTTTGCCTTTCGTGTGGGTTTTGTTCTTCAAGGACTTCAGGGAGACCACCCCAGATTAGATGAGTGGACAAGGTCTCATTTAAAATCTTCTGAAAAGGTCTGCGATTTTCGTAAATTCTTTTTAACTCTGTTTCGTCGAAGGGTTTTACAAGCATGTCAAAAACTGAATCTGTGGGAATTGTAACTTCAGAATAGAGTAATTCTGTCATCTCTATGAGATTGAATTCGCGAAGATTCATCAGCTCTACCCGTCCTGCTAGAGACTCTGCTGCAAGCTGATGCAAATTCAAATGGCCTGAGCCAGTTAGAATAAACTTGATAGTACCTTGGTCTTTGTTCTCATCATAGATAGCTTTAACCTGATCGAACAATGCAGGGCATTTTTGTGCTTCATCGATTGCAACCCAGATCTTCTCTCCCTTACCGATCCGTTGCAATGCACCTTCTTCAATCATCTGCTCTAGTTCTTCATTTTCGACACGAAGGCGTTGATCTCGTTTATCCATGTTGAAAAACACCCATTTTCTATTAGGATGTTGAGACATATAAGATCTAAGAAGTGTCGTTTTGCCCACGCGCCGCGCCCCTAAAAGAGCTGTCACTCTAGGGCGTTCAAATGAGGCTTGAATGAGTGGTTCATTCACCCTTTTTTGTATTTTTTTCTTCATTTCGATACTTTTACGTTGTATTTACTTCACTTGAATAATAATATTACGCAGCATTTCTGTCAAGCATTGAAGGTAATTTCGCTAATACTATCTGGATGTGGGGTTCACACTGAGGCGGTTAGCTGAAAATCTCGCTTTAAGAAGCTGAGTACGAGGTGTTCGAACTCCTCAGGATCTTTAATGGTTGGAAGAAAGATCTTCTTCTCGATCTCTCTCTTTCCTAGCTGCCGTTTGGAATGGAGGATGAGTTTGTCAAATTTGAGCTGGGTGAATTGATGGATCGAGGCGAAGACGCGGATACGGGAGAGTGCGATGAGCCAGACTGCCTGGGTGGGGAGGGGGCCAAAGCGGTCGATCAACTCCTCCCTTAGCTCTTCGATCTCGCTGTTCGATCGGGTCTCGCCAAGGCGGTGATGGATCTCAATGCGCAAGCTAGTCTCTGAGATATAGGATGGGGGCAAGTTGGCGTCGTAGGAGTAGTCCATCCGCGTTTCGAAGAAGGTGATTGCGACCTCTTTTTTCAGCGTGTCGATCGTGCGATTGAGTAATTTGCAGTAGAGATGGAAGCCGATAGCGGAGACATTTCCTGACTGCTGCACTCCCAAAATATCACCGGCGCCGCGGATTTCAAGATCGCGCGTGGCGAGCTTCATGCCCCCACCAAATCCCGATGTGTCGATAAGGGCTTGTAGCCGCTTACGGGAGATCTCTAAGAGTTCACGATTTTTCGGAACGAGAAAGTAGGCGTAGGCTGGGCGGTTCCATCGTCCGACGCGTCCCCTAAGCTGATAGAGATCGGCCATGCCAAAGGTGTCGGCGCGATCGATTAAGATCGTGTTGGCGTTGGGGATATCTAGGCCATTCTCCACGATAGTTGTGGCTATCAAGATATCTATCTCGCCATGTTTAAACTTGTGAAAGACGGCATCGATCTCATCGGGAGCCATCTGCCCATGGCCCACAGCGACACGAGCGTTTGGGAGGAGGGTGCGGATCTCTTCTGCAATCCCATGGATTGTTTCGACGCGATTGTGAATGATATAGGACTGTCCATCCCGGGCGAGCTCCCTTAAGAGAGCATTTTTCATCAGCTCTGGTTCGCGCTCTGCCAAGATGGTTTTAATCGGCAGGCGATCTTGGGGCGGCGTGCTGATCGTCGACATGTCGCGCGCTCCAATCAAGGAGAAGTAGAGGGTACGCGGGATGGGAGTGGCGGAGAGAGTGAGGCAGTCGACGCCGATCTTTGCTCTCTTTAAATACTCCTTAGCGCGGACGCCAAAACGCTGCTCCTCATCGATGATGATCAATCCGATATCTTTAAACTGCACATCTTTACTGATAATCCTATGCGTTCCGATGAGGATATCGATCTTCCCTCTTGCGACCTCTTCCAAAGTCTTTTTCACCTCTTTAGGCTTTATAAAGCGTGAGGCGACAGCGACTGTGATGGGAAAATCTGCCATCCTCTCCTTAAAAGTCTCATAGTGCTGCATCGCAAGGACCGTCGTTGGAACGAGCACTGCCACCTGCTTGCCCCCATCCATCACCGCTTTGAAGGCGGCGCGCATCGCCACCTCCGTCTTGCCATAGCCCACATCTCCGCAGATCAGACGGTCCATCGCCTTTGACGACTCCATATCCTCCTTCACCGCTCGAATGGCTTCGAGCTGATCATCGGTCTCTACAAAGGGGAACTCCTCCTCGAAGAGGAACATCTCATCGGAATCTTTCGGAAAGCTGTGCCCCCCCTTCGCCTCTCTCTGCGCTTGCAGTTGGAGAAGGTCGCGGGCGTATCCCATAATCGCTTTTTGAGCGTGGGCTTTAGCCTGCTGCCACCTCTTGGTACCGAGTGTGTGGAGCGTTGGTCTCTCATCCCTGCTGCCGATATAGCGGCTGATGAGGTGAGATTGAGAGAGGGGAACATAGAGGCGGCTTGAGTTGGCATATTCAAGGATGAGGAACTCCTCGATCTTTCCTAAGTGGTTTTTCTGCTTCTCGATGCCGCAATATTTTCCTATGCCGTTGTGGAAGTGTACCACCATATCTCCCTTCTCTAGCTTGTGGAACTCCGCTGCGGGCGTATGGTAGGTATTGCGCCACTTTTGACGGGAGACCTTATAGCGCTTGGTAAGCTCCGGGTAGGGGAGGAGGACGATCGAATGATCTGCAAGGATAAAACCACTAGAGAGGTAGCCCCTTTCAAAGCTTCCCTCTTTAGGGAAGGGGAGGAGCGTCTGTTCGATCTTCTCCTTAAGCGCTCTCTCCTCCGCATCGGAGGCTACAACAAAGGTAATCGCCATCTCTGCCCCCTTTTTTAGCAGAGCATTCAGCCGGTTTTCATCGCTCACACCCTCCCAAAAGTAGGAGGAGATCGGGATGAATGGATGGTCAATCCGTTTAGTTTTGATCTGCTGGTCGAAGATCTCAATAGAGAGTGGGTGGCTGAGATCTCTTCCGCTATAGAGCTCTTCTAAGGAGTTCTCTGTGCAGTAGATCGTCTGCAAAGTAGCGATCTCTTTAAAGAGGTCGGAGAGAGAGAGAAAGAGAGGGGGCCTTGCTCCCGGCAGATCTTTGAGCGAGACATAGCGATCTTCGATTGCAAGCAGATCATCAAAGAAGACGATCGTCTCCTCTCCAAGAAAATCGAGGAGGGTGGCGAGCTTCTCCTCTCCCTGAAGGAGGGCGAGCTCTTGCGCTGGATGGATGGTGATCGTCTTCTCTTTTGAGATAGATTTTTGGCTGATAGGATCGTAGCTGCGGATCTCCTCGACCTCATCTCCAAAAAAGTCGAGGCGGTAGGGGTCGAAGCTCGCCACGGGAAAGATATCGAGGATCCCCCCGCGGAGGGCAAACTCTCCCTTATCAGCCGCCACGCTCTCTCGGCGATAGCCAAGTGAAGTGAGCCGCGACGGAAGGGAGTCGAAGTCGATATGATCGCCCTCCTTGATATGAAGGATCTTCTCTTTCAGCGAATCTGGAGTGCAGACTCTCTGCAAGACGCCTTGAAGAGAGGTGATAAGGATAGTTGAGCCCTCTCCTCGGAGTAGCTGCCCTAAAACTTCAAACCGTCTTCCAATGATATCAGGGCTAGGGAGAATCTCATCACCAGGAAGGGTCTCCCAAGCGGGGAAAGAAAAAATCTCTCTCTCAGAAAAAAAACGCAAGTCGTCAAGAAGGCGCGTCTCTCTCTCTCCGCCACTGATGATCAAGATATTTTTTTTGGTTAGCGTGGCTGCGATGAGTGCCAAAATCGCTTTAGGGCCATCCCATAGCTTCTCAAAGAGAAGGGAGGGCTCCTCTTTAATCGCATCTTCTATCGATTGAATCGAATGACATTTTCGCAGACGTTTCAGCATGGAAAAAAATATAACACGATTAGGAAAAAAAACTCTGAGAAATTTCTTCTTACCCGAGTTCGGTATATTATTAAAAATTTAAGTGAATAGTAACTAATTAGTTTAA
>SDBT01005695.1_pt1 | contig 20840 bp, 26 predicted proteins | sample 2277101 | NCBI WGS metagenome assembly SDBT01 (sample SAMN10404973, study PRJNA504765) | marine sediment metagenome | isolation source: marine sediment core GS10_PC15, 103 cmbsf | place: Arctic Ocean: Southern Knipovich Ridge | collected 2010
ACGTCCGTCTGGGCCTGAGCAACTCACAGCGAGAAAAGAAAGGGACAAGGCTGAGTGGTGTCGACGTTGGCCTGAAGGTAGAGATACCGGTCGAAGTCCTTGTTGACGCCGTCAGGCCCCTCGGTTCCTCCCGGTCCCCAGCCCGGGGCCGGCTTGTCTTTCGGATCGAACCCGACCCCCACGTTGGCGTTGTGATAGAGGTATCGGTCGAAGTCGGTTATGTCGCCATCGGCGCCTTCGGTCCCTCCGATTCCTGTTCCCCATCCGCCGGCCGGCTCGTCTGTGTCGTGGAACGCCGGGCCGACATTGGCCTGGTGGTAGAGGTAACGGTCGTGAACCTTCGGGTCGAGATAGTTGATCGTGACCACGCTCGACCAGGTGCCTGCCCCGTCATCATGATCGACCGCCGCCCACCGGAAATACCAGGGGCCTGTCAGCCCGAGGTCAGACGTTGGGGCCTGCTCGAAGGTGTTGCCTGAATCGTCGTCCACAGTCACGTCGATCGGAGGGCCGGTGACCCCCTGCGTGTCGATGACGAGAGTCACAGTGTCGCCCACAAGCGAGTCGGTATCGACGGTCATATCAGGGACGTTCTTGCCGCCGTTGATCGGGTCAGTGAACTCGACTAGGAACGGATCAGCGACAGTCCCCGAACCGGTGACAGTGACGGTAAACACATCATGAGCCGCTTCGATCGCAGTTGCGATGGCGGCGGCGTCGTCGTCCCAGTTGATCGTGTTGGACAGGTCGCCGTTGAAGTCGAGGATGTAGTCGCCGGCGGTGGCGTTCTCATATTCCAGGGACACGACCTCGTTGGTGCTGCCGCCGAATGAGTTGTCGGTGTCCCACTGGAACCGCAGCGACACGTCGAGGACCTCACCGGTCCAGCCGACCCGCGACTGAGGGCGGAGAATCCCCGGGTCGTGGTAGGTGACCCCATTGGCCGGCCAGAAGGTGGCCTTAGTCGGAGCGGTCACCGGTCACGCAAACGTCGCCGTGACGTAAGACCTAGCGGCGTGCAGCCCGAGGGTCTCAGCGTCGGGGATGTTTCGTCTGATCGTGATGTTGGGTGAGTCGGCACCGTTGGCGATCGACGAGGCCAGTGCCAGGGTCGATGAGAATCCTGATCCTTCGTCATAAGTGAACCAGGAAGCCATGTCCAGGTACAGGTCCTCGGTCGTGATCTGCACCGACGATGCTGTCTCGGCCGCTGAGTTGTTCTTCAGGTAGACATCCTGCTCGGATGCGGACCCTCTCGGCACGTCGCCGTAGTCGATCGGCAGGCTGAACTCGAGGTCATCGGAATCGTCGAACCAGAGCAGCCGGTCGGGTGTCTCCCCCGCGCTGATCTCGCCGTAAATGTGCCAGTGCTCCAACCGCTGGTTCGAAGTCGATGCCCCGCCGAAGCTGGCGTCCAGCCACAACACCCGCACGTTGGACACTGCCAAGGAGGTGATCGTCGTCCGGTAGTTCGGGCGGAAGATGTTGACGTTCTGAGTGATGTCAGTCGCCCTCACCGTGAATGTTCCATCGACGCCGTTGGTCGAATCGCCTGAGGTCTGCACATCAGTGGTCGCGGCCTTCTGCTGACTGTGGACTGTCCCGTCAACCTCCCTCAGCTCAGGGAAGATGGCAAAGTGACCCATGTCTGATTCGCTGGTCTGAGCGCCTGCTGCGTCTTCACTGTTCCAGGCGGTCACAGTGGAAGCGCCGACCTCGAAAATGGTCTCCACTGCGGAGTCGAGCCCGGTGACAACTGTCCCGTCATCGTCGTATGCCATGCGTCGGCTGGGAGCGTCGGCGTAACTTCCCGCCCCACCCCGAAGGATCGGGATCATCCGGATCCCGTCGCCGCCCGCATAGAAGATCCGCTCCCGGCCCCGCTGCTGGCGTTGTGTCAGTGTCCGTCTCATCAGTCTCCCCTTACAGCTTGTCGATGGACCCCAGGCCCGAGAACCCCGGCACCGCCCACTCGTGAGTCGATGCGTGTCGAGACGGAATGGAACTCGTCGAGCCCGCGAGCGATGTCGGGCGTCATCGGCGATTTGCCGGCGGCCCACTTCGACACGATCAGAATCCAGTCGGCTACGGCTTCTTGAGCCCCGCCGTTGCGTTTCATCTCTTTGAGCCGCTGGTTGGCGACCTTCCCGGCGAAGGTGGCGATCCCGTTCAGCGCCCGGTTCCGGTCAGGGCCGGTCTGCCGCAGCCGTTGGGAGAACACCATCAGCGCCCATGCTTCCAGGCCTCGCATGTACGCGCCGAGGACTTCTTCGTCGTAGATCAACCACTGCCGCTCGTCTGTTCTTAGGGTCATCGGTAAGTGTCCTTCCACTCGGTCACAACATCCCAGACGCCGGAGGTGGCCGTCCAGGTGAGAGTGTGCGCAATGTTCGCAGCGAACCGCATCCAGTAACCCCGGTTCACGTCGAGCAGGTTCTTGGCTCGGACGCCGTTGAGCGTCACCCCGCCGTTGACCCGGTCGGCAACGTCGATCACGATCACATCAGTCGCGACGAACGCCGAGGCCATGGTCAGCTTCGCTCCACTGACCGGTTCCAGGATCGCAGGGTTGGCGCCGTCTGTGTCGCAGGTGATTGTGAACTTCGGATAGGTGCGATGTGATCCGCCTGGGGTGAACGGACCGATCGATCCGGTGGTGGTCAACCCGATGTCGGTCTCATCATCGGCGACTGCGTCGGTCCAGTACCCGCGGGTAAACATGGTGGGGAACTCGAGCCGCTGCCGGGTCGACCCTGACCCATGAGACGTTTCCTCGGTGATGATGACCTCTGCTTCCAGTTCTCCCGCCTGAGGGTCGAGCTTGGCGAGTGTTTTCTTGCCGCCGTACAACAAGTCCATCAGGTTGTGATAGGACGTGTAGAGGGCCGCTGAGTCGCCTCCTGCAAGATCGACTCTCATCGGCACGATCTTGGTGTCTGTTGAGTGTTCGTCTGAGACGTAGGCGCCGTCCCTGAAGGCGATGGGAAGGGTCGCAGCTCGCACGCCGGCGGCGACCTCGGGGATGATGACCCGCTTCGCTCGGGTCGGGTCGACCAGCACCGTCGAGTCGATCCTGTAGTTGAACGTCATGCTTTGCCTGCCAGTGCATCGAGGGCGAACTTGGAGCGGATGGCCTTGACCGGATCGTTCGCGAGGTTCGGGTTGATGAAGTTGATGACGACGCTCCGCTTGTTGTTGGTCGTGTTCCCGCCGCCCATCTGATTGTTGGGGATGATCATCCCGTTCTGATTCGGGACGAACATCTCGGGGCCGGCCTCACCGACGATGAACGCACCACCCTTGTGGACCGGCCCGCCATGCTTCCGAGGACCGCTAAAGGACGATGAGATTGACTTGACGATGGCAGACGAGGCGGCGCCCAGCGACCCCGACGATGTATAGACGGCGTTGATTCCGACCCCGACCTGGGTCCCGTCGAGGATGCCCAACTCGGTCAAGAACAGGATCGCTTCGTCTCGGTTCTTGCCCATGACATCCATGATGATCAGCAGTTGATCTTCCACATTTCCACCCGAGAAAGCATCGAGAGCGCCCTGAGCCTTCAGGGTTGCGTCGAACACGGCCAACTCTGCGTCGGCGATGTCCCGGGCAGATGATTCGGTATCTGCTGAGACATCGACCAAAGCCTGTTCCGCTTCCCGTAGACCCTTCATCGCCTGAGCAGCGGCGAACACCGGATCAGAGAACGCTCGCATCGTGTCCGCGAGGGATTGCTGATTGTCCTCGGCCTGGGCAAGTGCATCGGCGAGGGTCAGGGTCTCGGTGATGACGTTCCCCTCGGAGTCGATCAGCTCACCTTGAGCGTTGATCAGATTCCCGGTCGCGTCGATCAGATCCCCGTTGGCGTTGATGAGGTTGCCTTCGGCATCGGTGAGTTCGCCGGCAGCGGTGGTGCCACGCATCCACGAGTCGGTCACTTCGCCTTCGACCAGTTTCAGGACACCGTTGGCCTCCATCAGTTCGCGGGTTTTCTCCTCGCTCAGATCAAGGGCGAGGATCTGATCCCGCAGCGCAAACTCCAACGCCAACACCTCAGTCGCTGACGAATTGTTCGCCCGCGCCCATTCCAACGTTTTGCCGGTGACCTGGGCCAGTTCGCCGCCTGTCAGGTCCAGCTCGCCGCTGAGGTCAGACATCGACTCGGCGGTGAGTTCGCCCTTGGTGAGAAGGAACACGAACGAATTGGCGAGCGCGGCGGCCGGCTGCATCCCATCCTTGATCTTCTTGTTCATCCCCGCGGCGGCATCCGACAACACGGTCGCTGACCGGGCGCCTTCATCCCACAGGCCCGACAGTCGAGTGAACCCACGGCCGGCGGCGCCGATCACCTTGAACAAGGCGTTGAGCCCGGAGAACTTGAACAGGACCTTGAACAGCTTGGCCCCCGCCGTGATCAGCGGCATGATCGCGTCGAGCATGTCAAGGAACCCCTTGGCGATCTCGAGGACCACCGGGGCGAGCGCCTCACCGAGACTGATCCCGGCGTCGATCACTCGAGACTTCAGCAGGCCCATCTGAGCGGAGAACGATTCCATCTGCTTGCCGGCGACCTCCTCAGTGGTGCCGCCCGCCTTCCGCAGTTCGGCCTCGTACTCCCGGATGGCGTCGGACTGGCCGATCAAAAGCTGAATGTTCTTGAAAGACCGATCCTGGAATCCCAGGTCGTTCGCGAGCTTCGCCTGCTCCGCAACCGACAACCCCTCAAACGCATCTTCTAGATCCTCGACCACGTCGGCCATGTTCCTGAAGTTGCCCTCAGCGTCGAAGATCTCAATGTTGTTCTCGGCGAGGACATCAGCCGACTCACGCCCCACCTTCTTGAGGTCCCTGAGCACAATGTTGAACGCTTCACCGGCTGACGCCCCCTTGAGCCCCTGGTCGGCGTAAGCACCGAGGACAGCAACCCCTTCCTCGATGTCGATGTTCGCGCCACGCAGCGCACCACCGAGCTTGTTCGTGATCGCCTCAGAGACCTGCTGGACCGAGGTGTTCGCGAGGGTGTTGGCCTTCACGAAAACATCAGACACCCGAGTCATGTTGATCAAGTTCTGAGCCGAGTCGTCAGTGGTGAGCCCGAGAGACGATTGGGCATCAGTCAACAGGTCAGTCGCCAGAGCCATGTCGAACATTCCAGCCTGACCGAACGCGGCCACCGCCGGCAGCGCAGCGATCGACTGTTCCGCATCGAGACCGGCCGACGCCAGGAAGAAGTAACTCTCAGCCGCTTCATCCGCTGAGAACCGGGTCGTCTTGGCCATCTCCCGGGCGGCGTTGCTCATGTCAGTTCTCATCGCATCTGAGACATCGCCCATGATCGCCACTGAGGAGTTCATCTTGTCATCGAACGAGGCGAAGGCTGAGACGCTGCCCTTGAGGACGGCGCCCACGCCGAGGACCGCAGCACCCACCCCGGTCATTGCCAGCCCTGCACCACCGGCCCCGCCGACCAGTCCACCCAGGCCACGTTTCGCGCCGGCCGTGGTTTTGCTCAACCCGCCCAGCGACTTGTTTGCTTTGACGGTGGACTTGTTGACCCCACCGAGGTTCTTCTGGAGACCGGTCATCCCCTTCGTCGCACCGGATGTGCGGGTGACCAGATCGATTAGAACCTGACGACGTTCAGCCATTACTCACCCCTATGGAACCATCGCCCGATGAGACCATGACCAAACCCGGTGCGGCCGGCCGACTTCTGCTTGCGGGCGTCTCGTTGCTCGCAGACAGGACAACGGTCGAAGTCGAACTCGTAATGATCGATGAAGTCCTCACGAGCCCAACGGTGGACACCGCAGCCTGGACAGCGGACCGCCTCAGTCCGGACCCATGCGAGCGCGCGGGCTCGATCATCGGGATGCCATGTCAGGAATTGGGTGTAGGGGATTCCTCGACTGGCGACGTAGTCGATGCTTTCCCTGTAGAGAGCGTCCCCGTCCTGATACCGGCCCTCGTAAAAGGGACATCCACGAGTTCTTTGTTCGCTGTCACCGCCGCCGTGATGAGCAGGAACGTCTCCGAATCTGACCACTCATTCCAGATCCTGACAGCGTCGGCCAACTCCATCTCAGGTTCGACCGCTGACAGGGCGAGCAGATGCGGCGGGAACTCGTCACTGTTGAATCCGAGCTCCTCGTCGAACTCATTATCTTCGCGCGGCTTGAACTCGTCGAGAAGCAACGCATAAGGCTCACGACCGATCGACTGGAACTTGAACGTCACCCGATGCTCGGCGATGCGGACCTCGAGCTCGTCCAACAGCTTCTCCACTTTCGGCGCGCGTTTGCGTGCGTTGGTGTGCTCGTCGTCGTACTTAACAGCGTCGGCCAGGTCGCGTTCCAGATCCCGCAACTCGTCCTTGAGTCCTGGGTCCAGGAGGATGCGGACGCTTTGAGTGTTGTCCTTCTTGCGGTCGAAAACCTCCGCAATGGTGGGGGCGGTCATCGGCTCATGCGGCGATGGCAAAGTCTTCGAGCGGAACGGCAGGGACGGCGCACTCAATGGCGAACCGTTGCATCTCGTTCCTGGCTACATCCAGAGGGTTACGGGAGACAACTTCGATGGTCCACAGGTCGATCTCGTCGGCTACTGCGAACGTGCCGGGTGCGGCGAGGCCGCGCCTGATGATCGAGAAGTATCCGTCCGTTTCGCGAGGGAGAGCATCCCAGGCGGTGTCGGTCGGGAACTCACGGAAGAACTCGGCGGTGAGCGCCTGCCCTCCGAACGTGCCGGCTGCGGTCTTGTTGAACCTGTCACCCATATCGGCGGCGTCGACAATCGAACCGTCGAGAGGGGTCGCTAGTCCACCGTCAGCAAGGAACCCGGTCAGCTCGGTGCCTGCGTTCAGCTCGGCTGCGGTGGGAGCGGTTGCGACCGCTATGGATGCGGTGGTGTGGTGAAATATCTCAAGGACACCAGCACCAATTTTGCGTGCCATTATTTCTTACCTGCCTTGGTGGTGGACTTGCGTTTCTTCATCTCCGCCTCGGTGTAGGTGATCGACTCAATCGCCGGATCATCCGGGTGTTCGACGTTGTCAGGGCCGGCAGCGGCGGCCGCCTCAGGGATCTTGTCTACAGGGTCCCATCCAGACTTGAACAGTGTCTTGGCCTTGCGGTCAGGTTGCTCGTCGTAGACGTCGAGACCTGCGTGATAGATCTTCATGGCGCCGAGACTAGACGCTGCCTGGCGGCTTGTCTCCTATCCTGTAGGGACCATCACGACATCACATATTCCGGGTCGGGATGCCCGCCCGCTCAACGGCGCCGGCAAGCCTGAGCTCGTCGGCCTGGTCGAGTTGTGCGTGATGGCCGACGTGCCACGCAAAACGGTGGACAAGTGGAGGGAGCGTGGGATTCTGCCGCTCGTCGATTATGAAGTGTCGGGAACGCCGATCTGGTTCAAGGTTCGGATGGTCGCCTGGTTGCACGAGACGGGCCGCCTCTAGCCGGTGCAGGCCCGGTGATTCTAAGCGGGTGTCGTGTGAATGTCGAAGATGTTGACGGCGTAGAACTTCGGCGGTTGGAACAGGTCATCACGATCGACGCTGCCCCTCAACGCCACATCGACAAGGCTCACTTCACGGTCAGCGATCACAATCTTGGACACCGGATCGGGCGGGTCGGTCTCAGCCCTGAGCGCCGCTTCCACATCATCAGAGACGATGTCCACCGCCTCGGCTGTTTCACCCACGATCGTGACTTGAATGTTATGAACCCGGTCGGCTTGACCGTCGTTCATCGGCCCGCTGTAACCGGCATCAGGGATGAGATAGACCACGCCATACGGGAACCGAGGGAGTGATGCTTCCGGCGAGAAAGCGCCTGCCTGCTGCCGACCCCAACCGATGCCAGGGATCGCAGCCTTGAGAGTGGCGATGCAGGCCTTGATCACCGGGTTGAGTTTCACCGGAGTTTCAGCCACGACTTGAGGCCCTCCCCGGCCGACCTGCGGCGAGCAGCTCCAACAGGTTTGCTAGATCCCTCTCGAGCAGCGGCGTGTTCTTGTTGACAGCCGGCCGCATGAACGGTTGCGGTGCCATGTTGCCGGTGCCCTCCTCGACGTGGCCTGCGTAATCAACATCGTTGGGTGAGCTCGGCCCGCCCGCCGATAGGAGCAGGGTGATCCCACCGCCGCCGCTGCGAGGAGTGCCACGTTTGATCGACCGCATCAGAGACCGGGTCCGTTTCGGTACGAACTTCTGAGCGTCAAGGACAGTCTTGTCTCCATGCTTCAGCATCGTGCGGGTGGTCAGCGGGTTGACCAGCACCTTCGACGCTTGCAACTGGGCGAGGAACACCGGGAGGGGAGTGGCCATCAGAAAGCGATGCCTGTCCCTAAATCCAGTTCGACTGTCAGATGCCGGCGGGTGAGGTACGAATCTCGGATGATCGACCGGATGATGAAAACGAGCCCGACGAGCTGCGGGTCAGTGACCGAGGCTGTGATTAGAGCCTCCTGGTCGAGGTCCACAACCGCCGAATCATGTGGGAGGTATAGATCGGCGGCTGTGAACGTTCGAGCCTCCTGACCGTAGACCTGGGGCCTGTCAGCGAGCATGGCCGGTCTGATCAGGCAGGCCCCGGTGTAAACAGGCGACGAGGTCTGCTCGTCGTACTGGTAGGTGACCGGGTTGATGTCGCCCCGGTCGGTGTCGTTGAGGGTGTCAGTGATCGTGCAGGCGTCCACGAACCGGTCGGCCCATTCAGTGCGGAACGTTGCGACAGTGTCACTCGCTATCGACACGAGCCCACCCGATCACGATTCTGGTGATGGCGTCACCGAGAGCGAAGAAGAGTGCCACGAACGCAATGAAGATCCAGAAGATGACGAACACGGCCATCATGCGAACACCGTCGCCCGGTACGCGTTGAGCATCATCGTCTCGGGCTCGTTGAATCCGAGAGCCATCGTCACATCCAGCACTGCGTCGGAATACTCGATCTCGTCGGACCCTTCCAAGCTGATCCGTTTCACCGCGCCGGCTGAGTCAGGAGCGGCGGCGTAAGCGGCGCCGGCCTGGAACCATCGGGCGACCATCGAGGAGGTGGCGTGAGCGATGTCCCGGGGGATCACCGCATATCCGGCGTCGTAGGTGATGACGATGGCCTGCCGCTGGCGGGTCCACCATTGCGTTCCGAGTTTGCCCCGCAGCACCCGGCCGTCCTCGTAGAAGAGGTAGTCGTCGGAGGTGAGGGCGGTCCCGTTCTCAACGATGGAGGTGATGCCAGTGACCGGCCACTTCTCCAAGACGATCAGCGGATGCCAGGACCCGTCCACGGTCTCGATGATGTCGGTCTCGGCCTCGAGGGTGCGGTGCAGATAGGTTTCGACCACTGCCGAGGCCCTGCCGATCAGATCGGTGATGACCGGCTCAGGCTGGTTGTCGAACACCGTATGAAGAAGATTCTGGACGTCGCCTTGAGTGCAGAGAGTCGCCATGAGATCAGCCTAGCCACCAGGCGTTTCCTCGTCCCCTGTTCGCTTGTCATAACCGATCAACAGTTTCGTTGTGCCTACCGGTGTCTTCGTCCACCAGGGAGCCGCCGAGGTTGCGACAGAGTCAGTCACACCGACCGCCTCAGTGATCTCGATCTGGTAGTTGATGCCACCGCCGATCACCCCCACGGCCGCGTCTGTGATCCCCACGTTCTCAGTGATCTCCTGCACGACCATCTTCGCCGGTGCGAGCACGTCCGCCGCCGCGACCGGCTCGGTGACAATCCGAGCAGCGGTCACATCTCTGATCGTCTCGTCAACAACACCGACCGGCTCGATGACCGCCCTGACCGCTGTGACCGCTGTGACCGTGTCGTCTGTGACACCGACCGGCTCGGTGATGGCCACTGCCGCAGTCTGAGCCGGCGTGGTCCCATCAGTGACCCCGACAGCCTCAGTGATGGTGACCCTGATCGTCTTGGCTGGCAGCACCGAGTCTGTAACCCCGACAGGCTCATCACTGGACCGCTCAGCGTCGATCTGCCGTGATGTGGAGTCGATGACACTGACTGCTTCGGTGGCCGTCTCGAACTTGTCGCCACCCTGAACGTGAGGTGTGTCATCCGTCACGCCGACGGCTTCGGATATTTCTTTCGCTTGACGCAGGGTGAGCGCATCGGTCACGCCGACCGCTTCGTCTACCGCCTTCCCTTGCTTGAGGTCGATCGAATCGGTGACGCCTACCGCTTCCGATATTTCCTGGGCGATCGTCAGCTTCGACGGCGTATCGTCCGTGACGCCGACCGCTTCGGTAACAACCTTGCTCTGTTTGATCGGTGTGTCATCTGTGATGCCGACCGGCTCGGTGATCTCCCGTACAGCAGGAACTATCCGACTGGTGGTGTCCGTGACACCCACAGCTTCGGTGATCTCAACGACGATCGACTTCGCTGGGAGAACCGTGTCAGTGACCCCCACGGCCTCGGTTGAGTCCCGCTGCTTCGTGATGGAAGCTACGACCGTATCTGTGACCCTGACAATCGGCCCGATGATCGAGTCGGCTCCGTTGATCGTCCATGTCTTACCGGTTGCATCGACAGCGGTGTCAGTGTCGGTGTCACCGGCGTTGAAGTCTGCGGCGTCGAAGTCGGCTACAAGCGTCCCGTCGATCCCGTCGAGGACTTGAGCTTCGTAGAAGGTGCCGCTGGCGTTTTGTAGGCCGCCAACATTCCCGCCAGTGCCGACCTCAAGGATCGCAGTTGTGGCTGCGATGGATGTGGTCGCTCCGCCGACAACAGTTGTCCCTAACTGTGTCCACACTGCACCGTTGTCCGACGTGTAGAAGTTGACGTCGTATCCGCTGGCATCGTTGTCAACATCAAGAGTCGCCCGAACATGCTTGGCCGCTCCGTCAGCGATCCCGGTCGCCACCGTCGAGACTTCTGTGACGAGTGGGAGTGACCCATCGGTAGACCATTGCAATACAAGAAGACCGGCAGTATCCACGACGAATTTGTATGCCCGGTTGTTTCCCGCAGCAGTGGCCTTAGCCAACAGACCTTCAGTAGCGGCGGGCGTCCAATCGTCTAGCGCAACCCGCACTCGTAGATCAATGTCGCCGGTGATGTCGAGGCTCGCATGGTCTGGCGTGGATGCGTAGTGGGTGGCGGTGCCTGGGAGGTCAAGGTACGGGACCTCGCCTCGGACCTTCGTCATGGCCGTGGCGACGACATCAGTGACACCAACCGGCTCGGACTGCTCCCGTTCAGCGGTGTGGATTCGGGTCGTGTCATCAGTAACACCGACCGCTTCCGCCTTGACCCTTTCGGCGGTGTGGACCCGAGGTGTTGAGTCAGTTACCCCTACCGCTTCAGTCGGAGTAGCGGTGTGGGCGGTCCCTCCATCGGGAACCTCGAACTCGATGAAGTCGATCTCAAAGGTCGAAGGCTGACCACCTCCTGTGTACGTGTAATAACACCTGAGCTGGATCGCCGAGTAGTCGGTGATGTTGTCAGCTTGCGGACCAGTGAGGACCCGTTCGTTGATTGCCAGTGTGCCGGTCAGGGCGTTCTGAGTGAGGGTGGAGATCAGAGTCCCGGAACCAGGCGTGCCCTGCCACACCTCAAGGAATCCGTTGATCGTTCTGGCGCCTGCCGGGGTCCGCCATCTGGCTCTGAGAATGTGACCCGATGAAGAGGCCGGGTCAGTCACATCAGTGAGACCCTTATCGAGGAAGGCTGAAGCGTTGCCCGAATCCTGATCGGCCACGACATCATCGCCGGGCGCTCCCTCATCGATCCGAGCGAACCCCGAGTTGTTCCAGCCAGCGCCTGTGGCTGTGTCAGCGTCGGGTACTGCGAACTGGACCATCAGATCATCCTACGAGAAAGGGGCCACCCGAAGGCGACCCCTGACTTCATGCTCAGGTGGATAGAGGCTATGCGCCGAGGATGTCGACGTTCCACGTGACCTCGAGCGAGTCACCGGCTTGCTTGTCGATCGTCGAAGCGAAGATGAACCGGGCGACCACGTTGCCGAGGGCACCGGCCACATCAGTGATCGGCGTCTCCGAAGTCAGCACTGTTTCCTCGATGTCAGCGTCGGTGATGTCACCAGCAGCCCAGGTGCAGATATGGATGGCTCGACCACCGAGGCCGGCCCCCTTATCCGAGAAGGTGGCGACCGAGTCGAGAGCCTCCTGCGAACCGGAAATGTAAGTGACGATGTTCCCACCGGCACCGGCCTTGGCAGCAGCAGTGGCTGAGTCGTTGCCGAGTCTCATCCCGGTGACGATGTCTTCGGTGTCGTCGAAGATCCGAGTGGCGATCTCTTCGTCTCCGTTGTCGGTGACCAGGTTGTTGCCGAACTCGATCTGTTTGATGTACCCGTCAGGACCACGGAGGATCGCGACGACCTCACCACGAATCCCGACTGACTCGATCGTTCCCTTCGACTGTTTCACGTCGACTTGGTCGCGGACAGCGACCTTCTCTGGAGCAATCGGGCTCATGACGGGACCTCCCCTTTGTAAACGGTTTTCTTCACCGCGGGCGCCTCGTCGGGACGCTCGTCACCCTTCTCGTCTGCACCGCAGATGCCGCACTGTGACCAGGAGACGAACTCCCGCACCGCCCCTGTGTTCTTGTTCGGCGCCTGGGTCTGGGATGTGACCTCAGCGAACTCGTGCTCGTGTTTTGGATATGTCATGAGTCCTCCTTAGACCCTAAATACGCCGGCTGTAACCGACGCCGCCTGATCCTGTTGGAAGTGGGCGAGTCCGATGTTGGAACCGCCGTCAGCGCCGTAAACATCCGGCAGCGGGCCGATCTTGCGGGTCTCCCCGGCAGGAACAGAAACAACCTCATCAGCAATGTCGGTGTTGCCCCGGCCGGCCTGGTCGATCGTGAACGTCACAACGCTCGGCGAGCCGGCACCGTTGACGATCTCCAGATAGGTCTTGTTGTTGAACGAGAAGTAGTAGTCGTCCGTCGCGTCGATTGCGGTGAAGGTCGGCTCGTGGCCGCCCTGTGCGATCTGTTGTCTTGCCAGCACTACATCGGCCATTACTTCTTCCCGCCTTTCGTGGTGGACTTGTCAGAGCCCTTGGAGGTGGACTTGTCGCTCGTCTTGGCTGTGGCCTTGGGCTTGTTCGGCTTGCGCTTCGGCTTGTCACCGAGTTTGTACTGGGCGACCAGGCGAGGGTTCACCTCTCGGCCTTTACGGGCGAGCAGCCACGCCGCGCCCGGTTTGCCGTCCTCAACCACCTTGGACTTGTCAGCGTTGAGATAGAGGTCCCGGTCGGCCTTCCACTTCTTGACCGGTGCCTGAGGCCCCCGAAGATTGACGGTGAGTGCCATTGTTCTATTCCTCCAACACTGAGACGACTTGAGTGGTTGCTGCGACGATCCCGAACAGTTCATCACCAGGGGCGAGGGTGAGCGTCAGGTCACCAGGCGATGCGATCTCGAAGCCGGTCGAGTCGAGGACGCCGGTGGCTCCGACGAACACCGATTGGCCTCCGGTCAGCACATGGACGTGGACCTCCTGATGGCCGGTGCTGGTGTTGTCCGAGATGGATGTCTCGGTGTCGGCGACCGTCACGACTTTGCCTACGAGGCTCATCAGACAGTGTCGATCCGGGTGTAGGTGGGTTGTGCTTTCGTGCCGTCCATTTCGTACACGTTGCCGGTCGCATTGTCGAGGACCAGCGCACCGAGAAGGATCTGACCGTCCGCGTAGGCCCCCAGAACTCCCGCTGTGTCCTCGGCCACCGTCGAAGCGAACTCAAGGTCGCCGTCGTCCATTGTGAACGTGAGAGGCTCCACAGGAGCGTCGACTGTGATCTGCCAGGGGGAGACAGTCGTCCCGAGCCCGGTGATTGAAATGTCCAACACGCCGAGCGGGTCGAGCAGTTCAACAGCGGTGACGATTGCAGCGGCGAGGATGTCGTCGGGCATCGACACATCTCCGAAGCCGCCGACTGTCAGGGTGCCGGTCCCTGATGTGGAATCGCCGAGGTCGATGTCAGTGACCTGCTTCACACCGTCAGCGGGAACGCCGTCGTGGGTTAGTGGATGGCCGCCGCCAGCGTCATAGGCAACATGCCCGCCGCTGATGACTTCGCCGCCTGTGAGGATGCTCATGTTGTTTCGTGTCTCCTATCGGAGTGAGATGAGGGAGCGCCGGGTGCGACCCGGTCTTCTCCCTCGGGGCTCACTTCTAGATTCCTGTCACCGTGCAAAGCGCGGCGGGACGGTAGATCACCAGGGCCGCTCGGAGGTCAGCGCGGATGGCCTGCTTGCCATTCACGAAGTAGTCCGAGTGGGAGTTGCTGATCTGAACGTCGATCCCTCGCTTGTACGACAGCTCCGTGAAGTTGCCGAAGTCCGCGACGAGAGCGGTGTTCTCAGTGATCACCGAGTTGACCGCTACCGGCAGGCCCCACAGTCGAGGCGCGATGACCTCAGAAGGTGAACCGAAGATGTAGATGCCGTCCGCTGTGCGGAGCAACCTCACATCCTGCCAGTCGTTGGAGTGCATCAGGATCCCGTCAGCCGAGGCGCGCCCGGTCACGTTGACGAGGGTGATCCCCTTGTGGATCGCGTCGGGTACAGGCTCAGCCGCCAAGGCGTAGGTCTGGATGCCGGTCACGTTCAAGAACCCTTCCAGGTTCGGGCTGATCCCGTCACCCGTCACGACGTCGGTGTCGAGCTTCTGGTTCAACATGAACGGGAGGCGGTTGTTCAGATAGCCCTGAGCCTGAGGAACGTCCTCAAGCTGCTCGTCGGTCACTGGGATGAACACGGCCAGTTTCTCAACCGGCGTGGTCTGCTCAGTGAGGACCAGCGTGGACTCTGGGAAAGCGCCGCCTTCGGCAACACCATCAGCGGCGTTGGTGAACGTGGTCTCTTCCATGAACTTGATCGCGACCTGTTGGGTCGTGGTCGTTGGGATCAGGTCGAGGATCTCGACGGGACGCTGAGCGTCCAGCACAACACGAGGACCACGAGTGGACTCGGGAGCCCAACCTGCAGTCGTCTCGAAGTCAGCCTTGTAGAGAGCGGCCGGGTGGATGTCGTCGAAGGTCACGGCGGGGCCTTGAGCTCCGCTCTTCTCGGTGACAGCCTTCGACTCCATGATCATCTCACCGAACGACTTGGGCTGACCCTTATCGTTCAACTCGGGACGGTTGACCGCCGTCTTCAGGAGACCCTCGCGTTCGGTGTCATCCTCGGATGCTTTGACCAGGCCGGCCTCGTCACGAACCAGATCGGCCAGCTCGTTTAGAGCCTCGTTCTGTTCCTGAATCCATGAGACCTTCGCGGACGAGTCCTTGTATTCATCGCCGAGCGACTTGACCAGATCCATGTCTAGGTCGTCGCCGGCTTCCTCGAGAACGTCGTGGAGCGCCTTCTGTTTGACAGTCAGCTTCTCACGGAGTTCTTTGAGCTTCGCGCTCATATCGTCTCCAATTCTCTGATCTCCGCAACAGTCCGCTGGAACTTCAGCAGCTCATGTTGGAGGACCGGATCAGTTTCAGTTTCAGTGATGAGCACAGGCGACACCGCCGCCTGGGCTTTAGCCAATCCCTCAACGAGTTCGGCGAGCACTGCCGCCTTCTCGTCTGTGAGGGTGTGGTCTCCGTCTTTTAGATGATCGTGGAGCGCCGTCACTGCGGCGGTTACGTCATCAAGCTGCCGGAGTGCAGCCTTGATCTTGTCGGTGAGCGTTGCGGGCCCGTTCGACCAGACGGTGCCGGCCGAGTCGAGGATCTGGTTGAACGTCATCGCCTGCATCGTTTCGGCGCCCTTGACTTGGACTGTGCCGGTGCCTTCGCCGGCGCCGATCATCACCGGGCTGACCTCGGCCACCTCAACACCGGGCGAGCCGTCCTTGAGCGGCTTCAGGAATGTGCCGTCGCCGAACTCCTCATGATCGGTGAACGGTTCCGAGCCGCCCTGAAGGGTGTTGTAGCCGTAAGACCACTCGATGCGAGGCGGGCCGAAGGTGGGGTCCTGGTCGAACTTGAGACGGGAGAACACCGCGCGGGCCTCAGGGTCATCCTTGCTCATGTTGAAACTGCCCTCGAACCGGGCCTTGTCATCGACCTCGGTGATCGAACCCTTGCCGAGCATTACCGGTCCCCACTCGTGGGCGAGAACGATCGTCGCGGCCTGCTTCCCGAAGTAGCCGGGGAGCGTCACATCCCCCATCTTGTCCTTCACGTTGAGGGTTGCGATGTCAGCGACCACCTCACCAGCATCACCGGACGCCTTCAGGGAGAGCAGTTTGTGTTCCATCTGGGCGAGAGCCTAGACGAATCACTGAGCAGAAAGTTGGTAGTCCTCGTAGCAGCGGCAGTTGATCACCTCGGCGACAGGCCCCCCGGCGTCTGCCGGCCACTGCAAGGCGGCGCCTCCCACGTCGAACGGGTCGTCAATGAGCCGTCGCTGTTCGTTAGCGGTGGAGTGGCTCGGGCGGGTGACAAGGTCGAGGACCGCCTGCCAGATCTTGAACAGTCTCAACGGTTCGGCTCGGGCTGTTTCGTGTTGGCTCCAGGCGTGCGCTTGGACGCTTTCGTTACGGGACAAGGCCTCGATCCTGAAGTCGGCGGCGGTGAAGGCGTCATCGCCTAGAAGCAACCAGTCCTCCTCTGTGAGCTCAACGATCCCTGCTGCCTTACCGGCCAGCATCCCGACCAGATCTTGCCCCAGGCCAGCGTCGAGCACCTCACCTTTCGATCCTGGCAACGCCGCCCGCACGACCGGCATCCAATCGTCGGCCACACCCGTCCAGACTGTGAACAGCGCGCCGAACCATCTCGCCTGATCGAACCCGCCTTTACCGCCCGATCGGACAGCCGCCCGCTCCTCGATGAGGGTGGTGTTGAACAAGCCGAGAGCCTTCCGCTCCCACATTTCTCGTGAGGCGAACAGGGCAGGCCGGTCGATCATCAGGCGTCAACGAGTTCGTCCACATCGGCGGAACCGTTAGAAGCGGCCAAGGCATCGGGAGGTCTCACGCCGATCTTCGCCGGCACCTCCTCGACTGACATCGACCGCAGGTAGACGTCGTCGTTCGGGTTGGGTTCGATTCCCACAGTCCGTTTCGCTGCGGCCACTTCGAGCCAACCTGACCGGACCGCCCCATCCACCCTGGTCCACAGTTTGTCTTGATCCTCGGCCAGGGCCCGCACGTCGGTCATGTTGAAAGTGACCCGCTGGTTCGGGATCGGCTTGAAGTCGGGGAGCAGATTCCAGGTGAGCTGCCGGCCGACCCGCGTCCAGTCGGGGATGATCACGCCCTCAGCGAGAAACTCGCGAAGTTCGGAAGCGTTCGAGTAGGTGGCACGCTCAAGACCGGCGCCCATACCAGCGAGGATTGCAGGTACGCCCAGCACGCCCGTGATGCGTTCTTCAGGGATGCGGTGCAGCAGACCGAACTCCATCTGCCGAGGCGAGAACGAGACCACCTCGACGTTCATCGATTCGCTCATGACGAGGGGTTCACCGTTGCGATCTTTGCCGAACCGTTGCGCCCAGGTCTCTTTGATCTTGTCAGCTTGAGGTTTGCCGGGGCCGCCGTCACCGGACGGGGTGATGACCACGCCAGGGACCGCCATGTTCGACAGGAGCGCCGTGGAGAACTTCGACGCTTCCTCATCACCGAGGATCTGCTTGAGGACTGTCTTGAGCGGGGCCAGTCCGAGCCGGTAGTTGTTCGGGTCGAGGCCGAGCCTGAGATGGATTACATCCTCGGTCGCCAGCTTCTGTTCGACACCTCGAGGCCGATAGGAGTAGTAGTCGATCAGTTCGGTCGCATCGTTCAGCGGTTCGTGAGGGGTGACCAGGTCAGGTCTCAGCGGCCACAGTTCGATGACCTGCCCGAGAGCGTTCCGCCCCTTGAATATGTAGGCGTTCCCTTCGATGCGGCTCGACCAGATGTAATACTGCCAGAGCAGATCAGAGGTCATGTACGGGTTCGGCCGGTCGATCAACGCCGGCAGAGGATGGTCAGCGACCACCTCCTGCAAATTGTCACCGGTATCGGCGACCACTTGGACAGGCGCCTCAGAGAAGGCGTTGGTGAGGACCTGCAACGACGAGACGACGATCGAGTTAGCGGAACCGTCGCCGACGTCGGCAAGCTGCCGCATGAACGTCGCCTTGTTCAACCACCAGTCGGACCCGCCGCCGCGAGGGTGGCCCGGGTCGAGGCCTTTGACTCCGCCCGCTTGAAACGCTCGCCTTGTCTTGGTCGCTATGTTCACTTGTCGGCCTCCTGGTGTCGGGTGGCGCATCTCATCAGCGGACCCCATTGGCGGTGGTGATGACCGCAGCACCACTCGTGATCCTCGCAGACAACCTCCACGTAATCGCCGTTCCTGACCGATCCGTCGTGGTCGTAATGCGGCCGGAACCAGACCAGGCACATCTCGAAGTCCACGTAATCCTTGAGCAGATCAACGAACGCGTCTTTGGTGATCGGACTCTGAACGGTCAATAGGCGGCCCACTCTTTCTCTCGGTTGTCGAGCAGCGAGGTCGCCGCCCACACCATCGCATCCATGCGGTTAGGGCTCCACCCTTTCGAGTCGGGCGTGAACGTTGTCATCTCAGTCTCCAGATCAGGATAGGCGCCGGCGTGGTGCATCCGCTTCTTCTGCATCAGGAACGCGACCGGCTCAGCCCGGACATGCTTCCCTCGGCTGGCTGTCACCATGTTCACCGGGAGGGACTTGTCGTGCTGCCTGATGACCGCTTCGACCATCGCCCCGCCGTAGTTCGCTTCCGCTGCGATCAAGTCGGCTTGATGCCTGCGGTACAGCGAACCCACCGCAGCCGCCCACGCTTCAGGAGATGCGAGCAGGCTCATGTCGTCGAGCACGACGTAATGCGGCAGATCCGACAGGTCGCCGCATGTGCAAGTCCATGTCTCACCGACAGCGCAGATCCCGATCAGGTCAGCACCACCGGAAGGGTCGACGCCGATATGGACCCGACCGAGCGGCGGCACCTCATCGAGGCGGGTGTCTTCGATCAACGCCTGAGACCAGTGAGCCCCTTCGACATCCTCGAGCAGTTCGCCCATCAACTCCTGCCGGCCGATGGTGGTCCCCTCATAGCGGAGGATCTGTTTGCGGAAGGTCGGCGCAAGATTGGCCAGGTTGTCGTAGGTCGTGCCGTTCGTCGTGACCACGTCCTCATCGGCGATCAGCTCCTTGACGAGTCTCATCTGTTTCGGGGTGGTGGTCACCAGATATTGGGGGGCGTCGCCGAGGCGCAGGCCGAGCATCAGATTGTTGAATGTCGTGTCTACCACGTCGCCTTTATAGGCGTCCTTCCATGATGCGAGCTCGTCGCACCACGCCCGGTGATGCTGAGGCCCTCTGAGTTTGGAAGGTTTCTCAGCGGAGAATGTTTTGGCTTGAGCACCGTTCGGGAGGATCAGCTCACCGAGCGACCGGTTCCAGTCGAAGTCGGTTCCCTCGATCATCCCCATCCCCTCCATGACAGCCCGCACCCCTGACTCGCCTTCGATGCAGACGTCACGAGCCTCACCGATCGTCTGGGCGATCACTGCGTATCTGTACCCCGGATGATCAACCAGATGCTCAGCGACGTCCTGGGCGCCTGTGCGGGTCTTCCCTGCCCCTCGGCCTGCCTTCATCATCCATCCGGTCCACGTGCCTTTAGGTGCGACCTGGAACGGGTGAACCAGATTCCGCCAGTGGAGGCGGGCTGCCCATCGACGCTCGAACTCGGGAGGTGCGTGATCGAGGAGTGTGCGTGAGGCGGTGCTAAGCATCAACCAGCCGAGCGTGGAGGGCGACTCGGTCGGCGACAGCCTCGGTGAGAACCGGCGGGACACTGTTCCCGATCATCGCCCAGGCCCGCAAACTGTTGACAGACGCAGGCCACTTGATCGGCGGGAAAGACATCAACTTGCGGATCTCGTCGGTGTGCGGCGTTCGGCAAGGGAGATGGCCGGCGGCGATACGGATGTTCGTCGGTGTCCGTGTCCGTTTCCGATGCAGCGGCGAACCTGTGATCGGGTCATGCATCAGCCCGTCATCCACAACCACGACGCATTCATGGCGGGCGCCGTATGACATCCCGATCGAGGAAATAACCGGCGTCGGCCGGGTCAACGGCCGGGACGTGAACGACCGTTCAGGGCCGATCTTGAATACGAGCCTGGTCGCATTGTCAGGGAACGCAACCGAGCCCGGGACCATCTTGCTCAGCGGCCACTCATAGTCCTCCCACGGGTGGTCCCTCGACGCGAGCAGGATCATCCGCTTGCGGGTTGACGGGTTGCCGAACCCCTCAGCCTTGAGGATCTGAAGCGACAGGCGGTAGCCGACATCGGTGAGGGCGATCATCGCCGGGATCAGCCAGGCCCGGTTCTTCTTGTTGGCCAGCATCGCGACGTTCTCCATGACCGCATACCGGGGCATCGACTCCACAACGAGGCGGGCCCAGTCGAACACCAGATCATCAGACCGCTGGTAGGACCCGTCGCCGTGGTTCCCGATGGTCATCTTCTCAGCTTGGGTCTTGCCTGAGTTGAGCGCTGAGAACGCCTGGCAGGGCGGTGACCCGTCGAGGATGTCGAACTCGCCGAACTCGGCGATCAGGTCGGCACCGGTCAGGTCCCGCACGTTGGTGACCAGACATCGAGCCGGATGGTTCATCTCATACACCTCGGCGATGTCCTCCTGGAACTCGACCGCTCCGACCACGTCGAACCCGGCCTGCTCATATCCGAACGAGCTGCCGCCCATCCCAGCGAACGTTGAGACAACCTTCATCGGCGTCTCCACAAACGCACCAAGAACGCACCGATCGCAAGTTTCACGTCATCACTCACCCAGTAAATCATCAT